>Ga0209575_10000013_pt1 | contig 324289 bp, 241 predicted proteins | sample Medcelwee11metaG_FD_187172 | JGI IMG/M metagenome (GOLD analysis project Ga0209575, IMG submission 187172) | Freshwater pond sediment microbial communities from the University of Edinburgh, under environmental carbon perturbations - Medium... | ecosystem: Environmental > Aquatic > Freshwater... | reverse complement strand
AACTATTTAGCATTACTTTTAGTGCTTTTCCTTAGCCTTAACCTCAACATTTCTTGCGATACAACAGAACAACAAAGCAAAGTAAAAATATTACTTGAGGCAGAAGATGCAAGTTGCACAGAAGCATGGTTAAATTTAAAAATAGAAAGCATTGCTTTGCCAATTGAAATAACATTATTTCAAGGTGATTCGTTATTATTTACAACTAACATAAATAGTAGTGATACAACTCTTTTTGTAGAAAACCTATTACCCAACCAAAACTACTCTTTTTATTCAAGTATGAGTCCGTTTAGTCATTCTGTTTTAAAGAGCAATGTTGCTTCTGTTACCACAATGGATACCACAAGCCACAACTTTACTTGGGAAACTTTTGAATTTGGTGGTGCAAATGGAAGTAGCTATTTAAATGATGTCGTCATAATAAACGAAAACGACATTTGGGCGGTTGGCGAAATACACACAGCAGAAACTGACCAATTTGATAGCAATGGTGTTTGGGTGCAGCCTTATAATGCAGTGCATTGGGATGGAGTTAACTGGGAGTTGAAGAGGATTATGTTTTATACTTTTTGTAATCAGGAACACAAAGCTCCTTATCCAGCAAGTGCTATTTTTAGTTTTAGTGATAGTTCAGTTGCTATTACAAGTGGTTCACAAATAACTTTTGTGAAAGATGAGAAGCAAAAAGGAATTGAATGCATTCCAGTTTCAGTAAATTCAATTTGGGGGACTACGAGCCGAGATTTTTATGTAGTTGGCAATGGTGGGAATATAGCCCACTACAAGGGCAGCAGTTGGACAAAAATAGAAAGTGGAACGGATGTGGATTTGGTGGATATCTGGGGAAGTCCAAACGGAGAGAAAATATGGGTATGTGGTAATGATGATTTTAAGCCAACAGTATTATTGAAAATTGAAAGTGACAAAGTAGAAATTCTATACAGCAGTAGAGACAATTTGTTTTCTTACAATTATAATCAACTATCAGGAGATTTTACAAGTATTTGGACTAACAATAAAAATATTCTATACATTTTAACGGCGTATGATCTTTATAAAAATTATAAAGGGAATACAGAAAACCCTATTCCACTATGGAAAAATTGCAATGAACAAATAGCAACACGGAAAACTCGAGGAACAAGTAATAATAATATATTTATTGCTGGAGAGAATGGATTACTATCTCATTTTAATGGTGTTAGTTGGAAAACATATAGTGAGTTAAATATATTATTTAGAGAGTACAAAAGTATTAGTGTTACTAAAAATGGAGTAGTAGCTGTAGGTAACGATTACACAAATGGTATAGAAGACAAAGCCATAATTTCAATAACAAAATAGTAGAGGTGAAAGATGAAAATGATTTTTTTAACTATTGCACTTATTCCCACAATTTTATTTTCACAACTGGGAACAAGTTTTGAGGGAACTAGTTTTAGCGGTCAAAAACCCCCAGACCCAGTAATTGCGGTGGGTGCAAATCATGTTGTTCTTGCAGTAAATTCTAAATTGGCGATTTATGAGAAAGACGGTAATTTTTTAAGTGAACAATCATTTGCAAGTATTTTCAGCAGTATATCGCCACAACCTACGGGAAATATTTTTGACCCTAAAATTGTATATGACCAATACTCGGATAGATTTATTCTGTTAGCATTATGTAGAACACCTATAAATAGATTTCTACTTGCAGTTACAGAAACAAGTGACCCAACTGGGAATTGGTATAAATTTGCTTTCGATAATGAATCATTATTCAAAGTAGATTATCCTGGCCTTGGTTATGATGAAACTTCAATTGTTTTAACTTCTCACTCATTAGACCTTGGCTCTGGAGACCAACATTTGCCTGAAATAGTTATTTTGAATAAACAAGAATTATATACTAACAACGTAGTTTATAGAAAAGATTTTGTTGATTTTTCACCTTATCCATCAAAAATTAAACCAGCAAGAGTATTAGGCGCTTCAAATTCAAGTAAAATCTATTTAATAGATACGAAATCACCAAGTGAAATCCGCATTTGGTCAATTACTAACCCACTTGGTGGAAGCAATGCTTCATTAGGTATTGAAACAACGATTTCGTTGGGTAGTGGTTATACCCAACCACAAAATGCAGTTCAAAAAGGGGAAAGCACTAATATTGAAATATCAAATTCTGGTTCAAGTATTTCTGATGTTGTTTGTAAAGATGGTGTTTTATATGGAGCATACACTATTGCAAATACTTCTGGAAATGGAACAAGCATAAAATACTTTGCGATAGATATTGATGACAATTTCAGTATAAAAACCAACGGTTTAATACAAACTAACAATATATTTTATTATTTCCCTGTTATTCATCCTGATGAAAGTGGTAATATGGTCTTAGTTTTTAATAAATCAAGTGCTAACGATTACGCTGGAATTGCATATACAAAATGTAACGTTAATAGTAGTACTCATGGAACGATTTCATGGCTAAAACAAGGAGCTGCTGGTTATGAATTATTGCTAAATGATAAAAACAGATGGGGTGATTACAGTGGTATAGCTATGGATCCAGAGAACAATTACAGAATTTGGATATATGGTGAATGGGCAAAAACAACAAATCAGTGGGGTACTTGGGTTGGGGAGATTAATACTTCTGAAACGAAAGATTTCCATTTTACAAATAAATATGAAAATACTAATCTAGGAGGTTCACTAATAGTTAATAATGCTCAGATTAACTCTGGTGAATCAATTCCTTTAGAAACAGGAACAAATTATAGTGCGATTACAAATAATGAAAGATTTGTGAACTGGAATTCTTCGGGGGCTAATTTCAAACAAAATAATTGGAATGATGAAACAGAGAAGTACTATTTGGAATATGGTTTTGAAGCAAAAAGCAATGCCCTCAATCATAAATCAGTATTTAATGAAATTCATTATTCCAAATTATCAATTTCGGCAGAAGGCGCTATGCAACCAAATGATGGTGATATTAGCTTCAATGATCCTTGGTATGTGAAAAGTGATGGTAGTCAATATTATCCAAGTAATTCTACTGATAAATATTGGATAAATGCTACAAATGGTTTTTACGAACCCAATGGGAAATATGGAGCAACTGAAAAAGGTGTTTTCCTTGGACAAGCTCCAGACGCAAATAACCCAAGTAAACCCTACTATTCAGTAAAAACCAACTCGCCACAAACAATAAACAATAGAAACTACTATTTTGTAAATTGGGAAGCAACTCCAAGTGGCAGTGCTGGATTTCAAAATGCAAATGCTCTTGAAACACCAGTAGTATTTAACCAAACTGGTGCAACAGTAAAGGCGGTAATGAAAGGAACAGGCATTTCAAATAATGGTAGCTCTTATAATAACAATAATCAACGGAAGATTGTAAAAACACTGAACGGCTATCTTCACGCAGTATATGAAAGCATGGGGCATGTTTGGTACGAAAGGAGTATTGATAATGGAAGCACGTGGGCGCTGATGAATAATGCCAAGCCAATATCTGGTTATAGTGGTAAATCGCCTTCTTTGTCAATAGACAGCCAAGATAATGACTATTTCTTTCTTGTTTACCAAGAGGAAGTGCCAACTGCAACATTAACTGAAAGAGCCATTGTTGTTTCAAGAATAAAATATACTGGTGTAATTACTTATAGCGAAATGGTTGCAACTTTGATTAGCTCAAGCACTGTTTTGGATTGTGAGCCAGTAATATCTTCAAGCGAAGAAGATTATTTAGTAGTTTATAAAGTATTAAATAGCACTTCTGGTCAAAATGATGGGTTGTATTATTATTTATATACAAGAGCCGCAGATCCAAATGTATTTAATTATTCATCTTTTGGTCTTGTTCAGCAAACAACTGCTGTATCGGTTCATCCATCTTTGGTTTCGCTAAACATAACCCATACTCCAAGCGATTACCATATAGTTTGGCAACAAGGTAGCACGTCTGGAAGTTCATCAATAAAATACACAAAAATGGTTTGGAACGGACAAGCAATGTCGTTTTTATATTATTCAGAACCATCCTCAACAAGTGGATATTCCTCAAATTTTAATCCTTCCATAGCAATTACGTTAAACCGCCCACGAGTTGTGTGGTTAACTGAAAATCCATATACATATATTTTGGAAGGCAACCTAAGAACTGGAAATTTAAACACTTGGGGTACGCTCACAAGATTTAGCTATGGAAGTGGAAATAGTGTAGAATCAATAAACGTAAACGCAAGAAATGTTGATTATGGCTTTGTTGTTGGATATGCTGGTGATGGTCAAGCAGTAAGATATTATAAGCCATCAGTAAATTTAGTAGCCCAACCAACAAGATATGATAATTATGTTCAACTAAGTAATGGCGTTAATTACACAGATATGGCAATTCAGACTTTTAATACCACATCAGCACCATATTATTTTAATTCAACAACTGTTGATGCAACATTATCAAAAACAAGTTCTGCTAATGAAGCAATAAAAGGAAGAGAAATCGTTTTTAATAACGGAAAATCAAATTTAATTTTTGAAGTAAATAATATTAAGGTTGATGAAAATGCGATTGATTTTGTAGAAATTGAGGATACTACTGTAACAAAATCAAACGAAGAAGCTATAAGTTTGTTTGAAACAGAAAGTTTCTCTTTAACAGATAAATCAAATTTCAGTTTTGACGTAAATTATACATTGATAGATAAAGAAAATTTAGAAGAACAATTTGGTTTTGAGTATCAATTAGTTGATGCAAATACAAATTTGGCAATTGGAGTTCTTGAAAAAATAGAAACCTCAAAATTGGATTCTGAAGAAGAAAGCTCTGTTTCTTATACAATAAATACCGAAGGAATTGGGAATAAGCAAGTTAAGTTGAAATTAGTTGTAGCTAAAGACGTAGCTGATAATGTTGCTATTATCAGTACTTTTTCAACAAAAAGTGATTTAGCAAAATCAAGCAATAAAGTAATCTCGTTTGATGAAACCTTATCAATAACAGATTATGCATTAGAGCAAAACTATCCAAATCCATTTAATCCAAGTACAATAATAAAATATCAAATACCAAATGATGGATTGGTAACAATGAAGATATATGACATAACTGGACAAGAAGTAAAAACGTTGGTAAACGAATCGCAAGCAAAGGGAAGATATGAAATAAACTTTGATGCAAGCAATTTATCAACTGGCGTATATTTTTACAGATTAACAAGTGGCAGTTTCACAAAATCGATGAAAATGCTACTCATTAAATAATTGAGAATTGATAATTGAGAATTGATAATTGACAATTGATAATTGACAATTGATAATTGATAATTGATAATGTAGAATCAAGAATCCAGTATCAAGACAAAAGACCAAAGTAGAAACATTGCTTTTGCTTTGGTAAAAACTGTAGGGGACGAATATTTTCGTCCCCAATAATTAAAATAAAGAAAAAATACTCCTATTACTCCAAAACTAATTATATAATTAAATTGGGAGGCAAACATGCCGGAAAACAAAGTCAGTGCTGTTCTAGAACAGACAAATGTAGATGCAATTAATTCAGCAATTGCTGCTCTAAATTCAAACCTACCTTTTCTAATCGATTTAAATTTAGAAGAAAAAAAAGCTCTGCCAAAATTTGGCGATAAGAGTGTTGCTTTTGTAAACAAGGCTCACGAGTTGGTGTTGCAAACCGATGAATTTCTACCCAGAAATTTTAATGTTGATGAATTTAAGAAAGATGTAGTTCTTTATTCAAAATTATATTCTGTTCTTCAACCATTAAGAATGCTAATGGACAAACTTGAGGATACTTATATGCAAGTTGGTTCAGAAGCATATACTTCATCTCTTATGGTTTATCAACAAGCAAAACTAAATAAAGAGCAACTTGCCGGATTAGAACCGATTATAGATGATTTGGCAAAAAGATTTCTTCAAAAAACATCAACCACTACCGAACCAACTACTTAAGAATAAGTAAAACTATTCCAAAGTAATGGTTTTTCTATCATAAACAAAGGTTCTCCTAATAAAAACATAGGAGAACCTTTGTCTTTTATCAATGCTATCAACTTAAGCAATTGTCATTCCGTGATGCTCTTACACGGAATCTACTTTGTGGCTAAGATTCCCGATAAAATCCGCCGCGGCGGAGGGAATGATATGTTGTAGAAATATTCTCTTAAGTTGACAGCATTTGTCTTTTATAGGCTAACCAATAAAAAACAAAGGATATTCTATAAAAATTTATAGGATTTCCTTATCTGAACAAAGGATAGCCCATTAAAATTCAAAGGATTTCCTATAAAATTTAAGGGATTTCGTTGTTTTAATATAGGATAACCAATAAAAATTAAAGGATTTTGTTATCTGAACAAAGGATATTCTATAAAAATTCAAAGGATTTCCTATAAAATTTAAGGGATTTCGTATTTTCAAGAAAGGATGACCTATAAAATTCATAGAATATCGTTGTTTTAATATAGGCAAACCAATAAAATTCATAGGTTGGAGATATTTGATTAAAGAACAGCATCGGTAATTGCAACTATAAGTTTGGGTCATTCCACGATGTTTCCCGAGCAAAAACAAATTTATTATTTAAAATTCTTTTGAATAAATTAGCAGTAATTATTTTATAAATTAAAATATGAGGCGTTATGTTTAATCCAAAATGGATGATTTTATTTACATCATTAATTATTATGAGTTTTAGCGTGAATACTAAAAATGAATTAGAAGACAAAATTAAAGAGCATTTCAGCAGTATTGAAGGCGATTATGCGTTAGCATTTAAGTTGATTGGAAGCGAAAAATCAATCTTAATCAACGAAAATGAGATATTTCATGCTGCAAGCACGATGAAAACTCCAGTTATGATTGAAGCATTTAAACAAGACGCAAATGGAATTATTAATTTGCAAGATTCACTAATTGTGAAAAATAGCTTCAAAAGCATAATAGATAACAGCGAATTTTCACTTGATATTAGCAGAGATTCGGATGATAAAATGTATTCGCTAATAGGAAAGAAGGAAACTTACTACAATTTAGTTTATGATATGATAATTGGAAGTAGCAACTTAGCGACTAATATTGTAATTGAAAAACTCGGTGCAAAAAATGTAATGAAAACAATGGATGAACTTGGTGCAAAATCCATAAAAGTTTTGCGTGGAGTTGAAGATATGAAAGCTTTTGACGCTGGTTTGAATAACGAAACAAGTGCAAATGATTTATTAGTCCTTTTTGATAAAATTGCACAAGGCAAAGCAGTAAACCCTAAATCCGATTCAACAATGATTAAAATACTTTTGGATCAAAAACACAACGATATTATTCCATATTATTTGCCAAAAGATGTAAAAGTTGCGAACAAAACTGGTTCAATTAGTGGAGTTTTACATGATTCTGGAATAGTATTTCTTCCCGATGGAAGGAAATATGTTTTGGTTATTTTATCAAAAAACATAACAAACGAAGAAAAATCGCGTGAAATGATGGCAGAAGTTTCAAAAGCAATCTATAATTACGTAATTAGTCAGTAATTTTTGGGTAATAAAAAAGCCTAATTTAATATTAGGCTTTCCAAGTAAATAGAGTTTTTACAAATTATTTATCAAAAAAGATTGCATCTATTTAGTTGGCACGAATATAAATTACTATTATGACAAATTATTTAATTTGTATTTTCTATATTTTAATCAATTTGTGACCAAATTTGGTTCCACTTCCACATAAGAATTTCGTTCTCTTATTAAGTGTTGGCTATACAAAACACTACAAATTTTACGAGTTTGTGGATTTTTATCAAAACTCGTCGCTTGCTTAATTGCATACATTCCGCGTTTTGAGTTTATTTTGAAAAGAGCTAAAGCAGCAGCTTGTCGTTCACAACATTCATTTGAGTTGTGAAGTATTTCGAGTAAAGGAATAATTGCGTTATCAGATTTAATTTCACCCAATAAATATGCAGAACTTAATCTTAGTCCTTTGTTTTCGGAACTTAATCCAACTAATAAATTTTCTTCGGTTCTTTCATATTGAGATGAAACATTATTACCTGCAAAAACAAAAGTTGATACAAATAATACCAAAAATAATATTGACTTCTTCATTGGTTCCCCCCAAATAAAGTTAAGTAAAATTGTTGATTGTCAGCTTTTAAGACGTAGGCTATTTTAGGAAGTTCCGTATGGCAAGGAGAAAGGTGAGAAGTGAAAGGAAAGAAGTGAAAAGTGAGAAAGAGAAGTGAAATTGTTGGATAAATCTTTATTGTTGAATTTGGATTTGAATGTTGGAGAAAATTAGATAAAAATTAGTGCAACTTATTTTACAATAATAAACGAGTCTAAATTTTTTAATCAAATGCACTTTTAATATATTTCAGCATAAGATTAAATTATGAGATTACTCATTTAAATTAAAATTTTGAGGTTTAGTTATGTCGGAAGAAAAGAAAACACAGATTGACGAATCGAAATATTCGTTAAATACTCAAATTATTTATGGAAAAAACGTATCAAATAAGTGGGATTATTCGCATCATGTTGTTGCTCCACTTTCATCTTCAAATACTTTTAAACTTGATTCGGTTGATAGAGGTGCATTGGGATTTATTCAATTTGCTCAAACCGAAAAACAAGGCGATAATGATCCAATTTTGATTTATGACCGTCTTGGCGAGCCAAATAAAGATATGCTCGAAGAAAATCTTGCTCACATTGAAAAAGGCGAAATGGCTGTTTCATTTGCAACTGGAATGGGTGCAATTTCTGGCGTTTTGGGCGTTTTAACAAAATCTGGTGATGAAATAATTACACACACAACTCTTTATGGTTGTACAATTTCACTTTTTACAAATTGGTATCCGCGATATAATATTACGGTTCATCCAACCGATTTGACCAATATAGAAAATGTTCTAAAATTTGCTAATGAAAATACACGAGTTATTTATTTAGAAACACCAGCAAATCCTAATATGGATATTATCGATTTAAGTGCTTTGCGAAAAGTTGTTGATAAATTAAACGAAAACCGAAAGCACGAAGATAAAATACAGATTGTTGTTGATAATACTTTTGCAACTCCTTATTGCCAACGTCCAATAGAACTCGGTGCTGATTTCACCGTTCATTCGTTAACAAAAGGTCTAAATGGTTTTGGAACTGATATGGGCGGTGTTGTTATTGGAAGAAAAGAATTTCGCGATAAAATACTTTTATATCGCAAGGATTTTGGTGCAGTTTTAAATACTAAAAGTGCTTGGACAGTTTTAACTTACGGATTGCCTTCGCTTGTGGTTAGGCAACAACAACAAGTTTCAACTGCAATTAAAGTAGCAGAATTTCTTGAATCGCATCCAAAAGTTGAAGTTGTAAATTATCCAGGATTAAAATCATTTAAGCATTATGATTTGGCAAAAAAACAAATGACCAATTTTGAAGGTGAATTTGCTCCTGGAACTTTGCTATATTTTCTTCTAAAAGGAAATTCGCCAGCTGATTGCAAAGCAAAAGGTGCTAAATTTATCGATTTTTGTGCCGATAATGCTTATACAATGACTTTAGCTGTTAGTCTCGGTCACACTCGTACTTTAATTGAGCATCCACCATCAATGACTCACTCTGTTGTTCCACCAGAAAAATTGGCAGAACGTGGAATTGACCCTGGTGGAATCCGTCTCGCTTTTGGACTCGAAAAAGCTGAAGATATTATCATGGATTTAGAAAAAGCTTTAGAAAGTATTTAAATTATTTACGTTTGGAGGATGGGAACACTATCCTCCAAAAACATTATAAAATTCAAATAACTGTTTTTAGAGATTGTACTTAAAATTATTAAAATGTGGGGAAAAGATGAAAAATAATTCGATTAAAGAAATAGTCTTTGTATTAATACTTGTATTGTTAAGTTCGTTAATTCTTGGATGTTCTGAAAATGCTACTGAAGAAAAAATAATTCCATATGAGTCCAAAGTTATCCAATATGATATCTATCCTCAAGATTTTTTGAAAAATGGCATAAATTACAACGATTTATTGGGTGAATGGAAATTAACCAATGCAAAATTTGAATGCGCTTTAGGTGAATTTGAGCATTTTGAAGATAATTTTGCTATTGAGGAGAGCGATAAAAGAATGGTAATAGGAGAAGTGGAAATAAATAAAATATGTTTTTGGAATTCGCCAAAATTCGTTGGTGGAGTTTATGAGACTATTAAGCAAGATAGTGTCAAAGAGTTTCATTGGAAAGCAGCATACGGCGCGCCAACATTTTTCGTTGATGTAAATTACACAAATGAAGTTCTTACGCTATATTATAGAACTTCAGAAGTGCTAATTAACGAAAAATATTATGAAGGTAACGTTTTTGAAAGTTATACAAAGTGACTGTTTTAAGTTACTTTTATCTGTATTTACAGTTAGAATTAAGGAAAATTAGTTTATAATGAAAATAATAAAAGCAAAAATATTTACTCAATTTCCAGAAATCGTTTTTGGAATGAGCACAAAATTTAAAATAGATAAAAATGATAAATTCCAGTTCAATATGTCATTTTCGATAAATGATGAAAGTGAACGTGTGGAATCGAACAGACATCTATTTTTTGAAACTTTAGGATTAAGCAAAGAAAATGTTGCTTACCAAACCCAAATTCATTCAGATATTATCAAAACCGCTGGATATGGAGGAAAAGTTGGCGATAGCGATGCAATAATTACTCCGCGAAAGGGAATTGGAATTGCAATTTCTATGGCTGATTGCGTTGGAATTTTTATTTATGACAAAGTTGAAAAAGTAATTGCGGGCGTTCATTCTGGTTGGCGTGGAACAAAGCAAGAAATCTTAAAAAAGACACTTTTACAACTGCAAGCAGATTTTGATAGCTCACCCGAAAATCTTTATGTTTATATTGCACCTTCAATTTCGCAAAAAAATTACGAAGTTGGAAATGAAGTTGCCGAACAATTTGACGGAGAATATCTAATTCCAACTTCCGACAAATATTTGTTAGATGTTTCTCGCATAAATTATGATATGCTAATAGATTTTGGAATTCCAAAATCGCAGATTGAGCATTCAGAACTCTGCAGTTTTGACGAAAGTTACATTCATTCTTTCCGACGCGATAAAAATGAATCAGGAAGAGCATTTGGAGTAATTGCGATAAAAGAAAATTAAATGGAAAGATGGAAAGATGGAATGATGGAAAGATGAGAACCTTATTTTATTCCCGAATGCAAAGTTGTTAACTTAAGAATTTCGTCATTCCGCGAAGCTCTTGCGCGGAATCCAATTTTTGGTAATTCGTCGCGACGAAAAACAAGAAATGACTTAACTTTAAAATATTCACTTAAGTTGAAAGCATTGCTTTCGGAATTTCTAATAAAAAACCATAATTGTTACACATAACCTAAAAAACACAAAAATATGAAGAATGAAAGTCTAAAAATTACTCTTGGTTATATATTAATTACCCTACTTTGGGGTTCAACTTGGTTGGCAATAAGTGTTGGATTAAAATCGTTAACTCCAATGTTTGCTGTTGGAATGCGGTTTTTTATCGCATCGTTTTTAGTTTTAATTGTTATGAAAATCTCAAAAGTTAAGTTGCAAACGGACGCACTTTCAATAAAACTATATTTATTTTTAGCGTTTTTCTCGTTTATAATTCCATTTACGTTAGTTTATTGGGGTGAGCAGTTTGTTCCATCTGGATTAACTTCAATTATTTTTGCGGTTTTTCCATTTATTGTAATTTTGTTTTCATGGCTTATGATTCCAAACGAATATATTGGAATTTATAAATCAATTGGCGTTTTAATTGGCTTTACTGGAATTACCATAATTTTTTGGAAAGATATTGCGTTAGATTTTTCACAAAGCTCGTTGGGAATGATTGCCATTTTGGTCAGTGCCTCAATTCAAGCTTTTGTTGCGGTAATAATTAAAAAATATGGCAGTAAGCTAAATCCTCTTTCAATGAACTTTGTGCCATTACTAATTGCTGGAATTATTTTAATTCCAACTGGATTGATTTTTGAGGATAGAAGTTCGTTAGTTTTCGATTCCAAAGCAATTTTTTCAATTTTATACCTCGCATCTTTTGGAACCGTTATAGCATTTACAACTTATTATTGGTTAATGCAAAGAATTAATGTTGTAATACTTTCGCTTTCATCTTTTATAACTCCAATAATTGCACTTATTCTTGGAATTGTGTTTTTAAGCGAAAAATTTGACGAAAACCACATTTGGGGAAGTTCATTGGTGCTAATTGGAATTTTATTTGCTAATTTTCGGGGTATATTAAATTATTATAAAGAAAAAGAGAAGAAATTTGACTAATATAATTAGAATTAAAAATGCACAATTTTACGCTTATCACGGAGCGTTAAAAGAAGAACAGAATATTGGTGGAAAATTTGAAATTGATGTTGATGTTTACACTAATTTTTCGGAAGCCGCCAAGCACGATAATCTGCAATTAACTACAAATTATCACGAAATTTATAAGTTTTTGGATAAAATTATTCATTCCCACAATTATTATTTAATTGAAACTATTGCAACAAAAATTGCTGACGAAGTTCTTGAGCATTTTGATGGGATTGATAAAATTATTGTTAAAGTAAGAAAAAGAAGTGTTCCAGTTGGCGGAATGCTCGATTTTGTTGAAGCTGAGGTTATTAAAGCAAAAAATGAGTAAAGTATTTTTAGCCATCGGTTCCAATAAAGGAAATAGAGAAAATTACCTCAAGGAAGCTATTAAATCTTTGAGTTGCGATGATAACATTAAATTATTAAAGTTGTCAAGTATTTATGAAACAACACCTTATGGAGAAATTCTGCAAAATAATTATTTAAATGGTGCAGTTTTAATTGAAACAAATTACTCGCCAAACGAGATTTATACAGTTGTTAAAAAAATTGAAAAAGAAGTTGGAAGAACGGATTCTGTCCGTTGGGGTGAACGTGAAATTGATATTGATATTATATTGATTGATTCATTGGTTTTTGAAAGCGAGCATTTAATTATTCCTCACAAAGAATATAGCAAACGAGATTTTGTGCTTGTTCCATTACTCGAAATTGATAGCGAATTAAAAGACCCAAGAACTAAAAATAAAATTAAAAATTTGATTAACTTGCTAACTGAAACTTATATTATTGGAAAAGTAAATTTTAATCTAAATGAAAATTAGGTGAAATATTGGCAGAAATTAGATACATAGCAGTTGAAGGCGTTATTGGCGCTGGAAAAACATCGCTTGCAAGAATATTGGCAAATAAAATTAACGCAAAAATTATTTTGGAAGAGTTTGAAACGAATCCTTTTTTAGCAAAATTTTACGACGACCGTAAAAGATATGCTTTTCAAACACAAATGTTTTTTCTAATTAATCGCTTCAAACAGCAACAAGAGCTTAATCAAGAAGATTTGTTTTCGCAGTTTATTGTTTCTGATTATATTTTTGAAAAAGATAACATTTTCGCTTATATGAATCTTAGTGGCGACGAGTTAAAACTGTACGAAACGCTTTTTCCACAACTTCAAAGAGATTTGAGAAAGCCCGATTTGGTTATATTTTTGCAAGCAAGCACTGACCGATTGCTTTACAATATCAGAAAAAGAAATAGAAAAATTGAAAGAAGTATTACAAAAGGCTATATAAAAGAGCTAAGTGAAGCTTATAACGATTTCTTTTTTAAATACAACAATACGCCTTTGCTAATTGTTAACTCAACTGATATTGATTTTGTTAATCGCGAAAAGGATTTTGACGAGCTTTTTAACCAAATTTTTAGAGAAGATAGAGGTTTTATTGAATATTTTAATCCAGTTACAGGTGAATGATGTTTAAATTTATATTTTATAGCTTAATTTTCTACTTTTTGTTAAAAGCTGTTAGAATTGTAATTAGATATTTTTCATTACTTTCATCCAAACAAAAGCAAGAAATTGATGTAAAAGTTAATAAACCAGATTACAAAGTTGATAAAAGAGATATTGTTGAAGCCGAGTTTGAAGAAATTATTGAAAAAGACGAAAAATAATTAGTTATAACATTAAATATTGTTCCAAAAATTAGAAACAATGCCCACTTTCTTCCAAAAACAGAATTAACTTAAGTAAATCGATTTGATAATAATATGAATAAAAAATTAGCTGCACTTGATATTGGAACAAACTCATTTCACTTAATTGTTGTTTCTGTTTTGCCTTCGGGCAATTTTGAAATTATTGATAGAGAAAAAGAAGTAATTCGTTTAAGCGAAGGAAATGTTGGCGATATTAAAAATATTACTCCACAAGCAATTGAACGTGCAGTTGAAGCAATTGGTCGATTTAAGAAAATTGCAGATTCGCACAATGCAAATATGCGTGCAACTGCAACCTCGGCTGTTCGCGAATCGCTTAACAAAAATGAGTTTTTGGCAACTGTTTTTGAACGCACGGGAGTTGAAATTGAAGTAATTAGCGGACTTGAAGAAGCCCGACTAATTTATCTCGGAATTCTAAAAGCTGTTCCAATATATAAAGTTAAATCGCTATCAATTGATATTGGTGGAGGAAGTACGGAGTTTATTGTTGGGAAAAATGGCAAAATTCTGTATTCAAATAGTCTAAAATTGGGTGCTGTTAGATTAACACAACGTTTTTTTCCCGATTATGTTCTAACAAACGAAAGAATTGCACAAGCAAAAAAATGGGTGGAAGGTGTTTTAGCTCCAATTTTATGTCCAATTAAAGAACAAAATGTTAAAATATTTGTCGGTTCTTCTGGAACAATAATGAATGTTGGAATGATTTTATTAGCACTTCGCGATGATATTAATAAAATTAATCCAATATTAAACAATTTTGAATTTACTGCAGAAGATTTGTTTAAAATTGAACACGAAATTCTTAGAAGGAAAAATCCAGAACAAAGAAAGCAAATTGCTGGAATTGAAGAAAAACGAGTAGATATTATTCCAGCGGGAATTATTATTATTTCCACAATTTTTAGATTATTGAAAATTGAAAAAATGATAATTTCGGATTATGCTTTGCGAGAAGGAATTATTCTTGACTCAATGAATAAATTTGGAATTGGTGGCGATGAAAGCAAACTGTACAATATTCGCTTCGAAAGTATAAAACAACTTGCCGAATCATCTAAATATGACTCAAAACACTGCTATTTTGTTTCCAAACTTGCTGTAAAATTGTTTAACCAAATTAAAGTATTACACAATTTGGACGAAAACGCACGTGAGTTTCTTGAGGCAGCTACCATTTTGCACGATATTGGTTACCACATTTCGCATGCACAACATCACAGACATTCGTACTACATAATTAGAAATAGCTCAATTCTTGGATTTAACGAAACAGAAATTGAAATTATTGCAAATGTTGCGCGCTATCATCGTAAAAGTCACCCCAAGATTACGCACGAAGGTTATAATAGTCTCTCACCAAATCAGCAACTTATTGTCAAACAACTTTCTGCAATTTTACGAGTTGCCGACGCACTCGATAGAACTCACAATTCTGTAATTCCAAATTTTACAACAGCAATCACAAACAGTAAAGTTACTATTACATTGCAAGTAAATGACAATATTGATGTTGAACTCTGGAGCTTAGACCGTCGCAAATCTCTCTTTGAGGAAGTATTTAACAGAAAAATAATTGTAAAAGTTGAGAAAAACTAACTGATAGATTTTTCCTTTTCGTTTGTTAATACTTTTTCCGTATTTTTACGCCCCTATTATTATAATTAAATGCTTAATAGTGCTTTATTCTAACTTATCCTTCTAAAAGGTTCATTATGTTTCAAAAATTATCAACTTATTTTGGCTTCATAATTTTTTCGTTTATGTTGCTTTCGTCCACTTTAATTGCTCAGAAATCTGTCAAAAACTTATCAAACAGTGATTACTCGCAAAATCTTCTAAATAGATACAAAGAGATGACCGTTGCAGGTTCACAAACAACTCTGGAAATACCACAAAGAGCAAAAAATAATAAAACTATGCTTTTGGTGGAAATTAAGAAAAATTGGGATAAGTTAACCGCAAACACGCAATCAACTTTTAATTCAATTATGTCACGCCCAATAGGATTGCCCCAAACTTACTCAGAAACCGATGAAAACTATTTTAAGTTTTATTATACAACAACTGGTTCAAACGCTGTTTCAACGACTGATGCAAATTCAAATGGCACTCCAGATTATGTCGAAAATATGGCAGATGCATTTGTTAAAGCGTTGTCATTTTACGATTCATTAGGCTATAATCGCCCTCCGCTTGTTGCTTCGGATAACGGGAGATTTAGCGTTTACATCTCAAATGAAGAAGCTGGTGATTATGTTTATGGTTACACACAACCTGAAAATTATATTGGAGATAATCCCTTAACATCTATTGTTGAAATTGGAAGTGTAAATAGCTTCATGGTAATGAGAAATAATTATATTGGATTTGGTAACACTGCAACAGAACTTCAGATAGCAATGGAAGTTACTGCGGCGCATGAATTTTTCCATGCTGTTCAGTTTGGTTACGAATTTGATAACATGGAAGGTTATTTAATGGAAATGTGTTCCGCCTGGGCAGAAGACAAAGTTTATCCGGGCGATGACGACAATTGGCAGTATCTATATGATATTTTTGAAACACCTGATGTTTCGCTTGATTGGGATGAATACTTGGATGGTGATCCAGTATATTACGATAGTGATTATTCAATGCATTGGTATGCTGCTTGGATTTTTATGCGTTATATAACTGATCATTTTGGAGATGAAATTCCAAAATTTATTTATGAAAATAATATTACTAATTCCACTTCTACTTCTATTGATAAGGTGATGAAATCTAATGGAACATCCTACACCGAAATGTTAAAAGATTTCTATATAGCAATAGGAATATTAACATCTTCGCAAACTACTCCGATGAGCTATTATAGTTTTCAACGTGCAAATGAATACAGAACAGTTACTAAAAATTCCGGAGGGTATCCAACAGGTCCTTTTGTTGTTAATTATGAAAATACATTAAATTACTCTGGAACAAAAGTTTCACATTCTTCTACTTCAAATGGAAATAAACGATTGATGAGAGCAAGTGCTGATTATATTAAGATTAATCCAAGTACCAATTTTTCAATTGTTGTTGCTCCTAAGATAGCTAACGCAAATTTTACAGTTAGATTAATAAAATCAGATAGTTATACTAACCCAACATCATTAGAAGTTGTGGAACCTACTATTTTAGGAAGTAATTATTTAATTAATGTTTCTGATAATAGTGCATACAACAGTTACGTTCTTGTTATTTATAACACAAAATATTCAATCGATTCTTCACGCGATACAACTTCAATTCAATATGACGTTACTATAGATGCCGCACTTCTTACAAATGGAGTTCAACTTACTGCTCCCGTTGGTGGCGAATTATGGCAAGTTGGTTCAATTCACAACATTACATGGAATAGTGCTAATGTTACAGACGTAAAGTTGGAGTATTCTACTAACAACGGTACAACTTGGAACTCAATTGTTGATTCCACCAAGGCAGATTTAGGAAGTTTTGCTTGGACAGTTCCATCAACTATTTCCGATTCTTGCAAAGTGAAAATATCTGATATTAGCGATACAGCATATACTTCAATAAGTACTAATATGTTTTCTATTATTGCACCGCTTCCGTTTAGCTTAATTTCTCCAAATGGAGGAGAAGAGTGGCAAGTGGGATCTAATCACGATATTACTTGGAACAAAGGAACAGTTAGTAATATAATTATTGAGCTTACTACAGATGGAGCTTCATGGAGCATTATTTCAGATTCAACATCAGCTGCGGTTGGTCAGTTTACATGGACAGTTCCAAACTCGTTATCTGCTTTATGTAAAATAAGAATTAGGGATGTTACTAATGCATCTGTAAATTCAGTTAGTGAAAACTATTTTTCAATAATTCCAAAAGCAATACAAGTTACTGTTCTATCCGAAGATTTCGTTAAGGTTACTTCTGGTTCAGTTGGCTCACCAGGTTCAGTAGATTTATCAAATACATTGGACACATACACTTTAGAAGGCGGATGGACTGGTGCAAAAATATTTGCTGCTGGTGGAGCAATTAAAATTGGTTCTTCTTCGGGTTTTGGATATATAGTAACACCTACATTGGATTTATCAAGTAATGAAGGAAATGGAACGATAAATTTTGATTTGCAAACTTTTAGCAATGATACAAAAGTGATGCAAGTATTTCTTTCTACAGATAACGGTAATAGCTACACACAAGTTGGTGATGATATTACTCCAACTGCTTCTATGGTTACGCAATCAATTCCTTTTACTGGTGGAACAAACATCTCCAAAATTAAATTATCAGCTTCGGTTTCGGCATCTAACCGATTTTATGTTGATAATATTATAGTAATTTCTAGTGCAATTACCGCTATTGGAAACCATGAAAATTCAAGACCTACTGGATTTATTCTTTCGCAGAATTATCCTAATCCTTTTAATCCATCAACCAAAATAAGTTTTACAATGCCTAAACATAGCTATGTTACAATAAAAGTTTATGATATTTTGGGAAATGAGGTTGCAACATTGGTTAATGAAGATAAGCCACAAGGTAATTATACAATTGAATTTAATGCTAAAAATCTTGTAAGTGGAGTATACTTTTATACATTAAAAGCTGACAGCTTTTCAGATACGAAAAAATTACTGCTTCTAAAATAACGTTTCTCGTTTTAGTCATGAAATAGGTTTACTTTATTTTTTCTTGTGAGTAAATCTATTTTAGGACGATGCATTACACTTCACATGCGTGTTTTAGTGACTTAATAAGATTTACTGTTTCATCAATACTTTCGCTTTGCAGTGATTTAATAACGGCACTTCCCACAATAAAGCCATCAGCAAAAGGGGAAAGTTGTTTAATATTATCGGGTGTTGAAATTCCAAATCCAACAAGCATTTTGTTTTTGGAAAGAGTTTTGTAGGTGGTTTCCAAATTTTGTGTAACTTTGGTATCAAAACCATCTCTAACACCAGTTGTACCCGAAACGGAAACGCAATAAAGAAATCCTTCACTTTTTTGGTCAAGTTCAATAATTCGGTTTTTGCTACTGGTTGGAGTTGTTAAGAGAATTTTATCCAATTTGGTTGAAAACGGAAAGAAGAAATCGTCAAATTCTTCGAGAGGAACGTCTGGAATGATTAGTCCATCAACGCCAGCATTTATTGCATCTTGTTCAAACTGATTTTTACCATATTGCAAAATTGTGTTTGCGTAACCCATTAAAATAAGTGGAGTTTTGTTGTGTTTTTTAATCTGTTCAGCAAATTGAAAAGTTTGTTTTTGTGTAATCCCATTTTGCAAAGCAATTTGAGATGACTGTTGAATAACTCCACCGTCGGCAAGTGGATCGCTAAAAGGCATCCCCAATTCGATTAAATCGGCACCAGCTTCAATAATTCTGTTTGTGTTATCCAAAAATTTATCTATTGTCGGAAATCCAGATGTAAGAAAAACGGATAATGCTTTTTTGCCGTTGTTGTTTATTTGTTCAATCGTGTTTTTAATCTTACTCATACTCTTAATCCTAGTCTTAATTCTTTTTTAGTTCCAAAAGGCAAGTAAATTAATCCTTTTGGATTTATAGTAATATTTTCTATTAAATGGATTCCGCGTAAGGGCATCGCGGAATGACAACATTTTAAGTTGACTTACTCATAATCTTAATTTTTTTTTAGTTACAAAGCCAAATGGCACACACACTCCACATAGAGGCGATTTTAATGAATATTTATTTACGTGCTTTTCCAGTAATGTTTTTAATTGTTAATTTCAGAACCTTTGTTTCATCTTTAGCTTTGTCAATGTATTTTAGACCTTCGGGAATAAAATTTGGCGAATACTTTTTGACTAAGCCTTCCAGTCCAATTTGTTTTTCGTTTTCTGTTGCTTCTTCAATAATTCCAGAAACGATTACGCTTTCATATTTTGTACTAAATTTACTTTGCAATATTTCGGTTTTTCCTACAACACAAAAAGAAACTGTGCTGTTAGCCAAAAAATTATCCAGCTTTTTACCTTCTAATGCTGAATGAAAATAAATTGCATTATCAATTAAACAATAGCTAAGCGGAACTCCATAAGGTTCACCGATTTCTGATACAGAGGATAAAATTCCATATTCGCAATTATTTAATAATTGCAAAGTTTCTTCGTTTGATATTGCTCTATCTAATCTTCGCATGTTATCCCAGAATATTCTAAGTGTTGTTCATAAAAAAATCTATAAATAGTTTTAAATTCGTTCTTAACCTTAATCCTAATCTCAATTCTTGCTCTTAAAAATAAAAAATGAGTAAGAGCAAGATTATGAATTAAGATTAAGAGTCATTGTTTTTCTTAATATCTCATGTTGAAAGCATTGTTAAAATTTAATTTTACTAATTAGTGTATTCAAATCCTTATCTCCACGTCCGCTTAAATTTACCACTACTACATCACTTTTATCAGTTGTTGGCATTAAATACTCCAAATAGGCAAGTGCGTGGGACGATTCCAAAGCGGGAAGAATGCCTTCAAGTCGCGAAAGTTGCAAAGCCGCTTTAAGAGCTTCGTCATCAGTAACTGAAGAATATTGAACGCGATTTAAATCTTTAAGATAACTATGTTCGGGTCCAACACCTGGATAATCCAAACCAGCGGAAATGGAATGAACTTCGCTAATTTGTCCTTCGCTATCCTGCAAAAGATAAGTGTTCATTCCCTGAAAAACACCGGGACGACCTTTTGTTAAAGTAGCGCAGTGCATATTTGTGTCAATTCCAAAACCACCAGCTTCAATTCCAATAAGTTTTACTTCCAAATTGTTTATAAAAGGATAAAAAATTCCAATTGCATTTGAGCCACCACCAACGCAAGCAATAATATAATCTGGGTTTCTCCCTTCAAAATTATTTATTTGAGTTTTAGTTTCTTCACCAATAATTGATTGAAAATCGCGGACAATCATCGGATAAGGATGCGGACCAACAACAGAGCCGATAATGTAATGTGTGTTTTCAACATTTGTTACCCAATCGCGAATTGCTTCGTTTGTTGCATCCTTTAATGTTTTGCTTCCAGAAGTTACTGGAACAACCTTTGCTCCGAGCATTTTCATTCTAAAAACGTTCATTTCTTGACGCTCAATATCAACTTCGCCCATATAAACCGTGCAGTTTAGACCAAATTTGGCACAAACAGTTGCGGTTGCTACTCCGTGTTGACCAGCTCCAGTTTCGGCAATAATGCGAGTTTTTCCAAGTCGTTTTGCAAGTAAAATTTGTCCAAGAGTATTATTCATTTTATGAGCGCCAGTGTGGTTTAAGTCCTCGCGTTTAAGATAAATTTTTCCTTTTCCAAAATACTCAGTTAGTCTATTTGCAAAAGTTAATGGAGTTTCTCTTCCGTTATAATTTTTCTGTAAATCGTTTAATTCTTTGATAAAAACAGAATCAGATTTGATTGAATCATAAGTGTTTTCGAGTTCGTGTAAAGCTGACATAAGTGTTTCTGGAACAAATCTGCCTCCAAATTCGCCAAATTTTCCCATTTTGTTTGGTATTTGGTTTCCGGTAATCTCAGTATTTTCAGTTTTCATATTTATTCTTTTTAATTTGATTTATTATGCTAAAAAGTTCAATTATTTTATCTTTATCCTTAATTCCCGGTTCAATTTCAACCGATGACGAAATATCAACTCCGTAAGGATTTATTTTATTATAAATTTCTGTAATGTTTTTGGAACTAACTCCACCAGCGATAATTACATCTTTTCTTAAATTGTTTGGAATTAACTCCCAATTAAACGATTTTCCAGTTCCACCAAAATTTAGCGTGTCTTTCACATCCAAAATAATTCCACAATTGTTAAAATCATTTAAAGTAGAAAAATCAAAATTTTCATCAATTCCAAAACTTTTAATCACATTACAATTTATTTGAGAAATGTAACTTTGCGACTCGCTGCCATGCAATTGAACAGCAGTTAATTTTGCAAGATTTGCAATTCTGGTCACTTCGTTAATTTCTTCATTTACAAATACTCCAATTTTATGAACAAAAGGAGGAAGCGAAAGCGAAATTTCCATTGCTTTTTCTGGGTTTATATATCGTTTGCTTTTTGGATAAAATATAAAACCAATTGCATCAACGCCAAGATTAACGCATAGCTGAGCATCTTCAATTTGTGTAATTCCACAGATTTTTATTTTCATATTCATATCAAAAAAGTTTCAAAATTTATTAGATTGCTTCGTTGTTCAAAGTGCGAACTACACGCAATGACAGCAAATATTCAATTGTTCCAAACCTTCGAGGTTTTCAAAACCTCGAAGGTTTTTTTAATTTATTAATAGTAACAGTGTTCTTGTATTTTTTTTACTGAATTGGCAATGTTTTCTGCTTTCATAAAATGTTCGCCAATAAGAACAGCATTTGTTTTTGTGTCTTTCAAAAAGTCAAAATTTCTTTGTTCGCTAATTCCAGATTCTGAAACGAAAACTACATTTGCATGAATTTGTCCGCTAATTTTTAAAGTAGTGTTCAAATCAGTTGCAAAATTTGATAAATCTCGGTTATTAATTCCAATAATTTTGTTGAGCGAAAAATCAATTTTTGGAATTTGATTTTCATTATGCAATTCTAAAAGTACGTTCATTCCAAGTTCAAAAGCTGCTTTGCTAAGTTCTTTAATCTGATTTTCAGAAAGAATTTCCGAAATTAAAAGAATTGCATCGGCGCCGTTTGCTTTGGCTTCAAAAACTTGATATTCGTTTATTATAAAATCTTTCCGCAAAAGTGGAACGGATTTGTAATGTGCAATTTCATTCAAATATGAAATATTTCCTTGAAAAAACTGCTCGTCAGTTAGAACAGAAATTGCATTAACGTCATTTTCCATATAAATATCAGCAATTTTAAGTGGATTAAAATCCTTTCGGATAATTCCTTTTGAGGGCGATGCTTTTTTAATTTCAGCAATTATCGCAATTGCTTCTTTTTTAATAAGGGCATTTTCAAAATTTAAGCACAATTTTGAGTAAAATTCCGAATCGGAAAACCGCGAAATTGTAAAATCGCGTTTTAGTCGTTTTACTTCCTCAATTTTAACTTCCACTATTTGGGATAAAATATTAAGCATAATTTTGACCAAATTTGACTAATTTATTTAATTTTTCTAAAGCTTTACCAGATTTAATGGAGTTTGTAGCAGCTTCTTGTGCTTCCGAAATATTTAAGAATTTTCCCGAAGTATAAAGAGCAATTGCCGCATTTGCAACAACTACATTAAATTGTGATTCTGAACTGCGATTATTTAAAATATCCAAAATAATTTTGCTATTCTCTTCTGGGGTTCCGCCTTTTATTTCTTCAATAGAAATCTGCTTAAAATTGAACGTATTTGCATTAATTTGACTAACTGAAACTGGATTATTTCCGTTAATTTCAAATATTTGCGAATTATCGGTAAGTGTAATTTCGTCAAATTGATTATTTGTGCAAATAAATGCTACGCGATTCATTTGCAATATTTTTGCCGCTTCTGCCATTTTTGACGCAATTTCGTAATTGTAAGTGCCAATCATTTGCGTTTTGGTATTTGCGGGATTTGTAAGCGGTCCAAGCACGTTAAATATTGTCTTAAATCCCAATTCCAAACGCGTTGGTGCAACATTTTTCATTGCGGGATGATAAATTGGAGCAAATAAAAATGCAATTCCAATCTCATTTAATGCTTTTTGCGATTGTTCTGGACTTAGTTCAATATTTACTCCAAGTTCTTTTAAAACATCCGAGCTTCCACTTTTGCTTGTTATTGAACGGTTTCCGTGTTTTGCCACATTTATTCCCGCACCCGAAACAACAAATGAAACGGCTGTTGAAATATTAAAAGAGCCAGAATTATCGCCACCAGTTCCGCAAACATCAATCAAATTTTCTGAGTTGGCAATTAGTTTTACGCCATTATTTCGCATTGCATTTGCAAAACCGGCAATTTCGGTTGCTGTTTCGCCTTTAATTCGCAATGCTGTTAGCAAAGATGCAATTTGAGAATTGTTCACTTTTCCGCTCATAAGCAAATTGGCGACTTCTTCGGCTTCCAAAAATGTTAAATCTTCTTTTTCGAAAAGTTTATTTAATGTAGTTTTTATCATTGTTCTAACCAATTTTTAATTATTATTTCACCTTCTGGAGTTAAGATTGATTCTGGGTGGAATTGAATTCCTTCAATTGGAAATATTTTGTGTTTAATTCCCATAATAATTTTATCTTTTGTCGCCGATGTTATTTCCAAATCCTCTGGAATTGAATCATAATTAACGACTAATGAGTGATATCTTCCAGCACTAAAATTTTGACTTACATTTTGGAAAATTCCTTTTCCATTATGCTCAACTTCGGATGATTTTCCGTGCATTAATATTGGTGCGTTTATAACTTTTCCACCAAAAACTTCACCAATTGCTTGATGACCAAGACAAACGCCCAAAACGGGAGTAGTTTTGCCAATTGTTTTAATTATTTCAATCGAAATTCCAGAATCCGATGGTCTGCCAGGTCCTGGCGAAATTACTATTTTATCAGGATTTAGTTCTAAAATTTCATCAATTGTAATTTTGTCATTTCGTTTTATTACAATATTTTGAGTGAATTTTCCAATTAGTTGAACAAGATTAAAAGTGAAAGAATCGTAATTATCAATCACTAATATTTTTAAGTCACTTAATTTATTTATTTGGTTCATCAATAACTCCAGCATATTCGAGTGCTTTTATAAGTACAGCAGCTTTATTATTTATCTCTTTCAGTTCCATTTCAGGTTTGCTATCGGCAACAATTCCAGCCCCAGCTTGCCAATGGATTTTGTTTTTTATTGAAAAAAGAGTGCGGATTGCTATGCACATATCAAGATTTCCGCGAAAATCGATATAACCAACAGCGCCGGCATAAATATTTCGCAGACTATTTTCATATTCGTGAATCAATTCCATTGCTCTAATTTTTGGCGCTCCAGAAACAGTTCCAGCAGGAAAAGCAGCTTTTAACGCATCAATTGAATCTTTATCGTCTTCCAATTCGCCTTCAACTCGCGAAACTATGTGCATTACATGCGAAAAACGATGAATATTCATATAATCTTTTATGTTTATCGACTTAAATTTACAAACTCTTCCCAAATCGTTTCGAGCCAAATCGACAAGCATAATATGTTCAGCTTGTTCTTTCGGATCGGCGAGCAATTCCTTTTCAAGTTGCAAATCCTTTTCGCTTGTTAAGCCGCGTTTGCGAGTTCCAGCAATGGGAAGTATGCTTGCTTTTCTATTTTGGACTTTTATCAAATCTTCGGGCGAAGTTCCAATTACAGTAATTTCTTCGGGTAATTCCATAAAATACATATATGGCGAGGGATTAATAATCCGAAGTGCACGATAAAGATTTAGCAAATCGCCTTTGAAATCGGCAATAAATCGTTTTGAAAGTACAAGTTGAAAAACATCGCCATTGTAAATGTTTTGTTTGGCTTTTTCCACAATCGCAAAAAACTTGGACGAATCAAAATCATCATCATTTTCAATTTTGAAACTGAAATCCGATTTGTAATTTATCTGTTTTGTTAATTCAATTTTTACTTTGGCAATATTTTGTTTTGCTAATTCAAATTCGTTTTCAAGATTGGAATTTTCATTTAAATGCACATTTGAAATAATTAACAATTGATGTTTAAAATGGTCAAAAGCTATAATTGTGTTAAAAATTCCAAGAATTGAATCTGGTGTTTCAGAATTTTCATGGTTCTCAAATTTGAGCTTTTCTTCAATTAAAGCAATATTTTCATATCCAATATAACCGACAATTCCGCCTGTAAAATCGGGCAAATCTTCAATTGTTGGAAATTTATATGACGAAATTTCATTTTTTAGGTAATCAAAAAGATTTTCGTCAAAAACTTCGTAATTATTGTTTGAATATATTTTCAACTTTCTATTTCGGTTGGAAATAATTTTATGCGGGTCTTTTCCAATAAACGAATATCTCGCAAGTCTGCCAATTCCTTCAACTGATTCAAGCAAAAAGCAAAATTTATCGCTTTCGCGAAGTTTCAAAAATGCAAGAACTGGAGTTAACATATCGCCAGTTACTCTTTCATAAACTGGAATAACGTTAAATTCGTTCGCTAATTTTATAAATTCTTCTTTTTTCATATTTATCAAAATCCTATTTGAACATTGTTAATGGGAACGAAGATTATTTGATTATTATGATAAAAGCCAATCATGTTTTTTCATAAATAATCCGTTCAATCAGCGTCCAATTTCTCTCATTCCCGCAATCTTTATGCGAGAATCTCTAACACTTGCTTAGATTCCGTGTTGAAGTATCACGAAATGGCATTTATTATTTCCATTCTTTATAATAACAAAAAACCCTTCTCAGCGATTGGAAGGGTTTTAGATTAAAAATTTCTATTTTCACTGAGCGTTATAATATATTACCGTAAAGCCACCAAGCCCAGTTGCTGTTTCTTAAGTTTAATTGTGATATTTTTAATAAGTTTTTCATTCTGGTGTGCAATATATTGATTATTAATATTGGATGTCAAATGCTATTTAAATTTGGATTTGGTTTTTGAATAAAAATTCAAATAAATTGTTAATTCTTTAAAAAATCAATAGTTTGCATCACAAAAAATGAATTGATTAGATTATTGAATATGATAAGACAAGAACCATATAAATTAGTAAATCACGTCCAAAATTATGAGTGGGGAACAAAAGGCAAAAATGCGTTCATTCCAAAATTATTAGGATTTGAAGCCGAAGAAAAGCCTTACGCCGAAGTTTGGATTGGAAGTCATCCAAAACTTAGTTCTGAAATTTTGATGGACGAAAAAGCGACAAATTTAGAAACTATAATCGAAAAATGTCCAAAAGAGATTTTGGGCGAAAAAGTTGCAAAAAAATTTGGCGACAAATTGCCATTTTTGTTAAAAATCCTTTCTGCAAATCAAGCACTTTCAATTCAAACGCACCCAAATAAAACGCAAGCAATTGATTTATATAAAAATGACCCAAATAATTATCCTGATGATAATCACAAACCAGAAATTGCAATTGCACTCGATTTTCTACAAGCACTTGTCGGATTTCGTCCGTTAAACGAAATTGAAGCTAATTTTCTGCATTATCCACAATTAATAAATTTTGTTGGAAGTAAAGAATTTAGTGAATTTACAAAAGATAAAACACAAAACGGATTAAGAAAATTATTCACCATTTTGATGAAAAAATCGTTGGAATTTAACGAGTTACGAAATGCAATATTATCAACAAAAGCCCAAATAGAGCTAAAAAGCAAACAATCTGAAGATGAAGAACTATTTATCATCCTTTTTCAACAATATGGATTTGATATTGGATTGTTCGTTTTGTTTTTCCTAAATGTTGTGAATCTTAAATCTGGAGAAGCAATTTATACTCCAGCGGGAATTCCGCACGCATATTTAAAAGGAAATATTGTTGAATGTATGGCAAATTCTGATAACGTTGTTCGCGCCGGTTTAACTCCAAAATTTAAAGATATTGACCAACTTGCAAATATTTTAACTTATCAATTTGGAAAACCAGAACTAATTGGAAAAATTTGTGACAATAATATTACTGAATATAAAGTATCGGCAGAAGAATTTTGCGTTGAAAAAGTAGTTTTGCGTAACTTGGGATTAAATTGTTCCACAAACAACAAAGTTGAAATCATTTTTGTAACCGAAGGTGAAATAATTTGTGATAAATTACAAATCAAAAAAGGCGAAAGTGTTTTAATTCCAGCCATTTTGAGCCATTATTCAATCTTTTCCAAAACTAATTCAACATTGTTTAGAGTAACGGTTCCAGAGTAGTATGGAAAATATAATCTTCCTTTTTAACATAGTTTTGCCAATTTTCTTGCTAATTTTATTGGGATTGTTGCTACAACGAATGAAAATTGTCTCTGATGTCTTTGTAAAACAGCTTTCAAATTTTGTTTTTAAAGTTTCACTTCCAGCGTTAATTTTTCAAGAATTATCAGTTGTGGAAATTGGAACTGCTTTTGACCCATTTTTAATTGGTATTTCGGTTATCCTAATTCTATTTATTTATGGAATTAGTTGGATAAGCGCCAATTACTTAACAAAAACTCCGCAAGATAAAGGTGCATTTATTCAAGGAAGTTATCGTAGCAACTTTGCAATTGTTGGCTTGGCAATGCTTTCAGGAATTGTCGACAGTGCACATCTTGGAAAAGCTGTAATGTTATTAGCATTTGTTATGCCAATTTTTAATGTTTTGGCAGTAATTGCACTTACAGTTCCATTGCAACAAGCAAGTAATGATAAATTATTAAGCACATTTAAAGAAATTGGAAAAAATCCTTTAATTATTGCCGCATATTTTTCAGTTCCGTTTTCCGTTTTTAAAATAGCCGTTCCCGAATCGCTTTCAATAACTTTAGAGTATTTGAGCGATATTGCACTTCCATTGGCTTTAATTGGAATTGGTGCTTCAATCGATTTGAAAAAACTAATAACCGCATCACCACTCGCATTTATTGCTTCGGCTTATAAAATTATACTTTTTCCAGTTCTTTCTGTTCTTATTGGATTTTTACTTGGATTAACCGACCAAGATCTTCTAATTCTATTCATTTTAATGGGAACTCCAACAGCTGTCGCATCTTTTGTAATGGCAGAAGCAATGGGAAGTAACTCCAAAATGAGTGGAAATATTATCACAATTTCAACTTTTGGCTCAATTTTTACAATTTCAATTGGAGTAATTGCTTTAAGAATGTTTTTTTAAAGTGAGAAGTGAGAGGGGAAACGTGAGAGGTCGTAAGGCGAAAGTCGTAAATCGTGAGTTCAAAATGCTAAATTTTATTTGAGACTCTTTTTATTCCATTTTGTCCATTTACTAACGTAAACGGTAATTTTTTTTACATTCTCAATTTTCAATTATCTCCTTGTTTTTCAACGCAAAAGTAATTACTTTGTATTCACCAATAATCAGAGAAAGTAATGATAACAAAAATTGTAAAAATTGGAAATTCACGAGGAATAAGAATACCAAAATCAATTATTGAACAAAGTGGTATTAAAAATGAAGTTGAGTTACAGATAAAGGATGATAAAATAATAATTAAATCTGTTTCAGAAGTTCGTAATAATTGGGATTCTGCATTTCAAAATATGTCAAAAAATAACGATGACCAATTATTAGACAATGAAATATTGTTTAACCAAAATTCTTGGGATAATGAGGAGTGGACTTGGTGATGGAATTTCTAAGATATGAAGTGTATTTAGTTAATTTAGACCCAACGATTGGAAGTGAAATTAAAAAAACTCGACCCTGCGTGATTATTTCTCCAAATGAAATGAACCGAAATATTTCAACAATTATTATCGCTCCGCTAACATCAACTCAAAGAAACTATCCAACAAGGATAAACTGCCAAGTTCAAGGAAAAGACGGACAAATTGTTTTAGACCAAATCAGAACAGTTGACAAACAACGACTTATAACTAAAATTGATTTTCTAAATAGAAAAACTCAAATAAAATTACACAAAGTGCTAACTGAAATGTTTGCGGAATAATTTTCAATTTCCAGTTTAGAACAAATATTTAATTCCAACAAATCCACCGATAAGCAAAACGGTGAAAACTATTGCGAGAATGTTAAAGTATTTGTCAATAAAACTTTTAATTGGGTCGCCATATTTCCAAATAAGAGCCGCAACTAAAAAGAATCTTCCAGCTCTGCTAACAATTGAAGCTAGCACAAATAAAAACAGATCTATTTCAAAAGCACCTGCTGTAACAGTAAAAACTTTATAAGGAATTGGAGTAAAACCAGCCGTAAAAACAACCCAGAAATTCCATTCTTCATAAAGTTGTTTAACATTAAAAAAAGTCTCTTCGCTAAAACTTGGCACATTATTAAAGAAGAAAAGTGCAAAATTTGAAAATTCATTTGTTCCGCTCCACCAAACAAAATGACCAATTGCATAGCCAAGTAAAGCACCAAAAACAGAACCAACTGTGCAATTTAAGGCGAGCGAAAAAGCTTTTTTTCGAGCACCCAAAACCAAAGCAATTAACAATGCATCTGGAGGAATTGGAAAAAAAGATGATTCAGCAAAAGCGAGAATAAATAATGCAATTGCACCATAAGGAGTTGTTGCCCAATGGAGCATCCAATCATAAAGTCTTCGTAATAATTTCATATATTTAACTATTCTTTTTATTTTTGATAACAATTATACAAAAAAATATTTTCGTATATATTATTTGAGGATTAAATAAAAATAAACTATTTTAGAACCTAATTCAAAAAGGATAATATGTCAGAAACAAAAAATGAGCGACTTCTTTCATTGGATGTCTTTAGAGGAATTACGATTCTCGGAATGATTTTGGTAAATAATCCAGGCTCGTGGTCAAATGTTTACTCACCTTTACTCCACGCTGAGTGGAATGGATGCACTCCTACAGATTTAATTTTTCCATTTTTCCTTTTTATTGTTGGTGTTGCCACAACTTTTTCACTTTCAAAATATCGAAGTGTCGAAAACCATAACAAAGATGTTTATTTTAGGTTAATTAGAAGAAGTATTTCAATATTTTTGCTTGGATTGTTCCTTAGCGGATTTCCAAATTTTGATTTATCAACAATTAGAATTCCAGGTGTTTTGCAACGAATTGCACTTGTTTATTTTTTTACTTCACTAATATTTTTGAATATCCGTAAAGAAAATCTCGTTTATGTTTTATCTTTTTTGCTTTTGCTTTATTGGGGTTTGATGACTTTAGTTCCCGTTCCAGGATTTGGACAACCAAACTTAGAACCTGCCACAAATTTAGGTGCTTGGTTTGATAGATTAATCCTTGATGGTCATCTTTGGGCTTATTCAAAAACTTGGGATCCAGAAGGATTATTAAGCACAATTCCTTCAATAGGGACAGCTTTGCTTGGAATTTTAACGGGATATTGGCTTAAAAGTAACAACGACAAAACAACAAAAACCGTCTGGATGTTTTTTTACGGTGTAGTTCTTATGGCTTTAGGTTACGCTTGGGATTTTTGGTTTCCAATAAATAAAAGCCTTTGGACAAGCTCTTACGTAGTTTACACTGGTGGATTAGCACTTGTATTTTTAGCCTTTTGTTATTGGTTAATTGATGTTCAAAACAAAAAATTTTGGATTAAACCATTTCACATATACGGAACAAACGCAATAACGGTATTCTTTTTATCAGGTTTAGTAGCAAAACTTCTAAATATTATTGAAGTTACTGGAAATGATGGAAATCCAATTGCGTTAAAAACGGCTATTTTTAATAATTATTTTCTTTCAATTGCTTCACCAATAAATGCGTCTCTATTATTTGCCATTAGTTACATATTAATTTGGCTATTTGTAATTTGGCTTTTATATAGAAAAAACATTTTTATAAAAGTATAACTAATTGGAAGAGTTTTAACAATCAATAGTACACTAAATGGAGAAAAAAAATGCCAGGATTAAGTAAATTCAAAACAATTCCAGATTTGTATTTTCATTTAACCGAGGTTTATGGACCAAAGGCAAATCACGGAATTTTTCAACAAAAAATAGATGGCAAATACGAAGATATATCTTATGCAACATTTAAGGAAGAAACTGAAACTTTAGCTTTTGGCTTGGCAGCGTTGGGAGTAAAACGCGATGATAAAGTTGCAATAATTTCAGAAAACCGTCCAGAATGGATGTATTCCGATATGGCAATTCTCGGTCTTGGTGCGGTTGATGTTCCACTTTATCCAATTTCCACATCAGATTCTATTGAGTTTATTCTTAAAAATTCAGAATCTGTTGGAATTATTGTATCAAATCAATTTCACATGAATAAAGTTTTGAAGATTAAAGAAAATGTTAAAACTCTGAAATTTATTATTGTTATGAATGATGTTGATATTTCTGGTCAAAAAGATGTTTTTCTAATGAAAAATGTTCAAAAAATGGGAATTGAATATAGAAATGACAATCCAAAGCATTTTATAGACAACATCAAATTAGCTCGCGAAAATGATTTATGTACTTTAATTTATACTTCTGGAACAACTGGCGAACCAAAAGGCGTTATGTTAACTCACAAAAATATTATTTCAAATGTAAATGCTGTTCACGAAATAATTGAAATTTTTGAAACTGATATTTTTCTTTCATTTTTGCCATTATGTCACATTCTTGAAAGAATGGCGGGTTATTATACTGCTTTTTCTGCTGGCGCTCAAATTGCATTTGCCGAAAGTATCGAAAAAGTTGCAACTAACTTGATGGAAGTAAAACCAACTGTTATGACTGCTGTTCCACGATTGTTTGAACGCATTTATTCCAAAATTAGAAAAGGTGTTGATGCTTCTCCAGAGAAAAAGCAAAAAATATTTAATTGGGCTATTTCTATTGGAACTGAATATCAGCAAGCAAAAAAGACAGAACGTGGAGTTTCAATTGGATTAAATCTTAAACATAAATTAGCCGATAAATTAGTTTACAGTAAAATTCGCGAAAAAACTGGCGGAAGATTACGATTTTTCATTTCTGGCGGTGCAGCTCTTGCTCGCGAACTTGGTGAATTTTTTGAAGCAGTTGGAATTTTAATTCTTGAAGGCTACGGCTTAACAGAATCTTCTCCTGTAATTGCTGTTAACAGACCTTATAATTATAAGTTTGGAACGGTTGGACAAACTATGCCAGGAGTTGAAGTTAAAATTGCTCCCGATGGCGAAATTCTTGCTTACGGTGCAAATATTATGCAAGGTTATTACAAAAACAAAAAAGAAACAGAAGAAACAATTAAAAATGGTTGGCTTCACACGGGTGATATTGGCGTTTTTGATGCAGAAGGATTTTTGATGATTACAGATAGAAAAAAATCATTATTCAAAACTACAACTGGTAAATATATTGCTCCAACCCCAATCGAAAATATGTTTTTAGGAAGCAAATATATTGACCAATTTATAATTATTGGTGATAGAAGAATGTTTATCACAGCTTTAATTGTCCCAGATTTTGAAGCGTTAAAAGAGTATGCCGATGCTCATCGCATTACTTACAAAGACCCAATGGAATTAACCCAAATGAAGCAAATTTATGAAATGCTTGAAAAGGATTTAGGACAATTCCAACGTAAATTGGCAGGCTACGAAAAGGTTCGCAAATTTACAATTCTTGATAAACCATTTACAATTGAAGGTGGCGAAATGACTCCTTCAATGAAACTTAAACGAAAAGTTATCGAAGAACGTTATAGCAATCTTATTGAAGAAATGTACGAAGGTCTCGAATAATTTTATTCGTTTTAATAATTTATCTAAATGTCTAAATCAAAACTGGTTTAGACATTTTTTTTATTCTCTTTTTTGAACTTAAAATTGGATTTTTATGAAATATCAAATAGTTTTATTTGATGCTGATGGAACACTTTACGATTTTGACAAATCCGCTGTTTTTGCGTTAAAATCATGCTTTGAAAAATATAATTTAATTTGGACTGATAATACTTTCGAAATTTATGAACAAATTAATAAAAAAATATGGGGCGATTTCGAAAAAGGATTAATATCCACAAACGAAATTAAAACCGAGCGTTTCAAACAATTTTTTGATGTAATTGATGTTAAAAATGTTAATTCAATTCAATTTAGCTACGATTATTTGGATTTCCTTTCAAAAAACAATTTTTTGTTAGAAAATGCAGAAGAAATTGTAAAATGGAGCAGCGAACGATTTGAACTTGCAATTGTTACAAACGGTTTGGCTTCTGTCCAAAATCCGCGATTTATGAACTCAGAATTGCGAAAATATTTTAAGCACATAATCATTTCAGAAGAAATTGGATTCGCAAAGCCCAAAAGTGAGTTTTTTGATTACACTTTCAAAAAATTTGGAAATCCAAAAAAAGAAAATGTAATTATTATTGGTGACAATTTGTCATCCGATGTAAAAGGCGGTTTGGATTATGGAATTGACGCTTGCTGGTTTAATCCAACAAAAGCTGAAAATAATGGCATAATTCCAACCTATGAAATATCTAATTTAAATGAATTAAAAAAGATTCTAATGTATTGATTATATTTTGACATAAAATATTGGATTATTATGGAATTACTCGAAATTTTAAAAGTTGCACTTACTTCACTAAAAGCAAATAAATTGCGTTCAATGTTAACAATTCTTGGCATTGTTGTAGGAATTTTTTCAATAATTGCGATTAGTACAATTATTACAATGCTTCAAGCAAGCATCGAAGAAGGAGTTTCGTCACTTGGTAGCAACACTTTTCAAGTACAAAAATGGCCAGCAGTAAGAATGGGCGGACCTGGCGAAATGTCAAAATATCGAAACAGAAAAGATATTACATTAAACGATTTTGATAATCTAGATACAAAATTAGTTGAGGCAAAGTCAATTGCTGCAACTTCATCGCGCGGTGGAAGAATAATTAAATATGGAAATGAAGCTACAAATCCTAATGTCCAACTATTTGGCGTTACTCCAAACGCATTTATTACTCGTGATTGGAATGTTGAAACTGGGCGAGCAATTAGCACGCAGGATTATAACAGTGCAAGAAAAGTTGTCGTTTTAGGAACAGATGTTTTAACAACTCTTTTCAAAAATAAAAATATTGACCCAATTGGTGAAGAAATTTCGGTTAATGGAAATAGACTTAAAATAATTGGAATTTTGGAAGAACAAGGAGCCATTTTCGGTCAAAGTCAGGGTAATATGGCAATAATTCCACTAACAACGTTTTATAGCTTTTATGGAAATAGACGTTCACTTTCAATTTCGGTAATGGCAAAAGGTAAAGCTGAGTACAACAATTTGATGGAAATTACAGAGGGTTATTTACGAGCAATTAGAAAAGTATTTCCTGGAGATGATAATGATTTTGAAATAATATCCAACGAATCAGTAATGCAACAAATTAACGATATAACTTCTGGCGTTAGAATTGGGGCTTTTGTAATTGCTGGAATTGCGCTTCTTGCAGCTGGAGTTGGAATTATGAATATTATGCTCGTTTCGGTGACTGAAAGAACTAAAGAAATTGGACTTAGAAAAGCAATTGGTGCAAAAAAAGTAAATATTCTTATGCAATTTTTAACCGAAGCAGTAACTTTAAGTCTTATTGGCGGATTTGTTGGAATCTTTTTGGGCATTCTTGTCGGAAATTTAGTTGGAGCTCAATTAAATGCAGTTGCTTCAATTCCTTACGATTGGGTTGCAATAGGCGTGCTTTTGTGTGTAATTATTGGCGTTGGATTTGGAACTTATCCTGCATACAAAGCTTCAAATCTTGACCCAATTGAAGCATTAAGATATGAGTAATAAACAATAATTTAGAATCTCAATTATCAATTGTCAATTATTTTCTTGGTTCCAATTTTCGGCTTTTTATTTAATTGCAAATAATCTTATTTTTCAAACCATTACATTTATAAATAACTAAAAGAATATTTGCTAAAAATTAAATTATCAATATTGTTTATATTTTTCTTTGTGAGTATTGTTTTTGCTCAAGAAAACAGAAATGCAAATTTCATAAAAGAAAAACATCCAATAAATTTAAATAACATTTACAAACTTCAAGAATCCAATATAATTCCAAACAGCGAAAAAATTATTTTGCAGGGAATTCCAATAAAAAAATCCGATTATTCAATAAATTTTAGAACAAAAATTATTACGCTATCCGATAGCTTGCAATATTCCATTTTTGATACTCTTTTAGTAACATATTCCAGCATTGAAGTTCCCATAAAAGAAAAATATAGCAATAGAAGCCTCGAAATTAGATTTGATGACAAAATGCAAGATACAATTAGAGTTATCAGAAACGAATTTTCGCCGCTATCATCCGAAGCTATGTTTGGAGAAGGAATTAAGCGAAGTGGCTCAATTAGTCGCGGTTTTTCTATTGGAACCAATCAAGATATGAAACTTAACAGCGGAATGCGTCTGCAATTTTCTGGAAAATTAAGTAGTGATTTGGAAATTGTTGCGGCACTTACGGACCAAAATGTTCCAATTCAACCCGAAGGAACAACTGAGCGTTTGGAGGAACTTGACCAAGTTTTTATAACAATTAAACATCCAAATGCGGCGGCAACTTTTGGCGATTTTGAAATGAAAAGTTTGGTTGGCGAATTTGGAAAAATAAACCGAAAAATGCAGGGTTTAGAAGGCGAATTATTTTTTGGCGATACAAAAACAAAAGGAATTTTAGCTGGCAGCAAAGGAAAGTTTAATACAAATCAATTTTTTGGAAGCGACGGAAATCAAGGTCCATATCGTCTTGCTGGAATTAATAACGAAAATTTGATAATTGTAATTGCCGGAAGTGAGCGAGTTTTTATCGATGGCGAGGAATTGAAACGTGGCGAAAATAACGATTATACAATAGATTATTCATTAGCCGAAATCACTTTTACAATAAAAAGACTAATCACATCGGCAAGTAGAATTGTTGTCGATTTTGAATATTCCGATAGACAATTTGAACGAAGTCTTTTAGGAGGAAATGCTTCTACTTCATTTTTTAATGACAGACTTAAAATACTTGTAAACGCATTTAGCGAAAGTGACGACAAAAATAATCCAATTGATATTACACTTTCCGAAAGTGATATTAAAATTCTTGAACAAGCTGGAAATGATAGAAATAAAGCCGTAAAAAGTGGAATTACACTTGCAACGCCAGATTCACTCGGAAATATTATTGGAACTTACATTTTACGCGATACCTTAATTTCATCCGAAAATTTGAAATATTTAATCTATTCGCCAGGAAATGATAGTGCAAAATATAACGCAATTTTTAGCTTTGTAGGAAATGGAGTTGGCGATTATTCAAAAATTAGCATTGGCAACTACATATTTGTCGGAAAGGGAAACGGAGATTATTTGCCAATTGTTTTTATTCCAATGCCTCAAAAGAAGCAAATTGGAAATTTTGTTTTGGAAGCAAAACCTTTTGAAAATTTTTCAATAAACGCAGAATTTGCGGGAAGTGTATTTGACCAAAATACATTTTCAGATGTTGATAATGACCAAAATTTTGGAAGTGCTTATAATATCAAAACCGAATTTGCAAAATCGAAAATTGAAATTGGCAACATTTCGCTTGGTGAAATTGGATTTTCATATCGCGAACGATTTGTGCAAGATAAATTTTCAACTTTGGACAGATATAATTCAGTAGAATATACCCGAAATTACAATATTAGCGATTCAAAAAATTTGGACGAAACGCTCCGCGAAGCAAAATTGGTTTTTCAACCAATTGAAATGTTATTAGGCAATTTCAATTATGGATTTCTAAAAAGAGGTAATTCTTTTAACTCAGACCGACTTTTTGGCGATATTTCTCTAAATAACACAAATAATTACAAATTGCTTTATAATTACGATTTTGTAAGCACAAATGATATTTCCAACAAAAGTAATTGGTTAAAGCAAAATGCAAGTGCAAGTTATAATTTAGGCAAATTTACTCCAGGAATTGACTTTTTATCTGATAACCGCAAGGAATGGAATTTGTTAAAAGATTCTTTAAGCGACCAAAGTAGAAATTTTGCAGAAATTGGAACATTTGTGAATGTTGCAAAGTTGTTGGGATTTGACATAACGGCAAAATATTCGCTTCGGAATGAATCATTTCCAATAAACGGAATTTTGGAAAAGGAATCAATTTCCAATCAACAAAGCATAAATCTTGATTACCGCGAAACAAGAGAATTTGATTTATCGCTTGGCGTAACAATCAGAAACAAAAATTATACTGAAAAATTTAAAGAAAAAGGACTTTTGGATAATAAATCGGTGTTAATCCGCTCACAAAATAGGTTTAATTTTTGGCAAAATTTTATTGACGGCGATTTGTTTTACGAAGCTTCAACACAAAGTACGGCAAGATTGGAAAAAGTATTTGTCCGCGTTCAAATTGGAGAAGGAAATTACAAATATCTTGGCGACTTGAACAATAACGCAGTTGCCGATGAAAATGAGTTTATTCAAGACCTTTACGATGGCGATTATATTTTGATGAACATCCCAACTTCTGAATTGTTTCCTGTTGTAAATCTTAAAACAAGCACGCGTTGGAAAGTGGATTTTTCGAAAATTTTGAAAAACAACAACTCACTTTTTGCGAAAATAATAAATCCAATTTCGAGCGAAACAGTTTTTAGAATTGACGAATATTCCGAAGCAAAGGATATAACTTCTGTTTTATTGCTTAAATCGGATGTTTTAATGAACGATTCTACAACGCTTCGCGGTGCAAATTCGTTCCAACAAGATTTATTTCTGTTCAAAAATAAGTCAGATTTATCCTTCCGATTTCGCTTTTTGGAAAATAATAAATTAACACAATTTAACACGGGTAACGAATTTGGATATTTTTCGGAACGTTCTTTGAGAATTAAATTTCAAATGGTTAAAGAAATTAGCAACGAAACAAATTTTATAAATCAAACAGATAATGTTGAAGCAATAAATAGCGCCAGAGCAAGAATTTTGGCAATTAATGAGCTGACTTCCGATTTTTCCTATCGCCCAATTCAAAATATTGAAGTCGGTTTTAAATTTGGTATTGGAAATAACACCGATAAACTTCCAAAAACTCCAACAGAAATTGTAAGTAATTCGCAATTATTCCGAATAACTTATTCTTTTACCAACAAAGGACGCATAAAAGTTGAAGTTGAACGCAACGAAGTTTCTGATAATGGCACTGATAATTTAATTCCTTACGAAATGCTTAGTGGAAAAGTGATTGGAAAAAACTATTTTTGGAGAGTTAATTTTGATTATCGTTTAGCCGAAAATTTGCAAATTACTCTAAATTATCTTGGAAGAAAGCAAGGCGAAGGCAAAATAATCCATAATATGCGAACTGAAGCCAGAGCATATTTTTAGTGAAAAAATATCAAAAGGAAATAAAGTGAAAGTTAAATCCAATTTAGTTGAAGCACATATTTTTAGAAAAAAAAACAATAAAATTGAGTTTTTAGTGATGAAACGAGCTGAAAATGAACTTTATGCAAATATTTGGCAAATGGTGACTGGCTCAACTGAAAAAGGCGAAAAAGCGTTTGAAACCGCAATTCGCGAAATAACTGAGGAAACTTCATTAACTCCAATTTCAATTTGGATAGTTCCAAAAGTAAATTCATTTTATTTAAGTAGCGATGATTCAATTAATATGGTGCCAGTTTTTGTGGCAGAAGTTGAAGCAAAAAGTAAGGTTATTTTATCAAAAGAGCATTCCGAATTTAAGTGGTGTAACGGAAAAAAAGCTAAAAAACTATTTGCTTGGGCTGGTCAGCGTGAAGCGGTTGATATTATTTGTGAATGCTTAACCGATGAAAAAAGTAAGTTGAAACTGGTAAAATGTGAGATGTGAGAAGTGAGAAGTGAGAAGTGAAAAAGTGAAATGTGAGAAAAAAATAAGAGATTTGAAAGTTATTTAATATAAATTACGAAATTAAAAATAAAAGGTGAATTATGAGTTTGTTGGTTGTTGGTTCTGTTGCATTCGATTCTGTCGAAACTCCAGTTGATAAAATTGAAAAAGCACTTGGTGGCTCGGCGACTTTTTGTTCTGTTGCTTCAAGTTATTTTTCAAACGATGTTAAAATGATTGGTGTTGTTGGCGAAGATTTTGGCGAACAAAATATTCAAATGCTAAAAAATCATAAAGTTGATATTTCGGGTTTGGATATTGTTGAAGGCGAAAAAACTTTTAGCTACGGTTGCGTATATCGTGATGATATGAACATCCGCGATACACTTTTTACAGAATTAAATGTTTTTGAAAAATTTGACCCAATTATTCCAAATGAAATGAGAGAAATTCCATTTTTATTACTTGGAAATATTATGCCTGCGTTGCAGCTAAAAGTGCTTGACCAAATGACAAATTTAAAATTTACTGTTTGCGACACAATGAATTTGTGGATTGATATCACTCTCAACGATTTATTAGAAGTTATAAAAAGAGTTGATTTACTCGTGGTAAATGATTCTGAAGTTAAAATGTTATCTAAAGATAGCAACTTAATAAGAGCTTCAAAAAAAGTGTTGGAAATGGGACCAAAATACTTAATTGTTAAAAAAGGTGAACACGGTGCGTTGCTTTTTGGTGAAGGAAAAATCTTCTCCGCTCCAGCTTTTCCATTAGAAACCGTTTTTGATCCAACTGGTGCTGGAGATTCTTTTGCAGGCGGTTTTACTGGATTTTTAACAAATTCGAATGAAATAAACTTTGAAACCATGAAAAAAGCTGTCCTTTATGGAAGTACTTTAGCTTCGTTTTGTGTTGAAAAGTTTAGCACAAAGGGAATTGAAAATTTAAGTATTGAAACTATTGAAGAAAGATTTAACGAATTTTTAAAATTAAGTAGCGTGAATTAAATGAACGGATTTTTTTCGTTAAAATATGAAAATGATAAATTTATTTTCATTGACCAAACAAGACTTCCATTAGAGGAAATTTACATAGAAACGGATAATTATGAGCGAATTGCCGAAGCAATTGAGCGACTTGAAATAAGAGGCGCACCAGCAATTGGAATTGCAGCAGCGTTTGGAATTACTGTTGCACTAAAAAACACTTTGTCGCAACACGAAACACAATTTAACATTGCATACGAAAGGTTAAAACGAACTCGTCCTACGGCAGTTAATCTGTTTTGGGCGTTGGATGAAATGAAAAAAGTGTTTAAATCGCAAAATAATTTTGATGATATTTATGCCAAATTAAAAGTTCGCGCTGTTCAAATTCACGAAGAAGATATAATCAGTTGCGATGCAATTGCCAAAAATGGAGTTGAATTATTCCAAAACGATTCTGTAATTTTAACGCATTGCAATACTGGACAGTTGGCAACTGGTGGTTCTGGAACGGCTTTTAGCGTAATTAAAAAAGGATTTGAAACTGGAAAAGTAAAATTTGTATATGCCGATGAAACGCGTCCACTTTTGCAAGGAAGCCGTTTAACAGCTTATGAGTTGGAAAAATCAAACATTCCATTTGAAATTTTGCCAGATTCGGCAGCCGCATTTTTGATGAAACAGCGAAAAATTGACGCAGTAATTGTCGGAGCTGATAGAATTGCAAAAAATGGCGACACAGCCAATAAAATTGGTACTTATAATTTGGCAATTTTGTGTAATTACTATAAAATTCCATTTTACATTGCTGCTCCAACTTCAACTATCGATTTTTCCATAAATTCTGGTGACGAGATAAAAATTGAAATGCGTGGAAATGAAGAAATTAGTCATATTCGTGGAATTAAAGTTACAAAAGAAGAATATCCAGCTTACACTCCAGCTTTTGATGTTACTCCAAACCACTTAATTTCAGCAATAATAACTGATAAACAGATTTATAAACCACCATTTAATTTATAATGTCAAAAATTATTAAAACAAAAGCTTTTGTTCTTAATAAACTCGATTTTGGCGATACGAGCAAAATTGTAAATTTCTATACAGAGGAATTTGGTAGAGTTTCTGGAATAATAAAAGGTGCGCGGTCGTCAAATTCCAAAATTGGAAAAGCTGTTGATGTGCTAAATTTGGTTGAAATTATTTTCTATAAAAAAGACAGCCGCGATTTACAAATTGTTTCACAAGCAGATTTAATTTCGCACTTTCCAAATATTAAATCTGATTTGGAAAAGGTAAAATATGCTTCATCAATTATTGAGTTAGTGCTAAAATTAACTCGCGAAAATGATGCTCACAAACGACTTTTTAATGGAATTACAAAAATATTACAACGTATTGAAACCGAAAATACAGAGCCAATGCTTTTATTTGCAATGTTTTACAAATTTTTTATTGAAGAAATTGGTTACGGATTTGAAGTTGAACATTGCAATCATTGTAATATTGAATTAACCTCAACAAAGGAAGTCTTATACAATTACGAACTTGGATTTATGTGTAATTCATGCGGAAAAGACCATATTGTTACTTACCGATTTACATCGGAACTTTTCAATAAAATTATTTGTCTAAGCCACAGAAAAAAAAATTGTTGGTATGGTGCTGATGAACTCAAAAGCATCATCACATTTTTTGAAAAATTCCTTATTTATCATATTGATGAATACAACGGATTAAAATCATTACAAATGTATTAAAATATAGGTGTATTATATGAAAAAAAACTATTTAAGCATTGCCGCTTTACTTTTTGTTGGTGCAGTTTTTGGCTCAGTGTTAGTGTCAAGTTTTGGATGGGTAAAGCCGTCTTACGGTCAAGTTGAAATTGGAAGCAAAACGCGTCCAAATATTGTTGAAAATGAAGCACTTACAAACTTTAATAATTCATTTATTCAAACAGCCGAAAAATTAACTCCTTCAATTGTTCAAATTACAGTAATTTCAAAATCGAAAGAAAACCCACATCAAGGTCTGGAATTTTTCTTTCCATTCAAAAACGATGTACCACAAGAACGCCAAGGTGGTGGAAGTGGAGTTATAATTAATGCTGATGGATATATTCTAACCAACAATCACGTAGTTGAAAATGCAACCGAAGTTACAGTAAATCTTTTTGATAAGCGTAAGTTTGATGCAAAAGTTATAGGAACTGACCCACTAACTGATTTGGCGGTTATTAAAATTGATGCAACCGACCTTCCAGCAGCATATCTTGGCGATTCTGATAAGCTAAAAGTTGGACAGTGGGTTATGGCAATTGGAAATCCTATGGCACTTACTTCTACTGTAACTGCTGGAATTATTAGTGCTTTGGGCAGAAGTGTAAATATAATTAACGATAGCTACGGTGTTGAAGATTTTATTCAAACAGACGCTGCAATTAATCCTGGAAATAGTGGCGGAGCTTTGGTTGACTTAAATGGCGAAGTTATAGGAATTAATTCCGCAATTGCCACAAATGGAATGACAGGAACTTACATTGGCTACGGATTTGCAATTCCAATTAATTTAGCAAAAGTTGTTGCCGAAGATTTAATCTCTTCTGGAAAAATAAAACGTGGTTACATTGGCGTTCGTATTGAGGAAGTTGATGCCGATCTTGCAAAAGCTGTTGGACTCGATTCCCCAAGAGGTGTTTTAATTCAACAAGTTATGGAAGATGGCGCTGCTGCTGATGAAGATATTAAAGCTGGTGATGTAATTCTTAAAGTTGATGGAAAAGAAGTTAACAAACCAAACGAATTACAAGGTCATGTTGCTTCCAAAAGAGCAGGTGATAAAATACAATTAGATATTTTTAGAGATGGTGAAAATATTACTCGTAACATTAAACTAAAACCCCGCGATGAAGATGATGTTGAAGTTGCGAAAAACGACCATATTAAAAAAGAGAAAAAAGGTGATATTGAAGAAATTAAATTTGACGATTTGGGCTTAACAGTTCGCGATTTAAGAAGCAAAGAACTAAGCGATTACAAAGTAAAATCTGGAGTTTTAATTTCTAATGTTAAAAGATATAGCAAAGCCGAAAATCAAAGATTATTTGCTGGATTGATAATTACAGAAGTTGATAGAAAGAAAATTGAATCAGTTTCTGATTTAGAAAAAGCGTTCAAAAATAAAAAAGGTGAAGCTGCATTAATCAAAGTTGTTGATTCTGCAGGCGACTCAAGATATGTTGGAATTGTAATTCCAGAATAAATATTCAAATTAAATAAAATTGATTGAAAAGCGTCCTTATTTTAAGGACGCTTTTTTTATATTTGTACTTTCAATAAATATTAAAAGAAAAATTATGCTAAGATTTTTAACTTCCGGCGAATCACACGGAAAAGGTTTAACAACAATAATTGAAGGAATTCCTTCAAATTTGGAAATAGAAGAAAATTATATAAATAAACATCTCGCTCGTCGCCAAATGGGCTACGGAAGAGGTGGAAGAATGAAAATTGAAACTGACACAGCAGAAATAATTTCGGGCGTGCGTTTTCAAAAAACAATTGGCTCACCAATTACTCTTTTTATAAAAAATAGCGATTGGGAAAATTGGACTGACGAAATGGCTTCGGGAAAACCGAAAGAAAAGCATGATAAAATAACAATTCCGCGTCCAGGTCATGCCGATTTGGTTGGTGTTTCAAAATATGATTTGGATGATATTCGAAATTCTATTGAGCGTTCAAGTGCACGCGAAACGGCTGCGCGTGTTGCAGTTGGCTCGGTTGCTCGTCGTTTTTTGGAAGAATTTGGAATTAAAGTTGGCAGTTTTGTCGAAAATATTGGCGGAGTTTATTCTAAAGAGAAGATTCCGGATAAGCTATTTAACGAAGTAAACCCAAATTTTGATGCGTGGAGTTTATCGGAAGAATCTGATAAAAGCTCAGTTCGGGTTATGGATGCAAATCACGAAGAACGAATTGTTAAAAAAATTAAAAGTGCCAAAAAAAATGGCGACACTCTCGGAGGTACTTTTTTTGTTGTTGCAAGCGGACTTCCTGTTGGGCTTGGTAGTTTTATTCAATACGACACAAAACTTAGCTCGGCAATTGCTCATGATATGATGTCAATAAATGCTGTAAAAGCTGTTGAAATTGGAACCGGTTTTGAAACTACAAATAATTCTGGCTCAGTTTCGCATGACGAAATTGTGATAAATGATGGAATAATTTCACGAAAGAGCAATCGCGCTGGTGGAATTGAAGGTGGAATGACAACTGGATTGCCAATTATTGTCCGTGTTGGAATGAAACCAATTGCTACGCTTATGTCGCCAATTGGTGCAATTGATTTATCCACAATGGAAAATGTAACTTCAAGACGCGAGAGAAGCGATTTTACGGCAGTTCCAGCTTGTGCAGTTATTGGTGAATCGATGTTGGCTATAACAATTGCTAAAGCTATGCTTAATAAGTTTGGCGGTGATTCAATGAGTGAAATTTTGGATAATTACAAAAATTATACTTCCAAACTTCATAAAAAATTAAAAAAGAATTTTAAAAAGTAAGAGATTCATATAATAATAAAATAATGTTCTGCGAAATTTGGTATAAATGAAAATTCAAAAATTTACACATAGTCCATTCCAAGAAAATACATATTTAGTCTGGAACGAAGAAACGAAAGAGACAATTATAATTGACCCGAGTTGTCTCTCAAAAAGCGAAGAACTTGAAATAGAGAATTTTGTTTTAAATAACAATTTGAACGTAAAATACTTATTTAATACACACGGTCATTTAGACCATATTTTTGGAAATGCGTTTATAAAAAATAGGTTTAATCCAGTTCACTATGCTCCAGAAAAGGATATGCCATTATTTGAGCGAGCCGAAGAGCAAGCAAAGAGTTTTGGAATAAAAATGAAAAAATCGCCTAATCCAGATTTTTACTTTAACGAATCTGAAATTCTTAAGATACTTGGAACAGAAATAAAGCTAATTTTCACTCCAGGACACACGCCCGGCGAGTTTTGTATTTACTTCCCAAATGAAAACACTTGTTTTACTGGCGATGTTCTTTTTATGGAAAGCATTGGACGAACTGATTTGTGGGGTGGAGATTATAAGACTTTAATGAATTCCATAAATTCAAAACTTCTAACTTTACCAGATGAAACCACTATTTATGCTGGACATGGAGAAAAAAGCACAATCCAACACGAAAAATTAAATAATCCTTTTTTACAATAACTGAATACTATTTCTAATAAAATATTGTCTAAATTAGGTATATTTGCAGATTAAATTTTAACAACTAACTCTTTTTAACTAATAGATTTTAATGAACTTAATACGAAATTTTTGCATAATTGCTCATATTGACCACGGTAAATCAACAATTGCCGATGGATTATTGGAATTTACCGGTACGGTTTCCAAAAGAGAATCGAAACAACAATTGTTGGATGATATGGATTTGGAACGTGAACGCGGAATTACAATTAAATCGCACGCAATTCAAATGCACTATCTTGCAAAAGATAATAACAATTACACACTTAATCTTATAGATACGCCTGGACACGTCGATTTTTCCTACGAAGTATCTCGTTCGCTTGCTGCTTGCGAAGGTGCAATTTTAATAGTAGATGCAGCACAAGGTGTTGAAGCACAAACAATTAGTAATCTTTATCTTGCAATTGATGCCGGACTTGAAATAATTCCAGTAATAAATAAAATTGATTTACCAAGTGCAATGATTGATGTGGTTTCAAAGCAGATTATTGATTTAATTGGTTGTGAGGAAGAAGATATTATTCTAACAAGTGCAAAAACACGACAAGGAATGGAAGATATCTTAGAAACAATTGTTAATAAAATTCCAGCTCCAATTGGTGACCCCGAAAAACCACTTCAAGCGTTAATATTTGATTCCAAGTTTGATGCTTATCGTGGAGCTGTTGCATTAATTAGAGTTGTAAATGGAGTTCTAAAAACCAAAGACGCAATTAAATTTTTTGCTCACGATAACAAATATCTTGCAGAAGAAATTGGAGTGCTTGGTTTAAGTAGAATTAAGAAAAATGAACTTTCCGCTGGAGATGTTGGGTATATAATTGGAAGTATTAAAGATGTTCACGATACAAAAGTGGGCGATACTATTACAACTATCCGAAATGGTGCACAAAATCAATTGCCTGGATATAAAGAAGTTAAACCAATGGTTTATAGCGGACTTTATCCCACAAATTCGGAAGATTTTGAGGATTTGAGAGATGCTTTAGATAAATTTAAACTCAATGATTCTGCATTAGAATTTGTTCCAGAAACATCTGCAGCTTTGGGTTTTGGATTTAGATGTGGTTTTCTTGGCATGTTGCACATGGAAATTGTGCAAGAAAGATTGGAACGAGAATATAATCAAACAATTGTTACAACACTTCCAAACGTTGAATACATTGTTTACAAGCGAGATGGAACAAAATTGATTGTGGATAATCCAGCACTTATGCCCGAACTTGGTGAAATTGATTATATTGAAGAACCTTACATAAAAGCTCAAGTTGTAACTCCAAGCACTTATGTTGGAAACATTATGAAACTGGCAATGGAAAAACGCGGAATTTACAAAAATACGAGTTACATTGACCCAACTCGTGCTGATTTGCAATATGAATTTCCACTTTCCGAAATAATTTTTGATTTTTACGACAAGCTAAAATCAACTTCGCGTGGTTATGCTTCTTTGGATTATGAGTTTATTGGATATAGAGAATCTGAATTGTCAAAATTGGAAATAATGCTAAATGGTGAAAAAGTGGATTCGCTTTCAGTTATTGTTCATAAAGACAAAGCCTATGAATGGGGAAAAAGAGTTGCTTCCAAACTAAAAGATTTAATTCCACAACAAATGTTTGAAATTGCTATTCAAGCCTCTATTGGAAACAAAATTATTTCGCGAACTACCGTAAAAGCACTTCGCAAAAACGTTTTGGCAAAATGTTATGGTGGCGATATAACTCGAAAAAGAAAATTGTTAGAAAAACAAAAAGAAGGTAAAAAGAGAATGAAACAAGTCGGAAATGTTGAAATTCCACAAGAAGCCTTTTTAGCTGTTTTACAAATAGATGACTAATTTTTGCACTATTATTTTTGAAACTAAAGATTAATTTATTTCGTCGAAATGAAAAAAGGATTTGAATGAAAACACAGAAACAAAAAACAATAGACTTTTTTAAGAATTTATTATTTGCCTTAATTGCGGCTCTTTTGATAAAATCGTTTTTAATTGAAACTTCGCGAGTGCCAACTGGCTCAATGGAAACGACAATTAAAGTTGGTGATTTCCTTTTTGTGAACAAATTTATTTATGGCTCATCCTCTCCAAGAAATATTCCTTTCACGGATATTGCGTTGCCATTTTTTCAACTTCCAGCTTTTAAAGAGCCCGAAAAGGGCGAAATTGTGGTTTTTGAATATCCTGGCGACAGAGATGAATTAGTTCCAAAGGCAATTACAAATTATGTGAAAAGGTGTATGGCAACTCCAGGTGATACAATTCAAATTATTAATAAAGTTGTGTTTGTAAATGGTGAAATGCTTCCAATTCCGACACATATTCAATACGAAAAAATGTACCCAACTCCAGCTGGTGTGGGTTATCCTTCAATTTTTCCAAAAGGTTCTGGTTGGAATACCGATAATTACGGTCCATACGTTGTGCCTAAAAAAGGCGATGTAGTAAATCTTAACGCCCAAAACATTGAATGGTGGCGAACAATAATTGACAGAGAATTTGCAAAAAGAGTAGTTTCTGTTAAAAATGGTAAAATATTTATTGAAAACAACAAAGTTAGCTCATATACAATTCAAAAAGATTACTATTTTATGATGGGCGACAACCGCGATAATAGTGAAGATAGTCGCTTTTGGGGACTTGTGCCACGCGATTTAATTATTGGCGAAACATTAATGATTTATTGGTCGTGGGATCCAAGTTACTCATTTGCTGAGTTTTTTAAATTAATTGGCTCTACTCGTATTAGTAGAATTGCTAAAATTGTCCATTAAACCAAAGTGGTTTGATAACAATATTTGAGAATATTTGAATGGATATAAAGAAAATAATAATACTAATTTGTGTGTTTGCAAATGTTTCTTTTGCACAAAACACATCAAAGTATTTTGTCTATTTTAAAGATAAAGGCATTGATGAAAACTCTGCTTTGCAGAAAAATTCAAATATTTACCAAAAAGCAATAAATTCAATCTCCGAAAGAAGTATAAAAAGGCGAATTAAAACTTTTGGAGAAGATTTTATAACTATTGAAGATTTGCCAATTGCTGAAAATTATCTTGCCGAAATAGAAAAAAATGGCATAAAAATTATCCGAAAATTGAAATGGCTGAATGCTGTTTCAGTTAATCTCACGGAAAATCAGTACCAAACGCTTTCCAAACTAAACTTTGTTTCAAAGATTGAAAAAGTTAAAAAATTGAAATACATAACCGACCAATCTGTAAAATCAAAATTGAAAAATGTTAATCAATCTACAAATACGAATTATAAATATGATTATGGCTCTTCATTAACTCAATATAAGTTATCCGAAATTCCAGAACTACACAATATTGGAATTTCTGGAAGTGGTGTTTTAATCGGGATTTTAGATGCAGGCTTTGCTTGGAAAAGTCATCCAGCATTGGATGACAAAATTGTTGTAGGTGAAAGGGATTTTGTAAACGGTGATTTTAAAACCGATGACGGCGATGCAAGTCACGGAACAGCGGTTTTTTCACTAATTGGCGGTTTTGATGAAGGCAAAATTGTTGCTCCTGCTTTTAATGCTCAATATGCTTTGGCAAAAACTGAGTACATTTACTCTGAAACTAATGTGGAAGAAGATAATTACGCTGCGGGATTGGAATGGATGGATTCAATTGGTGTTGATATAACAACTACCTCTTTAGGATATAGCGAATTTGACGAAGGCGAAGTAAATCATACTTATTCCGATTTGGATGGAAAAACTACTGTAGTAACAAAAGCTTCGGAACTTGCATTCTCTCGTGGAATTGTTACAATAAATTCTGCAGGAAATGAGGGAAATAGTGCGTGGAAATATATTACTGCTCCAGCTGACGGTTTTAATACAATTGCAGTAGGTGCAGTTGGTTCTGATACGGTTTTAGCAAGTTTTAGTTCAGTTGGACCAACTTATGATGGAAGAATAAAACCAGAAATAGTTACTCAAGGTGTTGCGTGTTATCATGCGGTTGCATATTCAAATAATTATGGTTTTGGAAGTGGAACATCATATTCGGCACCAATTGCTGCTGGAATTACTGCTCAGCTACTTTCAAAATTTTCTTATTTAACAAATAGTCAAGTTAGATTGATTTTAATTCAAGCAAGTAATAATGTTGAAAATCCTGATAATTTATATGGATATGGTTTGCTATCTGCACGCAGAGCAATTGAATTTCCAAACGTTGAATTATTCCCAAATTCGGATTTATTTTCAATTAATAAGCTAATAATTGATACTTCTGGAATTTTTAACGATAGTTTATATATGTTTTATTCGCTTAACTCTGATGCTAATTTTATGAAAATTGGCTCAAAAATTAATTCCGAAGGCTATTTTGGAAATAATTTATCAGCCAATTCTGATGATTTAATTAATTTCTATTTTGAATATAAAGATTCCAATTTAGTTAAAAAACGAGTTCCAAAATCTGGAGTTTATGAGTTAAAATCGGGTTCAACAGAAATTACACTAAATTTTGAAGTTCCAATTTATCAAGTTGATATCGAATTGGACCAAAATTTTCCAAATCCTTTTAGTTTAACTACTTCAATAATTGTGAAATCAACAATTGGGACAAATCTAAATGTTGAAATTTATAACGTTCTAGGACAAAAAGTTAAAACTCTGTTTTCTGGTTTAAGCAATAACATTTCAACAATAATTAGTTGGAATGGAACAGATGATTTTGGCGCTAAAGTTACTTCGGGAGTTTATTTATACAAACTTGTTGCGAATGATGATTTTATTGCTAAAAAGATGGTTTATATAAAATAAACTGAAGATCTTACTCTTCAGTTTACTAAAATACTTATTCTGTTATTTTGCGAAGAGTTTCGGAATATTCTGTTGAAACTTGTTTTACGGTTTTGCTCGAAATCAAATTGTGAATTCTATCACGTAATTCTGACCATTCTTCGTGTAAAGGACATGGTGCTTCGTCTGAGCATTCTTTCAAACCAGTAACGCACTTAAGATTTATTACAGGCCCTTCAACTCGTTCAACTATTTCTAAAATTGTACTATTGTTAGCTAATTCTGTTATTTTGAATCCACCACCACGACCTTTGTATGAATCAACAAATCCATATTTAGCCATTCTTTGCAGAATTTTGGCAAGGTAGTGAGCTGGAATATCTTCTTTTTCAGCTACTTCAGAAGACATAATTAATCTCTCTTCTGGTTGGCGAGAAAGATACAAAATTGCTCTTATAGCGTATTCACCGGTTTTTGTGTAAATCATATTTGCTCCAAATAATAAAGGATTTAATATCTTAATAAAATTTAAGAAAATAGTACATTTTTGTCAAGTATTCAAAAATATTTTATATGGCGAAAATAATATCCAAGTTGTTCTATTTGCATTATTTATACAATTTGTAAATTTTATCAATAAAAACACGTCTCTAATAGCAAATAGTTATGCTTAATTTCTTAGAAATTGTTACTTTTACAACATGAATATTAATAAAAACAAATCAACATTTAGCTTTACGAAATCAAATATCACAATATTATTTACGTTAATATATTTGATAATTTTTGAATTCACTTGGGTTACGCAAACCGCAATTCCAAAACCATCAATGTTAATTGAATCATTTCTTTCGCTAATTGCTGAATACAGGTTACTAAACGCTTTTTTTGAAACGACAGAAGTTCTTTTGCCAGCAATTTTTATTGGAATATTAATAATTGAATTGTTTAACAAATTAATTCTAAAAGCAATTTTAAGTTTTCGCGGAATTGTTAACATTTCCAGTCCATTTAAGTATTTCTCATTTTTCTTTTTTGCAATAGTGTTTAATAACGTGTTTCCAAGTTCACTTTTAGCAGAATTTATATTCATTTTGCTTTTGGTTTTAGGTAGTTTGGTTAGTGTTTTGATAAAATCGACTGAATCAGTTTCGGAAGAATACGTTGAAACTGCAAAATCTTTAGGTTTATCAAACGGCGAAATTATTTCAAAAGTAATTTGGAAGAGTTTAAAACCAAAAATTTATGGAAATTTAATTAAAATTCACTACCAATTGTGGATTGCAGTAATTATTTACGAATTTATCGGTGCCGTTAACGGAATTGGTTCGGTATATAAAATTACTTATGAGTATAATGATTTATTTGCAATTATTTCACTCGGAATTTTTATATCGTTAGTTGTGCTTTTACTTAATTCTATTCTAAAATTTGTTGTTTCAAAATTGGTGTTCTGGAAATAATATGAATAAAAGTATCAAAATTGAATCAATTTCGAAGAAATATTCTGATGAATCCGGACATTCAATAAACATTTTTGAAAATATTTCTTTTTCGCTTGAAGTGGGCAAAGTTACTTCAATACTTTTGCCGTCAAAAAAGGGAAAAACATCATTTTTAAAAACTGTTGCTAAAATTGACGATGAATTTGCTACAACTGATGGAAAAAGAGTGTTAATACCACAAAAACCATCTTCATTTCCATGGTTAAATGTTCGCGAAAATATTCTTTTTAATTTGACTAAAATTGACGAGGAAAAATTCAAAAATGTTATAAAACTTGTTGGGCTTGTTGGTTACGACGATCATTTCCCAAATAACAAAAGTATTGGATTTAGATTTCGAATTTCCATTGCTCGAGCAATTATAAATAATCCCGAACTTGTTTTAATTGACGATTCAATTTCTGAAGTTTCATCGCTAAAAAAAATGGAGTATTTTGAGCTAATTAGGAAAATTGCTTCCGAAACGGGAATTCCAATTTTGTATTCAACATCCTCAATTTCTGAAGCAATTACAATTTCGGATAAAATTTTACTTTTTAATCAATTTCCAGCAACTGAAATTGCTGAAAAAGAAATTCAGATTGAAGAAAGCTTAAGATTTGATAAAAAATCCATTTTAAGTATTCAAAATTACTTCACTGATAAAGAAATTTTGAATTTTTAATACCAAATAATTCTAAATGTTGAAAAACATGCTCCAGTTATATTTAGTTTATTACTAAAAATTTAATATTCATAAAGTATAACTACTTAAAAAACAATAAAATAACTGTGTTTGCTTAATAAAACACTTGACAAAAAACGGTTAAGAACGTTATATTTAAACAGTGTTTTAGCTACTTTGAGGAAATTTTGAAAAAGACTTATTTAATACCATTTTTAGTAATATTACTATCTATTCTGTTCACATCATGCTCCATTTTTGAAACAAGCGATTATGATAAAAATGCCAACGCAAATGATAAAGGTGAACTTGACCCACAAGTTTTAATTAATAATTTAATGGAAGAAGCTCGTTTGGAATATATTGACGCTTTGGCTAATCAAAGTCTCGGATATATTCCAGAAGCAATTGAAGCTTACGAAGGTTCTTTATCTAAAATAAATAGACTTAGCTATTTCCCAAATATTGAAAATAATGATACTTATAATGAATTGGAAAGTACTATTATTGAAGATTATCAAAAATTTGTTGATAGTTTAAAAGTTATTCCAGAAGGAGCCTCCATTTCTGCATTGGAAGAATGGTCAAATAATCAAATCCCAGAATTTATTCCAGAAGAAATTTCCGTTGAGCAAGATAGCTTAAACTCTGCTGTTTCTGGTATGATTGTAGTTGGCGACTTTCCATTAGAAGTAAACACTTATGTTGAACAATATATTGAATATTTTACTGGAAGAGGCAGAAAATATATGCAAGCTTGGTTGGAACGTTCTGGAAAGTACTTTCCAATGATGGCTAAAATATTTGAGGAAGAAAAAGTTCCACAACAATTAATATTTTTAAGTATGGCGGAAAGTGGATTAAATCCTACTGTTCGTTCTTGGGCAAGAGCTGTTGGTTTATGGCAGTTTATGAAAGCAACCGGAAGCTATTACGACTTAAAAACTGATTATTATGTAGATGAACGAAGAAATCCAGTTAAAGCAAGTAGAGCTGCGGCTCAGCATTTAAGGGACTTATATCGTTCTGTTGACGATTGGTATGGAGCAATTGCCTCTTACAATTGTGGCGAAGGACGTGTTAAACGAGCAATTCAAAAAGCTGGTTCAAATAATTTTTGGAAGTATAGACGCTTTTTACCGGAAGAAACGCGAAATTATGTTCCACAATATATTGCGGTTACATTAATTGGCAGTAATCCTAGTCAATATGGATTTGAAAATATAAGATATCAAGTTGCCATTGAAACAAAAACTTATATTATTAACGAACCAATCAATTTAAGCGTTCTTGCAAAATGTGCTGGAATTGATGATAAATTAATGGCAGAATTAAACTCTGAACTTACACAACATCATACACCACCAAACTATGGCGGTTATCCACTTCAAATTCCATCAATTTCTTACGATTATTTTGTGAAAAACTTGCAAAACATTCCAGATGATGCAAAATCGCAATATATTACTCACACAGTTTCTAAAGGTGAAACTCTTGCTGGAATTGCTTTAAATTATAAAATTGATAAAAACCAGTTAGCAAAAGTAAATGATATTTCGAGCAATACCAGACTTAAAGCAAAGCAAAAGCTTAAAGTTCCAGTAGCAATTTTTGATGTTTCTGATTTTATTTTAGATACTGATGAAATGCCAGCTATTGACCAATTGACATTTTATGAAGATAACGCCCCATATCAATTACAAGTTAATGAAAATAACGATATTGATAAATACAAAAGAATTTATGACGATAACAAAAAAGATTCAATAGCTGTTATTGTTCCAGACGGTAAAGAGCTTGTAAATTATACAGTAAAAAATAGCGACAATCTTGTAAATATTTCGGAAATATTTAATGTTAGAGTTTCAGAACTAAGAAACTGGAATAATATTCCTTACACATCTTCTATTTATGTAGGACAAAAACTTGATATTTATGTCGATAAAGAACAAAAAGACTATTTTGCAACAATAGACAAGTTAGATAGAACACAAAAATTATCTGCAATTAATAAAAATACGACAGAAGAATGGATAAAGTATAAGGTTAGAAGTGGTGAAACGTTATCTGGAATTGCATTAAAATATAACACAAGCGTAAGTGAAATTAAAAAGTGGAATAAACTAAAATCAAACAGGATAAACGCGGGCAAAAGAATTCGCATTTTTACAGGTTCTTCAAAATCAAGCGAAAATTATGCTCAAAACACAAATTCTTCAAATAATAAAGTTACCAAAGTTGATGAAATTATTACATACAAAGTAAGAAAAGGCGATACTTTAGGTAAAATTGCCTTAAAACATGGTGTTTCAATAAAACAAATTCAAAAATGGAATAAACTTAGAAACAGCAATATTACTGTTGGAAAAAGGCTAAAAATACATACACAAACGTATTCCTACAGTAATGAAGAATTAGCTGATAATGAAAGTAGCACAACAAATTATAAGATTAAACATGGTGACACACTTGGTCAAATTGCTGAAAAGTTTAAAATGACAACGGCAAAATTGAAATCAATGAATAATCTTACAAGTAATTCAATTGTTGCTGGAACAGTGTTAAAAGTAAAAGATGATGGAAGTAATTCATCTAATAGAAGTAGAAATAGTGAAAATGACTCAGATGATATAGTGAATTCTATTTATGTAGTAAAAAATGGTGATACACTTGGTCAAATTGCCGAAAAATTTGGAATGACTACTGCAAATCTAAAATCAATAAATAATCTTACAAGTAATTCAATAAGTGTTGGAAAGAAATTAAAAGTTAAAGATAGTGGAAGCAATTATTCTGATAATTCAGAAAGCGAAGTTGAAACTGAAAATAGTATCTATATAGTAAAAAATGGCGATACACTTGGTCAAATTGCCGAAAAATTTGGAATGACTACTGCAAATCTAAAAGCAATAAACAATCTTACGAGCAATTCAATTGTTGCTGGAAAATCATTAAAAGTAAAAGATGATGGAAGTAATTCATCAAACAGAAGTAGAAATACTGAAAATGACTCAGATGATACAGAGAATTCTGTTTATGTAGTAAAAAATGGCGATACACTTGGTCAAATTGCTGAAAAATTTGGAATGACTACTGCAACCTTAAAATCGATAAATAATCTTACAAGTAATTCAATAAGTGTTGGTAAGAAATTGACTGTAAGTGGTAGCGGTGAAAATAATACAAAAAGCGAAAATGTTGAAAGAAGAACTACTGAAAGTGAAAAAACAACTTACGTCGTAAAAAATGGTGATACAATTGGACAAATTGCCGAAAATCATTCTGTTAGTTCCCAAAATATTAGAGATTGGAACAATATTAGTGGAAATAAAATAAAAGTTGGTCAAAAATTAGCAATTTATTCAGGAAATAGCGAAAGTATAAGCACTTCAAAAAGCTCAAAAAATACTGGTAATAGTATTATTCATAAAGTTAAAGAAGGTGAATCACTTTGGACTATTGCTCGCCATTATGATATTCATATCAAAGATATTATGGAATGGAATAATTTAGCAAGCGATAAAATTAGACCTGGCATCGATTTAAAAATTATGAATTAAAAAAATATTTTTATAAGTTTAAATACATTTTGAAAAAACAGTTAGGGGTGTTTCGCTTTTGCGAGACTGAGAACAAACCCTTGAACCTGATCCGGATAATGCCGGCGTAGGGAAACGGATAATCTAATATGCTACAACCGTTTTCCAAAAACGGTTTTTTCATTTTAAATAACTTTCATAAAGGAGAAAAAATGAAACAATTATTAGTTTTATCATTGTTTTTTGTGTCAATTATTTCTGCACAAATTAAAGAATTTACTGGAAAAATAACCTCATCCGAGGGATTTTCACTTCCACTTGCAAACGTAGTTTTATTACATTCAAACACAGGAACTGTTGCTGATAAAAATGGCAATTTTTCTTTAAAATATGAATTTAGTGAAAATGATATTATTCAATTTAGTTTTGTTGGGTATAAATCCAAAAAAATAAGCATTTTGGAATTGAATTCAACTGAAGAGAATGTAATTGTGCTTGAAAAGTTGCCTTTTACGAGTCAAACGGTACTCGTAGAAGGAAGTATTGGTGAAAAGGGAGTTACACCAATGGCTTTTGAAAAAGTGACTCAGAACGATATTGAAGAAAGTTATGTTCATCAAGATGTTCCAGAATATTTGAGTTATTTGCCATCTACTACATTTTATTCAGAAAGTGGAAATGGAATTGGTTACAATTACCTTTCCATTCGCGGATTTGACCAACGACGAATTGCAATTTCTGTTAATGGAATTCCGCAAAATGACCCCGAAGATAACAATGTTTATTGGCACGATATGCCGGATATTTTGGCAAATGTTGGTATAATTCAAGTTCAACGTGGTGCTGGTGGTGGAGTAATTGGTTATCCAGCAATTGGTGGCTCAATTAATATTATTACTTCCAACTTTTCCGATAAACCTCGTACGACAATTGGAAGTGATTTTGGAAGTTATAATACAAGAAAATACTCTGCAACGTTTGGAAGCGGTTTGATAAATGATAAATATTCAATTTATGTTAATTTATCAAAAACTTTAAGCGATGGTTATAGAGATTTAAGTTGGGCTGATTTTAATTCATTTTACTTTTCTGCAGTCCGCTATGATGATAATTTAACAACCCAACTAAATATTTATGGTGGTCCAATTTCTGACGGACTAGTTTATACAGGACTTCCAAAAGATGTTATTAAGGATAGAAAATTGCGAAAAGCGAATTATTCATATTGGGAATGGGATAAAGAAAATAAGCAGTTTCAATCTTGGTCAGTTAAACGCAAAACAACTGAAATTGAGGAATTTTCTCAACCACATTATGAGTTGTTAAACGAACTAAAAATAAATGAAAATATTACATTCAATTCAGCTCTGTTTTTAGTTATTGGAGATGGATTTTTTGATTACGATGGCTCTTGGTCAGTTTATTATGATGATTATTTTCGACTTAAAGAAAATGGTTATGATTCAACAAAAATTCCAACAAATGCCTTGATACGTGCTACAGTTGAAAATACACAATGGGGTTGGATTCCTCGAATTAGTATAAAACACCAAAATGGAAATATGATTTTTGGTGGCGAATTTAGAACTCACCGTTCAAATCATTTTGGAAATATTAACTTTGCGGAAAATTTGCCCGAAGGTGTTCCAGCAGATTATCAGTATTATTTTTATAATGGTTCAAAAGATATTGTAAATATTTTTGCACACGAGCAATATCATTTTACTCCAGAATTTAATGTTTTAGCCGAATTACAGGTCGCATATCATCAATTCAAAATTAGTAATGAAAAATATGTTGGAAATAACTTTTCCATTGAAAATCTGTTTTTTAATCCACGAATTGGCTTAAATTATCAATTTTCGAATGAATTAAATTCGTATTTATCATTTGCAAAAGTTACACGCGAACCGCGATTAAAAAATTATTACGACGCAGCCGAATCAAGTGGGGCAGAAGTTCCGCAATTTGAAATCGATTCAAATGGAAATTACGATTTTAGCAAGCCTCTCGTAAATCCAGAAATTATGAGTAGTTTTGAAATTGGAACAAGCTTTAATTCCAAAAATATCTCCTTAAATGCTAATGCGTTTTATATGATTTTCACTAACGAAATTGTAAAAAGTGGTCAATTAGATAGATTTGGTCAACCCATTACCGGAAATATGGATGAAACTTCGCATATTGGAATTGAACTGGGCGGAACTTATTTTGTTAATGAATACTTTGATTTTAGCATAAACGGAACTTACAGTCAAAATAAAATTACTAAAGGAAGTTATTATTCTGAAACTGATATTGTTAATTTGAAAGGAAATAGCATTAGTGGATTTCCAGATTTAACGACAAATGGAGTTTTGCGTTTTAATTATAATGGTTATTTTGCTCAAATTTGGCTAAAATATGTTGGAGGCTATTATACCGATAATTTTGGAAATATTTTAGGAATTACTGATTATGACAATAAATTAGATGCTTATTTTGTATCAAATGCACTATTTAGCTATCAATTTAACGCAAATCCGATTTTTAATTCAGTTAAAATGTTCCTCCAAATCAACAATATTTTTGATAATTTGTATGCGGCTTATGGAACTGGAAATGAATTTTTTCCAGCAGCAGAAAGAAATGTTACAATGGGAATTAAATTAGAAATTTAGCAAAATAGCGATTTGATAAACATAATTTATTTGAGAATAGAATGAAATCAACAATAATAATTGCAAATGGCGATTTGCCTCAAAAGGGAGTTGTTAAATATCTTCAAAAAAATGGAGCAGATAACATAATAGCTGCCGATGGAGGTGCAAACTCGGCTTTTAAGTTGGGCATTATTCCAAATTATATTATTGGCGATTTTGACTCAATTAAACCAAATGTAAAATCATTTTTTGCTGATAAATCCGAAATAATTCATTTTGAGCGACAAGATGATACAGACGTGGAAAAATCACTCAAATTTGCGATTGAAAAAGGTTACAAAACTGCATATTTACTCGGTGGAACTGGAGATAGACTTGACCATTCAATCGGAAATTTGAGTATTGTGCTTAAATATTTTAAGAAATTGCGAGTAATTATCATTCATGGAAAGACGGTTCTTTTTCCATATTCTAATGAAATGGAATTAATAACTCTGCCAAACGAAACAATTTCGCTATTTGCGTTTGATGATAAGACAAAAATCACTTCATCGGGATTAAAATATCCACTCAAAAACACAAATTTACAATTCGGAAAGAAGGAAAGTACAAGCAATTTGGCTATCGGGAATAAAGTTAAACTTAAAATTTCTGGTGGAATCGTTTTTGTAATTCGTGACTTGAAAATAATGAGGAATAATGGTTTCATTTTCAAATCTTGATTTAATAATAGTAATTGCATTTTTTATTGTGGTTGTTGTTTTAGGCTTTCTTCCAAAAATTACTGACAAAACCAGTGCGGACACATATTTGCTTTCAAATAGAAGTGTTGGAATGTTTTTGTTCATTTTAACAAACGTAGCAACTTGGTACGGCGGAATTCTCGGAGTTGGCGAGTTTACGTTTAATTATGGTTTGTTAAGTTGGGTTACTCAAGGTTTGCCTTATTATATTTTCGCAATTTTGTTTGCAATATTTTTTGCTGGAAAAATTAGAAAAGCATCGCTTTTTACAATTCCAGATAAACTTGAAGAGGTTTATGGAAAAAAAGTGGGCTTAATTTCTTCAATTTTAGTATTTATTCTCGTTTCTCCAGCACCTTATTTGCTCATGATTGGAAGTCTATTAAATCTAATTTTTGGAATAAATCTTTTACTTTCACTTTTTATTGGAATATTTGTCTCTGTTATTTATCTCTTCAAAGGTGGATATAAAGCAAATATTACAACAGATGCTTTTCAGTTTTTTGTAATGTTTGTTGGATTTATTGCAATTGTTTGGTTTGCTTTCCAAAAATATGGTGGAATTTCATTTCTTGAAGCCAATTTACCAACCTCACATTTATCATTTTCTGGTGGAGCTTCACCAACATTTATTATTGTTTGGTTTTTAATTGCACTTTGGACTTTTGCCGATCCTGGATTTCATCAAAGATGTTATTCAGCCAAAAGTGAAAATGTTGCTAAATATGGAGTTATAATTTCGGTCGTGTTTTGGATACTTTTTGACTTTTTAACAACTACAACCGGGCTTTATGCACGAGCCTCAATTCCAGAATTAAAAAATGCAGTTTTATCATTTCCATCATTAGCTGAAAATATTTTAGGAAGTGGTTTTAAAGGATTATTTTATGCTGCATTGTTCGCCACAATATTATCTACTTTGAATAGTTTTCTATTTTTGAGCGCCACTACTTTTAGTCGTGATTTTATTTCAAAACTTAAAAAGGGGATTGATGACTCAAAACTTATAAAACATACTCGAATTGGATTAGTTGTTTCGTCATTAATTTCGATTTTATTAGCTTATCAATTTAGTTCTGTTGTGGAAATTTGGTATATAATTGGAAGTGTAGTTATTCCTGGAATTGTTTTATTAGTAATTAGTGCATACTTCCCTAAAATACGAATAAGTGCCAAATATGCTTTATTTGAGAGTATTTTAGCAATTATGTCAAGTTTAACATGGATATTTATTCGCCCAATATTTGCCAATAATGCAATTCTTTCCGAGATAGAGCCGATGATTGTTGGAACTTCAGTTGCAGTTTTAGTTCATTTAATTGGAATGTTTAGTTATAATAAATCACATAAATGAAAGATTGATTCCAAATAAGTTCTTTCGTAAAACTTAGATATTTAAAACAAAAAAGCCTTCAAAGATGAAGGCTTTTTTAATAATATAAATAAACTAATTAGAATTGAATATTCTTTTTAGTTCGTTGAACATACTCGTAAATTATTGGACTTGCAACAAAAATAGATGAATAAGTTCCAATAATAATACCGAAAGTAAGTGCAAAAGCAAATCCACTTAAAACTTCACCACCAAAAATAAGAAGTACAGCAGAAGTGAATAATGTTGTTAAACTGGTAATAACAGTTCTTCGCATTGTTGAGTTGATAGCTATATTAATGTTATCTTCAATAGAAGCTGTTTTATGAATTTTAATATTTTCTCTAATTCTGTCAAAAACAATTACAGTATCATTTATAGAATAACCAACAAGAGTTAAAAATGCAGCTACAACTGTTATTGAAATTTCAAGATTTAAACCAGGAACTAATCCTTTAAGAATAGAAAAAAGTCCAAGTGTAATTAAAACGTCATGAAACAAAGCAACAACGCCACCAAAAGCAAAAATAAACTTAAATCGGAAACCTAAATAAATAAGAATTCCAAGCAAAGCAAGAATAACAGAAATAACAGAATCTTGTTTAAGTTCGCTACCTATTTTAGGTCCAACGTGGTCTTCCTTTAATATTTCGAAATTATTATTTGGAATTTTGCTTTTTAGTTCACCAACAACCCAATCGGCAATACCTACTCTAACAATAATATTATTATCATCTAAGCGGCTTGTTTGATATCCATCATTTTGCAATTTAGATTCAACTTGATTTGCAACGTTAACATCAGTAAATGTAAAAGTTACAGCATTGGAAGAGGAATCGGAAATAGAAACAATAGAATCAGCAGCAATAGTTAAAATTGCACTATTAATCTCACCAATAACTTCATTATAAACGTTTGCAGGAACACTTTGAAGCTCAGTTCTTAGCAAAATGCCTGTGTCGTCACCAAAAGTTTTAACTTCAATATTACCGAGGTCCAATTTGCTTAAATTAGATCTTGCTTCGGCAATATCAATTGGCTTATCAAATTTAAGTGCAATGTCTGTACCGCCTTTAAAGTCGATACCATATTCTAAACCACGAACTGCGAGGCTTAGCAATCCCAAAAGAATTAAAGTCCCAGAAATAACATAGGCAATTTTTCTTTTAGAGATAAAATCAATATTTAAATTTTCAAAAACTTTCATTATTTAATTTACTCCTTTAATTAACCTATATTTATTTTGTTACCTTTAGCAACCAACATATCAAAAATTACTCTTGTTACAACAAATGCACTAAATAAACTTGTAGCAATACCAATCATAAGTGTTAAAGCAAATCCTTGAACAGGACCACTACCAAATTGATATAGAATAATACCAGTAAAAAATGTTGTAATATTTGAGTCAAGAATAGCTGAATAAGAATTAACAAACCCACTATCAATTGCCGCTTTGGACGTTTTACCAGTTTTTAGTTCTTCTCTAATGCGTTCATATATAATAACGTTAGCATCAACGGCCATACCAATTGTAAGAATAATACCAGCAATACCAGGCAATGTTAAAGTTGCGTGAAATGCAGCAAGAATTCCCATAATTGATATAATAGTAACTATAAGACCTATATCGGCAATAACTCCAGATTTTTTATAATAATAAATCATAAAAATTGCTACGACAAAAAATCCTATTAGAGCAGAATTATATCCTTTGTTGATAGAATCTTGACCCAAAGATGGTCCAACAATTCTTTCTTCCATAATTTCAACTGGAGCAGGAAGTGCACCAGCTTTAAGTACAATTTGCAACAATTTTGCTTCATTCATATCAGCCATTCCAGTAATTCTAGAACTTCCACCTGGAATTTTGCCTTGTATTGTTGGAGCAGAATAAATAGCATTATCTAAAACAATAGCACATCTTTTTTCAATATTTGAACCAGTGATTCGTGCCCATTCTCTTGCACCTTCACTATTCATTTGCATTGTAACAATTGGTTCGGTTGTTTGAGGATCAATGTTTGCCAATGCATCAACTATAACTCCACCAGTAAGTTCAGCTTCTTTATTAACAAGATAAAGTCGGAAAATATTAACTCCATCTTGATTAGTAAATGGCTTTGCGTCAAATAAAAATTCAGCATTATCTGGAATTACATTTTTAACCTCGGGTTTTCTTAAATATGCCATAACTTGATTTTTATCAGTTTCTTTAACATAAGCATCAGCATAAGGAGATTGAGGATTTATAATTGCAATAGAATAAAAAGGATGTTCTTTTGCAAATTGTTCTGCAGTTAAGTCTTTTGCATTTGTTGTATCTGTAACATCAATTTTGGTTGAATCAGTTTCGCTATTTAAATTAGCAGCTAAAACTTCATCAATTCTATTCATAATTGGAACTGAAAAATCAGCTTCTTTTACAATTTTAAACTCTAATAATGCGCTTCCTTGCAAAAGTCTTTTCGCTTCATCTTCCTTTGCAACACCAGGTAGTTCTACAATAATTCTTCTTGAACCTTGCTTCTGAATATTTGGTTCAGAAACACCATATTGATTAACTCTGTTATTTATAATTTCAATAGCGCGAGTAACAGCATCAGATTCTTGTTCTTTAAGTTTGGTAATGATATCGGAATCTTCTTCTCTAATTGAGCCAAAATATCTACTTAGTCTTTTACCAGAAGCGCTAATTTTTGTTGCTAATATATCAACAACATTTGCGTCTGTAATTTGAGCTTCGGCAGAAGCAGCTTCTAAAATGGCTGTAAACTCATCATCTGGGTCTTTTGCAAGTTTTTCTAAAAGTTTAGAAGTATTAACTTCCATAACTAAATACATACCGCCTTGTAAATCAAGACCCAGTTTCATTCTTTTTTCTCTATTTTCAGTAATAGATGGGTCTTTAATCATTAAACTATCTTCTCTAATAAGAAGCATGTTGTTAATTTCAGCTTCTGATATTGTAGGATTCGATTTTCGCAAATCCTCAGAAAGGAGAGAGAGCTCCTTTTCAATTTTATTAGTGTTTTGAATATCAGCAAATGTAGGGTATAGAAGGTAAATGCTGAAAGCCAAAACTCCAACAATCAATAATAATCTAAATCTAAATTCTTTCATTATTCATCTTAGTTTTAGTTGTCAAAATATTTGACAAAAAAGACCAAAATATGGTCTTTTTTGTTTAAAAAAATTAGTCGCGAACAACCCAAGTTTTAACAGTGGCTGTAACTTCACCATAAATTTTAATTTTTACTTCATAAATGCCAAGAGTTTTAATTGGCTCTTTAATTTCAATTTTACGATGGTCTATATCATAATTTTTCTCTTTAAGAGCATCAGAAATCATTTTTGGAGTAACTGAACCAAAAAGTTTTTCCTCTTCGCCAACAGTAACTGGAATTGTAACTGAAACAGTTTCTAATTCAGCACTTAATTTTTTAGCATTTTCAATATTTTTTGTTTCTTTTCTAGAAGCTTGTCGTTTTTCTTCTTCCAAAGCTTTTACATTGCTGTCATTAGCAATAAGAGCTATTTGACGTGGAAAAAGGAAGTTTCTGGCAAATCCTTCTTTTACATTTACTAAATCACCAATTTGACCTAGTTGGTTGAAATTTTTTCTTAATATAACTTTCATCTCTTCTCTCCTATTTAACAGCTTCTGAAATAAAAGGCATAACCGCTATTTGACGCGCACGTTTAATAGCCCTAACTAGTTCTCGGTGCTGTTTTGCACTTAACCCGGTAACTCTTTTTGGAATAATTTTACCTTGATCATTTATAAATTTTTGTAATTGCTTTGCATCTTTGTAATCAATGTACTCAGTGATTACTCTTTTTGCTTTTTTTGTGTTTTGTGTTCTCATTGTTTTTAATATCCTCAAACTTATTAACTTAATCTTCATTTATGAGGGTTGATTCCTCATCAGTTAAGAATTTATCGAATGAAATGTCTTCAATTTCTAAATTATCCTCAAATAGGGTTTCTTTTCCATTATTTTGAGAAAGTTTGTTAAGAAACTGAATCCTTTTTGCTTTGATTTCAACGATAGTTCTACTTTTATTGTCATCAGTTTTAAAAGTGCGACTTTGTAATTCGCCATCAATTAATACTGCGTGACCTTTTTTTAGGTGATTTTTACAGCTTTCAGCCAGTTTATTCCATGCAACTACACCAATATAACAAACATCTTCTTGCGATTGATTATTGCTGTCTTTGTATCGTCTGTTAACAGCTACATGAAAATTAACAACAGGTGTATTATTAGAAGTTTCTCTAATAGTAGGATCTTTTGTTAAATTACCAACTATAACAACACTGTTAATTTCTGGCATCCTCAATTCAGCCATTAAATATTCTCCATAACGTACTTATTCAGCACTGTCTGCAATTTCAGTTTCATCAATAATTTCATCTAAAACTACTGGTGAATCGTTAACAACTACTTCACTTTCATTAGAAACTTCAACAACTTCAGTTTTCTTTTTTTCAAGATATTCTAAATCTTTTAGTTCTAATTTAATGGTTAGGAATCTAATTACATTTTCGTCCAATCTTAAAGATCTTTCAAATTTTGTAATATATTCTCTTGGAGAAGTAAAACGGTAAACAACATAATAACCGCTTTTACCTTTTTGAATTGGATAAGCTAAACGCTTACGTCCCCATTTTTCAGTGTCTGTGATCTCAACACCGTTTGCGGACATTTGTTCTTCAATTGAAGTTAAGATTGATTCAATCTGTTGGTCTTCGAGTGTAGCATTAAATATAATAACACTCTCATAATGATTAGTTTTCATTATGGCTCACCTCCCTATGGTCTTAGGCCTTCCGCTCTTAAATTTTAACGGAAAGCAGGGTTAATAAAAATACAAGTTGCAAATATAACATTATTTAATGAGTGGTGCAATAACAAGAGAAACCACAGCCATTAGCTTAATTAAAATATTAAGAGATGGTCCTGATGTATCTTTAAAAGGATCACCGACAGTATCGCCAACAACTGCAGCTTTGTGTGCATCGGAACCTTTTGTATATGTAAAACCATCACTTTTAAATCCACTTTCAATAAGTTTTTTGGCATTATCCCATGCTCCACCAGCATTTGACTGAAAAATTGCCATTAATACTCCACTTACTGTCACTCCAGAAAGAACACCTGCAAGCATTTCTTTGCTAATAAATCCTACTATTACTGGAATAACTACAGCCATAATTCCTGGAAGAATCATTTCTCGTATTGCTGCTTTTGTAGAAATTTCGACACATTTTGAATATTCTGCTTCAGCAGTTCCTTCACGCAAACCTTTAATTTCTCTAAATTGGCGTCCAACTTCAATAATCATTTCTTTTGCAGCTCTTCCAACAGCATTCATTGAAAGTGCTGAGAATACGAATGGGAGCATTGCACCAATAAATAATCCACCCATAATAATCGGTTTAGCTAAATCAATAACAGGTATATCTGCTTGAATCATAAATGCAGAAAATAGCGCTAAAGCAGTTAAAGCTGCTGAACCAATAGCAAATCCTTTTCCGATTGCTGCGGTGGTATTTCCAACAGCGTCCAATTTGTCAGTTCTTTCACGTACTTCTTTTGGAAGATCAGCCATTTCAGCAATTCCACCTGCATTATCCGAAATAGGACCATAAGCATCAACAGCAAGTTGAATTCCAGTTGTTGAAAGCATTCCAAATGCGGCGATAGCAATTCCATAAAGGTTTGCTACTTCGTATGCTCCAATAATAGCAAAAGCAATAATTAAGATTGGAATTGCAGTTGACATCATTCCAACGCCTAAACCAGAAATAATGTTAGTGGCAGCACCTGTAATTGATTGACTTGCAATTTGATGAACAGGTTTATAATCAGTTCCAGTGTAATATTCGGTAATAAGTCCTATTGCCGAACCCGAAATAACACCGATTAAAGTAGCTATAAAAACACCATTACTTGTGTAAACAAAATTTTCGTAAGTCCAAGTTTCTGGTAAAAAATATTTAATAATAAAATAAGATGCTATAATCATGGCTCCACTAGCACCAAATTCGCCTGTATTAAGAGCTTTTTGAGGATTTCCACCTTCTTTTACATTTACAAAGAAAGTTCCAATAATTGAAACCCCAATACCAACTGCAGCAAGAAATAATGGAAGAAGCACTGCAGAAAGTTGATGTTCGGCATCAAAAACGGATGTAAACACTGCACCAAGCACCATAGTACCAATTATTGCTCCAATATATGATTCGAATAAATCAGCACCCATTCCGGCTACGTCGCCAACATTATCGCCAACATTATCAGCAATAGTTGCAGGGTTGCGAGGGTCGTCTTCAGGAATGCCTTCATAAACTTTACCAGCTAAATCGGCGCCAACATCAGCAGCTTTTGTATAAATACCACCACCAACTCTTGCAAAAAGTGCAATTGATGATGCACCAAGAGAGAATCCAGAAAGTACATTAATAACTCTTAATAAATCCCAATTAAGATTTGAATAGATAATAAAAAGAAGACTAAGTCCTAAAACGCCTAATCCAACAACATTCATTCCCATAATAGAACCACCAGCAAAAGCAATTTTTAGAGCTGGAGCTAAACCTGTGCGAGCTGCATGAGTTGTTCTAACGTTAGCTTTTGTTGCAGCCATCATTCCTAAATACCCTGCAAGTGCAGAAGTGAAAGCACCAATGATGAACGATACAGCAATTAACCATGATGAATCGTCTCTTCCTGAATTTGAAAAACCAAGTAATATTGCAACTGCTAAAACAAAAATTGCAAGAACTCGGTATTCAGTTTTTAGAAATGCAATAGCACCATCTCTAATATGGTCAGAGATAGTAATCATTTTATCTGTGCCAGCGCTTTGCTTTGAAATCCATTGGCTTTTTAAAAACGAATAAATCAACGCAATTAAGCCAAATATTGGAATAATGTAAATAATGTTTGCCATGTTCGTACTCCTATTTTTCCTCTATATTTATCTTATTTTGAATATTCTTAAATTCTCTGCTAAAATAATTCATCATTTCTTTTTTGTTACCGACTATAAATTTTTCAATCAATGTAACACAAAAATTAGTTGCTAATCTAATTAATTCTTGTTCATTTTCATAGAACTTATCTAAAACATAATTAGGCATTTGTCCAGCTTCAAAATCATTTCCAACACCGAATCGAAGTCTATTAAATTTGTCTGTTTCAAGTGAATTAATAATAGAACTAAGTCCATTATGACCTCCATCCCCACCAGATTCTCTTAATCTAACACTTCCTATTGGAAGATTTATATCGTCTGCAATGACTAATAAATTTTCTAACTCAATATTTTTTGAACTAATAATTTGATTAACAGCTTTACCACTTAAATTCATGTAAGTGGTTGGTTTATACAAAAAAAAATGGGAAGTATCTAACGAACTTCCCACCGAATTGTAATCACCTAAATCTGGCAAAAAACTTAAGCTATGTGTGTTTGCAAAGGCATCCAAAATCATAAAACCAATATTATGCCTAGTATTGTTATATTTATTTCCTGGATTTCCAAGACCAACTATAGCTTTCAAACTAATTTATTATTCTCCAGCAATATCAGAAGAATCATTGCCTTTGTGGTGTAAAATAGAAACTATTGTAGTGTCTTCACTATTTAATATTTTAATATTTTCTAATTTTAAGTCACGAACGTGAATAGATTCACCAACTTTCAAGTCAGAAACGTTAACTTCAATGTGTTGAGGAATAAAACGAGGAAAACACTCAACATCAAGTTTATGAGTTTGTTCTTGAAGAATTCCACCATCTCTAACACCAATTGCAGTTCCAACTAGAGTGATAGGAAGTTCAAGTTGAATTAATTGTCCAAGTGTAACACCTTGAACATCAATATGTACAACTTTATCAGTAACAGGGTCAAATTGAACATCTTTAATAATACATCCAACAGGTTCTTGACCTTCAAACATGAGTTGAATAATACCAGTTTCTGAAGTAAATACAAATTTATTTAATGCTACTTCGTCAACAGAAAAAATAATTTGGTCTTTTCCTTTTGAATAATATACACCAGGTACAGAACCATTTTTCCTTAACTGATTAATCGCTCCTTTAGTAGAAATTTCTCTTTTCTTAGCCTTTAATATTCTCTCAGCCATTTTTCTCTCCGCTTATTTATTTTCTAACTTTTATCAATTTCAAATAGTGAACTAATTGATTCACTATGATGTGATCTTATTATAGATTCTGCAAACAAAGCTGCAGATGTTTTAATTTTAATTTTTGAATTTGGACTTAAACCAAGTTGTGGAATTGTATCAGAAACGTATAATTCAGTAATATCAGAATTATCGATTCTTTCAATAGCATTTCCAGAAAGTAGTGCATGTGTAACAGCACCATAAATTTTAATTGCACCAAGTTTTTTAAGAGCATTTACGGCAGCAACAAAAGTACCTGCAGTATCTATTAAATCGTCAACAATTAGAACATTTTTACCTTCTACATCGCCAATAATATTCATAACTTCTGCTTGATTGTGTTCAGGTCTTCTTTTATCAATAAGAACTAACCCCGCGTCCAATTTTCTTGCATATGAACGAGCAATTTTAATTCCACCAACATCGGGTGAAACGACAACTAAATTCTCTTTTTTATTTTCAAATTCATCAGTATAAAGAGATGAAGCATATAAATGATCTAAAGGAATATCAAAAAAACCTTGAATTTGAGCTGCGTGTAAATCCATTGTAATAACTCTATCAGCACCAGCTTTTGTTAAAATATCAGCTACTAATTTTGCAGTAACCGCAACTCGAGGCTGGTCTTTTCTATCTTGACGGGCATAACCATAATATGGAATTACTGCGGTTACTCTTCTTGCGGAAGATCTTTTAGCAGCATCAAGCATTATTAACAATTCCATCAAATTTTCAGCAGGCGGCATAGTGGATTGAACTAAATAGACATCGCGTCCACGAATATTTTCTTTGAATTTAATCCAAATTTCGCCATCACTAAAAACTTTACGACTAATTAAACCTTTTTTAACATTTAAATAGTCACAAATTTTATCTGTTAGTCCAACATTGGAACTTCCAGAAAAGATTAGTAATTGCGATACATCAAAACCTTTCATTTTGCCTTTATGAGTTTTAATAAACAAATAGTACTTTTTCCAAAGTATTTTTGGAACAGATATAACTATTTCATTTTAAAATGAAAAATAAATATAAGCATTACTTGAAGTTAAATCAAATATTGAGTTTCGGTTTAAACTCGATTATTTCTTTTAATTGGAACAAGTATCTTTTTTATTCCTTTTGAAAATTTAGCAAAATATGCTGCAATATTATCCATTTTAATAAAATCCAGAAAAATATTCATGATTTTTATAGCCAAGTTAGTCTAAGAAAATTTGCAAATTTGATTTGAATCTCAATCTGATTAACTTTGTAAGTTGAAAAAATGGAAGAAGGATATAAAATTTAATGCCAACTTATGATTATAAATGTAAAGAATGTGGAATTACTTTTGAAGTGTTCCAAAAAATGACTGATGAGCCAATAAAAAAATGTATTGAATGCAATGGTGAAGTAAAGCGGTTAATTGGTGGTGGATTAACTCCAATATTTAAAGGAAGTGGATTTTACGAAACCGACTATAAGTCAAAAAAGAATAAAAATTCCGCGACATCAAAAACTACTACAACAAATAGTTCTGCGAGTGAAGTGAAAAGTGATTCTGTTAGTACAGAAAATAAAGATGTTAAATCCGATTCAAATAAAAGCGAAACGGATTCGAGTAAAAAAGCAGAAACAAAAAAAATGGAATAATTTGTTTTTAAGTTAATAGTGAACAAATTTTATGTCACTATTAACTCAAAAAATTAAATTAAAAATCAACCCCAATAGAAAAATAGTATTTAGGTTTTGAAAAGTTTTCAAAATCGTAAGCCCAAGCAACATCAAATCGGAGCAAGAAAAATATGAGGTAAGTGCGAGCTCCAAATCCAGTTCCAACAAGCATTCCTTTTGATAAATCGTCGCTATTTCTTTTCAAACTAAAATCAAATTCGCTGTTCTCGTTCCAAGCTGTGCCTGCATCGATAAATGCTGTTCCAATAACATTTTGGAAAAATAGAGGAATTATTGGTCCAGCAATAAGATATCTTATTATTGGCATTCTAAGTTCAAAATTGAAAAGTATATATTTTGTTCCAAGTTGTTGTGCATAATTATAACCTCGCAATGGCATTGCTGGCGAAAGGAAGGCAAAATCTGAAGCATTTTCTATTGGAACTGAACCGGTTGTGAAAGTTCTGTTAATCCAGTTTTCGGTTCCACCAAGCATAAATCTTTGAGGATTTTGTCCAGCAGAATATCCACCCGAAAATCTGAAAACAACTGAATTATCATATAAAAATCTTATATATTTTCTATAATCAACAGTTAATGAGTAAAAACTCTTTTCTGAATTATCAAATCCGAAATTTCCAAAAATTGTAGCTTTATAACGTGTACCTTGAATTGGGGAATAATAACCCCACATTGTATTATCGTGAATAAAACTAAGCGAAGGAATTGAATAAAAAACTTTTTCCATTGGCTCAGAAAAATTTTCAAGATTTTCAGATGAAGTTAAAATACTACTTAATCCAGTTTCAAATCGGTTAAATTTGCTTAAAGGAAAACTTGCAGAAACAGTTCCACCATAACTTCTAAATCGGAAAAGGTCGTAACTTGACGTTCGATTTAGATAAATAAAACGAGCTGTGTGAAAAGCTTCAACTGCCAAATTTATTCTATCGCCGAGATAATAATATGATAAACCGTAATCGCTATTTTTCAAATCAACCTGAAATCCAGTAATTCCAACAAGTCGGTGATTTCCAAGCATATCACTAAACGAAAGCACGGTGGTTCCTATTAAACCATACATTGTGCTATATCCTGCATTTGCATAAATTAAATCGGGAGTAAAGTTAATTTTGTATCTGTTTAATAAATAATTTCCGTTGCTATCAAGTTTTTGTGTGAAAAGATTTTCTTTTTCGGCAAAAGATGAATCAATAGTAACAAAATTCTCGTTTGAAGGAGAAAATACATACTTGCTATAATCATTATTTTCAGTTGAATCGCTCTCAATTTCATCTTCATCAACAACCAATTCACCAGTAAAAATAAAATTTCGCTTGTTATCTTTTTTATCAGTTGAATCTGTGTTGTTTGTAATTTCATAATCGAAAGTTTTTGTGGAATTCAATTTTGATGAACGAGCTAAAAACTCAACTTCTCCAACTGGCTCTGAGTTATATTTTTGAACATTTGCCATATAATCTGTTAATTCGATTGAATCAAGTTCAATATTTAAATTAAATGGGTCGTTAATTAAAAAGATGTTATATCCTTGTTTAAATAACGAAGTATAAATCAGTTTCATTCCATCAGTGGAAAGTGAAATTTGCTCAACTGCATTTAACGAATTTGTAATTGGTTTGGCAAAATTACTTGCAATTAAATTTGAGTCGCTTAAATTTTCACTAATTGAAATTTTGTAGATGTTAAAAATTCCATTTTTGTCGGAAACAAAAAGCATTTCCTTTCCATTTGGTGAAATTACAGCCGATTTTTCATCACTTTCTTCCCAATTTGTGAGCCGAGCAATTCTATTTGTATTCAAATTTGTGCAATATAAATCGACTTGTTTATAATTAAAATTATACAAATTGAAATTCTGGGGAATCATATATTGAGTTAAAAATTCGCCTCTATCGGATGAAAAGTAAATAGTTTGGCTTTTTGGTCCCCAAGATGGTTGTGAATCGGAAAAAATATCGTCAGTAACTTTTGTTACTTTTTCGGTATCAAAACTGTAAACATAAATATCTGATTGTGTTGCATTGTGGGCATCGAAAGCAATTTTTTTCCCATCAGGCGACCAGCTAACAGAACCAATTCCACTAAAACTAAAAGGAAGTCGTTTATATTCATTTGTTTCAACATCAATAATGGTAATTACATCTTCGCCACCTTGTTTTAGCGAAAGAGCAATGTGCTTATTATCTGGCGACCAAGTAAGCGCTGGATAAAGTATATTTAGTTCTTCAAATTCAAAAGTAGTTCCGCTACTTACAACTTTTGTAATATCTTCATCCTCTTTAATGCTTCTTACATAAACATCAAGATAAATATCTCTATCAGAAATAAAAGCCATTTTATCGCCAACTGGAGAAATAGCTGGACTTGAATTATAAAATCCAATTGATTTTTTATTATCTGTCAATCTTTTGGAAAATTCATCTGGTTCCTCGCGAGTTGCAATATCGGGCCAATAATGTACTTTTACTTCCTTTTTCCAATTATCGCTAAGTTCTTCAATAGTAAGTCCTAAAGTTTGTTTAAGTCCTTCTTCAAAATTTCCAACATCGCTAATTTTAGTCAACAATTCGCCAACTTTTTCGCGTCCATATTTATCGGCAATATATTTGAAAACAGATTGACCGCCACGATATCCAAAATAACCGCTAAGTTGCTGAATATCTGGAAGAAAATCGTTTATAATTGCATTTCTTATGAACATATCCGTGTTAGTTTCCCAATTGCTCGAAAGATATTCCGCCATTCCTTCGTGAAACCAGTGGGGAAGTTGTAAAGTTATTCCGCGAGAAATAATATTTTGGATTGTTCCGCCATAAAGCATATCGCGCATAACTGCATGAACCAACTCGTGATGAATAACGTGTCGATATTTTTTGTAATCACCTTCAAAAGGGAAAACAACTCTATTTTTGAAAGGCTCGGTAAAACCACCAGTCCCTTGTCCAAGATATCCATCAGTAACGTTTGTTTCTTGAAATTCGTTATGCGAGTTATAAATAATAAGGGAAATTCTATTATTTATTTGATAATTTAACCTTTTTTGGAGGTCTTCCAAAGCAGCTTCTGCAGCAGCAGCGGCAAACTCTGCATTTGTTTTTCCAGCTTCAGAAAAATAAATATCAAAATGCGTTGTTTGAATGTAAAGCCATTCATAATTGTTATATTGAACTTTATTTTGTCCAAACTGTGCAAAAACTGATTGAGCAAATAATAGTGGAATTATTATATATTTTAAAATTTTCATCTTTTTAACCGTTTATAAAAGTACAAATAATTTATAAAATTTTTTAATTACGAGCAAAATAGCAAAAAAATCAATTAAAATTATTCAACAATAAGAAAATCGACTTCATGTTTGTCTTCATCAACCCGAATTAGTTTTACAGTAACTTTATCTCCAAGTCTGTATATTTTTTTAGTTCTTCTTCCAACAATTGAATAATTTTTTTCATCATAATCGTAATAATCATCATCTAAATCACGCATGCGAACTAAACCTTCGGCAAGATTTTCGGTAACTTCAATAAATAATCCAAAGTTAGTAACGCCAGAAATAATTCCTTCAAAATCGTATCCAAGTTTGTTTTTTAGAAACTCCATTTGCTTTAATTTGATAGAAAGTCGTTCGGCATTTACAGCATTTCTTTCTTGAAGCGAAGTATGTTCACAAATTTCATTTAATTCATCCAAAGAATATAAATGATTTTCGTTATTTTCAAGGTAATTATACGTCAACAAATGGACAATTAAATCGGGGAAACGACGAATTGGTGAAGTAAAATGTGTATAATTTCGGAAACCAAGTCCGTAATGACCAATATTGTTTGCGGAATAAATTGCTTTTGCCATTGTTCTTATTGCAATTTCGTTCAAAACGGCTTCTTCTTTTGTTCCTTCGGCTTGAACTAAAAGTTGCTGAAATTCCTTTGACAAATTTTTACTTGTTGTGTTAAATTTATAACCAAGCGATTTTACAAATTGAACAAATTCAAAAAGTTTTGCTTCGTCAGGTTTATCGTGAACTCTGTAAACAAAAGGTTTTGAATCAAGACTATTTCCTTTATTAAAATGCCCAGCAACAATTCTGTTTGCAAGCAACATCAATTCTTCAATTAATTGGTTGCTTTCTTTCATTTGTTTAATTTTAATTTCTAATGGTTTGCCAGTTTCATCAAGTATAAATTTAACTTCTGGACGTGTAAAATTAATGCTCCCTTCTTTATTTCTTTCGGCACGCAAGTGTTTTGCAACTTTGTTTAATTCGAGTAAATCGTTATAAAAATCGCCACTTCCAGTTTCAAGAATTTCTTGAACTTCTTCGTAAGTAAATCTTCTTTTGCTATTAATTATCGATTTTTTAATCACATAATCAACTATTTTGAATTTTGGACTAAACTCAACAACAACGGAATATGTTAATCTATCTTTAAAAGGCACTAAAGAACACAAATTATTTGATAACATTTCAGGCAACATTGGTATTACCAATCCAACAAGATAAACGGAAGTTCCTCTTTTTAGGGCTTCTTCATAAATTTTGCTTTTGTGAGTAACGTAATGACTAACATCGGCAATGTGAATTCCAACCGAAATATTTCCATTTTCCAATTTTTTAATTGAAACTGCATCGTCAAAATCTTTTGCGTCAAATGGATCTATTGTAAAAATATTCTCACTTCTCAAATCCAATCTTTTTGCAATTTCAGTGTCAGAAATTTCGGATTTAAGACTTTTAAGCTCTTTTTCAACTTGTGCTGGAAATTCTGTGGCAATTTCAAATTCCTTTGCAATTGTTGCAATATCAGCTTCAAATGAACCTGCAGCGCCAAAGTTTGTTCCAATAATTCCTTCTGGATGAGACGAAGTTTTTGAAAAAGAAATGTTAATTACTTCTACTAAATCACCGACTTTTGCTCCATTTAAATCGCCTTCATCAATAAAAATGTTTCTGTTTATCGATTTTTCTTTTGGTTCAACAAAAAATAGTTTTTTTTGCTTTATTAAAGTTCCAACAATCTTTTCAAATTTACGTTCAATTACTTTTATTACTTGTCCTTCAAGATTTTTTCCACGCGATTTTGCAACCAATTTCACTTCAACTGTATCACCTTGCATTGCAAGTCCAAAATATTTTTCTGGAATAAAGATGTCTTTTAGGTTGGATTTTTTCAAAATAACAAACGCAAAAGTTCCTTCTTTTGATAGTTGAAAAGTTCCAACCAAATTATTTGTTGCAGCTTTAACCTTTTCAAATCTTTTTCCACGACGAATAATAAAACCTTCGCTAGCCAAAAAATATAATGCTTCTTTTAATTCGGCATATTTTTTTTCTGTATCTGCATTTAACTTTTTTGCCAATTCCTTAACTTTTACGCTAGCATTTGGCTGTTTTTCAAAAAACTGAGTTATTAATTTTTCCATTAGAATGCGAACCTATACATTACGCCAAATTCGTAAGTTTTTTGTGTGTTATATGATGAAGAAATTACTGGATTTTTTCTTTCAACACGCATAATTAATTGCGGATTAAACAAATATTCCAGTTTTGCATTTGCTTGTGTCCAATCGGAAAGCTCTTCCACAGTGCTTCCTAAAGTATATCTAAATTGTTGAATGCTTCCAGAAACATTAAAGCGAGTGGATTTTCCAGTTTGATTTATATTTACATTATTAAAAATATTACCAAATCTTGCATTTAAAACGGATGTAAATGCTGAGCCTAACATAGAATATCCGGCTGATTTAGCAATGTTTGCATTTTCTGTATCGGAACTAAATGAACCAAAAATTATAAAATACATTGCATCAAGATTGCTGTATTGTGGATTTGGTACGTCATATTCTATGTTTTGTTCGCCAGAATAAATTCGCATTTCTAATGGTTTTTTGCCAGAAGCCATATTTTCAATAATTGATTGCGCTGAATCGTCAATTTTGATTTTAACTGCAGTTTTAATTGGCTCGGCGGATTCATCGCGTGGATTAATATATTCCGAAATGTATGTTGATGTTAAACTAACTATTGGATTAGTTAAATCGGAAGTAAATTTTATGTTTCCTTCAGCCGAAAATGTTTTATAGAAGGTGAACATAGAACTTGATAAAATATCAAACTGTCCTTGACTTGAAAATTGGTTATTTATGTTTTTAAGTTGCAATTCGCCAGTAATATCCGCCAAAAGTTTTTGATTTAAGGCTTTTGACAAAATGACCGATAATTTGGAAATATTTGGCGATTTCAATTTTATATTGTAATCAAAATTTGATAAAAGTGTATCAGTTACGCCAGTTTCACTTTTGAGCGAAAGAGCCGATAACATTTTGCTTCGTTTTAGCTTTTGAAGATCGGACGAAGTTGAATCAGTTCTAAAAATATATCTAAAATCAGAATTTGTGACAGAATAACTTGATTCGGTTGGAATAAAACTTAAATTAACTTCTTCTAAAACAATGTCACCAATAAAACTCGACTTTTTGTTGGAATATGTCAAATGCCAAGGTTTATCCGATTTTATTTGAAAATCGCCAAAAAAATTAGGTAAAACTTCGCGCGAGTTTGGCGATAAAAGTGCAATATTTCCATCAAGTGAAATATCAGCAGAATTTATTCCAAATCCTTCCATTAAAATTTTACCCGAAAGAATCATTTGACCTGGATAGTTTGTTTTTCCGTTATTTTTAATAAACGAATTTTGAATAAGAATATTTTTATCATTAAAAATTAAATTTATAGTTGATAAATAATCAAGATTGGAAAGTGCAGATGTAAATTTGAAATTATTTGCATTAAAATATCCCGAAAAATTCAAATTATCCCAACTTCCAAGTATGGAAATATCTGAGTTAACAATTCCACTTGGGTTTATAATTGTTGGAATTGCATTTCCAAACGAAGCAAGGTTAAATCCATTTGCCCTAAATTTTAGATTAATATTGTCGGTAGAATTGTTATTTGCAGAATTTCCAGAAAAAGTTCGCATTGGAATATTTCCAACAAGAGTTAAAATTTTATTATCAGTCTTGTTAAGCGTATCTAACAATTCAATTTTTGTAACAATATTATTATCCACAAAATCAACTTTACCATAAAGTGAACCAAAATAATTATCTTTAATTAAAATATTCTCAACGAAAAAATCGGTATCATAAATTGGATTTGCCAAAGTTCCTTTAATGGAAGCTGTTGCATTTATATCAAATTTTGTTAGAGAAATGTCTGTTTCAAGCAACTTATTTGTTAATTGAACGCCATCCAAATTCACAATATCAATTTTAATATTTGGGATATTTTTATTTAGAATTGAACCATTAATACTCAATTTTGAATTATTATTAAACAAATTGAAATTATTTATATCAAAAAGTGAGTTCGAATTTGCAATATAAATTGTGTCTTTATTCTGCCAAAGATAATCATTATAAGAGAAAAATAAGTTTGATATACTAAAAATTTCAGTAGTATCAGTAAATGTGAAAATTCCTTCAGTACCAACATTAAATTTATCGTCAAGATTTGCTTCAAGATTCAAAAAGCCTTTGCTTTGGTTAAAAATTAAATCGGCTCTAATATTATTAATGTTAAAATCCGAGACCATTTCTTCTGTTTTGAGCGAAAATGAGCCAAAAATGTTATCAAATTTGTAATTGTTATTGTTTGCTCCAATATCAAAACCGGTTTCAACTCCAGAAATATAAAAAACATCTTTTCCCTTATAAAGGAAAAGCCAATCGAGATTGATTGTGGTGCTAAGTGTAAAGTTTTCAGCGTTATTTTCTAAATATCCGTAACCGCTTCCAGAAACTTCAAATTGGTCTCTATTTAAAAGTGCAGCAATTAGCTTAAAATCCTTAAAATTGAAATCATAATCCAAATAAATATTTTTTTGAGCAATACTTTTTTCACTTAAAAGCATTGCAAGCGTGTTGGAAGTATCAGCCGAAATATTTACTGGATTCATTTCGTTCAATTTTTGCTTAATTGCATAGCCAATTTTTTCAGTTTGATACAAAAGCAGATTCACGGTTTCATCAATCAAAAAATTGCCAGAAATATTGAAATCGAGAAATGGCGACTTAAAGCTGATAATTCGCGTACTATCTATTTTGGAGAGATTTATTTTAAAATTTGCATTGTCTAATTCATTTGAGCCAATAGTAGAATTATTAAAAACAATATTAAATTCGCCTTCGGTTTTATCTAAATCTAAAGAATGTCCGTTAATATCAAAATTGAAGTTTAGTGAAGAAATTAGTTCTGAATTTTGCGTAAAATCGAATAAATCCAAGTTCTTAAATGAACCGAGTAAACTATAACTTGGCTTTTCATCGTTTTCTAAATTCAAATTTCCATTTAATTCGTTTTGCATGCTATCAATTTGTGAGAAAAAGTGAATGTCAACAATTTTGTTTTCTACATTTAAGTTTACATTTGCGGTATCTATATTATGGCCTTCAATAACTGAATTTTGTATTGAAAAACCCACTTTTGAAACAGATTCGGTTGGGTCAAATCCTTTTCCTTTTACAACAGCTTCGGCGTTAAGTCTTGTTTCAATTCCCAAAACTGAGGCAAGATTTAAGTTTTGAGTGTTAACTTTATAATCATATTCAATAAGTTTTTTAGTAATATCCATGAAAGAGCTAAATTTCACAGAGCCATTCCCGACCGAAAATTTTCCGTCAAAATTAAATTTTAGTGGTTCGCCTTCAAAATTAATGTTTATTCCAGAAGCAGCAAGTTTCGGATATTTTGGTAAATCCAAACCAACTAAAAAATTATCAATTTCTGAATAAGTGAGTTTTGAATTTACAAATTTTGCTTTAATGTAAAGTTCGGAAGGATTATCTAAATTTGTGAGATTTCCATCCAAATGTAAAGTTGTGTTATCAAGTTCCAAGGTAGAAGCAAAATTAAAATCGCCCCAAACTCCATCGCCTTCAAAATCGATAAAAGCTTCGCCACGCATAAAATTTAGCGAACCCAAAAATGAGTTTAAGTCGTCAGCATTAAAAGGTTCTCCAGTAAGTTTAAATTTTATTGGATAATTTCGAAAATTACTAAGCTCCACATCTTCAAAAATATTTAGATTGTCCAAACTTGCTGATAAATTTAGCGATGATTTTTCCGTAATAATTGTCAAATCGTCAATATGTGCAAATTTTTGATTGATGCTAATTTTTCCATTAAAATCATTTAGCTTAAAATTAGTCAAATTTGGCGAAAAAGAAAGTTGCGAAATATCAATTTCGTACTCATTTTTTTTAAAATCCGCTAAAACATCAACTTGAAAATTTAAGTTTTCGAACTCAAGGTCATCATAATTAATTGTTTCATATTTGGTATAGTTGTTCAAATATTGATTTCGCTTATATTTGAACGAAATATTTTGTAACGAAAAATCGGATAAATCAATTAGTAGTGGAAAAACAATTTTGCTTGTATCTTCTTCGGTGGTGTCTGGTTTTACCAAATTTGTGTAATTCCAAAATTCTGGTTCAAGTTCTAAAAGTGATATTTTTGCGTCAGAAATAGCTAATTTAGTAACTTTTATTTTTTTTACGAGAATGTAAAACGGGTTTAATGCTAATTCAATTTTTTTTGCAACAAGCAATGTGTCAGAGTTATTTTCGAGCGAAACGTCTCTAAGAACCAAATGCGTAATTAACGTTCCTTCCAATTTGCCTATGGAGATTTTTCCATTAATTGCATCGTTTGCAATTGCAACCACTTGTTTTCGCAAAAATTCTCTAAAAGTGGATGTTTGCGAGAAGGCAAAAAATAAAAAGAGCAATACGAATATGGACACGAAAAATGCAATTATTCCATTGCCAATTTTTCGTGGTAGCGACCTTTTAACCATATTCTTTTTAAATATCATTTATAACTTTCTTTAATTTTTGCTACAATTTTTGAGGTTGATTGTTGAACCACAAAATCGATTGGTTCAACACTTCCACCATTTGCTAAAACTATATCTTTTCCAACAATATTCTCAATTGACCAATCGGAGCCTTTAACTAAAACATCTGGAATAATTTCGGAAATCAATTCCAACGGAGTATCTTCATTAAAAAGAGAAATATAATCAACAGAACGTAAATTACTAAGTACAAAAGCTCTTTCAGTTTGGTTAATAATTGGTCTAAGTTCGCCTTTAATTCGCGAAACGGATTCATCCGAATTTAATCCAACGATTAAAATATCGCCTTTTGCTTTGGCTTTTGCAAGATAATCCACATGTCCAGCATGCAAAATATCGAAACATCCATTTGTAAATACAATCTTTTTGCCTTCGTTTTTAAGCTTATTTACAATTATTTTAAGTTCATTTCGTGGAATTAGAACATTTTTCATTTTACATCTAAAAATAAGTTGGAAAATAGTTTATTTACTTCAATTGGAACAACGCCGGCTTCTTCGCAAACTAATCCGCCAGCAAAATTTGCTAAATATGTAGCCTCTAAAATTGAAGCTCCAGCAAGCAAAGCAATAGTTAAAGTTGAAATTACAGTATCGCCAGCTCCAGAAACATCCAAAACTTTACGTGCTTTTGTTGGAATTATTTGCATTGGAAGTCCTTTTTCAAAAATTGCCATTCCTTTTGCTCCAAGAGTTAGTAAAAGGTATTTGCTGGATATTCTTTCCAATAATTGAAATCCAACGTTTTCAATTTCTTCAGTTGAATGAATTTTTATTCCAAACGAATCTTCAGTTTCTTTAAGATTTGGTTTAAAAACAGTAACATTCTTAAAAGCAAAGAAGTTCTCAAATTTTGGGTCAACGGTAATAATTTTATTTTTATTGTTTGCAAGTTCAATTATTTGGGTAATTAGTGATTCAGAAAGAACTCCTTTATTGTAATCTTCCAAAATAATTGCGTCAATATTATCAATATTTGCTTTAATTGCATTAAAAAGTGTTTGTTCCAAATCAGCAGAAATGGTCTTTTTGCTTTCTTTATCAATACGTACAATTTGTTGGTCGGAAGAAATAACGCGAGTTTTGGTTGTAGTTGGACGTGAAGAATCGTTAAATAAAAACTCGGCGGACATATTTTCGTTGCTAATTAGCTTTTTGAAGACATTTGCGCTATCGTCATTTCCGAGTAAACCAAAAGGAATTGCGTTTGCACCTAATTTAGCAATATTTAAAGCTACATTTGCCGCTCCGCCAAATCGGAAAAATTCGTTCTCAATTTCAACAATTGGAACTGGAGCTTCGGGAGAAATTCGGTTAACTTCGCCCCACAAATATCCATCGAGCATCATATCACCAACAATGGCAACATTAAAATTTTTGAAATTATTTTTAATTTCGGTTAATCGCTCTTTTGATAAATTAATCATTTATTTCCTTAATAAAATTTTCAACAAATTTATTAGTAAAATCGATAGCAAACAAGCCTTCATTTGTAGCGAACCAGAGTTTTGTTCCATCAAAATGGAGTGAATTTATGGTTAAAGGCAACCCTTCAATACTTGTCATAGAAATTTCGTTAGTAATTCGGTTAATTAAGGCAACACCGCGTCCGTAAATATCTTTTGTGTTTTTGCTAAATTGATACAACGAAACCCAAATAAAATCGCCAGTGATTTCCATATCATAAATTCCGTTTCCTTTTAAGCCGTTTCGTTCGTCATATCTTGTCCAACTATTTTTGCGGTCAAATTTATAAATTCCACCAAGATTGTAATTTGGATTATTTTGAGTAATAAATTCATCAAGCCCAATCCAAATATTATTTTGTTCAACAAGCAAAGCCGAAATAGAAACAGCTTCACCTTCGCCATTAAAATAGTTTAAGTTATTATTATAAAAAGAAAGGGCAGAAGCATCTGAAATATCGCGAGCTTTATTGTATTTATGAAGTCCAGATTCAGTTCCAAACCAAACTAAGCTATCGCCATCAACTTTAACAACTTTTATGGTATTAGTTTTCATATCATCGTTCATTGTTAAATCGTAATCGACAAAACGGCGAGTTTTCAAGTCATATTTTGTTAAATACTTAAATCTGCCAATCCAAACTGCGTTTTGGTCGCTATCATATTGCACGTCTCTAATCCAATTACTAAGTTGTCCGCCTTTGCCAAATTTACGTTTGCTCCAGCGTTTATGTTTTTTATTGAAAATAAAAAGTCCGTCGGAAGAGCCAGCCCAAACAAAATCTTTATTTGCCGTAATTGTATAGAAGAAATTGTGTTTTAATTTTTCGTTATTTGTGGAATAATTGTACCATTCTTTCATTCGGTAATTATATTGGAAAATTCCATTTCCATTAGTTGCCACCCAAAGATTATTTCCGTCATCACAAATATCGCGTACGTCTTTGCCTTCGAGATAGCTTTCAAGTTCTTGCAAATTTTGAGCAAGTAGTAGTTGACTAATAATAAAAAATATAAAGAGGAAATATTTCATCTGTTTTCAATCAAATTTGTTAAAAAATAGAGCCATTTTCACTTTCAAATTTACTAATAAATAAATTAGTAGAATCTAAAAATGTGAAGTTCCACTCATTTTCAAATTGTTTTTTTATTTTTTCTGAAAGTAGGGAATAGTCAATTTTTTCTTTTATAATTGATTCAATTTCGGTGGTTTTATTAGAAAGCTCTTCTTTTAATTCAAGAATATGTTCTTTATTGGCTAAATAATTGGGCAAATCGGCGTGTCTTTTTCCACAAAGAATAGAACCATGTTGAAGAACCACTTTAGTCATTTTTCTTTGAGCACTTCCAATAAGTTTTTTGCCATTAAATTTAACTTCACTCTTGGCAGTGCTTGCAAAACACAAAGCTCCAGAAGGATTTTCCAAAAGTTCCTTAAAATTGGGTTGCAAATTTTCTAATTCAACGGAAGAAAGTTTGGAATTATAATTTGCCAAAGCTGTGGAAAGTGTAATTGAGACTTTGTTGTAAATTTCGCGAGCGGAAAGACCAAAACTAAAAGGCAAAATTAAAGAATAAGTTAATTCTTCTGCGTGCAAAATTGCTCTTCCGCCAGTTGGACGTTTTACAACGCCAATATCTTCAGATTTGCACTTTCCCAAATCAATTTCCGCAATATTTTGATTAGCTCCGAGTGAAATTGTGTAAGGATTCCATTGATAAAGCCGAAAAAACGCTTCATCTTCCTTACAAATTTTAGATAAAAAAATATCCAGTTCCATGTTAAAATTACCGGAACTGGATTTTGTATCAATAAAATGCCAAATCATTTTTTTAATATGCTTCGTTTTGATTGATTTATAAATTCTACTAAATTTTTAACATATTTATTCTCTGATTTTTCCAACTCAAGTTTTGCATTTGAAGTATTTAATCCAGAAAAATAAAGAGTTTTGTAAGCATTTTTAATTTCTTGAATATCGTTGGATGTAAAACCTCGTCTTTTTAAGCCAATGCTATTTAATCCAGAATATTTTAGTGGGATATTTGCAGCCATAACGTATGGTGGAATATCGGAAGCAACAGCACTTCCACCTTGAATCATTGCATGTTCGCCAATTATTCCAAATTGATGAACCAAACTTCCACCACCAAGAATTACCCAATCATTGATGGTAACATGTCCAGCAAGTTGAACTGAATTTGCAAGAATACAATTATTTCCAACAGTGCAGTCATGCGCAATATGTGCGTAAGCCATTATTAAACAATTACTTCCAACAACAGATTTGCCAGTTTCTACAGTTCCACGATGTAAAGTGGCAAACTCTCTAATTACAGTGTTATCGCCAATAAAAAAATAAGTTTTCTCATTGGCGTATTTTAAGTCCTGCGGAGCATTAGAAATAGATGCGGATTGAAATATTCTCACATTTTTTCCAATACGCGCACCGTTGTATATGCATGCATGCGAGCCAATTACAGTTCCATTTCCAATTTCAACATCATCTTCAATAATTACAAAAGGACCAATTTTAACGTTTTCTCCAATTTTAGCGTTTGGAGAAACTATTGCTGTTGAGTGAATTTCCGTCGTCATATTTTTCTCTAATTTTTTTATTATTTATCAACAATTGCAGCCATCATATCGGCTTCACAAACAAGTTGACCTTCAACAAAAGCTTTTGTTTTCATTCCAACATATTTGCCACCAGTTTTACCAACTAATTCAGCTTCCAAAATTAACTGATCGCCAGGCACAACTGGTTTGCGAAATTTAGCGTTATCAATTTTCATAAAATAAACTAATTTATTTTGAATTTCATTTTCTGGCAATGAGTTTAGCATCAAAATTCCACCAGTTTGGGCAAGTGCTTCAAGGATTAAAACGCCAGGCATAACTCGTCTTTCAGGGAAGTGTCCTTGAAAGAAAAGCTCGTTAAAAGTAACCGATTTTACACCACGAACGCTTTTATCAAATTCTAAATCAATTATTTTGTCAACTAATAAAAATGGATATCTGTGAGGAAGAATTTTTTGAATTGCTTCAATATCAAAAACAACTCCTTGTTTTTTCACGTTTTGATACTTCTTTTCAATCTTTTTTTGTTGGTATAATTTGCGTATTTTCTTTGCAAACTCAACATTAGCTTTGTGACCAGGTCGAGCAGCTAAAATTTGAGCTTTTATTGGAGCACCAATTAAAGCTAAATCGCCAAGCATATCAAGTAATTTGTGACGAACTGGTTCATTTTTGAAACGCAATGAATTTTCGTTAAAAAATCCAGTTGTTCCAATTTTTATATCAGCTTTAAGTCCAAGCTTTGCTTTAATTTGCAAAACTTTTTCTTCACTCATGTCGTGGTCAACAATTACAACAGCATTATCAATATTTCCACCTTGAATTAAACCTTGTTCAATTAAAGGCTCAATTTCGCTTAAAAAACAGAACGTTCTTGCAGGTGCAAATTCTTCAATAAATTCTTTTTCAAGATCAAACATTCCAGAATGTTGACTTCCGAGAGCAGGATTTTGGTAATCTACCATAACAGTCATTCTATAGCTATCAGAAGGAAGTGCAACAAACTCAACTTGTTCTTCTTCATTTTTGTAAGTAATAGTTTCATCAATTATAAGATAATCTTTATTAGCATCTTGTTGCACAAAACCAGCTTCTTGAAGTTTATATACAAATGGGAGCGAACTTCCATCTACAACTGGAGGTTCAATTCCATCAATTTCTATTTTAATATTGTCAATTTGAAGACCAACAATTGCGGCAAGAACATGTTCAATTGTGTGAACTTTTGCATCGCCAATGCCAATAGTTGTTCCTCTTGAAACATCAACCACATAATCGGCAGTTGCTGGAATTTCTGGTTTATCGCCTAAATCGACTCTAATAAATCTAATACCATAATTATCTGGAGCGGGTTTAAAAGTCATAACACAATTTGTCCCAGTGTGTAATCCAGTTCCTTGAATTGTAACAGCTTTTTCTATTGTTCTTTGTTTTTCGAGCATTATTTGTTTCCTGTATTCTTATTTAATCTATTTTCTAATTCCGAAAATTTCTTTTCTAATTCTTTTATTTGATTGCTATAATTTTCTAAATTTCTAATGTGTGCTTGTTCTTTAAATGCTATTCTAACTTCTTTTGCAGGAATACCAAAATATTTACCTGGAGTTAAAATTGATTTTGATGCAGCAGATTTTCCACCCATCATTATTTGATTTCCAATTTCAATATGCCCCGAAATAGCTACTTGTCCACCAAATATACAATGATCTCCAACTTTTGCGCTTCCTGCAATTCCTGATTGACCAGAAATTGCTGTGTGTTTGCCAACTTCAACATTGTGTGCAATTTGGACTAAATTATCAATTTTTGTTCCTTGTTTAAGAATTGTAGAACCCATTGCTGCACGGTCAATTGATACATTTGAGCCAAGTTCTACATCGTCTTCTATAACTACATTACCAATTTGAGGAACTTTTGTAAACTCGCCTAATTCATTTGGAAAATATCCAAATCCATCAGAACCAACTACAGTTCCAGAGTGAATTATTACATTATTTCCAATAATATTTCTAAAAGTTATTGTAACATTTGGATAAATGAGACAATTTGAGCCAATCGTTGTATTTTCGAGAATAACCGAATTATGATAAACAATGGAGTTATCACCAACTGAACAATTTTCTGAAATAACAACATTTTTTCCAATTGCTACGTTTTTGCCAATTTTTGCACTTGGATGAATTGAAGCTGATTCATCAATTCCAAAAATGTGGTTTATTGAGCTAAAATATTTGATAATCACTTTTTGCAAAGCAATATCGGGATTTTGAACCTCGATGTAAGTTATATCGTGTCTACTTTTTTCAAGATTTGGGCTAATTATAACAGCCTTGGCATTGGTAGTTGCTAAATATTTAACATAATTAGGTAGGTATAAAAAAGTTAAATCGTTTTCAGTAGCTTCATAAATTTTGGAGACGCTAGAAATTTCAATATTCTCATTTCCAATTATTTTTCCGCCAACAAGTTCGGAAATTTCTTTTAATGTTATTTTCATCTAATAGTAATTTTATTTTATTATTTTGTTTCATTTAAGGTGCTAATATACTAATAAGATGAAAATATTATTCAAGTATCATTAAAACTTTATCAGTTATATCAAATTTATCTTTTGCAAATAAAAACATGATATCGCCACTTTTATCAAAAACAAAATCTAAATCATCTTCCTCAGCAACTTCTTGAATTGCAGTAAAAATTCTATTTTGAATTGGTTTCATAACTTCTTCTTGCTTTGTATATAATTCACCTTTATACCCAAATTTGCCTTCACGAAATTTAGAAATATCAGATTCCAATTTTTCCAATTCTTTTTCAATTTCGAGTTTGTTGTTATCACTCATAACAAGTTTTCGCTTGTCAAAATCCTTTGTTTTTGTTTCAAGTTCTTTTTGCATTTTTTGAATTTCTTCCCTCCATTCTTGAATTAATGCATCTAACTTTTTTTGTGCATCTTGTGCGTCTGGAAGCTTTTTAAGAATTGCATCAGAATTTACATATCCAATTTGCAATTGAGCAAAACTTGATGTAGAAATAAGGAAAAATAATGTAATAAAACTGAGGGTGAACTTTTTCATAATAAAATTCCCATATAAAATTTAGGAAAACCCACATGGAAATTACTTCCATGTGGGTATAAAATTATTTATTCTTTAATTGATCTAAAACTTTATAAGTCATATCAAATTTTGGGTCTGCATAATGAAGAATATTTACAACGCCTTCAACACCTTTATCAATAATAAATGACATTTTTTGTTCTTTTGCCACTTTTTCGATAGCTGCATTAACAGCATCACGAATAGGTTTCATAACACTTTGTCCTTTTTGAATAACAAGTTGTTCTTGTTGAAGAATTGAATTTTGCTCCATCATTAATTTTTGTTCAGTTTCTTGCTTTTTTTGTGGAGTCATCATTGCACTTTGATTTTGATAAGCTTGTACGTTAACTTGAAACACTTGTGTTAAACTGTCTCTTGTTCTTGTCCAATCTTGTTGAAGAACTTGCAAATCTTGCTGAGCTTTAATTGCCGGAGCATAGTTTTGATACAACACTTGTGAATCGACGTAACCAATATTTGAACTTTGTGCAAATACTGTTAATCCGCCAATAAAAAATAGAACTATTAATAACTTTTTCACGTTTACCTCATAATTAGATGTTATAAAAAATTAAAAACCTTGTCCAAATTGGAAATGGAAAACCCACTGCGGAGCAAGTCCATCAACCAATTTTCTGTCAAAACCATATCCATAATCGAAACCGATTAAGCCGATAGGATTTATTAAAATACGAGCACCAATTCCAACTGATTTTCTTAATTCATAAAAATCGGTACTTTTCAAATCTTTGTAAACATTGCCCGCTTCAGCAAATGCAATAAAATAAATTGGCATTGGGTCTAAAGTTAATGCAACACGTAGTTCGGATACGTACCGCGTCATAATACTTCCGCCAATAATATTGCCATTTTCTCTTGGACCAACAGTTCTATCATCATATCCACGAAGGGGAGTGGTTGCAATAACTAAACCATTTCCACCCATAAAGAAATATTCAAAAGGATTTATATGAGTATCTTGAACCAATTCTTCTAAATATCCCATATCAATTCCGGCATAAAAAACTAAGCGGTTGGAATTAAATAATCTTCGATAAAAATCTGTTTTGAACTGCATTTTGAAATAATCAACTTGTCCTGGTAAAAATGGACCACCACTAATTTCAGCATTTAACGAAATTTTTGAACCACGAGAAGGGAAAATAGGGTTATCAATATCAGTTCTTGATAAAGTTCCACCAAGAGTATATTGGTTGTAAGTTCCTTCCTCGTAATAACTTCCACCATCTTTAATGTCGTTATATTGGTATTTAATTGTTCCTTGAATATAAAAATATTTATCAGGCCATTTTAAGCGTCTTCCGACTCTAAAAGTGATACCAGTTTGACTTAAATCGTAATAGTAACGTTGACGAGTATCAAAAAGATCAAACCCAACCATTGTTGGAGTATCCATAAACCAAGGCTCGGTAAAACCAAGATTAAATGTTTGATAATAATTTCCAACACCAAATTGCCAATTGAAATTAAGAATTTGCCCACCACCCATTGTAAAAGGATGAGTAATATCAAAATTTGTTAATGTAATGCCGATTGAACCGCTAAATCCATAGCTTCCACTGTAACCAACGGAAGCGTTAAGATAGTCGCTTGAGCGTTCTTCAACACTATAAGTAAGATTAACTGTGCTATCATTAACGGGTTTGTAGTCAATTCCTTTTGAATATAATCCCTCAACATTAAAATACTTTAGATTTGCTAATTGTTGAAGTGAAGAAAAAATTGCTGTTCTGCTAAAATAATCTCCTGGAATTGTGTAAAGTTCGCGACGAATTACTTTACCCATTGTTTTTGTATTTCCAGAAATATTAATTTCTCCAATTTTGAAACGCTGGTTTTCGCGGATAGAAATAATTATATCAACTGAATCTTCACCAACTCTTTCTTCACGAGTATCTAAATTAAAGCCTAAATAACCATTATCCTGATAAATTGAAGAAACGTCTGTTTGCTTTTCATTAAAACGAAGATTTTGATTAAATCGTTCTAAATCATAAACATCGCCTTTTTTGAAATCTAATCGGGAACTTAGAATATTATCCTCATAAACTGTGTTTCCTTCCCAAACAATATCTCTAACAATAATTTTTGAACCTTCGTGAACATTAATAAATATTTCTAATTCTGTTTTGTCATCATTGTAAACTAAGGAATCGTTTATAATTTCAAAATCTCTATATCCTTCTTTATTATAAAACGAAGTGAGCAATTCTTTATCTTTTTTATAATCTTCGCGATTAAAAGTTGAACTTTCCCAAAATTTCCACCATGTTGGTTCTGAAGTTTCGTCAAATTCGGATTTCAAATCATCACTTTCAAATGCGATATTATTTTGAAACGTAATTTTTGATACATCAACTTTTTCGCCTTCTTCAATATTGTAAACTAATAGTAATCGTTCTTTTATTCTGTGAATAATATCACGTTTACTTTTTGAATCGAATTCATAAACGGTTTCTTCAGTAATTGAACTATCGGCTTGACTTACCCAAGTAACTGTAATTTCGTCATCATCTGTTGTATCAGCTTTAACAAACTCAAATAAAGAAGTAGTAATTTGAGCATTCATCAAATCTTCGGCTTCATACAAAGTTTTAATTTCACGAACTGTTTTGTAAATAGATTGAGGTTTTAAAATTTGCCCAGAAACAAAAGTAACAGCTTTCTCTAAATCTTCATCATCTAATTCATCATTTCCATTAAAAACAAATTTTTCAATTCGGGGAAATTCATTTACTTTTATAACTATAAATGCGCCATTACTAATCACTTTCTCAATTTCAATTTTCACATCTGCTGTGAAAAGACCAAGTTTCCATAATCTTTTTATTGCATTTAGAGTTTGGTCACCTGGAATTTCAATTTCGTCACCAATTTTTAATCCACTATTTGCAATCACGGTTGCTGGGTCAGCGGTTGTATTTCCTTGAACAGTAATGTCCAATATTTTGTAACTCGCTCTACCAACTTGCGAAAATACCGCCGATGTACTAAAGATTATGAGTAAAAAGCTAAAAAATAACGGTTTTATCAGATAATTAATCATTTTCTCCAATCTTTTTTTTATCATCATTAATTTGTTCACTAACTAATCCAAATCTTCTTTCTCGTCGTTGGAATTCGTTAATAGCTTCAATTAAGTTAGAAGTTTTAAATTTAGGCCAAAGTATTTGAGTTACATAAATTTCTGAATAAGCGATTTGCCAAAGCAAAAAATTACTAATTCGCATTTCACCACCACTTCTAATAACAAGTTCGGGGTCAGGCATTTCGGATGTATTTAGAGACTTAGAAACCAAATCTTCTGTAATATTTTCTATTTCAAGAGAACCATTTTTAACGTTTTGAGCAATTAATTTAAAAGCGTTTGTCAATTCCCACCTTCCGCTATAACTTAAAGCTAAATTAAGCGTCATTTTAGTGTTCATTTTCGTTTTTTCAAATGCTTCTTCCAATTCTTCTTTTACTTCAATTGGAAGCATATCAGAATTGCCAATTGAGGTTAATTTTATATTATTTTTGTGCAATTCATCAGTTTCGTCTTTTAGACTTTTAACAATCAATCGCATTAAAGTTGAAACTTCATTTTTAGGTCGTTGCCAATTTTCTGTGGAAAAAGTATAAAGAGTTAAATATTTTACACCCAAATTTACACATGCTTCCACAATTTCACGCACAGTTTTTACGCCTTTTTTGTGACCTGCAACTCTAGGTAATCCATGCATTTTTGCCCAACGACCATTGCCATCCATAATGATAGCAATATGCTTGGGAATAACTCCAGAATTTTTAACTTCTTCAATATTCTTGAAATCTTTGTCAGATAAGATCTTTTTCACAAACTTCCAAATTATTTTAAATCAAACTACCAAAATATATGGGAGTCACCTAAATGTCAAGAATGATTAAAATTATCAAATAATGGCATTATTTAAAGTGACTTGGGTTTATACAAAGGAAAAAATATTTTGTGCCAGGAAAAATTTAGAACTTTTTACATAAAAAAATCTTCTTCGGTTGAAGTGCTTACAATTTTAATTTGTTTTTGTGTTTCTTCATCTAAATTGCTGATTAGTTTTTTTGCTAAAGGAATCAAGTTTTCTGTAACTCCAAGAAAAAGAACTACTGATTTGGAAGAATATTTGTTCTGCTGATTTGTTAAGAATTTAATTTTACGCAAAATTGTTGGTTTACTTAAATCAGTTTCGGTAAGCGTTAATCCAAAAATCATTTTTTTATTCAATTTACCAATCGCATCCACTTCAAACTCGCCAATTTTTGAGGGATTTGGAAGATATTTGCTATACTTTCTGCTAATAGTTAAGAAGCCATTCTTCCAAAAATGTTCAATTAATGAATCAACTCGGTCTTTTTCTGAAAAGCGTACCATGTCATTTACTTAATTTAAAATTGGAATAATGGGTGAAAATCGTGAACTGCTCAAAATTTTAATGTTTAATATCTTATCATATTCAATCATTCTAATTTCGTGTGAGTTGTTCAACCTTCCAAAAACGACTTTTTTACCTTCATTATTTATACTTAAATAATATGGTTCAAAAAGTGTTTCTTGAAATTCGTAAAGAATTTTCAATCTGTTTCTATTAGATATTGCTTTAGTAAAAATCTCAGTTTTCATAATTACCTCAGTTGTACCAACGAAATACTCCAAGTGCTTTACCTACTATCGAAAAGTTATTCAAATTGTTTACTTTTATAGGGGAGTAATTATCGTTTTCAGGAATTAAAGTTATATTTCCATTTTTTCGTTCAAATCTTTTTAACGTAGCTTCATTATCAATCATCGCAACCACAATTTCACCATTTTTTGCATCGTTTTGAGGATTTATTATAACAACATCGCCTTCAAATATTCCAGCATTTATCATACTATCGCCTTTAACTTTTAGCGCAAAACAATCATTTTTTGAATTTATTAGACTTGCTTGGATATTAATTGTTCCCTCAATATTTTCTTCTGCAAGGATTGGTTGACCAGCAGCAACTCTACCAATTATTGGAATTTCGATTGTATCAGAATAGATTTTGGGATTTAAACTGCTTTCTGTTACAGAAATTGTTCGACTTGAATTTTCTCCAATAGTGAGAAATCCTTTTTTTATTAATGCATCAATGTGCCTTTTTACTCCAAAAGTACTTACTATGTTAAAATTTGTACCAATTTCTCGGTAAGTAGGAGGGTAGTTATTAAAATCGATAAAATCTTTAATAAACTGATAAATATTTTCTTGTCGTTCTGTTAACTCATTTTTCATAATAGTGTTCCAATGTTCACTACAAAAATAGTGAACATAAGAACACTTGTCAAGTGAAAATTTATTTAATTATAACATTCCATCCAAATTTATCTTCTGTTCTGCCATATTGAATATCGGTTAATGCTTGATAAAGCTTTGTTCCTAATTCTCCAGCGTGTTCGTCGCTAAATTTAATTTCGGTTTCGCCATGTCTAAGTTTGCTTATTGAAGAAATAACTGCTGCGGTCCCAGTTCCAAAAAGTTCAACAAGATTTCCATTTTCATAGCCGTCAAAAATTTCTTTTAGTTCAATATCTCGCTCATTAACTGTGTAACCCCAATCTTTTAAAATATCAATAACTGACATACGCGTAATGCCGGGTAAAATTGTTCCAGAAAGACGAGGTGTTGCAACTTCGTTTTTAAATTGAACAAACATATTCATTGTTCCAACTTCTTCAATGTATTTTTGTTGAAGTGCATCGAGATAAAGAACTTGCGAAAATCCTTGTTTTTTTGCTTCACGCTGTGCCATAAGAGATGCTGCATAGTTACCTGCTGTTTTGCATTCGCCAACACCTCCGCGCACTGCACGCACATATTTGTCAGTAACCATTATTGGAACTGGTTTAAATCCACCCGGATAATAAGGTCCAACCGGACTTAAAAGTATTAAAAATTTATATTTATCACCAGCTTTTACTCCAACCATTGGGTCAGTTGCAAAAACAACTGGACGAATGTAAAGTGAATGTCCTGGTTTGCTTGGAATCCAATCTTTATCAATATTTACCAATTCAAGTAATGCTTTCATTACAAAATCGATATCAATTTCGGGAATGCACATTTTTTCGGCAGAACGGTTTAATCTTTCCAAATTTTTTGTTGGTCGGAAAAGTGAAATACTTCCATCAATTTGTTTATAAGCTTTTAATCCTTCAAAAATTGCTTGTCCATAATGGAAAACAAGTGCTGCGGGACTTAAGCTAATATTTTCATGTTTTTTAATAATTGCATCTTGCCATCCACCTTTTTCTATATCATAATCCATTTCAAGTAAATGGGTTGTAAATGTTTTGCCAAAAATTAATTCATCAGGAATTACATTTGGTTCATTTGTTTTTACGGTTTCGTAAATTATTTTATTCATAAATACACCTTTAATTAATGTTTTTAAGTAAAATATCTTAAAAACGATAAGTAACTTAATTTTATTTACAGTTCAATTTCTATTTATTTTTAACTAATTTCAACACAACTAGTGTAAAAAAAAGTGTTTTCTTAAATAATTTTTAATCCACACTTAAAAATAATGATTTCTATTTTTCTAATTTTAACTAAATTTAAGCATGATAAAAAATATAATTGAAAAACTTGGTGAAAAAACAATAAATTTTATTCAAGAAATTGGACAAATTAGCCAATTGTTCTTCTCATTAATAAAGTACTCAGCTCAGTTATTTAAAAATAGAAAGCTACTTTTGCTTCAAATGGAACACATTGGTGTAAATTCACTTCCATTGGTAATAATAATTGCAGTTTTTACTGGTGCAGTTTCTGCATGGCAAGCAGCATATCAATTAAAAGGAATTGCTCCAATATCATTTCTTGGCACAGCTACAAGTAGAGCTATTATTACCGAATTGGGTCCAGTTTTAACTGCAATTATAATTGCTGGTAGAGTTGGAGCATCAATTGCAGCCGAGCTTGGTTCAATGCGAGTAACTGAACAACTTGATGCTCTTGAAACAATGGGTATAAGTACTGTTAGATATTTAGCAATGCCTCGCTTTTATGCTTCGGTAATAATGATGCCAGTTCTAATTATTTTTGCAAATGTTATTGCGGTTGCTGGTGCTTATGTAATTTCAAATTATTTTCTTGATGTTTCTTATTCCATATTTTTTGATTCTGTAAAAAGATATTTTTTGATTAGCGATTTTCTTTTTGGATTGTTAAAAGGTGTCGTTTTTGGTGGAATTACAGCACTCTTAGGTTGTCATATTGGATTTAGAACAACTGGCGGCGCAGAAGGTGTTGGACTATCAACAATTCGCTCGTTTGTACTTTCTGCGTCGCTAATATTGGTTCTAGATTATATTTTATGGACGTTATTATTTTAATTATAATTACTTGAGAATGATAATCTATCTTCTTATTTTTTGATGTAAAATAAAAAAATTGAAAAAGAATTGACTAAAAGAATATTTGACATATCACTATCACTTGTTTTACTACCATTTTTATTGCCATTAATAATATTATTTGGAGTTATTTTAATTATTGTTAATCGGCAATCTCCATTTTTTGTTCAAGAAAGAGGAATTACTCTCGATAAGTATTTATTCAAAATAATTAAACTTAGAACAATTAAAGATTCTGATAAAAACACAAAAAATGCTCATAATAATGTTTTTTTGAAAGAATTTAACTTTATGGGAATTTCAAAATTTGGAAGTTGGTTACGAAAAACTGGTTTGGATGAGATTCCTCAAATATTTAATGTGTTAAAAGGCGAAATGAGTTTTGTGGGTCCAAGACCTTTTATGATTTCTGACCTCAAACTTCTGAAAAAAAATGACTTTCAGTTTTATAAATTACGTGAAAGTTTTAATTCTAAACCTGGAATTACTGGTTTATGGCAAATATTTTGCAACAGAAGTGAAGGTGCTAAAAACCTAATAGCTCTCGAAAAAATTTACGAAGAAATGAAATCTTTAAAATATGACTTGAAAATTCTTGCATATACACTTCCAGTTGTTCTTACAGCAAACAATACTGATGCTATTTTTTCATCAACAACTTTTCCAATTAATGATTCAAATAAGGATTCTGATTCTATCCAAATAAATTTTGTGTTTGAAAAAAGCGTTTCAAAACAAAATAATGAGTACTCAATTAAACTTGCAAAAGGTCTTTGGAATGGCCCAAATTCGATTAATAAAAAAGATAATATGAAAATAATCAAAATCAAACCGAGTATTAAACAAGGCTACCAAAACAAAAATCTGCAATAAGTTAATCCAATCAGTTGATAATTTCTCCAAAATGAAAATAATATTATCATATTTCTTACAATAGTAAAATATTGAGATGGGAAATTGATGAAAATTTGAATACTAAATAAGTTTATTTTAAAGAAAATTTCATTTTTTCGTTGGCGTAGAAGTTGTTAATAATTGGCTCTAATAACACAAGAAATATCAATAATAAAATTCTACATTTTGTCCATTATAATTGGTTGAGTAAAAAAACAATATTTATTAAATAATATTTATAATTTTTCTTGACTAATTTTTTTTAAGGCAATAACTTAACATGTTAAAAGAAATTAAGAATGTAAAAAGATGATATTTCTTAATTAAAAAAAATAGAATTAAACAACGGAGTAAAAAATGTCAGAGTACGTAAAAAATCTTGTGGCAGATGTAAAGGCAAAAAACCCAAGCGAACCAGAATTTCATCAGGCTGTTGAAGAAGTGTTAACTTCTTTGGAAGTTGTTTTAGAAAGACATCCAGAATACAGAGCCAACAAAATATTGGAAAGATTGGTTGAACCAGAAAGAGTAATTATGTTTAGAGTGCCTTGGGTAAACGATAGAGGCGAAATTCAAATTAACCGTGGTTACAGAGTACAAATGAATACAGCTATTGGACCATATAAAGGCGGTTTAAGATTTCACCCTTCTGTAACTCTTGGAACATTAAAATTTTTAGCTTTTGAGCAAACTTTCAAAAATAGTTTAACTACATTGCCAATGGGTGGTGGAAAAGGTGGTTCCGATTTTGATCCAAAAGGAAAATCTGATTTAGAAATTATGAAATTTTCTCAAAGTTTTATGACAGAATTATTCCGCCATATTGGACCAAATACTGATGTACCAGCTGGTGATATTGGTGTTGGTGGTCGTGAAATTGGTTACTTGTTTGGACAATATAAGAGATTAAAAAATGAATTTACTGGTGTGCTTACTGGAAAAGGACGAAATTGGGGTGGTTCATTAATTAGACCCGAAGCTACTGGTTATGGTGTGGTTTATTTTACCGAAGAAATGTTAAAAACTAAAGGAACTGATTTTAGCGGAAAAAGAGTTGCGGTTTCTGGTTTTGGTAATGTTGCTTGGGGTGTTGTTCAAAAAGTAAATGATCTTGGTGGAAAAGTTGTTACACTTTCTGGTCCTGATGGATATATTTATGATCCCGATGGAGTTAGTGGAAATAAAATTGACTTTATGCTTTCTCTAAGATTAAGTAACAAAGATGCAATTAAAGATTATGCCGATAAATTTAAAGTTGAATTCCATGCTGAGAAAAAACCTTGGGAAGTTCCAGTTGATATAGCAATTCCTGCAGCCACTCAAAATGAATTATATCCAGAAGATGCAAAAATGTTAATTCAAAATGGTTGCCAATGCGTTTGCGAAGCTGCAAATATGCCAACTACTCTTGAAGCAACACACATTTTGCAAGATGCTGGTGTTTTATTTGCTCCAGGAAAAGCAGCTAATGCTGGTGGCGTTGCAGTTTCTGGTTTAGAAATGGCTCAAAATAGCATGCGTTATAATTGGACAAGTGAAGAAGTGGATTTAAGACTTAAAATGATTATGAAAGAAATTCACACAACTTGCGTTAATACCGCTGATAAATATGGTGCGGCAGGAAATTACGTTCTTGGTGCTAATATTGGTGGCTTTATAAAAGTGGCTGATTCAATGTTAGATCAGGGTATTGTTTAATATTTTTACAAAAGCTAAAGTAGAGATACTTTAGCTTTTTTTTTATTTTCTTATCACTAAATTTGATTATGAATGTCAACAGATAAAATTACCTTCGATAAAAACTTACTTCAAGAAAGCAAAGAACAAAAATTTCAAGATTTCCATAATTTAATGTCTTTTCGTATTCACGATATAATTCTTGTTTCAAGTATGTACGATTTTTATTTATACGAAGAAGACGGAAGATTATATGAATTAATTAGAAAGGAATATCAAGGCTTAAATTTAAGCAATAGTCCCGAGTTAGTTCATGTTGCAAGTGGAAAAGAAGCATTAAAACTTGCGAAGAAAAAAGGAAGATTTAACCTTATAATTACAACGTTACATGTTGAAGATATGTCTGCAGTAAAATTAGCTCAAAGCATCAAAAAAGCAAAATTGGATATTCCAATTGCTTTGCTCGGCTATGATAACAATGAAATGGTTGAAATTATTAAAAGTGAAGAAGTAAATGCATTTGACAAAGTATTTATGTGGCAAGGCGATTTTAGAATAGTTTTTGGAATTATCAAATATTTTGAAGACAAAATGAATGTGGAATATGATACAAATAGAGTAGGCGTTCAAGTAATTATTTTAATTGAAGATAGCGTACGTTTTTATTCGTCATATTTACCATTAGTTTATACTGAATTGGTTAAGCAAGCTCATAGATTAACCGCTGAAGGAATAAATCTTTCACATCGCTTTTTGAAAATGCGAGCGCGTCCAAAAATAATTTTATGTTCCACTTACGAAGAAGCTTGGAAATACTACAAAAAATATGAAAATAATATTCTTGGTATTATTTCGGATGTTGATTTTAAAAAGGGTGGAATTCAAAATAAAAAGGCTGGAATTTTATTTACAAAGAGAGTAAAAAATTTAAGACCAGATTTACCAATTCTATTGCAATCGAATGTTGAAGAAAACAGAATTTTAGCTCATGAATACGGAGCTTCATTTCTATTTAAAAATTCGGCTACTTTGTTGGAAGACTTACGTACTTTTATGAATGAACAGTTTTCATTTGGCGATTTTGTATTTAGAATGCCAAACGGAGCAGAAGTTGGTCGCGCATCAAATTTATCAGAATTGGCAGAAAAATTAACCACTGTTCCCGAAGAAAGTATTGCTTATCATTCGTCGCGAAATCACTTTTCAAGTTGGCTAAAATCAAGAACGGATTTTTGGTTAGCTTACGAATTACGTCCGCGAAAAGTTGACCACTATCGCTCAATTGACGCTTTAAGAGAAGATTTGATTGACGCAATTCAAGTTTATAATAGAGATAGACAACGTGGAATTATTTCGGATTTTGACAGCAGAACGTTCAATAAATTAAGCTATTTTGCAAGAATTGGTGGTGGTTCTATTGGTGGAAAAGCTCGCGGTTTGGGCTTTTTTAGTAGTTTATTGAGCAATTTTAATATTGATAGTAAATTCAAAGATATTAAAATTTTTGTTCCAACAACTGTGGTTTTAGCTACGGATATTTTTGACCAGTTTATGGAAGAAAATAATTTAACTAACTTTGCCTTAAAATGTGAGGATGACGAAGAAATTAGACAAGCATTTATTGATGCTCCAAAATTTCCTTATGCTGCGGTTAAAAGTTTGATAAATTTTCTAATTATTGTTAATGTTCCTTTAGCTGTTCGGTCTTCAAGTTTGTTGGAAGACTCGCTTGGGCAACCGTTTGCCGGAGTTTACGATACAATTATGCTTCCAAATATTCACGAAAACCCAGAAGTTCGGTTACGCAGACTTTTACGAGCAATAAAGTTAGTATATGCTTCAATATTTTATCAGCGCGCAAAACAGTATTTTAATGTAACTTCGTACCATCTTGAAGAAGAAAAAATGGCTGTGGTTATTCAAGAAATGGTTGGTGCAGTGCATAATGGAAAATTCTATCCAGAAATATCTGGTGTTGCAAAATCGTATAATTTTTATCCCGTTGAACCTTTGCAAGCAGATGATGGAATTGTTTCGGCAGCGTTTGGCTTAGGCAAAATAATTGTTGAAGGTGGAAATTCAATAAGATTTTGTCCCAAATATCCTCAAAATATTATGCACCATACAATAGTTGATGACATTTTGAAATATGCTCAGGACAAATATTTTGCTTTAAATATGACAGATTATGCGAAAGAAACTGAAGAAATGGAAGAAACATTAGTGCAGGAACATTATGTTGATGACGCAGAAGCTGATGGCACATTATCACACGTTGGTTCAACCTACTCAATATTTAATCATTCAATTTATGATGGAACTTCTCGCGAAGGCAAAAAATTGTTCACTTTAGCTCCAATATTAAAATATAATACATTTCCATTGCCCGAAGTTTTGGACGTGTTGCTAAAAATGAGTAGTTGGGGAATGGGAAATCCTGTTGAAATAGAATTTGCAGTAAATTTGTCAGTTCCACAAAATAAACGCCGTGAGTTTGCAGTTGTTCAACTACGTCCGCTTTCTGTAAGCACCGAGCTTGAAGAATTGGACATGGAAGGATACAACGATGCCGACTTAATCTGTGCTTCAAATTTTGTTATGGGAAATGGAAGTAATAATAAGATTAAAGATATAATATTTGTTCATAAGGATGAATATGACCGTTCCAAAAGCCGCGAAACCGCTGGTGATATTGGTTATTTTAACAAAAAAATGGTTAAACAAGAAAAAGAGTATTTGCTAATCGGTGTTGGAAGATGGGGAACTCTTGATCCTTGGCTTGGAATTCCAATTACGTGGGAAAATATATCTGGAGCAAAAGCAATAGTAGAAAGCAATTTTAAAGATTTTGACGTTGAACCCTCCCAAGGTTCTCACTTTTTCCAAAATTTAACATCTTTTAAAGTTGGATATTTTACTGTTCATAGAAATGTTGGAAATGGTTTTATCGATTGGGATTGGCTAACTGAACAAAAAATTGTTGAAAAGAAAGGCGTTGTTACTCACATTAAATTGGATATGCCAATTACGGTTAAAATCAATGGACGTGAAAATAAAGGAGTTATAATAAAACCAGAAATGCCAAACAACAACGGAAATTCTGATTTTATTGAAATTTAATAAATTCTTTTTGTTCCTTCGTGGAAATAATTATAAGCAATTGAAACACCAATTGTAAAAATTCCAGCAAAAGTTGCCATTCCTACATTATAGTATGGTGGAGCAATTAATGCCAATCTAATAAAAACAGTTGTTAGTGCAAATGCCGAATTTCTGAAAACAACATAATAATTGTGGCAATATTTTAGTGAAACAAGTACAATTAAAATATCGCTAAAAATCAAAATTGTGTAAAAAGTTGAAAAGAAGTCCAAATTTGGCTTCCCAGAGTATAAATCAACAAAAAACGATATTCCTAAATAGACAAAAGTTACTAGAAGAAGTAACGAAAGCATTTTTTTTGAAGAAATAAATCGTTTCATTTCTTCTTCAGAATTAGTAATTGCTTTGTGTTTTTGAATTTTGTAATAAATTCCGAGTAAGATAAATATTATTAATGCACCTCCAGAGTCAGAAACAATATGGTAAATTGGCTCAGTAATATTTCCCCAAGTTATTGGTTCTGGAAAGTAAATAAATTCCTTAAATGAATTTCGGAGCAAAATTAAAGATAAAATTTCAAATTGCTTTCCAACAGAATTTGCAACGGATTTTACCAAACTAAAAACGAGACTTATAACTTCAAAAATTAAAAGTACTGTAAATGCAAAATTTATTGCATGAAAATGGTTTATTGGAATTGAATTTTTGAAAAATGTGGGCAAAATTGTCTGACGTTGCAGTTCAATTAATAGTAAAAATCCTAAAAATGAAAAAACTAACAAATATCCCATTATTGATTGAAATGTTTTACTTTCCCATTTTGATTCAATAAAATCAAATGTTTTATTTACAATCAGCTCAATATTTTCGATTATTTTATACATTTTTAACTTTGTTTAATTATCACAAATAAAAGTTATGAAAAAATATAATTAGTTAGATGTTTTTTTTAGAAAAACTGACTTTGTTAATAAAAATAATTCGAGTAATTTTGGTTATTGAATTAACAAAAATTAGGAATAAAATGGCAAATATTAAAATTAAACCAGCCGTTAGAACCGAAAATATCACCTACGCTGTTCGCGATATTATAGTTTTAGCCAATGAAGTTGCAAAAACTGGAAAGGAAATGCTTTATCTAAATATTGGCGACCCAAATATTTACGATTTTGAACCACCAAGAGAAATGGTTGAAGCAACTTATAAAGCAATGTTGCAAAATAAAAATGGTTATTCTCCATCTTCTGGAATTAAATCCGCAATTGAAGCAATTGAACGTGAAGCAGCACGAAAAGGAATTAAAAACATCCACGATATTTTTATTACAACTGGTGCCAGCGAAGCTATTGAATTAGCTTTAACTGCTCTTGTTAACGATGGAGAAAATGTTTTAACTCCAACACCAGGTTACCCTTTATATACCGCAATTTCAAGTAAACTTCGCGCAATGGAAAATCCTTATTATTTGGATGAATCAAACGGATGGCAGCCTGATATTGAAGATATTAAAAGAAAAGTAAACGATAAAACTAAAGCGATAATAATAATAAATCCTAATAATCCAACTGGTTCAATTGCAAGTTACGAAACTTTAAAAGAACTAATCGATTTTGCAGTTGAACGTGATTTAGTGGTTTTTGCAGATGAAATTTATGACAAACTTCTTTTTGGTGATAATAAACTCACTTCAATTGGGTCAATTAATCCCGAAGCTTCTGTAATTACTTTTGGTGGATTATCCAAAAATTATATGGTGCCAGGTTTTAGAATCGGTTGGGGAATTGTTAGCGGAAGAAAAGAAATACTTTCAGATTATATTGAAGCAATTAATAAAATGTTGCGAGCCCGACTTTCAGCAAATCACCCAGAACAATATGGAATTCCAATTGCTCTTGATGGAAAAAATGAGCATTTAGTTTTAGCTATGGAAAAATTAACAAAACGACGCGATATTACTGTAGAAATGTTAAATGCTATTGATGGAATTTCTTGCGTAAAACCAGAAGGTGCGTTTTATGCATTTCCTTCAGTTGAACTAAAAAATGGCGACAATCATTTTATTACCGAATTAATTAAAGAAACTGGAGTTGTGGTTGTTCCAGGTACGGGTTTTGGACAAAAGCCTGGTACAAATCATTTTAGAGCAGTTTTTCTTCCTCAAGAAAATGTACTTGAAAAAGCTTACAAAAATATTGCATCTTTCTACGCAAAATATAAGAACGAATTTGAATAAATTATTGGCAGAACTTGTTTCTGCCTTTTTTTTATTAAATTTGTACAAAATCAATAAAAATTTATGGGAGCTGATGTGTATATATCAAAAATTAAAAAAAATGCTAGTTCGTTTTTAACAATTCTGTTAATCATTTCTAATTATAGTTTTGCTCAAGTAAGTTCTGACTTAAACTTTTATCCACTTCATGTTGGTGATTTTTGGATTTATAGCGTTAAATTCGATTCCGATTTTGACAATCAAGATTCTACATATTTTGCTAAAACAAGCGTTTTGGGTTTAGACACAATTAATTCCAAAATTTACTACAAAATTGAAGATGCTTTTGGCGAAAGAAATTTAATTAGAATTGATTCACTAAATGCAACAATTTGGCAATATTCTAATGGAAATGAAATTTTATTGGATAGTCTTCCATGCTCAAAAGGTGATATTTGGGGTGAAAATAATAATTTCGAATGTCTAAATGATTCAACTATCAATTTTTCTGGTGAACAACGAAGAATTAAAGAAATTAGAAACCTATTAGTAGTTACATCTGGTTGGGAAACAAAAGAATATACTTTAGCAGCAGATTTAGGACTAATTTACTTTAACCGTTTTGAAATAGATGTTGTTGGTGCAACAAGAAGTGCTGAGTTAGTTTATGCTGAAATAAATGGTTCAGAATTTGGAAATCCAAATTATCTAAATGCTGAAAATATTTATCTATCACTTGATGCTATATATCTTTTCCAAAATGAATTTAATGAAGATTTTGCTGATACAACTTGGTTAATAAATAATAGTAATGAAGCAATTTTAATTGATAGCATAAAAGTAAACCATGGTTATTCTTATAGAATGCAAGTTTTCTTTGATGATAGCACTTCAACCGATTTTGATTTACATAATTATATTAATTTACCAATTTCGTTCAGCATTAACTCAAATGATAGCGTGAAAATAATTTTAAGTAAACCAGATTTATGCCCAATTTGCGACGGAAGTGGCTTAATAGAGATTTTTACTGATTCACTTCATTTTTATACTAACTCAGAAAAAAATCCAGTTCTAATTTTAGCTGTTGAAGGCGATGGAACACTCGATGCTGAAAATATTAACACAGAAAATATTAAATTTACTTTACAGCAAAATTTTCCAAATCCTTTTAATCCAAGTACAGTTATAAAATATTCAATTCCAGCTAATGTGAAAAGTGAAATGTCAAACGTGAAAATTGTGGTTTTTGATATTCTTGGAAGAGAAGTAGCAACTTTGGTTAATGAAAACCAAAAAGCTGGCAGTTATGAAGTAACATTTAATACAAAAAACTTAACTTCTGGAATTTATTTTTATCGTTTGCAAAGTGGTAGTTTTGTTGAAAGTAAGAAAATGATTTTAGTCAAATGACAAATATTTTGTATATTTGAACCATGTTAAAGAAATTTGTAATAATATCGTTGCTTTTTAGCACTTTGTCGCTTGCTCAATTTAAGAATAAGGACTTAACTCCGTCAATTATGGATGGAATAACAAATTATTCTCCGTCTGGATTTTTATCAAATTTCCTAAATCCTAGTAATTTTCAAATGAATCATTCTGTTGATATTTCATATTCCGCTTTTGGTGGAAATGGAGTTGCGCTAAGTACTTACACAAACTCAATGGCGTTCCGTTTATCCGAAAACTTGAATCTTGAAGTAGATGCAAGTCTTGTTGCTTCGCCATATAGTTCATTTGGTGAAGAACATCAAAAATCGATTAATGGAATTTACCTTTCGCGAGCACAATTAAATTATAAAATTTCCAATAATTCTAATTTGGTAATTCAGTTCGTAAATCCACCTCCTGAAACATATTATTTTAATAACTACAATTATTATTCTCCATTTTCTCGAAGTAGATTTATGGAAGGGTTTTAATTCCGAAAATTTCTTATTTTTACAGACCATTTGTAGAATAATAATTTATTTAATAGAAGAAATTTGACAACCAAAATTAAAAAACCGAAATCAGCTCAAAATGGGCATATTAATGCTTCAATAAATAGTTATATGTTCAATATTTTGATTTTTATATTACTTACCGTAATAATTTATTTAGGTTATTCTTTATTTATAAAATTAAGTAGCAACGAAAAAAACGATATCGAAATTAGAAACAACAAAAAACCTTCAGAAATTATTCAATTGGAAGTTTTAAACGGTTGTGGAGTTAGTGGTGTTGGTGATAGATTTACAGACTTTTTGCGAGCAAATGATATTGATGTTGTTAAAATTGGAAATTATATTCAATTTGATGTTGATGAAACCATTATAATTGATAGAATTGGAAATAAAAACAACGCTTTATATGTTGCCAATTTATTAGGAGTGAAAGAGGGAAATGCAATTACGCAGATAAATAATGACTATTTTGTTGATGTTACTATTATTATTGGACGTGATTATTTCAAACAAAAACCAATTAAAAAGGATTAAATTTTGGAAACAAAAGAATTTACAAAAAGAATTGCTGAATTGATTCTTTCAAAAAAAGGCTACGATGTGCATATTCTTGATTTACAAGGACTTTCATCAATTGCCGATTATTTCGTAATATGTTCTGCAGATTCGGATATGCAAGTAAAGGCAATTGCCGATGAAGTTGATGATAAATTACGAGATATTGGAATTAAATGTCATTTTAAAGAAGGATATAGCACGCTAAATTGGGTTTTACTCGATTATTTTGACGTAATTGTCCATGTATTTAAAAAAGATGCTCGTGAGTTTTATAATCTCGAAAAACTTTGGGGTGATGCTCCATTGGAAATTATTCACGATGAATTTGCAGATAGATAAATTATTAGCGGAGTTTAATTGAAAAATTATTTAAAAAACCTATTTGATAAAACATCTGAAAAATTAGGGTATTTAAAAAATAATAGTGTGTTTTTTACGGTTCCAAATCAAAAAGGACACGGTGATTTATCAACAAATATTGCAATGCTTTTAACAAAAGAATTGAAAAAAAATCCTCGTGAAATTGCCACCGAAATTATTGAAAACTTGAATTTTGATTCAAATATTATTGAAAAAATTGAAATTGCTGGTCCAGGCTTTATTAATTTTACATTTACTGCGGAGTATTTATCCAAAATAATAAATCAAATTAATGAAGAAAAAAGTGCATTTGGTACTTCAAATAAATATTTAGGAAAAAAAGCCAATGTTGAATTTGTATCCGCAAATCCTACTGGACCTTTAACTGTTGGACACGGAAGAAATGCAGTTATTGGCGATACCGTTGCAAATCTTCTTGAAGCCGTTGGGTTTGATGTTGATAGAGAGTATTATTTTAATAATGCTGGCAGACAAATGCGAGTTCTTGGCGAATCTGTTCAAATCCGTTACAAGCAACTGCTTGGTGAAACAATTGAATTCCCAGAAGAATATTATCAAGGCGAATATATTAAAGAAATTGCTCAACTTTTAATTGATGAATATGGTGAAAAATTACTTTCTGAAAAAGATGAAACAATTTTCAAAAATAAAGCCGAAACTGAGATATTTAAAGAAATAAAAGCAACTTTAGAGAATCTTAATATAAATATGAAAATTTATTATAATGAAAATTCGTTATATGAAGAAGGGAAAATTGCACAAGTTTTAGAGCAATTTAAAGAAAAGAATCTCTCTTATGAACAAGATAATGCAATTTGGCTAAAACTTACCGAACTAGGAAATGAACAGGACAAAGTAATTGTAAAATCAACTGGCGAACCAACTTATCGCTTACCAGATATTGCATATCACGTTACAAAATTTAATAGAGGATATGATTTAATAATTGATGTTTTTGGGTCTGACCATAATGCAACTTTCCCTGACGTGAAAGCTGGAATTAAATCGCTTGGTTACGATGCAGATAAAGTTAATGTTCTAATTCACCAATTTGTAACAATTATCGAAAAAGGTGAAATTGTAAAAATGTCAACTCGAAAGGCAAATTATATTACTCTTGATGAACTTACTGAATCGGTTGGAAAAGATGTTGTGCGATACTTTTTTAATATGCGTAGTCTTTCAAGTCATCTAAATTTTGATATAGATTTAGCAAAAAAGCAATCGGAAGAGAATCCAGTGTTTTATTTGCAATATGCTCATGCACGAATTTCGTCAATTTTAAGAATTACAAAAGAACAAAATTTACACTCGTCATTTTCAAATCTTAATTTGCTAACAACGGAATCGGAAATAAATTTGATGAAGAAATTGCACCAATTCCAAGATGAAGTTCTTTATAGCGCCGAAAATTATGAACCACATAGAATTGCTAATTATTTAGAAGAACTTGCTGCAAATTTCCATCGTTTTTACACAGAATGCAGAATTTTAGGCTCGGAAGTAAATTTAGCCGAAGCGCGAATTGCTTTAGCCGAAGCAACTCAAATAGTAATTAAAAATGGATTATCAATTTTGGGCGTTACTGCTCCCGAAAGTATGTGATATTAAAGGAGTTGCTATTGAAAGACAGAATACTTTAGCGGCTCCTTTTTCTTTTAATTTTTTTGCAAGTTCAAGCACAGTTATTCCTGTTGTAATAACATCATCAACGATTAAAATATTTTTCCCAACCACCTTTTTGCCTTTTTTAATCTTAAATGCGTCACTCATATTTTCAGCACGTTGGTCGGTTTTTAATTTTGTTTGCGATTGAGTGTTTTTAATTCTTTTTGCAATGGAAGCATCAAGTTTAATGGCTAATTCTTTGCTTAAACCTTTTCCAATATAATCTGCTTGATTATATCCGCGGTCAATCTTTTTTAGATGGAATAGTGGAATTGGAACAATGAAATCAATATTCCAACTATTGAGCAGTTCTTTCTTCTTTTTCCCAATTAAATTGCCTAAAAATATTCCAACTTTGAATTTTTGATTGTACTTAAGAGCGTGAATTAAATCTTGAATTTTCCCTTTTTCTTCGAACTTGAATAGGGAAGTGTAATTATCAATAAAAATAGAAGAGCTAAATTTTCGCTCGTATTCACTATCTATTTCTTGTAATGATAACTCAGTGATTTGCGAGAAGCAATTGCTACAAATAAATTTTTCATTTACATTTAGCACGCATTTGCACGAAGTACAAAATCGTGGTGAAATAAAATCAAGAAATTTGGCTATAAAAACCATTTAACTTAAAAATCTATTTAATATTGTGTTCGTTAAGAAAATTTGCAAGTGGTCTGTCTTTAAAATCCAAATGATTGTAGAACCAAGTTTTTACAACTTTAAGATGATCGAGAGTCAAAGTTTCTTTTCCAGCTTCAATTCTTGTAAGAATATCTTTTATTTTTTTGTAAAAACGTTCGTGTTCTAATTTATGCGAAATATATTGAGGAATTTTGCTTTTTAACATCAATGCTTCTTCTACTTCAAAGTGTTTTTTTAAGTCATCAACTATTTTAAGTAGCAATTTATTGGCTTTTTCGGTTTTGTTTGTCGTTAAATAGATATGAAGTTTGTTCGTGTCATCCACCATTTTTTTGTGTTCACGGTCAATTGTACTATGATTAACAATTGAAATATCATCCCATTCTAAATAGCTCATTTACAACCTCCATTCTTTAATTAAAGCATTCCTATTTTTTTTCTAATTGTCCATTCAAGCGCAAAAAGAAACACAATTATCAGTAAAATCCATTTATCATACCACAATTCGTATTTTGTGAAAATTACTTTATCAACATTATTAATTTCAAAAATTTTTTCAATATTTGGAAATAATTCGGAGTAGTTTTTTATTTCAAAGGATTTCCCACTCGAATTATCGCTGATAAACTTAAGATAATTACTATTTAAAACAAAGTTAATATTTTCAATTTTTACATCTGAAATGAAAAATTTGCCTTCAACTAACTCAATTTTACCATTTTTTAGTGTAATTTTAGCTTTGTAGTTAAAATTACCCAATTTATTTATTTCAATGCTTCCATCATAAATCCCATTTTTTGTGGAATTTAGTTTTATATTTTCTTTGAAATTGTCGGAATAAATCTCAATTTCTATTAAAGCATCGTTTATTGGAGTTGAAGTTTCGTCATAAACGTTTCCAACAAATTCAATAATTTCACCAGAATTGAAAATATCCTTTGTTGTAGAAACAAAAATCTGTTTATCTTTTTTTGTGGAAAGCCATTTTACAGAATTTCGCAAAAACGAATCGAACAGAAATTGTAAATTGGCTTCTGGTTGCAATTTCCATTTCCAAAAATTAAAGCCATTTAGTACAATTCTACGCGAATTTCCAACTTTTTGTGTGAATAAAAGAGGAATTTCCGCAAAACCATTTTTCTGTCGTCCAATTGCTAAAATAGATGATTTATCCTTTGCTTCAATTTGTATGTTGGAAATTCTAATCGGTGCAAGTTTTCCCCAATTGGATGGATTTTGAATAATTCCTCCACCATCAGAAATGATTTCTGGTTGGATTAATGGGAAATCCTTTTGAGTATTTTTAATTTTAAACGGCAAAATATTTTGGAATTTACTCAATTGAGTAAATTCGGTTAATTCTGATAAAATTAGAAAAAATGGAGTGTTTTTTGTCTCAACATTATTAAAAACGGTTTTCATTAAATTTTGTGGAGTTTTGTTTGTAGGAAAATCAAGCATAATTATAACATCGGTACTATCAATTTTGTTTGTAAAATTGGAAGTATTTGAGTTTCCTAAAAACTTATTATCCGCAATTTGAATAATTTTATTCAATTTAATGTTTTCATTTATTGATAATGATTTGCTAATTATTGTTAAATCTGGAGAAGGCGAGCCAGAAATTAGCAAAACATTGGTTTTATCATCCAAAACTTCAATTATAAAATGATATTTGTTGTTTTCGAAAGTAATTTCTTTTTCAAGTTGAGATATTTTCAAAGTTAAATTCTGTTTTCCAATTTCATCAGCTTCATATTCAAACGAAACGTTGTTTATTCCAAATTCGTTTAACTTAATTGGCTTTTGTTCAACGAGTCCAGATTTATCAAAAAGCGAAACCATCACGTTTTTATTTGCAAAATTTTGATTTGAAATAACGCTATTAATCTCTGTTTTTGTTTTCAAATATATTATTTTATTGAATTCAACTTTAGTTATTGCAATATCTGATTGTTTTGTGGTATCGCCAACAGCAATTGTAAAAATTGGAATATTTAACTTTTCAAGTTCATTTGTGGAATTAGAGCCATCTGTGATAATTCCATCAGAAACAATTGTGATGGAAGAAATATCCAAATTTTGTGCTTTTACGAAAGATGCGATATTTTCAAAATTGGTTGACGATTCATCAAAAGGAATATTTATTTCGTTATAATCTTCCAAAAATTTTACGTGCTTGCCAAAAGTAGCAATTTTTATCTTTCCATTAACACTATTTTTAAAATTTTCGATAAATTTATGAACGTTTTCGCTTCGATATTTGCTATCTTTATTAATAATTGAAGATGAATTATCAATTAACAAAAGGTTAATTGGTTCATTTTTTTGAAGGAAATTTAGAAATAATATTGGTTCAAAGAGAATTCCAATTATCAAAACTAAAGCTAACGTTCGTATAACAATTAATGTTGTTTTGATAAAAGTCGTGGTTGTGGGAATTGTAAATCGGTAGCTAAAATATGTGTAACCAATTCCTAAAACCAAAAGAATAGTAAGAATTAGATAATTTATATTAATTGTAAAATCAATGTTGTCTAAAGTCATATTTTAATTTATAAGATATCTTAAGAATCTTTAAGTGAATTTAAATCCCAATTTTGCATTTTATCGAACATTGCGTAATCAGTTAAATCAAAATGAATTGGCGTAATTGAAGCAAACCCATTATTAATTGCAATCACATCGCGGTCATTATCTTCGTTTTGATAATCCATTTTTCCAGTTAACCAATAATATTTTGTTCCGTATGGGTCAAGTCGCTCTTCGTAACAATCATCCCATTTGGTTAAACCTTGTTTGGTTAATAAAACGCCTTTAATTTCGCTTTCTGGAAGATCTGGCACGTTTACATTTAACAAAGTTCCAGTAGTTAATTTATTTTTGCAGACAAGGTTTGCCAAATTGCTTGCTAATTTTGCAGCATATTCATAATGTTTTGGAGTATGTGAAGCGACAGAAATAGCAATTGCTGGAACATCCATAATTGCAGCTTCTCTTGCAGCAGAAACGGTTCCAGAATAAATTACGTTAATTGCTGCATTTGAACCATTATTTATTCCAGAAATTACAATATCTGGCTTTTCGCGAAGAATGTTTTTAATTCCCATTTTTATACAATCTGCTGGAGTTCCATCAACCGCATAGCCAAATAAATTTCCATTTACAAAATACTCTTTTACTCTTAATGGAAATTTCATTGTAATTGCATGCCCAACTGCACTTTGTTCGGTTGAAGGAGCAACTACAACTACTTCACCAATTTTTTTAAGTTCTTCAACTAATTTATTAATTCCTACCGAACTAATACCATCATCATTACTAACTAATATTCTCAAAATTTGTCCACATATTTATAATTTATTGGCAAATATAACTAAAATATCCGAAAAAGGTTTTTAGCAAATTGGAAGCATTTTTTAGGATTTCTTTTTGAATAGAATGCAGTTGTTTATTCTCATTTTTTTTCTTGAATTTAACTCTCGTTTAGATATCTTTACAAGTTAATTATTCTAAAATTAGTTGAAATTTTGCCAATAAAAACAAAAATAGTTTTCCTATTTATATATTTAGCTTTATCCAATATAATTTTTTCACAAAATGGTGGAATGAAAATTACTGGATTTGTTTTCGATTCTGAAACTCAAATTGGAATTGTTGGGGCTAATATTATAATCACACAAGAAAAAGATAATCAATTCCAAACTGGCGCTGCAAGTGGTTTAGATGGCAATTTTGTAACATCGCGATTACCAATTGGAAAATATAAAGTAGTATTTCGCAACATTGGATATAAAGAAAAGACCGAAATTATTGAAGTACAAAAAAATAGTGGTTCAATACAAATTGAGGTTTATCTCACGCCAGAATCGGTTCAAATTGAGGAAGTTGTTGTTCGCGAAACAAAAGAAACAGAAGAAATTATTAGCGCTGTTGATATTTCTCCTAAAATGCTAAATATGTTGCCTTCTTTAAGTGGTGAAATTGATGTTTTTAAGTCGCTTCAATTATTGCCTGGTGTAAAAGTTGCTTCTGAAATGTCAAGCGGAATTTACGTACGCGGTGGTTCGCCCGATCAAAATTTAACTTTAGTTGATGGAACAATGCTTTATAATCCTTCACATCTTGGAAATATTGCAAGTACTTTTAACACATATGCGCTAAATGATGTAAAATTGATAAAAGGTGCATTTCCAGCAGAATATGGCGGAAGACTTTCGAGCGTGTTGGATGTAAAACTCCGTGAAGGAACAAACGAACGCGAAAAAGGGGTTATTGGAATTGGAACAATTATGTCGCATGCAACGTTGGAAGGTCCAATTACTGATAAACTTACTTATATAGTTTCGTCAAGAATTATGTATTATGACCAACTTCAACAAATTTTTCAAAAGGAAAGTGTTACTCCGCGAAACAATTTTTTTGATATGAGCACAAAATTAAATTACAAATTTTCGAAAGAGCAAAATATTGCCATAAATTTTATGTATAACAAAGATAATATTTACAGTCCGCCAGTAAATTTGGGCTTTGATTACAAAACAAATTGGTCAAATATGAATTTGAGTGCAAATTGGCTTTCGATGAAAGAAAAATCGTTCATTTTGCGTTCAAATATCTCGTTTATAAAGTACAAGTTTACATCATCTTTGAATGATTTAACAAATAATATTGAATCGGATTATTTTTCATCTTCCGATTTACAGGATGTTTCGGTAAAACAAGATGTCGATTTAACAATTTCGGATGATTTTACAATTAAAAGTGGTTACGAATTTATTTATCATCAATATCAGTTAGTTAATTGGATTGTTTATCACTCAGTTTTAGAAACATCGCCAGACCATTTTGAAAACCACAATTCATTCGAATTAGCTTACTTTTTGCAAAGTCAATGGCAACCTTTCGGATTTTTAAACACTAACTTTGGTGTTAGAGTTTACAAATTTTCAAATTTGAGTAATGTTAAATTTGAACCACGACTTTCAATGTCAATCGCTTTTTCCGATAACTTTTTACTAAAAGGTGCTTATGCAGAAGCAAATCAATTTTTGCATTTAATTTTGCGAAATGACATTCGCATGCCAACCGATCTGTGGTATCCTTCAACTCGCAACATTAAACCATCTTTTTCGCGACAAAGTGTAGCTGGTTTTGATATTTATTTTGACGAAAAAGTCTATCTGTTTTCGGTTGAAGCCTATTATAAGGATTTTGAGAATATTTATGAATTTGTTGATATGCCATATTATTCAGTTAAAAATCCTATTGAAAATAATTTTACAAAAGGAATTGGTGAAGCTTATGGAATTGAATTTTTCCTAAATAAGCGTGCTGGAAAAATTTCTGGTTGGTTGGGTTATACAATTTCGTGGACGAAAAGGTTATTCAATGAGCTAAATGTTGGGAAAATATTTCCTCCACAATATGATAGATTACACGATATTTCGTTTGTTATGACGTATGAAATTATTAAAAATCTTAGTCTTGGAATAACTTGGAGTTACTCAACTGGTTCTGGAATGACAATGCCAACTGGAAAATATTATTTTACAAATAGTGAAATTGATGGAATTGAAAACCAAAATGTGAATTATTCTTCAAGAAACGAATATAATTTGCCAGATTATCACAAAATGGATTTGAATATTAAATATTCTACAACAATGTTTTCACTTTCAACTGATTTCTTCATAAATATTTACAATTTGTATAATCAAAGTAATGCCTTTGCACAGTATATTGCTTACGATTTTGATGCAAAAAAAAATGAGTTTGATTACACAAGTACTCCAAAATTAAATCAAATTACTCTAATGCCTTTTTTCCCAACTTTTGGATTTGCGGTCAAATTTTAATATGAAAATTCTAACATACATATCGTTATCCGTAATATTTTATATGTTTTTAAGTTGTGAACAAATTGATGTAATTGAAAGTGATATTCCATTTCAAGAATTTAATGTTGTTAGTGGAAGGTTAATAGGAGATTCATCTTCAGTAAAAATATCGTTTACAAAAAGTTTTCCTATTGAATTAAGCTTAACACGCGAAGATGTTGCATTAAAAGAAGTTACAGCATATATTTGGTCAGAATCACAAGGAATTTTTACCTTAAAACACGAAAAAGATGGAATTTATTCGCCTGTGAACACTCTTTATGTTATTCAGGGAATTAAATACGAATTGTTTGCAGAATACAAAGGCGAAAGGATTTATTCAGTTACAACAATTCCAAAAGAACCAATAATTACGGATGCAAAATTGGAAAGTGGATATTTAAAATGTGTTGTGGTTCCAAATCCAAAATCAGTTTATGCAGCAAAGTATTCAATAAAATCGCTTGATAATAATTTTGAAAGTTACATTGATTCAACATTTTACGAAGTTACTAATAAATTGGCAGATACTTTAAGTACAATAGAAGTTAGAACTGCAAATATTCCACTTGCATATTTTGAAAATCCAGAAAAATATAAAGTTGAACTAATTTTGTTTTCATTAGATGAGCCATATAAAGATTATTTTTCAACAAGAGAAAACAACAAACCAATTGAAAATATTTTTAGCGAAGGTGGCGGTTCTGTTTTTTGGAACGTTTCGGGCAAAAATACGCTTGGTTTGTTTATCGGTTATACTAAAACTATTGTTCCAATTGAGTTAAATTGAAAATTTTAAAACAAAATATTGCCCAAATTGCTTCAATAATTTTAATGCTGGTTTTATCAAGTTGTATGGAAGATATTAATGAACCAGTTGAAATTAAATATTATAATTCAGCCGATTTAATCTCATATTTTGAAACTCATGGCGATTATATAAATTCGAGACAAAATCCAGCAATAATTTCAGTTGATGACGCTTATAATAACTTGTCAAACTATATTTTAATGGATATTCGTACACCAAGTCAATTTCAAAATGGACATATTTTTGGAGCTCGTAATTTTGGAATTGAACAATTGATTGATTCATTGGAATTTAATAATGTAAATGTCGATGCAAAAATAATTATTATTAGTGAAAGTGGACAAAAAGCAGCTTATGCAACTTCACTTTTACGTTTATATGGTTTTACAAATAGTTTTTCACTTAATTTTGGAATGGCACAATGGAATGTGCAATTTGCAGATGTTTGGATAAAAGCTCGTGGTGATTCAGATTGGTGGTTTATGTATGAAACTGAATACTATTTTAAACCTAAAAAGGAAAATAAAATACCTAGTATTGAAACAGATAATTCAACAACTACCGAACAGTTTGCTAAAAATAGAATAAAGAAAATGCTTACTGAAGATGAGTATTTAAATGCAATTGCAACAATTCAAGAAGTTGATGAAACTTACTCGCTTCGATATTCAATTTTTGTCGATTCTTTTGTTATGTGTTACGATGATAGAGATTTATATGAACACAAAAGATATTTCAAAGATGTTGCTCCTCCAGTTACATGGGGTGGGCATCCGAGAAGTTCTGTTTTATATTTAGCTCAAACTGATTTTAAAGCATCGACAAATTTATTGACACTTCCAATTGATAAAACTATTTTTAGCTATTCATTTAACGGACAAAAAAGTTTATTTATTACTGCGTATCTTCGTTTGTTAGGATATAATGCTAAATCAATTCATTTTGGAGCAGTTAGCATGATTTACAACCAATTGTTGCTCAACCAATTTGAAGAAAGTTTCCGTGAATCAGACATAAGAAATTATCCAATAGTTAATTAAAATTATGCTTAATAGAATTTATATCGTATCCCTTTTCATCGTATCCCTTTTCATCGTTTTGCTTTTCGCAAATATTGTTGCATCGCAAAAAAATGATAATTCGAAGGCAAAAACTACTTCAGAAACTGGTGGAATAAAATTTAACCGAATAACTTTGCCAGTTTATGAAGCAGGGCAGATTGGAAATAGAGTCACTAATCCAGTTAGAAAAGCTGGAATAATTGACACTATGTCGTTCCTTTATTCTTCTGGTTTTTTTCTTAGTGGTTATGACCAAAATTCTAAATTATGGGCAAATGGAGTTGAAATTACTCGAAAAATTCTTGATTATGTAAAAGGAACAGTTGAAAATCCAAATGATTCACTCGGAGTTTATACAAACTCAGTCAATTCAATTCCTTTCGGCTCAGAATGGCAAAATTGGAAAAATGCAGTAAAACTCGGAGCTGAATTTTATGATGGCGATAATGATAGAATTTACTCACCAATTGATAAAAATGGAAATGGAATTTGGGATGAAAATGAAGATAGACCAGCACAATATGGTGATGTTATGGCTTGGTCGGCTTTTAATGATGGAGTTCCTTCTCAAGACAGAAAAATTGCAGATACAGAACCACTTGGAATAAATATTAGACAAACCATTTGGGGCTATTCAAATAATCCCGATTTGGAAAAGGTTGTTTTTATTAAATATTCAATCGAAAATACTGGAAAAGTTTCACCAATACTGTATGATGTAAATTTTTCTTTGGCAACTGATTCGGATTTAGGATATTATCGAGATGACTATTTAGCTTCTGATGAAACAAATAATATGGTTTTGGCATATTCTCCGTACGCTGATATTGCAAATAAAGAAAATCAAATTGCTCTTGCCACAACAATGATTCAAGGTCCAATTAGCAATAGTGATTATAGTCAAGCTGCATACATTTTGGAAGGCGAAAATCTTAATCAAGAAGAAATTGAAGGCTTGGGAAATGCCAATATTGTTGCAACTGCAAATACAAAAGACGCATATTTTTCAGTTCAATCTTATCAACGATATTCTACCGATTTGATAAGAAAAGTGATGTTAGGTGAAAATAATCCAGAGCCTTGTAATTCATTTGGTGGAATTGTAAATAGCATTGATTGCAACAATATTAACAAAGCGTTTATTTATTCTGGCAATACAATTAAGCAAAGTGGTTGGATAAACTCTTTTGGAAGCGATAAAGCCTTTTTAATTACTACGGGAACATTTAATCTTGAAGATAATAAACCAATCGATATTATTTTTGCATTTGTGCTTGGAGTTAGCGAAGAGCCAATTGATGCAATGAAAGAAGCAATCACAAATGGAAGAGAGATTAAATATCATTTTTTTGATAAACCGCAATCTTATCCCGAAGTAAATCCAACAACAATAACGGACGATAATTCAATAGAAATCCTTTTTGATACTTATCAACAACGGGGATTTTCAAATATCGGTTATGGATATAATGTTGATTTTCAAGGTTATAATATTTACATGTTCAACTCATCCTCAACCAGCGAAACAATTAACAAACAGCCAAATAAAAAATTAATTGCTACTTATAAGCGCAGTTCCATTAAAAGCCTTTTAATAGAAGATGAAAATAATTTAACTATTAATACAATTTTTGGTGAAGAAACTCCAGTTTTGGAATTGACGGAAAATAAAATTTTGCACAAAATAACTTGGGATCCATTTAATAATGAATCGTTAAGAAAAGGGAAACCATATTATTTTTCAATTACTCCATTTGGTTTTGATGATTCAAAAATGGTGAATTATGGAATTGATAATTCGTATTTAATTCCAGGAAATGTAGTTTTCGGATACATGGAAAATGAACCTATTATTTTGAATGATAATAAAGGAAATATCGGAATTGTAATTGGCGAAAACCAAAACGATTCCTATTTTAAGGGAGTTTTAGCCGAACATAAAGAAGGTAGTTCCGAGGCAAAAATATCCTATTCAATATATGAACAGGAATCCGTAAAAGATGATTTATACGAAGTTGGTTTTGAACGTTTGAATAATGAAGAGACTTATTCTTTGAGCGCTGTTTTAACCAATGTTTCGAGCGGAAATGAATTAAATCGAATTTATCTGCAAAAGGATTATTGGGGCAACGTTAATGATATGCGTGATGGATTTGTGCTTGATATTGATTGGGTTGAACCGGGAAGAGTTAAAACAGAGTTTTCTGGAACTGAAAAATGGTTCAACGAATTTGATGATAGAAATACTGGAGTTTTTTACGTTGGTTCAGATATAAAAGAATCGCAAAAAGTTTTTGCAATTTCATTAAAGCAATCAATGGCAATTTCAATTGAGGATTTATCCACTGTGGAATTGCGCTTTGGTGATTCGAGCAAAGCTTTGCGATACGTTAGAACTTTGGTGAGATATCCATGGAAAGGCACTGAAAATGTAGATTCTGGATTTGTTAAAATTCCAGTTTCGGCTTATTCAATTGATAAATTTGGAAATGAAACCAAAATGCAAATTGGTTTTTTGGAAAATGGTTTTGCACTTGATACTCTAAAATTACCAGATGGAAAATGGAACCCAAGCACGAGTATAACCGATACAAAAGAATATTTAATAGTTTTTAACACACCTTATACTGAAGATATTTCAAAGTTGGTTGCTTATACTGGAACTTCCAGCAAAGTGGCTGATGTTGCAAATGGATATTTGTTAAATGTTAGCGACCCAAATATTACTGATTCGATTAAAGCAATTGCTCGAAGTCCGTGGTTTAACGCAATGTATATTGCGGGTTTTACAACTCCTTTTCATCAAATAGATTTTAATCCCACGGGAAGACTAACAATTACTCCTTCACACGTTTTAACAGAAAATGATAAATATTATTTTAATGTTAAAACTGAAAAATCGGAAGATGAAAAGAAAGCCCAATTTGATAATATAAATGTTTACCCAAATCCACTATTTGCATATAATCCACTAAGTAGCAGTTTTGGATTCCCGAACGATGAGCCATTTGTAACATTTTCTAATCTTCCAGAAAAAGTAGATATTAAAATTTATTCGTTAAGCGGTTCTCTAATTAAGTCATTAGAAAAGAGTGATTTAACAGCATCGCTGCGTTGGGATTTGAAAAATGAATTTGGCAATAAAATTGCATCTGGTTTATATATTGCAATTATAAACGTTCCAGATTTGGGGCAAAAAATATTAAAATTTTCAATTATTCAAGCACAAAAGCAAGTTCATTATTAGAAAATAAAATACGTTTATTAAATTAGTACTTGCAAATAATAAGTAATATAAAAATATTTATAGTCAAATTTCATTTTATACTAAAATAGCGAGATATCATGAACGAAGAAAAAAATGTTAACTTCAAACCGTATGTTGCTGCAAATGATTTTATTCCAGAATTTACACCAAAAGCCATTATTCTCGGTGCTATTTTTGGAATAATATTTGGAGCCGCTACGGTTTATCTTGGACTTAAAGTCGGACTTACTGTCAGTGCTTCAATTCCAATTGCTGTACTTTCAATTTCGGTTATTAAAAAATTTGGTAAAGGAACAATATTAGAAAATAATATGGTTCAAACAATTGGTTCTGCTGGTGAATCTGTAGCTGCTGGTGTTGTGTTTACAATTCCCGCACTTTTATTTTTGCCTGGTGGAAAAGAATATTTTCAATATTTCCAAATATTTGTGTTGGCTTTAGCTGGTGGAATTTTGGGCGTTCTTTTTATGATTCCACTGCGTCGCTCAATTATTGTTAAAGAACACGGCAAACTACCTTTCCCAGAAGGAACTGCTTGTGCGGATGTTCTTATTGCTGGCGAAAAAGGTGGCAAACTTGCACAAAAAGTATTTTATGGTCTAGGAATTGCTTTCGCATATAAAATTTTAATGTCACTTTTCGGTCTTTGGAAGGATGTCCCACGTTATATATTTAGCCGAAATTCCGCACTTCCAAACGGAACTGTAACTGGAGAAATTACGCCAGAATTACTTGGCGTTGGTTATATAATTGGTCCTAAAATAGCTGGAATTATGGTTGCTGGTGGTGTGCTTTCTTGGCTCGTTCTTATTCCGCTAATTACTTTACTTGGCGACCACATGACTACCGTTTTTGCTCCTGCAACCAAGTTAATTTCCGAAATGTCCGCTGCCGAAATTTGGAGTAATTATATACGTTACATTGGTGCTGGAGCTGTTACTTTTGGTGGAGTTGTTACTCTAGTTCGTTCATTTCCTACAATTGTAAATGCTTTTAAGGATTCATTTAAGGATTTACGTGACAATAAAGCAAACGCCAACAAAGTTAAACTCAGAACGGAAAAGGATATTCCTTTAATATTTGTGATAATTGGAAGTGTTTTGCTCGTAATTTTAATGGTCGTAATTCCTTCAATTCCAACAAATTTTCTTTCATCTGTTATGATTGTTGTTTTTGGATTTTTCTTTGTAACTGTTTCATCAAGAATTGTTGGATTAATCGGCTCTTCTTCAAATCCAATTTCTGGAATGACAATTGCCACACTTATGGCAACCGCACTAATATTTGTAGCTGTCGGTTGGACTGGTGAAATTTATCAGCCAATCGTACTTGTTGTTGGCTCAATTGTTTGCATTGCTTCTGCAAACGCTGGTGCAACTTCGCAAGATTTGAAAACTGGCTACATTGTTGGTGCAACTCCAATTAAACAACAACTTGGCTTGTTAATAGGAGTTGTTACTTCGGTATTTGTAATAGGATTTACAATTATTTTGCTAAACGACATTTTGGTAATCGGCTCAGATCAACTTCCAGCACCACAAGCAACTTTAATGGCTACTGTAATTAAAGGTTTGTTGAGTCAAAATCTTCCTTGGGGATTGGTGCTTGTTGGAATGGGAATAGCCGCAGTTATGGAGTTAAGCGGTGTTCGCTCACTTCCGTTTGCAGTTGGCGCTTATTTACCACTTTCTGTTAGCAGTCCAATATTTATTGGTGGATTGATAAAACTAATTGTTGATAAAATTAAAAAATCAGACGAAAGTGAATCAGATATTGGACCTGGAGCTTTGTTAAGTTCTGGTTTAATTGCTGGTGGTGCGTTAACTGGAATTGTTATTGCATCTTTAAAAGGTTGGATTTGGGAAAAAAGTGCTGATGGAACTGAGATTTCTGTTGCTGATAAATTAAATACAGGTATCGGCGAAAGTCTTGGACTTACTGGCGATTTGGTTTCGCTAATTCTTTTCCTTGGATTGGCAATTGTGCTTTTTATGTTTGCTATTTCCAAAAATGAAGATGAAAAAATAAAAAATTGAGTTAAAAATGATAAATAATGAAATTAAAAAAGCTCCATCTCCATTTTATAGATGGTCTGTATTAATACTGGTTAGTCTTGCAATGTTTGGAAATTACTATATTTACGATAGCATTGCTCCAATAGCCGATATGCTAAAATCCGCATTGGGTTTTTCTGATGTAGATATTGGCTCTTTATATTCAATTTATAGTTTTGCAGCCGTGTTTATTCTTATAATAAGTGGACCAATAATTGATAGAATTGGTGTTAAAGCTTCCATTTTAATTTTTGGAACTATTTCATCAATTGCAGCGCTTGTTACAGCTCTAAGTTCTGAATATTATGTTATGCTTGCTGGCAGATTAATGCTCGGTTTTGGTGCTGAGCCACTTATTGTTGCAATTACTACAGCTCTTGCAAAATGGTTTAAAGGAAAAGAACTCGGTTTTGCTTTTGGAATAAACTTAACAATTGCTCGTCTCGGCTCTTTTGCTGCTGATTGGTCGCCAACTTGGGGAAGCAGTTTTTACAATAATTGGAGCGATCCTCTTTATGTTGCTTTTATAATTGGATTAACTTGCGTTATTGGAGGATTAACCTATTGGTTTATGGAAAGTTACGCCGAAAGAAATTATGAGCTTGGAGAAGCTGCCGAAACTGATAAATTCGTTTTTTCCGAAATGTTCAATTTTGAAAAGTCCTTCTGGTACATCGTAATTCTTTGTGTAACTTTTTATTCAGCTGTTTTTCCTTTTAGAACATTTGCAATTAAATTTTATATGGAAGCACACGGTGCTAGTAGGGAATTTGCAGGACAACTTAATAGTGCTTTAATTTTTGCTTCAATGATAGCAACTCCGCTATTTGGACTTTTGGCTGATAAAATTGGAAAACGTGCCACAATGATGATGTTTGGGTCAATTTTGATTTTACCAGTCTATTTAATGCTCGTTTATTCTGGAATTACTTTATATGTTCCAATAATTATGTTAGGTATTGCATTTTCGCTTATTCCAGCAATTATGTGGCCCTCAGTTGCTTATCTTGTTAAACAAAACAGATTAGGAACTGCATATTCAATTATGACTTTAATACAACAAATTGGAGTATTTGCTTTCAATTATCTGCTTGGATGGTCTAACGATATTTCTGGTGCTTCGGCAGAAAATCCTGGCGGTTATGCAATGGGAATGTGGATTCTTTCAATTTTGGGTATTATCGGATTTATTTTTGCATATTTATTGCGTCGTGAAGAAAAAAGTGAAAATGGACATGGTTTAGAAGTTGGAATGAAATAGTATTTAGTCAATAATTATAAACATTAATAAACCTTCAAGGTTTTTAAAAACTTTGAAGGTTTTATTTATAGAGAATTAACGTACAAAGAAAAAGAAAAAAATGACAGACGAACAGTATTTGGAACTTGTTCCAAAACGAATTTGTGAACACGAAAAAAACAATGAAATTGTAACGGTTTTATATTTCAAAAAGCCGACATTTATCGAAAAAATATTTTTTAGAACATTGGTTAATAAACCTTATAAAATTGATTTGGACGAAATTGGCTCTTTTATTTGGGAACAAATTAATGCATCAAATAATATTGATGAGATAACTATATTGGCAAGAGCTAATTTTGGTGAACTAATTGAACCAGCAGAAAATAGAGTAGTCCAATTTATTAGGCAAATGCATTCAACAAAGTTAATAATGCTGTTCGAAAAAACAAGTAACTTATGATTGAATTAACTATATTGAAAAAGTAAAAAACAAAAAATCGAAAATTGAATATGAAAAATGTTTTAATTAAATATTTTGTTATCACACTTGTAATCTTAGGTTTTTCCAAAACTAATGCACAATCTTGTGGATTTGGTTGTTTGGGGTTATCTGGAGTTTTTGGTGGCTTTTCAATTCAAAAGTATGAAGCCGACGGATTAAACACCCATTTGAATACTCACGTAAACCCAACTTTTTTATCAATTCGTCGAAAAAATCCATTTAATTTTGAAGAAGGAAAAGGTTTTAAAGTAGGAATCAATCTTGTTAGGGCACAATACTCAAAATTCTTTTTTACTGTTAAAGGATATTATCAGTTTCTTTCGGAAGAACAAGTAGCCAAAATTCCTGATATAATTGGTTATAATGACATTTATGAAGCAAAATTTGAAATGAATAATTGGGGAATTGGATTAGATTTAGGAATTCCACTACTTGGTTTTATTGACTGGAAAATTATTGATGGCGAACTTAAATTCTTTTCACCAAAACTTACTTATAAAAATTATAGTGATAATCCATTGGCAAATAGTATTTCTATCGAAAATATTTACACACCTGATAAAGTAAAACTGGGGTATTCTATTGGTTCCGGACTAATTTTTAATATTATCCCAGATTATGTAAGCATTGAAGCAACAGGAATGTTCACATTTATTGAAATTGATAACTTAACCAATGACCAAGATGGAACTGCTGTTCCAAGTGAAGATTTAAACGAAAAATTGATTTCAACAGGTGGTTTTCAGGGTGCTGTGCAACTAAATGTTGGAATTCCTTTCTAAATAAATGAACTTTAATAACAAAAATTTATTTTATTTCAATATCTTATCTCAAAAATGTTAATAAATAAAACTAATTGGAGAAAATTATGAAATTGACAAAATTAGACAAAGCATGCCGGATTGCAATAACCGATTGCATGGCAACCAAGAAAAAAGAAAAAGTGCTTGTCGTTACTGACGAATTAACTAACGAAATTGGCAAAGCATTATATTTGAATGCCTTAAATCTCGGTCACGAATCTTTGTATGTTGAAATGAAATCGTGGGAAACTCACGGACAAGAACCACCAAAATATGTAGCCGAATTGATGAAAGAATTTGATGTAGTTTTGCTTCCAACCAAAAAATCATTAACACACACAAATGCTCGTCGAGCTGCAGCTTCACTTGGAGTTCGCGTGGCAACTTTTCCAGGAATTACCACCGATGTAATGGTTAGAGGCTTGAGTGCCGATTACAAAAAAATTGCCAATTTAACTCTTAAAATGAAAAAAGTGTTTGATAAAACAGATAATGTTAAAATTACAGCTCCAAATGGGACAGATATTACATTAAAAATTGGTGGAAGAATAGCAATTGCAAGTAAAGGTTTGTTCCACAAAAAAGGAGAGGGTGGAAATTTGCCAACTGGTGAAACTTATGCAGCTCCAATTGAAGGCAGTGCCAATGGAATATTTGTTGTTGATGGTTCTATGTCCGGAATTGGTGTTATCGGTAAACAACCTATAAAAATTGTAGTCGAAAACGGTTTTGCCACAAAAATAACAGGTGGTTCGCAAGCCAAAAAGTTGATTAAAATGCTGGATGCACATGGCAAAATGGCAAGAAATATTGCAGAACTTGGAATTGGAGCAAATGATAAAACAATTCTTAGTGGAAATTTACTTGAAGATGAAAAAGTTTTAGGAACGGTTCATTTAGCTTTAGGAAATAACATAACTATGGGTGGAAATGTTGATGTTCCAATTCATTTAGATGGGGTAATAACAAAACCAACTGTCTATTTTGATGGCAAAATAGTTATGGAAAATGGTAAATTATTAATGTAATTCTACTTGTAAAATTGAATGTAATTAAACTTATCTTTAATATTTAATTTACCTTATAATATTACAAATTTACTAATTTCAGCCTAATAGACTTAGTTTTTAGGCTGAAATGCAAACAAAAAATAACAAAAAGCACGTCTAAATTTTGATTCCGTGTATGATTTACGTAATTTTGCAGATTAAATTTTAACATTATTTAATTATAATCAAAAATTAGCTTATTAAATCAATCTCACAAAAAAAAGAAACTATGAAATCACTGAAAGATCTTAATGAAGCACAGCTTGAGGCAGTTCAATATAATGCAGGTCCACATTTAATAGTAGCCGGCGCTGGTTCAGGAAAAACAAAAGTTTTAACTCATAAAATTGCATTTTTAATTGAAGATGGTTTTGAACCATCAAATATATTAGCTTTAACCTTTACAAATAAAGCTGCAAAAGAAATGAAAAACAGAATAACTTCAATGATTGGAGTTTCAAAAGCAAAGCAACTATGGATGGGAACTTTTCACTCAATTTTAGCTCGTATTTTACGAACTGAAGCCGAACACATCAATTATAGACAGAATTTTTCAATCTATGATAGAGAAGATTCAGTTGCCCTTGTGGGAAATGTGTTGTTAGCTTTAAATGTCTCAATTGATGAAAAATCACCTTCGGCTATTCATCATATGATTAGTTCGCTCAAAAACAGAATGATTCTTCCAGAAGAATATGCAAAACATCATGCCGAAACTCCAACAGAAAAAAGATTTGCTCAAGTTTATACTGAATATAACAAGCGATTATTCGAAAACAATTCAATGGATTTTGATGATTTACTATTAAAACCAATTCAATTATTTAATAATAATGAAAGAATTTTAGCAAAATATAAAAAAGATTTCAAATACGTGCTTGTTGATGAATTTCAAGATACAAATAAAGCTCAGTATGAAATTATAAAATTATTTGTTACTGGAAGAACAAAACTTTGTGCCGTTGGCGATGACGCTCAATCAATTTATGGTTGGAGAGGTGCTGATCTTGATAACATGTTAAATTTTGAGAAGGATTTTCCAAAAACTCAAATTTTTAGATTGGAACAAAATTATCGATCAACAAAAAAAATTCTAAAAGCTGCTGGTTCAGTTATTAAAAATAATGTGAATCAAATAGAAAAAACTCTTTGGACAAACAACGAAGAAGGTGAAATGCTCACAATTATTCGTTGTACCGACGAAAAAGATGAAGCTTTTCAAATTTCCAAACAGATTAAGAAAGAAATTGCTGCACAAAAAATTTCCTTAAAAGATATTGCAATTCTTTATAGAATAAATTCGCAATCGCGAGCAATGGAAGAGGCTTTACGTCGCGAAAAATTACCATACAAAATTGTTGGCGGTGTTGAATTTTTTAGAAGAAAAGAAGTTAAAGATGTTGTTGCTTATCTTAGAATTTTGGCTAACCAAAACGATGAAGAAAGTTTACTTCGCATTATGAACTTTCCACAAAGGGGAATTGGAAGCACTTCAATTAGCAAAATGATTGCTTTTGCACGAAAATTTGATATTACTTTATTTGCTACAATGGCACGTATTTTTGAGGTTATTGAAGTAAAAGAAAGAATTCAAAAAAATGTTAAGCAATTTAAGTTGCTTCTTGATAAATACATAGATTTAAAAGAACAACTATCTTTAACAGAACTTACTTCTGCTTTAATTGCTGATCTTGGCGTTCTTAAAATGTACAAGGATGAAAATTCGTTTGAATCACGTCAACGTTTTGATAATGTTCAAGAGTTATTAAATAGTATTGCCGAATATACAAAAGAACATAAACACACAACAATTGATGACTTTTTAGCCGAAGTTTCACTTATTGCAGGAGTTGATTCGTACGAAGAAGATGAGAACTATGTAACTTTAATGACAATACATAGCGCCAAAGGTTTGGAATTTCCTGTAGTTTTTGTCTCTGGATGTGAAGAAGATATTTTTCCATTAAATAAAAAATTTGACTCTGATTCAAATATTGAGGAAGAGCGAAGATTGTTTTATGTTGCAGTTACTCGTGCAGAACGTAAAATTATTTTTTCATACGCCCGCTCGCGATATAGATTTGGAGAAGTTGCGTATCAAGATATTTCACGATTTATTGGTGAGTTAGATCCTTCTACAGTAAAAGAGTTAAATAATGGTCAACGAAAAACTGCTTCTAGAAGAAGACGCGCTTATTATGACGAGCTTTATCAAGAGGATTTTGATGAATTTGACCAAGAACGACGTTCGCTCAGAGTTGGAAGTAGAGTAAATCATGAAAAATTTGGTGATGGAAAAATTCTTGCCATTGGTGGCGTTGGTGAAAATCAAAAAATTAGTATTGCTTTTGAAGAGTTTGGAACCAAACATCTTCTTACAAAATTTGCAAAATTGACGTTAATATAAAATAAATTTAAGGTGTAATATGAAAATTGGAATTTTAACAGGCGGTGGCGACTGCCCCGGCTTAAATGCAGTGATTAGAGGTGCGGTTAGAAAATCTCTCTCATTAGGTCACGAAGTTGTTGGTATTAAAAATGGTTGGAGAGGTTTGCTAAACAAAAATTTTTATACTCTCGATCACGCAGCTATTTCTGGAATTTTGCATCGTGGTGGAACTATTCTTGGTTCATCAAGAACAAATCTTTACGAAGCTGGCAAAAATTACTATCAACAAGCTATTGATAATTACAAAGAAATGGGTCTTGATGCTTTAATTGCAATTGGTGGAGAAGATACTCTTGGTGTTGCTGCAAAGTTATATAAAGACGGAATTAATGTTGTTGGCGTTCCAAAAACTATTGATAACGACTTAAGTGGAACTGATTATACTTTCGGATTTGACACAGCAGTTAATATTGCTACAGAAGCTATTGACAGATTACACACAACTGCAGAATCGCACGATAGAGTTATTGTGGTTGAAGTTATGGGTCGCCACGCTGGTTGGATTGCATTGCATGCTGGACTTGCTGGCGGAGCTGATATTACTCTTATTCCAGAAAAACCATTTAAAATATCCGAAATTTGTGACGTTATTAAAGCAAGACACGAACGTGGTAAATTATTTAGTATTGTTGTAGTTTCTGAAGGTGCAAAAATTAATACCGAAGATGTTTATGACAAAGATGGTTCATTTGTACTTCAAAATTTGAAAAAAGACTCTTTTGGTCATGTTGCTCTTGGTGGAATTGGTAATATTGTTGCTGAAGAAATTGAAAAAGAAACTGGCTATGAAACACGTGCTGTTGTGCTTGGTCATATTCAACGTGGCGGTTCGCCAACTGCTTCTGATAGAGTTCTTGGAAGTAGATTTGGAATTAAAGCTGCTGAATTAGTTGAAGCTAAAGATTTTGGTAAAATGGCAGCGTTAAGAGGAACAAAAATTGTTGCAGTTTCTCTGGAAGAAGCTGTTGGAACTCTAAAAACAGTTGATGACGAAACTTATAACGAAGCTCAAACTCTTTTTGGATAAAAATTGTTTTACTTCAATAAAATTAAAGCCAATCAAAAATTTGATTGGCTTTTTTTTATCCAAACTAAAATTTTGTTAAAATTTAAAATAGGATTTATTATATTTTATTAACTCTAAAAAAAATGGATTAAAAAATGTTAAAAGAATTTAAAGCCTTTGCGATGAAAGGCAATGTTGTCGATTTGGCAGTTGCTGTTATTATTGGTGGTGCTTTTGGAAAAATAGTCACTTCTTTAATCAATAACGTTATTATGCCTCCAATTGGTTTATTACTTGGTGGAAGTTACTTTACTGACTTAGTTTTTGAATTGAAAAGTAAAACCGAAACTTCTGAAGCCGTAAATCTAAATTATGGCTTGTTTTTAGGTGCAGTTATTGATTTTTTAATTATTTCATTCGTAATTTTTATTTTTATAAAAGGGATTAATACTTTAAAAAAGAAAGAAGATGTAAAACCAATTGAAACTCCCAAAGTTTCAGAAGATGTTTTGTTATTACGTGAGATTAGGGATTTATTACAAAAATAGAAAAATTAGGCTTCTAAATTAATATGTTAAATAACAGTCTAATTTAGAAGCCTTTTTTTGATTATTCAATTACAAAATTGGTTTTTAATAAATCGTTATTGTTTGAAGAACTTCCGACAAAAAGTTCAAAATCACCAGGTTCTGCAACATATTTCATGTCAATATTATGAAATTTTAAGTCATCCGAAGAAATTGTAAATTTAACTTCTTTTTCCTCGCCTGGCCTTAAATTTATTTTTTCAAATGCTTTTAATTCCTTAATTGGTCTTGTAACGCTTCCATAAATATCTCTTATGTAAAGTTGCACAATTTCTTTTGCTTCCATTTTACCAGTGTTTTTAACTGTTATTTTAACTTCCAAGTTTTCATCCATTTTAATTTTGTTGGATGAGATATTTAAATTGGAATATTCAAATTTTGCATATGACATTCCAAATCCAAAATTATAAGCTGGAGTGAAATCAACATCCAAATAATAACAAGCATAACCTTCTGGATTTTCTGGAGTTCCTATTGTTCTTCCAAGTTGATTTGGTGCGGGTGGTCTTCCAGTGTTTTTGTGGTTATAATAAAGTGGAATTTGTCCAATCGTTCTTGGAAAAGTGACTGGTAATTTGCCAGATGGCGAAACTTTTCCAAAAATAATATCCGATAAAGCTTGTCCACCCATTGTTCCAGGATGCCACGCATAAAGTATTGATTTTACATCTTTTGTAATGTTTCCAAATGTTAAAGGTCTTCCTGCCATTATAACCAACACGATTGGTTTTCCAGTTTTGGAGATTTGTTGGATTAAATCTTCTTGAATACCAGGCAGATTTATGAATGCACGGGAGTGAGTTTCGCCAGAAAGAAGATAATCTTCGCCAACAAAGAGAAGAACAACGTCGGATTTATTTGCTGTTTCAACTGCTTTCTTAAAATAATCCGTTCCCAAACTTCTTGCATCTTCCAATCCTTTACAGTAATTTATTTCGATAGAATTTCCAAATTCTTCTTTAATTGCCATTAACGGCGTTATTGTATTTTTAGCCTCGCCGTCTGGAGTCCAAGTTCCAAGTTGATCTAAAGGAGAGTTAGCCAAAGGTCCAATAATTGCAATTTTTTTAAATTTATCATTTAGTGGAAGAAAATCATCTTCGTTTTGCAATAAAACAGTACTTTCAATTGCGGATTGTTTTGCAACTTCTTTAAAATCATCGGAAAGTGTTTTAAGATTTTCAGTAATGCGTGTGTAAGGATTTTCAAAAAGTCCGAGTCTAAATTTAACTCGCAAAATTCCAGCGACTAATTCATCAATCCATTTTTGTTCAACTTTTCCATCTGCGATATGTTTTGTAAGATTTTCAGTAAAATGGCGAGAAACCATTTCCATGTTTACGCCCGCATTTGCAGCTTTTAATGCGGCTTCTGAACCATCTTTTGCAATTCCATGATTTATTAATTCGGAAACTGCGCCCCAATCGCTAACAACAAATCCATCAAAATTCCATTCATCGCGCAAAACTGTTTTTAAAGTAAAACTATTTGCAGAAGTTGGAACGCCATTTAAGTCATTAAATGCACTCATTAAAGTTGCAGCGCCAGCTTTTACAGATGCTTGAAATGGTTTTAAATAAATATCACGTAATTCACGTTCTGGAATTAAGGTTGTGTTATAATCTTTTCCACCTTCGGTAGCGCCGTAGCCAACATAATGTTTAACGCATGCAGCAATTGTGTTTTCGCTACTTAAATCGTTTCCCTGAAATCCTTTAACTAAAGCTGCACCAAGTTTGCTTGCTAAAAATGGATCTTCTCCGCAAGATTCCGCAATGCGTCCCCAGCGTGGATCGCGAGAAATATCAACCATTGGAGCAAATGTCCAATGAATTCCGTCTTCGGCTGCTTCACGAGCTGCAATTATTGAGCCTTTTTCGACGAGATCAGGATTCCAAGAAGCTGCTTGTCCAAGTGGAATTGGAAATACAGTTTTATAACCATGAATTACATCGCGACCAAAAATTAGTGGAATTCCCAAACGAGATTGCTCAACGGCAATTTTTTGCAATTTTGCTTTAGCTTCTAAATCGCCAGCGTTTAAAAATGAACCGACTTTTCCATTTTTAATTTCACTAATTACATTATTGTCAATTCCATTTAGAGTATTTTGTTGCATTTGCCCAATTTTCTCTTCAAGTGTCATTTTGCTTATTAAATCGTTAACTCTATCTTCAATATTCGCTTTGGGATCCTTGTAAGTTTGAGCATAAAAAACAGTTGAAGTGAATAAAATGATAAGCAGAAATCGTAATAATTTTAAGTTCATATTTTTCTCTTGATTGTTGAAAATATTGATTGACAAAAACCATACCATCAAAAATGTTGAATAACTTGTCATAAACCTAATTTCATTAGAGCCAACTTATTATTATTGTAATTTAAATTATCATTTTAGTAATTAAATTTTTTGAGTAATTCTTTAAAATAAAAAGGGGATTAGCGTTTAAGTTAATCCCCAAAATGAATTTTAGATATTTAGCAAAATCTACATGGCATCAATAATTGCATTTAATGTTGCACTTGGGCGCATTACATTATTCACTTTTATTTCATCTGGCATAAAATATCCCCCAATATCGGAAGGTTTGCCTTGAGCAGATAGCAATTCCTCAACTATTTTTGCTTCATTTTCTTTTAATTCTTTTGCAACTTTTGTAAAACGTTCTTTCATTTCGGCATCTTTGCTTTGCTCAGCAAGAGCATCTGCCCAATACATTGCTAGATAGAATGAACTTCCGCGATTGTCAATTTCATTAACTTTACGCGAAGGCATTCTTCCGATTTCTAAGTATGTTCCAATAGCAACATCCAAAGTTTCGGCAAGCAAAGTTGCTTTAATATTCTTGGATTTGTCAGCAATCATTTCTAACGAAGGAACAATAGCACAATATTCTCCGAGTGAATCCCATCTTAAGTGACCTTCTTTAACTAATTGCTCAACATGTTTTGGAGCCGAACCACCAGCACCAGTTTCAAACAATCCACCACCATTTAATAATGGAACTATTGAAAGCATACGTGCACTTGTGCCTAATTCAAGAATTGGGAATAAATCGGTTAAATAATCACGAAGCACATTTCCAGTAACTGAAATTGTATTTAATCCTTTTCGAACTCGTTCAACAGTAAATTTCATTGCATCAACAAGATTCATAATTTTAATATCAAGTCCGTTTGTATCGTGTTCTGGCAAATATTGTTTTACTTTTTTAATCATTTGAGCATCGTGAGCACGATTTTCATCCAACCAGAAAATTGCTGGCGAACCAGTTGCTTTTGCTCTATTTACAGCCAGTTTTACCCAATCTCTAATAGGTAAATCTTTTGCTTGACTCATTCTAAAAATATCGCCTTTTTCAACTTTTTGTTCAAGAATAGTTGAATTGTTCAAAGAATCAACAACTCTAATAATTCCATTTGTTTTTGCTTCAAATGTTTTATCGTGTGAGCCATATTCTTCTGCTTTTTGAGCCATTAAGCCAACATTTGCAACATTTCCCATTGTTGCTGGGTCAAATTGTCCATTTTTTTTGGCATCTTCCATAATTTCTTTATACATAGTTGCGTAACAGCGGTCTGGAATCATGGCAATAACATCTTGCAATTCATCAATTTTGTTCCACATTTTTCCACCATCGCGAACAACATTTGGCATTGAGGCATCCACAATTACATCGTTTGGAACGTGCAAGTTGGTTTTTCCTTTTCGCGAATCGACCATTGCAAGAGCAGGTTGAGTTTCATAAACTTTTGCAATATCAGCTTCAATTTCGGCTTTTTTAGCGGCTGGAAGTTTGTTTAATTTATCAAGAACATCAGCTAAACCATTGTTAACATTTGCGCCAATTTCTTTTAGAACATCAGAGTGTTTATCAAGTGCTTCTTTAAAATAGACATAAACTGCGTGACCAAACATAATTGGGTCGGAAACTTTCATCATTGTTGCTTTTAAGTGAAGTGATAAAAGAACTCCATCTTTTTTTGCTTCTTCAATTTGTTCAGATAAAATTTGCGAAGTGAAGCAACATTCATAACTGTTGTATCTATAACTTCACCATCCAAAAGTGATAGCTTTTCTTTTAAAACTGAAATTTCACCAGCTTCGTTTACAGATTCGATTCTAACATTGCATGCTTTTTCAATTGTTGTGGAATTTTCATTTCCGTAAAAATCATTGGCTTCCATATGTGCAACGCGAGCTTTTGAACCAGATTCTGGCCAAGGTTTCATCATTTTGTGAGGAAATTTCTGAGCAAATTTCTTTACAGAAACTGCAGCTCTTCTATCGGCATTTCCTTCACGGAGAACTGGATTAACAGCAGAACCTAAAACTTTGGCAAATCTTTTTTGTAATTCTTTTTCTTCATCATTTTTTGGTTCTTCGGGATAATTTGGAATATTGTATCCTTTTTCTTGTAATTCTTTAATTGCAGCTTGTAATTGAGGAATTGAAGCACTAATATTTGGCAATTTAATAATATTACCTTCGGGCGATTGAGCCAAATCGCCAAGTTGTGCTAAATAATCTGGAATTTTTTGTTCTTCGGTTAAATTTTCTGGAAAATTTGCAATAATTCTTCCAGCTAATGAAATATCTCTTGTTTCAACATCAATTCCAGTTCCTTTTGTAAATGCTTTTACTATTGGAAGTAAGCAATATGTTGCTAAAGCAGGTGCTTCATCAATTTTTGTCCAAATAATTTTGTAATCTGTCATTAAAACTACCTCATATTTAATTAAAAACGGTTAAATTCATAAATCTAATTATGAATTATTTGATTCTTTCTTTATTCTAAAATTAAGCATCTTTCAATTTAATTAAAAGTACGTTTATGGTATAAAATAATTTTATGATTAATTTGATTAAAAAAATCGTTTACTTTTATCCAAGTTCAAAAGTTGTAATTCCAAAAACTTTATCAATTTCAATATTTGGAGCTTTTCCGTAATACATTCTTGCACATTCAAAAACGTAAGTTGTGCCAAAGTTTTGAATTAACTTAACAGCATCATTATTTCTGATTGGAATATCAATATAAATTGTTTCGCCAACAGCAGAATTTAAACACGCTTTGTAAAGTTCTTCGGCAATTTTATAGTTATTGGCAAATAATGGACAAATTTTATATCCTTTTTTTGCCTTTCGTAAAATTGTAAATCCCTCAAGTTTTCCATTTTCGACAAATTTGAATGTTTTTACATTTTTCTGTTTTAGCCAAGGAATTAAAAATTGTGGACGCGGAAATCCGAAACACATTTTGTCAAATTCAAGAATCGACTCAAAATCATGCTCATTTATAGACGAAATGTGTTCAATAATTTCAAAAAATTCGCCGATTTTTTCGTGACGTTCGTCTCTAAATTCAATTTCAAATCCACCTTTTTGATAAAATGGTTGCATTGCAATTACGCCATCCATTCCAATTGAAGCGTTTCGGTTCAATCTTGATAATAAAGCATCACGACGTTGATACCAGAGTTTTCTTCCAATCCCAAATGAACGAAATTCTGGTTTTACAATAAAAAAGCCCATAAATCCAAACAATTTGTCGTAAGAAACAATTGAACCGCCAGCAATAAGTTCGTTTTTGTGGAAATATCCGTAAAAGCCACTTGGATCAGTTTGCCAAAAAATTTCAGCATCATTTTCACCAGGATTCCAGCCTTCCAATTCAGCCCATTTGACCAAAGTTTTAAATTCTTCAAAATTTAATTTTTGGAATTGTAAGTCGTTTAAATTTTCCATTTTTATCATTTTATTAGTTACTAAATTTAATCGTGCATAGGACGTTTTTTAATCATTCCACCTTTTGTATCTTTTATGCTATTCATTGTAATAAATGCATTTGGATCAATGTTGTTTATTTCGTTTTTAAGTCGGTTAATTTCTAAGCGAGTAATTACAGTATAAACAATATCAAACTGCTTTAGAGCATCACCTTTTTTTCCAAAACCACCTTTTCCTGCGTAGATTGTAACACCTCTGCCCAATTTTTCGGTTATCATCAATCTAATTTGCTCGCTAAAATCGGAAATTATGGTTATTCCAGTAAATTCCTCAACACCAACAATTATAAAATTTATTGTTTTGGAAGCAGCCAAATATGTTAGAATTGCGTACAAAGCTACTTCTATTGACAAAATATAAGCTCCGAACGAAAAAATGATGATATTAAATGTTAAAACAATATCGCCGATTGATAATCCCGTTTTTTTGCTGAGATGGATTGCTAAAACTTCAGTTCCGTCAATTACCGAACCACCACGAATTGCCATTCCAATTCCCGCACCGAGAAAAAATCCACCAAAAACGGCAATTAACAGTTTATCAGACGTGATTATTGGATAAGGAACAAAATGGACAATTAATGCAAGTGCAATAATCGAAACAATACTTTTTAGTGCAAATTGTTTTCCAACTTGTGAATATCCAAGAATAAGGAAAGGTAAATTTATGGCTACAATAAGAAATGAGAGTGAAATGCCAGTTATTTCTGAAAACAGAAGCGAAATTCCCATGGCACCGCCATCGATAAATGAATTAGGGAGCAAAAATCCTTTGAGTCCAAAACCTGCCGAAAAAATACTGATTAAAATAAATATGGCATCTTTCACAAAGTTTGTAACATTATTTTTCAAAAATAAACCTCATTAAATAGTCATTAACATGAATAATAAATAAAAATTTACATATAAATAATTTCAAATAACACAATTTACAAAACTTTTGTTAATCAAAAATATTACTTGAAAATGTTTTGAGAATTACCAAAATCGACGAGGGTGACGACAAATGCGACTAAATGGAATTTCTCATAAAATTATCCACGAATAAAAAGTGCGAAAATAAGCCAAAAATGAACAAAAACAATTTGGCACAATACTTTCTATAAAGGCTGTACAATAACATTTTAACAATAAACAAAAGGAACAAAAAATGAAAAACTTAATGAATGTAGCACTCGTGCTTTTTACACTAACTTTATTATCAGGAACAATGTTTGGACAAGTAAGATTACTTGATGGAACCGGAAACCCAGATGCACCAAAATTAAATTGGGTTGATGCTGATGGCGATGGTATTTGCGATAACTTTGGTACAGAATTACAAGGTGCAAACAGCCAAATGAAGATGAATAAAGGCGCGAACAAAGGAACTGGACTTGGTGACGGAACAGGTGCCGGTTATGGTAGACTAAACTCTTCATTAGCTGCTGATGGAACAACTGCTGTTCAAAAAGGCTATGGTCGAAGAGGTTCAAAGTAAAATTAGTTCAAAATCTTAGAACTGATTTAGGAGTGGCTCGCCACTCCTTTTTTATTTTAAATTGCAACAATCACACTTCTAAAAACTAAAAAACAAAAAAATGTTAAAATAAAACCTAGATTTCATCCAAAAAATTTATTTTCCCAAATGGATATCAAACAATCTTTTATTCCAAATCTAAAATCGATATATTTGCCTATAACATAAAGGAAAATAATGACAATTAATATACTATTTGTTGGCGATGTGATTGGAAAGCCAGGTTTGGATATGATTCAAACATGGTTACCAAGTTTAGAAAAAAAGTACAAAGCCGATATAATTATTGCAAATGGCGAAAATGCTAATGATGGAAAGGGATTTACTGAAAAAGAAGGAAATGTTTTTTTTAAGTTGGGAATTAAAGCTGTAACTGGCGGAAATCACACTTGGGATAAACCACAATCGCAAGAATATTTGAAGAAAGAAAAGCGTTCGTTGCGTCCGCTAAATTATCCAAAAGGAACTTACGGAAATGGATTTTACATTGCCGAAACTCCAAAAGGCAAAGTTGGCGTTGTTAGTTTACAAGGACGTTCATTCATGGCACCTATTGACTGTCCATTTCGTTCTGCAGAATGGGTTTTGGCGAAAATTGCACAAGAAACAAAAGTTATTTTTGTCGATTTTCACGCCGAAGCAACTGCCGAAAAGTTAGCAATGGCAAATTTTATTGACGGAAAAGCTTCCGTTTTGGTTGGAACTCACACACATATTCAAACTGCCGATGAAAGAATTTTTCCAAATGGTTTAGGATATATTACGGATGTTGGTATGACAGGACCTTATGATTCCATTATTGGAATGAAAACTGATGCGGCGTTAAATCGTTTTTTGTTCCAAACACCACAAAAATACATTACTGCAACTGATGATGTTCATCTTTGTGCTTTTTTTGCTAAAGTTGATGTTGAAACTGGCAAAACAGTTGAAGTTGAACGCATAATTCTTCCAGAATTTGAAAAACAAAAGCAATAAAATGAAAAATTATCCTATTCCAAGAATTGATAAAGATAGCGTGTTGCAAAATATGCTGTTAAAATACTGTCGCTTGGATAAAGGCGAAATTTGGACTGATAAGCAAAAAAAACATAAAGTTGGTTGTTTAGATTCCAACAATATTTCTGATTTGAAAAAGTTGGTCGGAAACCAAAAAGCAACACTCGCTTTGCACGATCCACCATATAATATGGTTGCATTTCAAGAAACAAATGTTGATGAATTTATTAATTGGTCGGAAAAATGGATTGAAAACAGCCAAAAATTGATGGAAAAAGATTCTTCACTTTATATTTGGCTTGGAGCTGACCAAAAAAACGACTTCCAGCCATTTGCTGAGTTTATTTTGATGATGAAAAAAACCGATTTCAAATCGCGAAGTTTCATTACAATGCGAAACCAACGTGGTTATGGAACTCAAAAGAATTGGATGTCGGTTAGACAAGAATTGCTTTATTATACACTTGGAAACCCAATTTTTAATATTGAAAATGTTTATACTGATATTCCAAAAGTTGTAAAAGGCTATTATAAAGAAGTAAATGGGAAAACCACCGAAAACATTGAACGCAGTAAGTCAGAAAATATTCGTGCAGGAAATGTTTGGATTGATGTTCAGCAGGTGTTTCATCTTCTTGAAGAAAATGTAAATGGCTGTTTTGCTCAAAAACCACTTAAAGCGATTGAAAGGATTATAAAAGTTTCGAGCAATAAAAACGATTTGGTAATCGATTTTTTTGCTCATTCTGGAACTACACTTTTGGCAAGTGAAATTTTGGATAGAAAATGTTTTACAATTGATATAGACCCAATTTATTGTGAAATTTCGATTAGAAGATTGGAAAATTTTAGAAAAACTGGCAAACTTGGCTGGCAAAATTCAAATCCTTTTCTTGAAGAAATAAAAAGTGACAAAGTTTTACAAGATTATTTAAATGAAAAATATGAGTTATCATTTTCAGAATTTGGAGACAAAAAATGACAATTATTGATGGTAAACAAATTGCTGCTGATATTAGAGCAGAATTAAAATTAAAAATTGAGACGTTTAAGAAGAAAGAAGGAAATATTCCAGGATTAGTTGCCATTTTGGTTGGCGAAGATCCGGCTTCAAATGTTTATGTTAGTATGAAGCACAAAGCTTGTGATGAGGTTGGAATTTATTCAAAAGTTGAAAAATTAAGTGCCAAAACAACAGAAGAGGATTTGCTCAAATTAATCGAAAAATACAATAATGATAACGAATATCATGGAATATTAGTACAACTTCCACTTCCAAAACATATTGACGAAGACAAAGTAATTGAAGCTATTTCTCCATTTAAAGATGTAGATGGTTTTCATCCAATAAATGTTGGAAAAATGGTTATTGGAAAGGAAACACTTTATCCTTGCACGCCTTATGGAGTTGTTGAACTATTAAAACGATACAAAATTGAAACTAAAGGCAAGCATGTAGTTGTTGTTGGTCGCAGTAATATTGTTGGAAAGCCAGTTGCAAATATGCTTTTGCAAAAGAAAGCTGGCGCAAATGCGGTTGTTACAGTTGTCCATTCTGCCGCCGAAGATTTAAGCTCAATTACCAAACAAGCAGATATTTTAATTGCGGCAATTGGCGTTCCCGAATTCATAAAATCCGAAATGGTTAAAAATAACGCAGTTGTAATTGATGTTGGCGTTAATAGAGTTGATGATTCATCCAAAAAAAATGGCTATAAATTGGTTGGCGATGTTGATTTTGAAAACGTTGCAAAAAAAGCATCTTTTATAACTCCAGTTCCAGGCGGAGTTGGTCCTATGACAATAGCAATGTTAATGCAAAATACTTATTCAGCATTTTTGAAACGTCATGGAATTTTTAACGAAGTTTAACACCAAAATCCTATTATTTTTGGAATTTTGGGTATAAAAACAAAAAGTAAAATTTATAATTAAATATCAGGTAAATGCAAAATGAAAAAGTTAAAATTAGATGACTCACAGTATATAAATGATTTTTTGGCTACAAATAAAGCAAATTTGCTCAATTTGGGAAAAAGCTACACAAAAGAAGAACTTGCTGGAAGCATTGACCACACAATTCTTAAACCAGAAGCAAAACCTGATGATGTAATTAAAATCTGCAACGAAGCAATTGAAAATAAATTTGCGTCAGTTTGTGTTAATTCGTGCTATGCTCCTTTGGTAACAAGCCTTTTGGATGGAAGTGGAGTAAAAACATGCGTAGTTGTTGGCTTTCCACTTGGAGCAATGAGCACTGCAGCAAAAGTTGCCGAAACAAATGATGCAATTGAATTTGGCGCTAACGAAATTGATATGGTTATAAATGTTGGAATGCTAAAACAACAAGAATATAAATACGTTTATAACGATATTAAGGCTGTTTCGGATATAGCTCACGAAATGAAAGCAATTTGTAAAGTTATTATTGAAACTTCGCTTTTAAGTGAAGAAGAAAAAGTTAAAGCATGTTTATTAAGCAAAGCTGCAAAAGCTGACTTTGTGAAAACTTCCACTGGTTTTAATGGCGGTGGAGCAACAGTTGAAGATATTTCTTTAATGAAATTGGTTGTTGGAAATAAATTAAAAGTAAAAGCTTCGGGTGGAGTTAGAACACGAGAAGATGCAATTAATATGCTAAATGCTGGTGCATGCAGAATTGGAGCAAGTGCTGGAATTAAAATTATTGAAAATCAAATTTCAAACGATGGTGGTTACTAATTGGTTATTGATATGATTGTTACTAATGAAGCTGATGGCTTTAATGCCGAAGTTCCTTCGTTAAAAGGTTGCGAAAGTTGGGCACATTCCGAAGATGATGCTATTAAAAATGTGATTGAGCTTACAAGATATTATATTAGCTTAAATGAAAAAACGGAAATAAAGGTAGATTTAGCCCGCAGAAGCGGAAGAAAAAAGATTTATAAATTAGTTTTTGATAAAGAGTAGTTTTGCAAAAATTTAAGACTGAAAAAAGATTACAGAAAATTAAAAATGTTGTAAAACAAAGACAACATTCGCTTAGAGTTGTTTTGGAAAACATTCACGACCCTCATAACGTGAGCGCTATATACAGAACTTGCGATTCGGTTGGTGTTCCAAAAGTTAGCCTTTTGTACTATGTAGAAACTTTTCCTAAAATTAGCAAGATTACCTCTTCTTCAGCAAGCAAATGGGTTGAATCGGAAAAATATAATAATGCAAAAGAATGTTTTGAATCATTACGAAAAGAAGGATTCAAAATATACGCAAGTCAGCTAAACGAAAATGCCAAAGAACTTTATAAGTTTGATTTAACCGAAAAAGTAGCTTTGGTTTTTGGAAACGAACACAGAGGCATTTCCGACGAAGTAGCCAAACTTGCCGACGAAGTTTTTTATATTCCAATGCGCGGAATGATTCAAAGTCTTAATGTATCGGTTGCAACTGCAGTATCACTTTATGAAGTGCAACGCCAGCGCGAAGAAAAAGGAATGTATGACAAATCGGAATTAAATAATGACGAATTGGAAAATTTAATTGATAAATGGTGTGCAAGATGATTCAAAAAATTGCAAAGATAATTGGAGTAAATGGCGAATTAGTTTTACCTGGTGATAAATCAATTTCGCACCGAGCAGTTATGTTTTCGGCTATGGCTGAGGGAAAATCGACAGTTAGTAATTATCTTAATTCCGAAGATGTAAATTCCACAATTGGTTGTTTCAGAAATCTTGGTTGCAAAATTGAACAAACTGATACCGATTTGGTTATTTGGGGAAAAGGCGTAAATGGATTTACAAAGCCAAATTCGTCACTCGATGCTGGTAATTCTGGGACAACAACAAGATTGATTAGCGGAATTTTATCAGCTCAAAATTTTGAAACCACAATTATTGGCGATGCGTCGCTTTCCAAAAGACCGATGAAACGTGTGGTTGAACCACTTTCAAAAATGGGTGCAAAAATTGAAACGAGTGAAATTGGCAGTTTGCCGATGAAAATTGTTCCAACTTCTGGATTAAAAGCCATTGAATTTGATATGCAAGTTGCTTCGGCTCAAGTTAAAAGTGCTGTTTTGCTTGCTGGTTTATATTTGGAAGACGAAACTGTTGTAATTGAACACTCGCGGACAAGAAATCACACTGAAACTTTGCTTGGATTAAAAGTTGACGAATTTGATGGAATGAGAAAAATCTATTCTTCAAAAAAGAACTATCCAAAACCAGCAGATTATATTGTTCCTTCTGATATTTCAACCGCCGCATTTTTTATGGTTTTAGCCCTAAATTCCAAAAATTCCGAGTTATTACTTAAAAATGTTTTACTTAACGAAACACGGGTTGGAATTGTTAAAATTCTTCAAAAAATGAATGGCAAAATTGAAATTGAAAATGAAAGAGAAAGTAGTGGCGAAAAATTAGGCGATTTAAGAATTTTTAGTAGCAAACTTAAAAATGTTGAAATAGATAGCGAAATAATTCCAAATATTATTGACGAAATTCCAATTTTATCTGTTGCTGGATTGCTCGCTGAAGGTAAATTTACAATAAAAAATGCGGAAGAATTGCGTTTTAAAGAATCGGATAGAATTGCGGCACTTTGTTCAAATTATAGAAAACTTGGCGTTTTTTGTGACGAGTTTGAAGATGGTTTTTCATTAAGTGGTGAAGTAACAAATGAAAATATTTTGATTGAAAGCTTTAACGACCACAGAATTTCAATGGCTTTTGCAATTCTTGCAATGTTAGTCGGAAAGGAAATTAGTATAAATAACTTTGAATCAGTAGCAGTTTCAAATCCACAATTTTTAGCACAAATTGATTCAGTAAAAATATGTAGCACAGATTGATTCAATCAAATTATGTAGCACAGAATTGCAATCTGTGTTTTTGCTATTGCAATAATATTTTAATAAACCAAATTAAGTTAAAGTTTACTTGTTTATAAAATCATTAGTTTGTAATTTTAATCATATAAAGTAAGTAGGAATGTATATGAGAATTGGAATTCCAAAAGAAACACATCACGAAGAAAAACGAGTTGCAATTGTGCCCGCTGGCGTGGATACACTCGTAAAACAAGGTCATGTAGTTTTTGTTGAAACAGAAGCTGGAAGCGGAAGTCATTTTACCGACGAAGAATATCGCAAAGCTGGCGCAACAATTGTCTATTCGCAAGAAGAAGTTTACCAGCGTTCGGAAGTTATCACGCAGATTTCTGGGATGACAGAACACGAAATTTCATTGCTTGATGAAAAGCAGATAGTTTTGGCTTTTCACAAATTTGCTGTTGGTGACAAAAAGATTGTTGAAAGAATGATTGAAAAGAAAATAACCGCAATAAGTTATGAACTAATTGAAAAAAATGATGAAGCTCCAATACTTCATTCAATGAGTGAAATTGCTGGACAACTTGCTGTTCAAATTGGCGAACGATATTTGGGTAGCGATTATAAAAACGGACGCGGAATTTTAATGGGTGGAATTACAGGCGTTGCTCCTGCCGCAGTAGTAATTATTGGTGCTGGAGTTGTTGGAATGAATGCAGCTCGCGCTGTTTTAGGTCGCGGTGCTCAAGTTATTGTCCTTGATAAAGATATCAAAAGATTACGCAGAATTGAAAATATTCTTTCCAAAAATATTACCACTGTTATTGCAAATGATTATACAATAGCTCGTGGAGTTAAATTTGCCGATTTACTTATTTGTGCAGTTCAAGTCAAAGGCGAAAAAGTACCTCATTTGGTTAACACCGAAATGGTTAAAACCATGAAAGAAGGTGCAGTTATTATCGATTTATCAATAGATCATGGCGGATGTGTCGAATCAAGCCGACCAACAACTATTTCTGACCCAGTTTTTGTTGAGCATGGAGTTATTCATTTTTGCGTTCCAAACATTCCTGCAATGGCAGCAAGAACCGCTTCGTTTGGATTATCAAATGCAGCAATTGATTATATTGTGGAAATTTCCAATAACGGATTATCTAATGCTGTTTTGGGTGATTCTGATTTCGCAAAAGGAATTTGTACTTATAATGGTTATTGTACTAACCAAATAATTGCAGAAACATTTAACTTGGAGTACAAAAGACTCCATATATTTTCAACAAATTAAGTAGAAATTTAAAATGATAATAGATGATTTAAAAATTAAGCCACCACAAAAAGTTTCTTGGTTAGAAAAGTATAATTCCAAGTTAGTTTCAGCAAAAGAAGCTGTTACGCATATTAAATCGGGTGATAGCATTATTGTTCAACCTGGTTGTGCTGCTCCTATGGAAATATTAAAAGCTATGGTTGAGCGAAAAGATGAACTTACTGATGTGAAACTATATCATATCTTAATAGTTGGCGATGTGCCTTATTTAAAGCCTGGGATGGAAAAGCACTTTAAACATCGTGCATTTTTTATTGGTGCAAATTCAAGACCAGCCGTAAATGATGGGCGAGCCGAGTTTATTCCAATATTTTTATCCGAAGTTACATTGCTCTTTAAAAAAGGAATTTTGCCTGTTGATATTGCTTTTATAAACGTTTCACCTCCTGATGAACATGGTTTTTGTAGTTACGGAATTGATGTCGGAAATATAAAAACTCCAGCTGAAAAAGCAACTTTGGTAATTGCTCAAGTAAATCAACAAATGCCACGCGGATTAGGAAATAGCTTTATTCACATAAATAAAATTAATTACATAGTTGAAGTAGATGAACCACTTCTTGAACTTCCACAAGTTGACCCAAATACTTCGGCAGAAGTTTTGGAAATTTATGATAGAATTGGAAAAAACGTTGCCGATTTAATTGAAGACGGCTCAACTCTTCAAATGGGAATTGGTGCAATTCCTGATAATGTTATGAAGTATCTTCGAAATAAAAAGGACTTAGGCGTTCATACAGAAATGTTTTCTGATGGAATGATTGATTTGGTTGAAGATGGAATTATAACTGGCGATAAAAAAACTTTGCATCACGGAAAAATTATCGCTGGATTTGTTCTCGGAACTAAAAAATCATACGATTATATCAACAATAATCCAGTTTTTGAATTTCATCCTCAAGAATATGTTAACGACCCATTTATTATTGCAAAAAATGACAAAATGGTTGCAATCAATTCTGCAATTGAAGTTGATTTAACAGGTCAAGTTTGCTCCGATTCAATTGGTACAAAATTATTTAGTGGAATTGGCGGACAAGTTGATTTTATTCGCGGAGCTGCTTATTCTGAAGGTGGAAAGCCAATTATTGCACTTCCTTCAACAACAAAAGATGGAAAAATTTCAAGAATTGTTCCAACATTAAAACCCGGCGCTGGCGTTGTTACTTCGCGTGGCGACGTTCATTATGTTGTTACCGAGTTTGGAGTTGCCCAACTTTGGGGAAAATCAATAAGAGAAAGAGTAAAAGCGTTAATTAATATTGCACATCCAGATTTTAAAGCTGAACTTTCAGAATTTGCTAACAAAACTTATAATTTGAACTTATGATTGCTGTAATTGGTGATATTCACGGTTGTTATTATACTTTAGTGGAACTTTATGAAAAAATAATTAAAAAGTATCCCAACATAAAAATATATTCTGTCGGTGATTTTATCGATAGAGGAAATCATAGTTGCGATGCTTTGGAATTTATAATTCAGAAGAAAATTGAATTTACACCCGGAAATCACGAATATATGTTTTATAATTTTTTCAAAGATCCATCATCGGTTTTTGCTCGTTCTTGGGTTTTTAATGGAAGTGAAGCGACCTTAGAATCGTATGAAGACCACGAAGAAAAGGTTTTTGAACACATAGAAGTTATAAGAAAAGCTCCATTTTACTACAATACTCCAGATTGTTTTATTTCACACGCTGGAGTTTCAAAGGAATATGAGCATTTTTTGCCAAAAAATTTCCGAAGTGATTTATCCACCCTGCACGATTTAATTACAAACGATTACCGCTCCGATAGGGGAGTTTTATGGTGCCGAGACGAACCGCTAAATTTAGGAAAATTGCAAATAATTGGTCACACAAAGCATCAAGAAATTATTTTGGATGAAGATAATAACGCCGTTTATATCGATACAGGTGCTTATGTTGGAAATAAACTTAGTGCTGTTATTGTTGATAAAGAGCAAATTATTGATGTAATTGACGTTAAAACTCACTTAAACGATATTATATAAAAGTACATAATTAAAATTTTTTAGCTAAAATTGAAATTGATTTAGCATCAAATTTAGTTTAGGAAATCAACTTAAATTCTATAAAAATATTACTTAATTCCAATAAACTTATTTTTTATCCAAATTTATAATAACTTTACGCAGTAAAATTTAAAATTTAAGGTAAATTGAAAAACAGCTATTACTTTATTTCAGATATTCATTTCGGATTGCTCGAGCACGAAAAAGAAGTTGCTCGCGAGTTAGTTTTTATTGAGTTTTTAAACTCAATAAAAGATTCTGCAAAAGAACTTTATATACTTGGCGATTTGTTTGATTATTGGTTTGAATACAAAAAAGTGATTCAAAAAGGATATTTTAGAACTTTTACGGCTTTGAATGATTTAGTAAAAAATGGAACAAAAGTGCATTATATTATCGGAAATCACGATTTTATGCACCGCGATTTTTTTGAAAAAGAAATAGGAGTTTCACTTTATCAAGCCGAAATTGAAAAGGAAATTGATGGCAAAAAGTTCTATTTAGCTCATGGTGATGGATTAGTAAAAAATGATTTCGGATATTTAATCCTAAAAAAAATATTTAGAAACAAATTTGCTCAAAATTTGTATTCGTTAATCCATCCAAATTTGGGAATAAAATTAGCGCAAGGTACAAGCAAAACAAGTCGCGATTATACCGGAAATAAAGATTATGGCGAAGGAGACGGATTGCTTGAATTTGCCAAACAAAAATTTGAGATAGGATTTGATTTTGTAATTTTAGGTCATACACATCAAGAACGAATTGAAGAAATTGACAACAAAATTTATGCAAATTTGGGAACATGGCTTAAAAAGCCAAATTATGGAATTTATAAAGATGGAAAATTTGAATTAAAGGATTGGAAATAAAATGGCGAAAGAAATAATTAATGTAAGAAAGCAAAAATCACAATTTAAGTCATACTTAAAATATTTTTTAATATTCTTGTTAGTATTTACAGTTGTTAGTGGAATTATTATTTATCGAAATGTGGTTGAAGGACTTCCATCACTTGAGCAGTTAGAAAACCCAAAACAGAGTTTAGCAACTGTTATTTATAGCTCCGATGGAGTTGAAATTGGGCGTTTCTTTAGAGAAAGCCGCACCGAAACAAGAATGGATTCAATTCCTGTTCATTTAGTTCAAGCCTTAATTTCAACTGAGGATAAAAAATTTAGAGAACATTGGGGAGTTGATTTAAGCAGAATTGTAAAGGGAATTTTAAAAACCATATTTCTTGGCAAAAAGCAAGGTGGAAGCACAATTACTCAACAATTAGCTAAAAATCTTTACGAATTTAAAGTATCAAACGAAAATTTTTATGAAACAATTACACGAAAAATTCGAGAAGTTATTACAGCAGTTCAAATTGAAAGGACTTACACAAAAAATGAAATTTTGGAAATGTATTTCAATAATTCATATTTTGGACGTGGAGCTTACGGAATTTCGATGGCGGCGCGTGTTTTCTTTAACAAAAGCGTAGTTAATTTAACAATTCCAGAATCTGCTGTTTTGGTAGCATTGCTTAAATCTTCGGTTGTTTACGATCCCGAAAGAAAACCAGAAAACTCAATGCGACGCAGAAATCTTGTGATGAACGAAATGCGTGAAGATGACATAATTACAGATGAACAATACGAAAAATTTGCAGAAATGCCGTTAAATGTGTTTATAAAAGAAGCAAAATCGAAGTTTTATAGCGATATTGCTCCTCACTTTGTGGAATATATTCGTCAACAAATGGAAGATTTATCCGAAAAACACTACTTTAACTTATATGAAGATGGATTATCAATTTACACTTCGCTCGATTCAAGAATGCAAAAAATTGCTAATAAATCGGTTAAATCGCAATTAGACCAAATTCAAACTCAATTTGATAAATTTTGGAATTGGGAAAAAAATAAAAGTACTTTAGATGCATTATTAGATAAAGCAATCAAACAAACTCATCGTTATCAAAATGCTAAATCTTCGAGCGAAAAAAGCAATATTTATAATTTGTTAAAACTTCATCCACCTTTTGTTGACTCAGTAAAAAAAGTTGCACAAACAATTGAAGTCGGTTTCGTTGTTCTCGATTCAAAAACTGGAGATATTAGGGCAATGGTTGGTGGACGCGATGTTGAGAAAGGTCGCGGATTAAATCACGTTACACAAATTAGGCGTCAACCTGGTTCTTCGTTTAAACCAATTGTTTACACAGTTGCTTTGGATAACGGACTTTATCCATCATATCCAATTTTGAACCAACCTTTTGATTATAACGGTTGGTCTCCATCAAATTTTGAAGGCGATTATGGTGGCTATTTAACTTTGCGTGATGCAATTAAAAATTCGGTTAATCTTGTAGCTGCAAGGTTGATAATTGAAGGTCACGTTCCACTTGACCAAGTTGGTGAATATGCTAAAAAAATGGGAATTAAGACTAAATTAAATCTTTTTCCAGCAATAGCTCTTGGTGCTTCTGAAGTTGTTCCATTAGAGTTAACAAGTGTTTTTGGAACAATTGCAAATCGTGGAATTTATAACGAACCAATTTCTATCTTAAAAGTTACTGATAAAAACGGATTATTGGTTGAGTCGTTTTCATCCACAAGTCACGAAGCAATTTCGGAAGAAACCGCTTATTTGATTACAAGTCTTTTGCAAACAGTTATTAATGAAGGAACTGGAATTAGAATTAGGTCAATTCATAAATTTTACAGACCCGCAGCAGGCAAAACGGGAACAAACGGCGATTATAAAGATGCGTGGTTTATGGGATTTACTCCACAATTAACCGCAGGTGTTTGGGTTGGATTTGATGATCAAAGAATTGCTTTTACAGGGGCTTATGGTCAAGGTGCAAAAGTTGCCGCACCAATTTGGGGTGAATTTATGCGCGAAGTTTATGAAACTATAAAATTGCCAATGGAAGGATTTAATCCACCAGCAAGTGGCGATATTGTATCGGTATCTTTCTGTAAAAATACTATTTACGAAACTGGAAATCCAAAACTTTATACCGACGGATGCTCAAGCGGAAAAGTAACGGATATTATTAATGTTAAAGATGTTCCAGATACTTTTAACAGAGATAGAGATACTACAAGAAGAAATTCTAATAAATATAGAATAGTTGACAAAAATTCGCATGAAGCCAAAGAAATTACGGATTAATGTGAGCAAAAATTCAGAATTGGACTTAGCATATTTGGAAGCAATCGAATTTGCTAAGTCGCATTATGAAAATTTTCCAGTTCTATCATTTTTTGTTCCCCAAAAGATAAAAAAAGATGTTGCAATTGTTTACCAATTTGCTCGTCAAGCAGATGATATTGCTGATGAAGGCAACTTTACTGAAACTGAACGAATTGAAAATTTAAACAAATACGAACAAGATTTTACGAACTCACTAAACGGAAAATTTTCAAATCCTTTTTGGATGGCTCTTTCCAATACAATTAAAACTAAAAATTTATCATCAAACAATTTTTCTAAATTGTTAACCGCTTTTAGGCAAGATATTACCAAATCAAGATATGCAAATATGGAAGAATTGCTAAATTATTGCAGTTATTCGGCAAATCCCGTTGGAAGAATAATTTTGGAACTTCACTCAATTAATGACGAAAGTGCTTTGCAATATTCCGATAAAATTTGCACCGCTTTGCAAATAACAAACTTTTTGCAAGATATTTCTGTCGATTTTGATAAACAACGGATTTATTTGCCACTTGAAGAATTGACTAAATTCAATGTTTCCGAAAATATATTTCATTTAAAAGAAATAAACAGTAATTTTAAGCAAATGATGAAAGCACAAATTAAAAATATGACTAACTATTTTGAAACTGGAAAAAATCTTTTGCCTTTTTTGCCTTTTGGATTGAAGCAGCAAATTAAATGGACAATTAACGGCGGTGAAGGAATTCTTAAAAAAATTACTGAACTCAATTACGATGTGCTTAACACAAGACCAAAATTTTCAAAAATGGATTTATTAAAATTACTTTTCCAAAAATGATGATTAGCCAAGCAAAAGAAATATCAAAAAAAAGCAAAAGCAGTTTTTATTATGCTTTTAATTTGCTTCCAGTTGATAAAAGGGAAGCTATGACAACACTCTACGCATTTTGTCGTAAAACGGATGATATTGTTGATGAAAATAATTTAACTTCCGAAACCAAATCAAAAGATTTGCAAAATTGGAAAACGGAGTTGGAAAAATGTCTTTTGGGAGAATCATCACTTCCATTATTAAATAGTTTGGCTGTAACAATAAATCAGTTCAAAATTCCAACCGAGCCTTTTTTTGACTTAATTAAAGGAATGGAAATGGATATTTCGCAAAGTCGTTATTCAACAATTGATGATTTAATTACTTATTGTTACCGAGTTGCTGCAACAGTTGGTTTAATGAGCATCGAAATTTTTGGATATAAAAATATTGCCACACGTAAGTTTGCCGTAAATCTTGGTTTAGCTCTGCAGCTAACAAATATTCTTCGCGATATAAAAAAAGATGCTCTTGCTGGAAGAATTTATTTACCATTGGAGGATTTGAAGCGCTTTAATTATTCTGAAGAAGAGCTTTTTGCCAACGTTTATAATGAAAATTTTGTACAATTAATGCGATTTGAAGCCAACCGAGCAAAAGCATATTTTGAAAACGCAAACAAAAATCTTGATATAGTTGATAAACCATCAATGTTTGCTGCAAGGGCAATGCAACATATTTACTTTAATTTGCTCAAAAAGTTGGAAGCAAAAAATTTCAATGTTTTTGCCGAAAACATCAATGTTGGAAAGTCCGAAAAGGCAATAATTGCACTTGGAGTTTGGGCAAAATATAATTTGGTTTATTAGTACTTTTTTGAATAAAGTTACCATTTCTAATTAAATATAAATTCACTTTTTTTCAAAAGCATGATAATTTCACTAAAAAGAAAGAATAGAGTAGTAAAATGAAGAAAATTTTAATAATCGGTGGTGGATTATCTGGAATTTCTTCTGCTGTTTTTCTTTCAAAATATGGATTTGATATTGAGATTATTGAAGCTTCGCCCAAAATGGGTGGACGAACTTATTCGTTAAATTATAACGGAATTGAGGTTGATAACGGTCAGCATATTTTAATGGAATGTTATAAAAACACATTGGAATATATCGATTTAATTGGCACAAGAAATTTATTCGATTTTCAAAAATCGCTTTCAGTTAATTATGTAAATGATAAAAAAGAACTTTTTCACTTCAAAATACCAAAATATTTTTATCCAATAAATCATTTTATTGGATTGATGCAATTCAAATTGCTTTCAATTAAAGATAGATTCTCAGTTTTGAAAATGTTTGTTAAAATTAGAGTTACAAGGACTGCAAAATTTAACGACAAAACGGTTTATGAATTTCTAAAAGAAAATAATCAATCAGAAGATGTGATTAACAAGTTTTGGGAAAGCTTAATTATTAGCACAATGAACACTTCCGCAAAAACTGCTTCTTCCAAGTTGTTTGTAGAAATGATGAAGATTATTTTTTTTGAGGATAAGAAAAATTCGAATATAGTTATTCCAAAAGTTGATTTAAGCAATGCACTAATTAACCCAGCTTTGAGTTTTTTGGAAACCAAAGGAGTAAAAATATCTACTTCTGAACGACTTATTGCGATTAACCTAAATGAAGGAAAAGTGCTTGAAATTGAAACAAATAGGCGAAAAATTTCGGATTTTGATGCAATTATTTCATCAATTCCATTGTTTAGTTTAAGCAAAATAATTTTTGGAAAATCCTTGCCAAAAATTTCTTTTCCAAAACTTGAATATTCACCAATTGTAACAGTTCATGTTTGGCTAACCGAAAATCCGCTAAAAGAGAAAATGTATAACCTAATTGGAAGTGAATTTGATTGGGTTTTTAATCACAAGACACACTTATCTTTTGTTAAAAGTAATGCAAAAAACCTTGCTAATCTAAATAAAAATATCGTTATTAAGATTGTTTTCTCGGAATTAAAAAAATATTTTACTATATTAACTAAAACAGAAATTAAGGATTATATCGTGTTAAAAGAGAAACATGCTACTTTTATTCCTGACCTCAATTCAAACGAAGCCAGAAAATCAATATCAAAAATTGCTAATAATTTGTATATAATTGGCAATTGGACAAATACTGGTTTACCTGCAACAATTGAAGGTGCAATTAAAAGTGGTAAAGATATAACCCAAAAAATCACTTTTAAATAATTTATCTAACTATTTTTTAATATTTATTCAGGAGGTTTTATGTCTATATTAAAAGACAAATTGGCTGCCAAAATTGATGCTCACCGTCCAAGAACTACACGTTTATTAAAAGAATTTGGCGATGTAAAAGTTGGCGAAGTAACAATGGAGCAATTAATTGGTGGTATGCGAAGTGTCAAGTCTTTAGTTACCGATATTTCTTACTTAGATCCTATGGAAGGTATTCGTTTTAGAGGCTATACAATTCCAGAAACATTGGAAAAACTACCAAAAGTTCCAGGTGGAAAAATGCCTTATGTTGAAGGATTTTTCTATTTATTGTTAACTGGTGATATTCCAACTGATGAAGATGTAAAAGCAGTTGCAGCTGAATTTAAAGCTCGTAAAGTGGTTCCAGAATATGTTTTTAATGTTTTAAGAGCAATGCCCGAAGATTCACATCCAATGGCAATGATTTCTGCTGCCGTTGTTGCAATGCAAAGAGAATCAATTTTTGTAAAAGAATATAACGCTGGCTTAAATAAAATGGATTATTGGAAACCAACTTATGAAGATTCATTAAATCTTTTGGCTAAACTTCCAGAAATTGCAGCTTTTATTTATCGTTTAAAATATAAAGGTGGCGATATTATTCCTTCTGACCCAAATTTAGATATGGGTGGCGATTTTGCTCATATGATGGGAATTGATGCTCCTTATGATGACGTTGCAAGATTATATTTTATTTTACACTCTGACCACGAAAGTGGAAATGTTAGCGCTCACACAGGTCACTTAGTTGCTTCTGCACTTTCTGACGTATATTATGCTACTTCTGCAATGCTTGATGGTTTAGCTGGTCCGTTACATGGTTTGGCTAATCAAGAAGTGTTAAGCTGGATGCAAGGCGTTATGGATAAAATGGGTGGTGAAAGCAAAATTCCAACAGAAGAAGAAATGAAAAAATTTGTTTGGGATACTTTAAACTCTGGACAAGTAATTCCTGGTTACGGACACGCAGTTTTAAGAAAAACTGACCCAAGATATCAAGCACAAAGAGAATTCTGTCTTGAATATATGCCAGATTATCCTTTATTCAAATATGTTGATGTTCTTTATAAAGTAACTCCAGATATTTTGAGAGAACAAGGAAAAGCTAAAAATCCTTGGCCAAATGTTGATGCTCAATCAGGCGTTATTCAATGGTATTATGGATTAAAAGAATATGATTTCTATACAGTTCTTTTTGGTGTTGGAAGAGCAATAGGCGTTCTTGCAAATATTACTTGGGATAGAGCTTTGGGATATCCTTTGGAAAGACCAAAATCTCTAACTACCGATATGCTCGAAAAAATTGCTGGAATTCACTAATTAGCAAATAATCTTTAAAAGGGATGCCATTTGGTATCCCTTTTTTTTTATATTTTAAAGCAAAAAATTTGGAATTACTATGATTACTGAAATTATCACATCGCAATTAAATGAAATTAGACAAAGTGTATTTAAAGGCAAAGCGGCTTTGGAAGAAAGTGAAATTAAGCTATTATCCGAGCAGATAAATAGTGTTTTTTCCAAAAAGAAAAATTATGAATTGCTTTTTGAGACTGATAATTCCAAAATATTATTAGATATACTAAAATCAATTCCAACAGCGCATTTGGCAGAAGTTATTCTGTTGGACTTAAAAGGGGAATATTTCTACGACTTTTCTAACTTTTTAGCAAAAAAAGGGAAATCCGATATTACAAAACAAAGCGTTATTCACGAGTTGCTAAATCTCTTTCGCTATTCTGAATGGTTACAAAAAATTGCCACTGAAAAAAAATGGGAAATTCTATTTGCCGAATTAATAGAAGTAAGTAATTACAATTACAATGTGCTTTTTAGTCAAAGAGTTCGCGATTATTCCAACAAAACCCTTTTTAAAGTTATAAAAGGTGATAGATTTGAAGAGCTAACTTGGGAAAAAGTAAATAAAAGTACTCAAAAATACGCAAAAGCTTTAAGAGCAGTTTTAAGTGATTCTGAAACTGAAGATATGGATGTTGCGTTTTTGATGGAAAACAGCCTCGAAATGGCTTTGTTGGATATTGCGTCACTTTCAAATGGAATAAGAAATGTAATGATTCCTGCAAACTCGGTTTGTGCTCACATAACATTTATTCTTAATCAGACAAAAGTGCCAATTCTTATAGTTTCAAATGAAAAACAATTATCCAAAATTAAAACAGTTAGAACCGAGCTAAAATATTTGCAAAAAGTTGTGTTAATTTCAGGCAAAAGTGTCGAAAGTTGGGTAATTCCGTTTAGCGAATTTCTTCAACTTAGTAGCTTGCAAAATGACACAAATGCAAACATAAATGTGAACGATTTGGCTTCGCTCATGTACACTTCTGGAACAACTGGCGACCCAAAAGGAATTATGTTTTCGCAAATGAACATAATTTATAAGCGTTTTATGCGCGCAATGGCACTTCCAAAAATTTCTGATAATGATAGATATTTAGCGTTTCTTCCATTATTTCATACTTTTGGAAGATATTTGGAACTTTCGGGAGCATTATTTTGGGGTGCGGAATATTGTTTTATGGAAAATCCTTCAGTTGAAACAATGATTGCTAATATGAATCTTGTTAAACCAACAATTTTTATTTCAATTCCTAAAAAATGGCTCGAACTTTTTGAAGCCGTTAAATCGCGGGCAAATATTGAACTTGATTCAGAAGAAGTGATAAAAAAAGCCGTTACAGAAGTTACTGGCGGTGAATTAAAATGGGGATTATCGGCTGCTGGTTTTCTTCCATCGGAAGTTTTTGAATTTTTTCCAAAATACAATATCACTTTAATGAGTGGATTTGGAATGACGGAAGCAACTGGTGGAATTTCTATGACTCCACCCGGTGAATATTTCACAAATTCGCTTGGAAGAGAGCTTCCGGGAATTGAAATGAAAGTTGCCGATGATGGCGAACTTTTAATTAGAGGAAAATATGTAATGCTTGGCTACTACCAGCAAGATAATTCGGTTACTTTTGATGCCGATGGTTGGGTGCCAACTGGCGATATTATGCGTCAGGACAAAAATGGTTTTATTGAAATAATTGATAGAAAAAAGGAAATTTATAAAAATATTAAAGGCGAAACTGTTGCTCCGCAAAAAATTGAGAACTTTTTCCGCGATTTCGAAAATATAAAACAAGTATTTTTAGTTGGCGATCACCGTCCTTTTAACACTTTGTTGATTTATCCAAATTTTGCCGAAGCACAAACTTTTTTTGATAAAATGGATGCCAAACAAAAACATGAATATTTTTCGTCAATTATAGTTACCGTAAATAATTTTATAGCTCCTTTTGAACGAATTGTCGATTTTAGAATAATTAACCGCGAGTTTAGTCTCGAAAAAGGCGAATTAACCGAAAAGGGAACTTACAAACGCAGAGTAATTGAAAATAATTTTTCCGAAATTATTGAAACTATGTACGAAAAAACTCACACAAACATTTTAGTTGGCAAAATTGATGTTAAAATTCCAAACTGGTTTTTACGCGAAAAAGGAAGTTTGAGCAGCGATGTTGTTGCTTTTGGAAATGAATTGGTTCTTCCAAATTTGAATAAGCAGCTTGTTATTTCCATTATTGACAAAAAGAAAAATTTAGTAAAAATTGGTGGATATATTTACAAAGTCCGTAGTTTCAAATTGGATTTGCAATCAGTTCTAACAAATGCTTCACTTTGGCTTGGAAATAAGGAACTTTACGATTTTGCTGGAGATTCCATAATTCAATGGACGAGAAAACACGCTTCCGAAGATGGAATAGCTTTTCAAGATTCCTCCGATATTGTTCTTGGAAATGATGCTGTTGCTAAAGAAATGGAAAAATACATTTCGGTTGGTGAAGATTCGCTTCAAGGTTTGCACAAAGCATTGCTAATTTTGCAAAGCGATTCCTATCACGTAGCTCAATTTGGTATTCAATATTTATCACAAATTTTATTGGACGATTTAAGTGTAAATTATTCATTGGTGAAAAATATTCTGCTAAGACCAAATATTAGCAAATTGATAAAAATAAGACGCGAAATGCTAAAGTTAGTCCTTCAAAATAATAAAAAATTTGAGCTAACTAAGGTTTTTAATCTTTATTTGGATTTTGACCATAATATAATTGATGACGAAGTAATAAATTCCACAATTGACCACTTAAACAAAAACGATTTTGTTCAACTCATAAACACTTTGTTAAACGTAAGGTTGGAAAATTATAAAATTGCAAAAAATATTGAACAAACTTGCTATCCAACTTTGTTGAATTTGCTAAGTCAATACGGAATTTTGCATCCAACAACTTATGAAAAACTGCGTCAAATTTTGGTAAATCTTCAATTAATGAAAGAGCATTCCAAACTTTCCGAATTGGCACTAAATACTCGTAACGAACTGCGAAACGGATTTAGAGAATGGCTTGGAAAAAATCAGAAAATTGCTGTTGATATGGAAACTGGCGATGAATATAAATGGTGCGATGTTTTAATCTTTGAAGATGGAATTGATCCAAAAGATGTTCAACTTATGAAAATAGCTTTAACCGAATCGCCACTTATCCGCGAAGCAATTTTTCTCTTTTCAAAAGGTAAGTTGATACGATTAACCAACATTTTGCCAAGTGGCGTTTGGATTAGCTATATAAGAGAATATGAAAACAAAACTTTGTATCGCATTTCTGTTCAAACCAGATATGAAGGCTCGTTTGATATTGTAATTGTTATAAACAAAAACCGCGAAGAAGTTGATATTTTTAAGGAAGTAAATTGGCTTATTTTAGCTGGTTCAAATACTTTGGCTAAGGATTTAGTAGAAGATTTTGGCGGATATTGGCGAGAATATAAAGTTTGGACAAGTCAATATAATCCTAGTGATAATGTTGGAAAAGTTATCGGTCGCGAAGTTAGAAAAAATGATGGTTTTTCTAAAGAAAGAATTAAACAACTTTGGCCATTTTTTATTTGGAATGCTTCAGTTGCAATTAGTAATTTCTGGAAGTTATCGGGCAAAAAGTATATTCTTAAATCGACAACAACAAAGAATTTTATAATTCCTTCGCACGATTATCAAACTGGAACAAAAATTCTGTCTCTTTCTGAAACTTTGCCTTTTGTTACAGCAACAGAAATGATTGAAAATTTTGAATCAGATTTTGTGATTAAAACTCAGTTGGAATATGAATTTTTTAATCTAAAAAATTACTGGAAATATATCTTTTCGGGCATTATTGATGCTTTGGGTGAACAAGATGGATTGGAATTGCTGCTTCAATATAAATCCGAATTACAAAATGTGAACGAAAATAGCGATAAAATGGAATATTTGAACGATATAATTAACGTGGTACAAACACGCAAATTTATGCCAAAACGATTATATTTTGCAATAAAACGATTCCATCGTTGGTTTGCGTTAAATAATGATGCTTCATTTACCGCACAAGCCGAAATGTTAGCCGAACTATATTCCACTTACAGATTGGATGAAATTGTAAACACTTATCCCGAAGTTCGAACTCGCTTCTTTTCCGAAACTGTTTTCTTAAATTCAAGCAGTTCAACAAAAGATGTTCTAAATTATTTGGTTGAAGAATATCATGGAAAAGAAGAAATGAACAAAGACGATTTGTTAAATCAAATTACAAATCTTCAACGCGAATATGATTTGAGCGAAAAAGAGAAGTTTTTCTTGGCACGTTTAAGCTTTCCACATCTTAAAGCTAATGTTAGTGCCGATTTTCTTAAAATTAAAGGCGAAGTGTTCCCAGGTGCAAATTTGGTTATCAAAATAAATGATTATGACGGAAATCCATTCTTTATAAGAATGCCAGTTTCGCCAAAGGAAATTTCTCGCTTGCATCAATTATATATTGAAGCCAATTTGCTTGTAAGTTTTCAAACAAAACACAGCTTTTTAATTGCAATTTCGGAAAGGGGATTTATAATTGGCGGTTTATATTATCTAAAAACTTCCAAAGATACTGTTCACATGGAAAAAATAGTCGTTTCTGACCATTATAGAAGAAAGGGAATAAGCGATTTGCTAATGAATGAATTTTTTGAACGTATGAAAGCTGATGGTTTCAAATTTGTTACAACTGGATTTTTCCGCCCAGAATATTTTTATCGTTTTGGATTTAAAGTTGAACGTAAATATTCTGGTTTAGTTAAAGAATTGGACTCAAACCCAGAAGAAACCAAATAGTTTATTTTTAACAATAAAGGAGGAAATATGAAGAAAGCTATTATTTTAATACTGATGGTTTTATCTGCATCAATATTTTCGCAAGAAGAGAAAAAGATAAATCCCAATTTTTATAATACTTGGGTTGAAAGCAATTATTACGAAAAAATAATGAGTTGCAAAACTCCTTATGAATTAAACTCGGTTGGGGATAACATAATTGAATTGTATTTTTATGAGTCTGAAAATAGAATTCTCTTTTCATCATTTTATGAAGGAATTAAAAGAAATTTTATTGTTGAAAATAGCGACACTATTAAAACGTTGGATTTAAATGGCAAGAAATCTACTATTTATTTAATTAGTGATAAAAACAAAACCCAATTGGTTGTAGAAAATGGAGAAAAAACGCTCCACTATAATGCTCTCGAAAAGAAATATTATTTACCTAATGGAGTTCAAAATCTACTGAATGATATGTTTTTTGCTGGCGAGTATTTTGTTGAGTCTGATTCGACTAAAAAGGTAATATTTTCGTCCGATGGAAATGTTAGCGGTATTGGTGATTTTAACGAATATCAAATACCAATAAAAGGAATTCCTTTACCAAGGGAATATGATATTGTGTTACTTCAAAAAGTGAATAAAAAGTAGAAAACTCAATGCTACTACACTGGAAAATGACGAAAGATGAAATTATTCTCTATAATCTAAGTGAATCATTTGACGATAACGGAAATTACATAGAACCAGTAATTCTTGACAAGTATTTAGTATTAAAAAGACAATAATAGAGGAAATAATATGAAACAAAACAAAATAGCAATTACTGGTCAACCAATTTCATGACGATACAAAGCAAATCCCCTCTTGAGAGGGGAAAGATGCGGTGCTTTTTCCGCATCAAGGGGTGTGTTTGATATAAGTCGAGTCATTTTCTTGGAAAAGAGGCAAATTAAAATAAACTTGCCACAAATGTATTAAATCCATATTTTGCGAGCGTTAAAAAAAAGAAGATAAATTTATTGAAGGCAATTTGAAAATAGGCAGCTCAAATATAAATAATTTACAAACGCAAAAATTCCGCTTAGTGAGAACAATAAAACGTAGGAATTTGGATCTTCAATTTACTTAAAATATAGTTAAACACTGCAAAATATCAGCGTTGGGAAGATAAATTAATATACACAAGTTTTTACGGGATTGTAATGTCACAAAAAAGAATAGCATATAAGGAATATTTCGAATTTAATATAAAGAATTTATATACTCTTGGAGTTATTGCTATTTTTATAAGTTTTATTATAGATTTTATAACTTTTGCCTCAACAATAAATTATAGTATTTATATACTATATGTGTTTTCGTTGTTATCAATTTATGGCTTTTTTATTCTTGGAATAAAGAATAAGTTAAGTATTGAAAAAAGCTATGCTGCGATTGTATACATAACAATAATAAACATTATAGTCCTTTCCGCAATATTTTATTATCGTGGTTTGGACGATTTAAATTTTCAACTTTATCGAAATATTATAGATGCCCCTCTATTAATCCTTTCAGTTGCTCTTATTTCTGGGTATAGACAAACAATTGTTGTTGGAACTATTTTTGCCATTTTAGTTTATTTTTCATTTACTATCACTGGTAACGACAATATAAACGAAATACATATTTATTCAAGCGTTCTAATTATTATTACTACAATTGTGGCATCATTTTTTGTGAAATCGTTAGAAAGCACTATGTCTAAACTTAAAGAGCAACAGGAGATTATTGAACTTCAGAAACTAGAACTTCAGCAAATAAATAAAGAAAAAGATGACTTGTTTTCAGTAATCGCTCACGATTTAAGAGGTCCTATTGGATTATCAAAAGAATTACTCGAATATTGGAGCACAGAAGATCTTGAGGAAGAAGACAGAAACGAATTAATGGAGTTATTAAAAAACAGTAATTTTAGCACTTATAGTCTTCTTACAAACCTACTAACTTGGGCAACTAGTAATAGTGAGCGTTTAATTAATTCGCCAGCGCATAACAGTTTATTACTTACAATTACTAATGTTATCGAGAACCTTTTGCCTCAAGCACAGAAAAAGGGGATTATTTTTAAAGTTAATATTGACAACGATTTTAAAGCTTTTTACGATGAAAATATGATTTCTACCGTTTTACGTAATTTATCTTCAAATAGTATTAAATTCTCAAATAATGGCGGAATAATAACATTTAATGCAATTTATGAAGGTGAAGTTGCTATTATTTCTGTATCAGATAATGGCGTTGGAATTGAGACGAGCAAAGTTGAAAAATTATTCAAGAAAAAAGAAATTATTACAACTTTAGGCACAGATAATGAAAAAGGCTCTGGACTTGGACTGAAGATTTGTGAAAATTTTGTTAAACTAAATAAGGGAGAAATTTGGGTGGAAAGTAAAAGAGGTAAAGGAACAACTTTTAGTTTTTCTCTACCTCTTAATTAAAAATAAACTCTAAAAAAACCTTGTTGTTTAACTTACAATCAAATTTAGAAAGTACAATCATAAAAGCAATAATTCAATCTACAAATCAATTATTTCGTTTTATTTAATCAAAATCATTTTTTTACTATCAACAAAATTGCCACTTTCTAAACGGTAAAAGTAAATTCCAGAACTTAAGTTTTTTGCGTTAAATGTTACTTGATAATTGCCAGCTTTTTGGTTTTGGTTAACCAAAGTTGCTATTTCATTTCCAAGTATGTCATACACCGTCAGTCTCACTTCTTGCATCTCACCTCTCACACTTGTTGGAATTGAATATCTTATCACAGTACTTGGGTTAAAAGGATTTGGAAAATTCTGTTCCAAGGCAAATTTAGTTGGAATATTCTCGTCTTGGTCAGCAACATCAGAAACCAAATCATCTAAACCTGGTAAACCATTAATAGTTGATGATTTTACCCAATATGAAGCATCATTAGGATTTCCAACTGGATTTTTTGCCGCCGAAACCAACGAAAATCCATCCCCATCAGCTTCTACCGCCCAAGGTGATTTATCATCAAATGTAAAATTTATAACAGTATCTTTTACTGCATTTGTTAGTTTTATATTTTCACCGCTATTGTCAAGATTTCCATCAAACTCACCAAAAGGAAAAAATCCATAACGATTATTAAACTCAATGCTATCAGATGCCAATACAAAAAACTCTTTGGAAGCTAAAATTGAACTTTGTGGAAATGTAAACGAAATTCCGTTCACAAAAGCTACATCGGTTAAGTTTAGTTCAGTTGAACCAATATTTTTTAATTCAATAAATTCAAAATTCTTTCCATCAACAGTATCTTGTCCCAAAATGTAATCCAAAGGATGATAATGTAGCTCAGTTATTTTTAAGTTTGTCAAATTTTCATCAATTATAAATTTGCTTTCGTTTAATGCACTCCAATTTCCACAAACAAGCGAACGAGCTTTTATGGTTAAAGTTTCTTCAATTTTTATTGGATTTGAATATAAAACAGCATTTTCCGAAATAGTTCCACCAGAAGACGAATTTCCAATTATCAGTGTTGGTAGAATTAAAAAATCGGAGCTTTGAATTGAAGAATTTAATCCTTGAATTGCCAAAAGATTTTCACCAGCATTCAAATTATTTATAAACTGAGATAAATCATAAGATTGATAACCTTCAACTTCTGTAAATGTTGTTGCTGCAGCGTTCCAGCTAAGCGTTGTTGGAGCATTAAGTTCAGCAACTTTAACTCCATTTAAGTAAGCAACAAAGCCATCATCAACCATAATGTTTAGATTCATAAAATTAATTCTTGATAAATCGCTTATTTCAACTGTAAAAGGTATTCGCATATAACAAGAATTATTAGGATTTGTGCCACTTTCGTGCATAAAATTTTGCGTGTTTAAGGAAATATATTGATTATAATCTGTTCCAGTATCATAACCAACTCCGCCGTTAATTCCATCGCAAGTCATCCAATTGGAATAGTCAAAATTTAAGTCGCTCATCCACAGACTACTTTGAGCAGAATTTGGGACTAAAACTTTTTTTGGTGCGGAGTTGTTAATAACTACTTTGCTAAAATTTGTGCTATTTGTTGGAGAATATGGGTCGGAGCCATCAGTTGTGTAATAAATATCTCCGTTTGGAACGCTTAATGAAACTTCTGTTCCTTTTGTAACAATTCCGCCGTTTAAATTATATTGTGGTGGAGTTAAATTGGAAAATAGATTTTTAGCTTTTAATTGCTCTAAAACTACATTATTTCTTGTTGGCAAATAATCATTAAGAATAAAATTTACCGCAGCCGTCCAATCAGCTTTTGTTCTTGGATAATATGATTTTGAATCGCCCCATCTTGCAGATTCGGCAACAATTGCTGTTTCAATTTGAGCTTTTCGGTTGTTTATTCGCGCAATATTTTTTTCAACAGTTAATGCACCATTATTAAAAAAGTGTTTATAAACTCGGTCAGAAAATCGTAAACGGTAGTTTTTGTTTTCAGAAAGTTTTTGATGAATCCATTGTGGATTTGAACTTTCAAAATACAGCCCAGCAGTAAAAGGTCCAGTTCTGTCAATTCCCCAATCGTTAAAAAACAAACTATGCTCGGCATCGTGTCTGAAAAACTTAAATCCATCAGGATTAACGCGATTATAGATAGCATAAAAATTGTTTGGACTATCGTTATTTCTAAATCCAGAAATTGGACCATCAAAATCGCCGACAAAAAATGTAATTATCATATAATCTATTAAATTATCAACATCTAATAATTTTGGATAGAGGGAATTAGGAGTTAAATCAATGTTTAATCCCTGTACTTTAAAATAATTTTCATCATCAGAAAAACCTTTTTCGCCAGCATCCCAAAGTTCTTTCCATTTATCCAATGTTCCAGAAGTTGCTTCAACGTGATATAATTCAAAATTTTCACCAACATCTACTTTAATAACATCATAATCTTCTTCTTCGCCTCCAAAATATGATTCAGCAAATGATGCTTCACTTCTTTCTTGCGTTTGATATAAGCCCCAATATGTTCCATTTATAAATAAATGATAAAATCGGCTTCGAGTATATGGCTGGTTCATTTCACCTTGCAAATCGCGAGAAAAAACATCGCGCATAAAGGTATTATTTATATCGGCATAATATGACCAAGAATAATTTTGAGCAGTTCGTAAATCAATTTTATCAAATTCATCTGTGCCTTCATCACCAAAAAGTGGATATTTTAGTTTGTTTTTCCCATATTCTTCTTTAAAGAAAAATCTAAAAGCATGTTTTGGATTATCAAAATGTCTGCTCCAACCACCGCGTATTCTAATTCCACAATTGATTTGAAAACCTTCTGAACCATCAACATTTAATAATTCGAGTGAAGCATTTCTTTCCCATTCTTCGCCATGGTTAAGCGAATTTACATAAATTCCACTATCCGAATCGAAAAGATTCTTCAAATCAGTTACAAGTGAAAGAGTATTTATTGACTTAAATGCATCAACTAACTGCGTTTTATATAATTGATTATTATAAATTTCTGGGTCCATTCCATAATTTATATCATGTGTACCACCAGTTGGCAACCAACCCGAACCAGGTAACACATTATCGCGGGAAAGGGAATTGATTTTTTCTGGAAACAAATATGTCTGAGTTACAATTTTGCTAACCAAAGTGTCATAATTCGTAGCACATGCAGATATTATAAATCCAGGTGCGTAATCTCTATTTGTTACATTTGTAGGATTTATTTCAACAGAAACTGGAGAATTACTTGTAATTGCGGTTGATGAGTATAATGGATTTGTGCCATCCAAAGTGTATTTAATTTTTGAATTTGGGAAATCGCAAGAAATATGAAGCGTAAAATTTGCAGTATAAAAACCTCTTTCGTGCGAAAAAACTAAATCAGCTTTTTGCGAAGCATTTCCTAAAATTATAGAATTAACAAAGAACATGAAAAATAAAAAAGGAGTGAAAATAAATTGGGTAAGATTTGGTCGTTTATAATTCATTTTTTTACTCAAAATGTTAAAATTGATTGTTAAATTCTATTAGGTTCAACAAGCAAAAATAACAAATAATAACTTAATATTTTCTGATAAAACCGATCTTGAAAGCAAAATTGAGAATTATATTGGATGTTTTTGTTTCGGCTGGAAGTATTTAAAACAAAAAACCCCAATCATTTCTGAAAGGGGTTTAAAACTTTTCGATAAAATTTGAAAATTATACAGATTTAATTTTACCTTCTCTTACAAGTTTTGCCAAATCAGCAGTACCTTTTTTAGTAATAGTTCTCATTGCTCTTGTAGTTAATTTTACACTAACAAATTTATTCAATTCTTGAACCCAAATCTTTTTTTGTTGTAAATTTGGCAAAAATCTTCTTTTTGACTTATTGTGAGCGTGTGAAATGCTGCTTCCAGATATTGGTCCAACTCCTGTAACTTCACATATTCTTGACATATAATTCTCCAAAATTCATTCTAATCTTAATACGAATTCCAAATATAAAAAAAAAATCCTTTTTTAGGAAATAAATTATTAAATATTTTTAATTTGTTGGTGTTGCAGGTGCAATAACACGTTTTCCTAATTCTTGGTCAAGCATGTAAAGTCCGCTTTTGCTATCTTCAATTAAGTTAAATTTTTGCACAATTTCATTTGCAACAGCTTCTTCTTCAACTTGTTCGTCAACATACCATTGTAAAAAAGTACGTGTTGAGTGGTCTCTTTCCTCAATAGCCAAATCAGTCAATTCATTAATATTTTTAGTAATAAATTCTTCGTGGGTTAGAGTTTCTTCAAACACTTTTTTGGGCGATTCCCATTCATTTTGTGGTTTATCAATTTGTTCCAAAACAACTCTTCCACCAATTTTTTGAATAAAATCGAGTAATTTCATCGAGTGAATGTGCTCTTCTTCAGCTTGTAATCGCATCCATTTTGACATTCCAATAAGATTTTTACTCTCAAAATATGTTGCCATTGATAAGTATAAATATGATGAAAAAAGTTCTCTATTTAGCTGCTGGTTTAATGCCAGTTCCATATTTTTTGATATCATTATTTACCTCATTATTTAATTATAATTTGATTAATTTCGTTATCTAAAATATTGAATTAATAACTCATTCTCAATTGTCTATTTAGAGAAAATAAAAGGATAAAAATGAAAAAGCATATTTTAATTATATTTATTTCTTTTTCAACGCTATTTGCTCAAAATTTTGAGGAATTTTCTGTTCATCAATCTCATTTTGAAAAATTTAAGACCACAAATAAGCAGTTTGATAAAATTGTACTTTCTGAAAGTGAAATAATTCCATTACAAATAAATGCAAAAAAGGAACTATCTAAAAAGGTTTTTGGATATTTACCTGATTGGGAATATAACAAAGGTTCGCAAGAAAATTTGCATTATGATTTATTAACTCATATTGCAACTTTCGATTTTATGGTTTCTAGTTCTGGAAGTGTTGGTTTACCATCAAACTGGCCCTGGACGGATGTTATTAATGATGCTCATTCCGCTGGAACAAAAGTTATTATGACAGCAGTAAACTTTGATGAGGATGATATTAGAAACATCATTTCAAATTCAACCGCTAAACAAAAATTCTTTTCCGATACAAAAAATATTATTCAAACTTACCAATTGGATGGCGTAAATGTCGATTTTGAAGGTTTATACAATGCGGACAAAGGCACTTTAATAAATAATTTTATGACTGAACTTACGGCATATATTCATACAAATCTGCCAGGAAAGGAAGTTTCTTTTGCTGGACCAGCAGTTAATTGGAGCAATTATTGGAATTTAGATGGTTTAGTTCAAAGTTGCGATTATGTTTTTATTATGGGTTATTCTTTTTGGGGCAGTTGGAGTTCAACCGCAGGTCCTTGTGCTCCTTTAGTTGGATTTACAAATGATATAACATCGGTTGTAACAGAAGATTACGGTGTTCCCTTATCAAAATATCCAGAAAAGCTAATTCTCGGAGTTCCATATTATGGTCACCAATGGCAGACTTTAACTGGTGATGCTTATTCAAAAGTTGATACTGCAAACGAAGGATATTTAGGTTCAACTTTCTTTTATAACGATATTGATAAATCGCAAATATATGGTTTGCTTTGGGACGAAGTTTCACAAACAGCTTGGTTCCGCTGGCAAGAGGGAACTCAATGGAATCAAATTTGGTTTGATGATGTGCAATCGCTCGAAAAAAAATATGATTTGGCTATTTCTAATAATCTTGGTGGTGTTGGAATGTGGGCACTTGGTTATGACGGAGATAAACAAGATTTATGGAATTTAATAGATTACAAATTTGGTGCTGCAACGCTGCCAATTCCTAACAAACCTATTTCATTTAGAGTTAGTAATTATAACAAAGATACTATAATTCTTAACTTCGAAAATGTTGATTATGCCGAAAAATATGGTGTTTATTTAAGCTATGATGGAATTGACTTTAACAGAATAACTGAATCAGTTTCCAACACGGTTTCGATTACAAACTTGGAAAAAGATTCAATGTATTATTTCAAAATTGATGCTACAAACTCTTCTGGAACGTCTGCTCAAACTGAAGTGCTTGCTGGAATTCCTGGAGGTGAAGTTAACGATGTTTTAATTGTAAATGGATTTGATAGAACTTCTGAAACAAATAATACTTTTGATTATATCAGAATGTATGAAGTTCCAATGAAAAATTATCAATTTGCACTTTCTTCCACAAGCAACGAAGCTGTTTATAAAGGATTTGTGGACTTAAACAACTATCAATTTGTTTTTTGGATGTTAATGGATGAGAGCACAGTTGATGAGACTTTTAATTCTTTAGAGCAAGAAAAAGTTAGTGAATATTTAGATAATGGTGGAAATTTAATCGTCTCTGGTTCAGAAATTGGCTGGGATTTAAGTTACAAAGGCACAATTGTGGATAAGGAATTTTATGAAAATTACCTTAAAGCAATCTACATTGATGACGCTCCAAACAATGAAGATGCAACTTATTATACGGTAATTAGTTCGGAAGAAACTGAATTTAATTTTGATAATGGCACCCACGGAACAATTAATGTCGATTGGCCCGATGCAATAATGGCTACAAACGAAGCCACTAATATTTTCACATATAAAAATGTTCCTACTTCAAATGGTTATGCAGCAATTAAATATCGCAAGTCAATTTATTCTGCGGGTGGAATTGTTTATTTGGCATTTCCAATTGAATCAGTTTATGATGATTTTGAACGCTCACAATTATTTGGCGAAATATTTAACTATTTTGCAATAATTCCTTCAGTTGGTGGTTCAGATGAACTTCCAGAAAAGTTTGAATTGGCACAAAACTATCCAAATCCATTTAATCCAAGTACAGTAATTAAATTTGAAATACCAGAAGATTCACATGTAAAATTGGAAATATATAACTTGCTTGGACAAAAAGTAGCAACACTAATCGATAAAGAAATGGCAGCTGGTTCACATAATTATCAATTATCAATTAACAATTATCAATTACCAAGCGGAACTTATTTCTACAAATTACAAAGTGGAAGTTTCGTTGAAAGTAAAAAAATGATACTTTTAAAGTAATGTTGTGAATAGACTGAGATTCTCGCTAAAAGTTTGCCGCGGTTGATTTTAGCGGGAATCCATTTTACTCCATTTTGATAGATTCCGACTAAGAGCATGTCGGAATGACAAAATTTGAAATATTCCCAACCTAAACCTTTATCTTAACCTTATTTACTTTCCAACGATAAAATTGCAGCATCATAAACTTTTGGACGGACTTCTTTTATTATAGCTTCATCATCTGGATAAACACGATGAGTTAAAAATATAACAAATATTTTACGAATTGGGTCAATCCAAATTGAAGTTCCAGTATATCCTAAATGTCCAAAAGTGCCTGGTGAAAAATACTGTCCCGAAGAAGCAGATCCATCGTCAGAACGAGTATCAAACCCAATAGCTCTCGTACTTTTTGACGAATATTGTTTTGTAAAATTTTCCACAACTTCATTGCTTAAATATCTTTTTCCTTCATAAACTCCGTTATTTAATAGAATTTGACAAAGTTTTGATAAATCCTCAGTTGTGGAGAACAAGCCAGCATTTCCGCTCAAACCATTTAATCCACGAGCTAAAGGATCGTGAACAACACCTTGTAAATCTGGAGTAGTTGGTAAACACAATTTTTTTAACTCCTCATTTGGAGTGAACATAGTTCTATCCATTTTAAGTGGGGTTGTAAAGTTATCAGCATAAAATTTATACATTGGCTCTTTAACAATCGATTCAACAACCATCATTGTTGAAACAAAATTTAAACAACTATAAATTGTTTTGCTTCCAGTCTTGTACTCAAGATTTAGAGATTTTATTGTATCAAGAATTTGGCATTTATCTTCATCTTTTGATGGAGTATAATATGCTTGCAAACCGCTTTCGTGAATTAGTAAATCAACAACTTTAACATTTTCCTTTCCATTTTTTGCAAAATTTGGAATATAAAAAGAAACTGGTTTGTTAATATCAAGTTTCTGTTCGTCAACCAATTTCATAACGCAAAAATTTGTTCCAAAAGCTTTTGTAACCGAAGCTAAATCAAAAATTGAGTTATTTTCAACTTTGGGTGAGTTTTTGTCATAGGTAAAATTTCCATAAGCATTTTTGTAAAGAATGGAATTTTCATCTCCTATCAGAATTGTAGCTCCTGGGAAAATGGAATCCTCAATAGCCGAGTTTATTGCATTATCAACTAAACTAAAATTTTGAGCATTAATGGTTATAAATAAGAAAAATGATAAAAAAACAATTCGAACTTTCATGTTAAATCCTGTAGTGTATTAATAATTCAGTTTTAATTATGAATCTAATAACCTATATTTTAAACGTAAAATTTAAGGAATAATATCTGAGGATGCTAATGAAAAAATCTCTTTTAATGATGTTAATATTTGTTGGAATTAATTTTGCCCAAGAAGTTTCAGTTGTTGCAGTAAAGCAATTAACCAACCTTGAGCAAGGAGAGTTTTATTATCCAATAGGGAATAATGACGATTCTAAAATCGCATTTTCAAGCGACAATTATAAAGGTCTGTGGATTTTAGATAATTTCAACGGAAAGTTGGAAAAAATGAATGATTATTATTCGTCAGGCTACGAAGCACAATTTACGAATGATAATCAAATTGTTTATCGAAACGATAGTTTTATAAATAACTTAAGATATATTTCAATTAATAAATATAATCTTTTAACCAAAACCGAAGAAACGATAGCAAGAGAGCTTAGAAATATTGCTCAAATAAAAGTTGTAAATGGAAATGATGTTTCTTTTGCACAGAATAATAATTTGCTCGAAATAGTTGGGAATAATAAATTACCTAAAACGGCAACCAATACTTTGCCTGCTGTGATGATTGAAAACTCTGATTTAGTTTTATATAAAAATGGTGAACGAATTGTATTAAATCCAAATGGAGATGGAAATTATCTTTGGGCTTCTGTTTCTCCAGATGGAAATAAATTGCTCTATACTTTTGCCGAAAAAGGTAGCTTTGTTACAAATTTATCGGGAGAAATTATTGCAAATCTTGGTTATGCACACTTTCCACAATGGTCAACAAATGGTGAATGGATTGTCTTTATGAAGGATTTTGATAACAGTGATAAAGTTATTGAATCAGATTTATATATTTCTTCATTTGATGGCAAAAAAGAGATCAAAATTACAAACACGAGCGATATTCACGAAATGTATCCTGTTTGGTCAAAATCTAAAAATAGTATCTATTATAATTCCTCAGATGGAATTATTTATGAAATTGAATTAAAGTTTAATTAGGAATTAGATTATGAAATTAGTAAAAATTATAATAATATCAATGTTTTTAAGTACTTTACTTATAGCTCAATCGTTAAGTGGAATTAAAGTTTGTATTGATCCAGGTCATGGCGGACACGATGCAGCTAATGATAGATATATCGCAATCCCAAATTTTTGGGAATCGGAAGGTAATTTTTCAAAAGCTACTCATGCAAAAGAAATTCTCACATCGCTTGGAGCAACTGTTATTGTAACTCGAACAGGCAACACTGATAGTGACGATTTGTCGCTTTCTGTCCGTTCTGGAATTGCAAATTCAAACAATGTTGATTTATTCCACTCAATACATTCAAACGCTACTGGAACTTCATCAAGAGTGAATTTTTCCTTAATGCTCTTTAGAGGTTACACTGATGCACCAGTATTCCCAGCGGCAAAAACTTATGCCACAAAAGTTTATCGAAATTTTGAAAAAGTAAACCACGTTCAGGATAAAAGTTGGGATGTAATTTATGGTGATTGGACGTTTTACCCAGATTGGGGAACTTCTGGGCTTGGTGTACTTCGCGATTTAACAATGCCAGGCGTGCTTTCGGAAGGTTCATTTCATGATTATATTCCAGAAGCATATCGTCTTAAAAATGAATCTTATTTAAGACACGAAGCTTGGGCAATTACTCGTTCAATGTTAGAGCACTTTAATGCTGGAACTTTAACTAAAGGTAATCTTGCTGGAATTTTGCGTGACCCAACTACGAATACTAATTCAAGCTATTTGCCAATTTCTGAATTGGGCGATACAAAGCAAGCATTAAATGCTGTTAAAGCAACTTTACAACCTGGTAATTTAGTTTATAACGGCGATGACCAAAATAATGGATATTTTTATTTCGAAAATTTAACACCCGGTTCGTATAAATTATATGTTGAAGCTGAAAATTTTACTAAAGATTCCGCAACCGTTACAATTACCGCAAATAATTCTTCATTTGTATATAAAAACCTATCTTTTGTAGTAAATGATAACAATCCAAATGTAGTTGAAAGCTATCCACAAAATGAAGCAACTAACTTTAGCAATAGTGCAAATATTGAGGTACTTTTTGATATACAAATGGATAATGCTTCAACTCAATCTGCATTTTCAATAACTCCTGCTGTTGCGGGCAGTTTTTCTTGGGCAGACAATAGCAAGCGATTGATTTTTAATCCAACATCAAATTTAGTTGCTGGTCAGCAATATCAAGTTTCTATTTCAAATCTTGCAAAAACTATCTTCGATAAAAATTTACTTTTTGGATATAATTTTCAGTTTACAACACGATCTAAACTTAATTTAATTAGCAATTATCCTCAAAATGGGTCAAAAAATATTAGTCGAAGTGTTGAAGTTCGTTTTCAATTTGATAATGCAATCAATTCTGGAACTTTGGGCGGAAATATCACTTTTACTGATTCTGATGGAAAAGCTGTAAGTCCTTCTGTTGATTTTAGTGCATACGCTAAAGGAATGATTTCATTTACCCCAGTCTCAAAATTAACAGTTGGAAAGAGCTATATTGTAAAAATTGGCGAAAATATTGGTGATGTTGAAGGCGTTAAATTGCAAGAAAATTTAGAAGTTGTTTTTACAGTTGAAGAAACTGAATATAACAATGGCGAAGTAATTGATGATTTTGAAACTGCCGGAAATTGGCAAACTCCGCAAAACTCTGGTTCAACAGAAATTGATGAAACTACCAGTTTTGAAATTAGCAGTTCCAAAAAATTTAATGGCTCCTTTTCTGGTAAAATGAACTATGTATTTAATGGTGATGAAGGATATTACAAAATTAGTCGCGTAAATCCAGTTGCTGTTGGTAGCAATAATGAATCAATGTTTGGACTTTGGATTTATGGCGAATTAAGCGGAAATATTCTTGAATTTTGGTTCAAAGACTCTGAAAATAACTTGTATTCAAAAGAAATAGACACTCTTAATTTTACTGGATGGAAGATGAAAGATATAAAATTGAGCGATTTATCTACTAATAATTTAGCTTTTGAAGGAATTGGAATTAAGCAAATTTCATCTGCAAGTACATCTGGAACAATATACATTGATGATGCTCAATATGATTTTGCAACTCCAGTTGAAAATGTAGTAAATAATATTCCAACAGAATATTCGTTAAAACAAAACTATCCAAATCCTTTTAACCCAAGCACTGTTATAAGCTATTCAATTCCACGTAGCACAGAATTCAATTCCGCGCTACAAACGACATTAAAGATTTACGACATTCTTGGAAGTGAAGTAGCAACTTTGGTAAATCAAATACAAAGTGCGGGAAATTACACCATAAGATTTGATGCAAGTAATTTAACTTCTGGAATTTATTTCTATCGTTTGCAAAGTGGAAGTTTTGTTGAAAGCAAGAAAATGATGTTGATAAAATAACTACTAAAAAGCCCAACTTATATAAAAGTTGGGCTTTTTATAAAAACAAATTGTATTTTTGCTAAAGATTGTAATTAATCTTCAAGAGTTACGGCAGTTCCAGAAGCAGTAACCATTAACATACTACCTTGCCCAAGAGTTTCGTAATCCAAATCAATTGCAATAACAGCGTTTCCGCCAATATTAATTGCTTCATTTTTCATTTCTTGAATTGCAATATCCTTTGCTGTTCTTAATTCTTTTTCATACGCGGATGATCTTCCGCCAACAATATCTCTAATTCCAGCAAAAAAATCCTTAAAAATATTTGCACCTAAAATTGCTTCGCCAGAAACCAAACCGTGATATTTTATAATTCGTTTTCCTTCAACATTATTTGTTGTTGTCATTAACATAGCATTTCCTTTTAATTTAATTAGACTAATTGGAAGATAAAAAAAATGGAACACCAAGTCAAATTCAAAAAAAAATTATACTTTGGCTTGAGTTCTTTCATTTATGCATAAAAAAATGTTATTTTTGAAAGTGTTAGAATAATTGGAATGTAAGGAAAAAATGCGATTAACTCGGGCTGAAATTAGCCTTTCAAATCTGAAATATAATTTTTTGAATATTAGTAAAAAAGTTGCAGAAAGAGCAATTTTGGCAGTTGTAAAAGCTGATGCTTATGGTCATGGAATGATTAAAGTTGTGTCAGAATTGGAAAAACTCGGTGATAAAAAACCAAATTATTACGGAGTTGCTTTGCTTGAAGAGGCAATTGAATTAAGCAAATCAAAAATTACAAAATCTCCAATTTTAGTTTTTGCTCCATTAAAATCAGATGAAATTGATGATTATATTAAACACAAAATAATTCCAACAATAACCAGCAAATACGAAATTGATTTGTTAAATAAGTTTAAATTTAGTAAAAAGTTCAAAATCCATATAAATATCGATACTGGAATGGGGCGTGTTGGAATTTCTGCCAATGAAGCTGTTGATTCAATTTCTAAATTAAGTTTGAACAAAATGATTCAAATTGACGGAATTTATACACATTTTGCTACTTCGGATGAAAAGGATAAAAAATTTGCAGCGCTTCAATTAGCCAAGTTTAACAATGTGATAAATTTACTAAAGCAAAACAATATTGAAATTGGAATTGTTCATTCAGCAAATAGCGGAGCAATTATTGATATTCCAGATTCATATTTTGATATGGTTCGCGCTGGAATTTCTTTATATGGATATTATCCTTCCAACGAAACAAGTGAATCTATTAAGCTAAAACCCGTTATGTCTTTACTTTCGGAAGTAGCTACGGTTAATAATTTTCCAAAAGGAACGCCAATTAGCTATGGACGAAGGTATAAAACTAAAGCAGATACGACAATTATTTCTGTTCCAATCGGTTACGCTGATGGAATTAGACGCGGATTAACAAATAAAATGTTTTGCATTATAAATAACAAAAAACATCCTCAAGTTGGAACTGTTACAATGGATAGAATAATGTTTGATGTTGGAAATAGTAAAATTAAGGTTGGAGATGAAGTTACACTTATTGGAAAATCAAAAAATGAAGTAATTTCGGCAATTGACTGGTGTAATATTTTAAATACAATTCCATACGAAATAACATGTGGAATTAGTAAAAGAGTCCCAAGAAAGTACGTAAATGAATTTTAGCAAACAATATATAGTTCAAGCAATTTCGGTAGCTTCAAATAATCTTAGATTAAGTTCGGATAAGATTGAAACCGTTGCAATTTTACGCGAACATATTTTATTATGCGAAAATTTAGAAGACGACATTCGCAAAATGAAAGCAAAGACGGAATTATCAAAATTTGCAATAAAATTGTGGGAAGCTTATCAGTTTACAAAATCAAATTCACTCGATTTTTTGCGAATTAGTGATGTTTTCAAAGAACACGCACACATGCTTGTAATGGAATTAAGCAATTTACTCGATGTTGCAACTCCCGAAAAGTTGAACCAAATTTTTAATTCGATGAGAGTAAATGACGAAATTGCCGTTAGTTTGGGCGATGGAAATGCAAAAGCAGAAATGCCATCAAACATTTCAATTGGAAAAATGGAAGATTTTGACGAAAAGCAAACAAAAGAAGTTGTTGCACGAGACGAACTAAAAGAAGATTTGATTTTAGGTGAAATTCAATCATCAAATAAATTTAATTTTGACGATTTTGAGGAAGAAATCTTAAAACCAATAGGTAAATTGGAAAATTTGCTAAAGAATCTTGTTGAAAATAGAGTTACAGATGAAGAATTAATAAATCTAATTAATGTTATGAAACAAAATGCTGAGTTTTCGGAAGAAATTGGCTTTAATGTTCTTGCAGAAATGCACACAATTTTTTACACTGCTTTAATAACAATTAGAGACGGCATTATCATTGTTGATAAAAACATAATAGAATCACTAAGAGCTTGTCTAATTGTTATTGTTGCGGTTGTTCGCGGAAAAGATGTTGATATTACAAGTTACCTTAATAAATCGGAAAATTTAGGAAAATTCTTAAAAATGCACAAAGGAGAAAAATGGAATTAGTAGCAGTGATAATGGCTGGGGGTGTTGGTTCAAGATTTTGGCCCAAAAGTAGGGCAAAAGAACCTAAGCAATTATTGAATCTTTTTAGCGAAAATTCAATGATACAAAACACAGTTGAACGAATGAATGGCTTGGTTAAAAATGAAAATATTTATATAGTAACTAATAAAGTTCAAAAAGATTTAATAGCAAAACAACTTTCACAATTGCCACTCGAAAATATTATTGAAGAACCTTTTGGTAAAAATACTGCAGCTGCTATTGGACTTGCTTCCATTGTTATTGATAGCAAACATAAAGACGCTGTTACAATAGTTTTACCTGCCGACCATTTAATTAATGATAAAGAAGAATTTCAACGTGTTATAAAAGAAGCTTCTGATTTTGCTTATTCTGAAAAAGCTTTAGTTACTATTGGAATTAATCCAACGCGACCAGATACCGGTTATGGATATATTCAAATTGATGAAAATGAGACAGAAACTTTGCATAAAGTATTAAGATTTGCCGAAAAACCAAATCTCGATACTGCAAAACGGTTTCTCGAATCGGGCGATTTTTTCTGGAATTCTGGAATGTTCATTTGGCGAGTTGACGTAATTCTTAGCGAAATTGCTGACCACATGTTGGATTTGTTTGAAGGTTTGCAAACTATAAGTCAATCAATTGAAACAGATGATTTTGAAGATGTTTTAACAAAAGTTTATGGTGAGCTAAAAAGCATTTCTATCGATTACGGAATTATGGAAAACTCAAATAATGTCCGCTTAATTAAAGGCAGTTTTGATTGGAGCGATGTTGGTAGCTGGGACGCAGTTTATCATTTGCTCGAAAAAGACACAAAAGGAAATGTTGGAAAAGGCGATGTTTATTTTGCAAATTCAAATGGAACTTACATAAATGCTGGAAATAAATTTACAGCAGTTATTGGAGTTAAAGATTTGTTAGTTATTAACACCGATGACGCCACTTTAGTCTGCCATAGAGATTATGCTCAAGATGTTAAACTTATAGTTGATTACCTTAAAATGAATAAAAAAGACGAATTGTTATAAGTTGAAATTGAGCAGAAATGATTGAAAAAAATGGAATTGTAGAAGAAGTTACAGAAATTCAACCAGGAATATTTATTCTAAGAGTAAAATCATTCCAAATTGCTTCGGTTGCAAAACCTGGGCAGTTTTGTAATATAAAAGTAAACGATTCGCTAACTCCTTTTCTCCGTCGCCCATTTTCAATTTGTGATGTTGAAGATGATGTAATTTCGTTCCAATTTAATCTTGTTGGTGAAGGAACAAAAGTACTTTCCAATAAGAAAAAAGGCGATTTATTAAACATTATTGGTCCGCTTGGAATTGGTTTCAACTATTCTGAAAATTTTGAAAATGCAATTATTGTTGCTGGAGGAATTGGAGCAGCTCCATTTCCTTTTTTAATTAGTAATTTGGCACATAATGTTAGTGTTACTTCCTTTATTGGAGGAAGATCAAAAAAGGATTTAATAAAATATAAGTTGAAAAATATTGTTGTTTCAACCTATGACGGCTCAGAAGGATTTAGCGGAAATGTTGTACAACTTCTTGAATCGGAAATTCACAAATATGATAGATTAAAAACAAAAATATTTGCTTGCGGACCAAACGCAATGTTAAGAGCATTAAGCAAATTTACAATCGAAAAGGGCTTTAATTGCGAAATATCTACCGAAAGTGTAATGGCTTGCGGATTTGGTATTTGCCAAGGTTGCAACATTGAAGGCGTAAATTCCGATAGATTTTTATTGGTTTGTAAAGATGGACCAGTTTTTAAAGCAGAGGATGTAAAACTATGAACAATGTTGATTTAACTGTCAAAATTGGAAGTTTAGTTCTTCAAAATCCAATTCTTTTAGCTTCTGGAACGGTTGGTTATGGTAGTGAAATTTCTGAATTTGCCGATTTATCCAAAATTGGCGGAATTGTTACAAAATCAATTTCACTAAATCCACGAAAAGGAAATCCACCACCACGAATTACAGAAACTGCTTCGGGAATGTTAAACGCAATCGGACTTGCAAACGTCGGTCTTGAGGATTTTATCAAAAATAAAATTCCTTTTCTTAAAGAAATTGGCTCAACATTGATATGTAATATTGCAGCAAGTACAATTGAAGAATATGTTGAATGCGTTAAAACTCTGAATTATGAAGACACCGTTGAAGCTTTCGAAATAAATGTATCTTGTCCAAATGTAAAAGATGGTGGACTCATTTTTGGAAATGATGTAAATAATGTGCGGATTATTACCGAAAAAGTGAGAGCCGTAACAAATAAACCAATTATCATAAAATTATCGCCAAATACAGCTTCTATTAAGGATTTTGCTCAAGCTGCCAAAGATGAAGGTGCTGATGCCGTTTCTGCAATAAACACCCTTGTTGGAACTGCATTTAATATTTACACAAAAAAGCCTAAAATAAAAAATATTACTGGTGGACTTTCTGGTGCGGCAATTAAGCCAGTTGCTCTTGCAAAAGTGTTGGAAATTAGCAGGAATGTTGATATTCCAATAATTGGAATTGGTGGAATAATGAATTGGCAAGATGCTGTTGAATTTATGATTTGCGGTGCATCGGCAGTTCAGCTTGGAACAGTAAATTTTATAAATCCAAACGCATCAATCGAAATAATTGAAGGCTTAAAAAACTATTGTAACGAAACAAAACTAGAAAAAATTAGCGAATTAACAGCATCTTATTTAATCTAAAAAACAAATTACTTTTTGAATAGCATATTTAATTGAAATAAATCTTATTCAGCTAAAAGCAAATTATAAAAATCACAATATGAATTACGAACAATCACTCGAAAAACTATTTTCATTGCACCAATTTGGAATAAAATTAGGCTTGGAAAACATCCAAAAATTGTTAAACCATATTGGAAATCCGGAAGCCGAGTTAAAGACAATTCATATTGCTGGTTCAAACGGAAAGGGAAGTACTGCATCGTTTATTGCAAGCATTTTAACCGAAGCTGGATATAAAGTAGGACTTTACACATCGCCTCATTTTGTAAATTATAACGAGCGAATTAGAATAAATGGAATTGAAATTCCAAATGAATATGTTGTTCAATTTGTAAATGAAAATGAAAATTATATAGATAATGAAAGTCCAACATTTTTTGAATTAACTACAGCAATTGCTTTTAAGTACTTTGCTGATGAAAAAGTCGATTTTGCGGTTATTGAAACCGGTCTTGGTGGAAGGCTGGACGCAACTAATGTTCTAAATTCGCTTGCTTCTGTAATTACGACAATAAGTTTAGAGCATACAAATATTTTAGGAAGTGATTTAGTTAGCATTGCAAACGAAAAAGCCGAGATAATTAAGAATCATCAAAAAGTATTTATTGGAGCTTTGCCAGATGAAGCTATAAATGTTGTAATTGCAAAAGCAAAGGAAAGAAACTCGGAGTATTTTGAGCTGCTAAAATTTGCCAAATTCGAGCCGAGTTTTGGAATAATTAGTCATAAAAATAGAGAATTGCAAATCTCAGAACTTCCACTTTTAGGCGAATATCAGTTAAAAAATGCTTCTTTAGCAGTTTTAACAATAATAAATTTATTTCCTACAATTGAAAAGCAAGTTATTCTCAGTGGATTAAAGAATGTTCTAAAAAACACTGGACTTCAAGGAAGATTTGAAATATTTAACGACAATCCAAGAATTATTTTTGATTCGGGACACAACACCGAAGGAATTGATGCTTTTTTAAGTGAATTTAGTAAACAGAAGATTAACTACTCAAAATGTAGCTTAATTTATGGTGCAATGAATGATAAAAATGTTGAAGAAATTATTCAAAAATTATCAAAACATTTTGATGTTATTTATGGAACTGAAATTGACTATGAAAGGTCGTTAAAAATAAATGAATTAGTAAATATTGGCGAAAAATTTGGGGTTAAGATAATTCCACTCGAAAATCCAACAAATTTTATAAAGGAATTTATAGCTACAAATTATAGCCAAGTGTTAGTCGTTTTAGGTTCAATGTATATTTTAGGAGAAATTAAAAAACAACTATTATTTCATAAAACTTGACATTAGAACAAAAATGATGTAATTTGGCAGCATTCCTCTTGTTCCTTTCGTCAAAATCAAGAATTAGTCACAAATTATGGAATTCTTTCCGTAAAAAATTTTAAGTTAAATTTAGAAACAGTTAAAGGTTAAAACAACAATGGATATTTCCGAATTAAAAAAATTGAAGATAGTAGATCTTCACGAAATTGCAAAAACGTTCAAATTAAGTAACTACAACGATCTCAGAAAACAAGACCTAATATTCCAAATACTTGAAGCTCAAACCAAAAAAGATGGTTTAACTTTTTCGAAAGGTACTTTAGAAGTGCTTGCTGATGGTTACGGGTTTTTACGCTCATCTTCTTATAATTATTTACCATCACCAGATGATATTTATGTTTCGCCTTCACAAATTAAAAGATTCCACATGCGAACTGGCGATTTTGTTAGTGGACAGGTAAGACCTCCAAAAGATCAAGAACGATTTTTTGCTTTACTTCGGGTTGAAGCAATGAACGGAAAAGATCCTGAAGACATGAGAAACCGAACTTTATTTGACAATTTAACTCCGCTTTATCCAAACAAAAAACTTAATCTTGAATCTGCACCTGGTGAATATGGAATGCGTGTAATGAATATGCTTTCTCCAATAGGAAAAGGTCAGAGAGGTTTAATTGTTTCTCCACCAAAAACTGGAAAGACAGTTTTGCTTCAAAAAATTGCTAATTCTATTTCAAGAAATCATCCGGAAGTTCAACTAATTATGTTGTTAATTGACGAACGTCCAGAAGAAGTTACAGATATGCAACGCTCGGTTAATGCCGAAGTAATTAGCTCAACTTTTGATGAGCCTGCAGAACGCCACGTTCAAGTTGCAAATATGACAATAGAAAAAGCAAAAAGATCAGTTGAAGCTGGTGAAGATGTTGTTATTTTGCTTGATAGTATTACTCGTTTAGCACGTGCTCACAATACAGTTGCTCCTCACAGTGGAAGAATTCTTTCTGGTGGTGTTGATTCAAATGCACTTCAAAAACCAAAAAGATTCTTTGGTGCTGCTCGTAATATTGAAGAAGGTGGAAGTTTAACAATTATTGCAACTGCTTTAATTGAAACTGGAAGTAGAATGGATGACGTTATTTTTGAAGAATTTAAAGGTACTGGTAATATGGAATTAGTTCTTGACCGTGCTTTATCTGATAGAAGAGTTTTCCCAGCAATTAATGTTAATAAATCTGGAACAAGAAAAGAAGAACTTATAATGAACGAAGAAGAACTAAACAAAGTTTGGATTCTTAGAAAATTATTAAGCGATTATGATTCAATTGATGCAATGGAATTTTTGATTGATAGACTTCGTGGAACAAAAAATAATAAAGAATTTATCGAAAGTATGAATAGTTAATTTTCAATAAATATTTTTTTTAAGGCTTATCAATTTGATAAGCCTTTTTTTATTATATTGGTTCTATAAATAAATTAACCAAATTGATTAAATAAAGTGAATAAATATATTAAGTTAACCTCGTTATTAGTCATGTTTTTACTTAACATTTCTTTTTCTCAAAATGGAAAAGGAAATAGAGGAAACAATTTAACTGCACCTTTGTTTGTTGAAAACCATATCTTTTCTTCAGATTCAAATTTTATTTGCGTCTTATCCTATAAAATTCCTTTTAACAGTCTTGTCTTTATCCGTGAAAACAGCCATTATTCTTCTGGTTATACAATTTCGTTCGAATTATTTGAAAAAGACAAGTTTATTAAACGAATTTATAGTTCAAAGGAAATAGTTGCTAATAATTATTCTGAAACAAATGCTGAGAATAAATTTAGCAGTGGATTTATTTCATTTGATATTTCAAAAGGTAATTATATTATAAAACCTTCAATGATTATTGAAAATACTGATATTGAAGCCAAAATTGAACCAGTTGAAATTATTGTTGATTCAAATCAGATTTATAAGCCATTTTACGTAAATTCTTTTAAGCAAAAAGGCGATAGTGCAATCTTTAAGCTGATAAATTCACAAAATGCAATTCCTTTTTCCGACGAAAAATATGATATGCTTATTCCAACATTTCACTCGGACGAAAAATCGTTTGAAATCGAGGTGGTTCAGAATAAAAAAACAGTTTTAAAATCAAAAATTGAGGATTTTATTTACTTAAGTCCAAATTTTGAAATTATTAATGACGAAATTTATTTATCATCTAATTCAACTCTCCCAAAGATTAAATTCTACAAATACAATTTTATTAACCAAAAGTTGCTTGATGACAAATTTGAGATAATCCTAAAACGAGATTCCACAAAAATTGAATTTGTGCAAAAAGTCGTTTGGCTTAAAAAACCAAAATCCTTGACAAGCAATGAGGAAGCAATTGAACATCTTAAAATTATTGGGCTAAATAAACAAGCCGATTCACTTCAAAGTTTGCCGGAAGAGTTGCAATATCATGCGCTTCATAAATTTTGGTCAAAATATGATGATGATAAATCAACTGCATTTAATGCTGTTTTTGGTGAGTTTTATTCCAGAATTGATTTTGTGAAATCTGAATTTAATTCTGTTGGCAAAAAAGATGCGCTTGAAACTGACAGAGGAAAAACTTATATAAATTTAGGAAAACCAGATAACATTACAAGAACGTTTAACGATGTTTATGACGTAATTGAAGTTTGGGAATATAAATCGCTGAACGAAAAAATCTATTTTTCGGATAAAACTGGCGCTGGAAAATTTGAGAGGATTAAATAATTGGATAATTTTATTTTTACTTGTGGCGATATTAATGGAATTAGTCCCGAAATATCAATAAAATCGATAAATAAACTTTATTCAGAGGAAAAATATAAAATTACGTTAGTAATTCCTCAAAACGTATTTGAATACTACAAAGAGCAAATTGAAGTCGAATTTCCGTTTGAAATAACAAACTCACTTGATAATTCCAATATAAATAATGGTAAAGTTTCAATTTTAGACATTGGATTTTCGGAATTGAAAATTGGAAAAATAACCGAAAATTCTGGTTTAAGCAGTTATAATGCTATTCTTAAAGGTTATGATTTGCTTAAAAATCAATTGGGTTCTGCAATAATTACTTCGCCAATTTCGAAAGAAGCTTGGTTAAAGGCTGGAATTGAGTTTACGGGACATACGGAATTATTTTCAAATCTTACTCACAGTAAAAATTACGCAATGATGTTTTTATCGCGAAAACTGAAAGCTATTTTAACTACAATTCACATTCCAATTAAGGAAGTTTCTTCAAGTCTTTCCAAACAAAAAATTGTAAATACCGTTTTGCAAGCACAAATGACTTTGGAATTTGACTTAAAAATAAAACAGCCTAGAATTGCAGTTCTTGGATTAAATCCGCACGCTGGCGAAAATGGCCAACTTGGAAATGAGGAAATTGACATAATAATTCCAGCAATTGAAGAATTAAAAAATAATAGAATTAATGTTGAAGGTCCGTTTGTCCCAGATGCATTTTGGGGAACAAAAACGTACAATAAATTTGATATTACGGTTGGAATGTATCACGACCAAGTTTTAATTCCTTTCAAATTATTAAGTTTTGACGAAGGTATAAATTATACATCGGGATTGCCAATTATAAGAACTTCGCCCGATCACGGAACAGCTTTTGACATTGCTCGTAAATTAGTAGCAAATCCAAATAGCATGATTGAATCGTTCAATTGGGCAAGGGAAATTGTGAAAAATAGAAATTGTTCAATAGCCAAAATGTAGAAATGCAAAGAGACCCTTATAAAATAGTCGCAAATATTTATGACCATTTAATGAAAACAGTTAGTTATTCAGAATGGGCAAAATATATTTCGGAATTAAAGGAATTTTATGCACCCAATTCAAAAACATTTTTGGAAATTGCGTCTGGAAGCGGAAAATTAGCTTTTTACTTAAATAGAGTTTTTCAAAATGTCGTTTTTTTGGATATTTCACGAAGTATGCTATCTCGAATAGATGATAATTTAAAGCGAGTTTGTGCTGATATGATTTCTCTTCCATTTAAAGCTAAATTTGACTTTGTTTATTCCACTTTTGATAGCATCAATTATTTACTGAAAGAAAGCGAATTACAACAGTATTTTACCGAAGTAAGTAAAATTTTGAGCCAGAATGGTGTGTTTACTTTTGATGCAACACTTGAAAAAAATAGTCTTAAAAATTTGAAAAGACTTAACAGAAAAGAGAAATTCCAAAATATTTTGTATATCCAAAAAAGTTTTTACGATGTAGATAAACGAATTCACATAAATAAGTTTAAAGTAAAACTTGATAATGGTGAAATATTTGAGGAAGTTCATTTACAGAAAATTTATAATTTTGAACTCTATTTTGAGTTAATTGAAAATGCTGGACTTAAAGTTGTTGAATGTTTTAACACTTTTACTTTTGATAACGCAAATAGAGACAGCGAAAGAATCCAATTTATTTTAAAGAGAAAAGATGCTTAGTTTTAATAATGTAGAATTTAATTTCAAAAATCAGTCAGTTTTTAGCGACTTAAACTTATCAATTGAGGAAAGCGAATTTGTTTTCTTAATCGGGAAAAGTGGGGCAGGAAAGACAACGCTTTTGCAAATGATTTATATGAACATTTTGCCTCAAAGTGGCTATGTACAATTTGATGTTTATAGTAGCGACACAATAAAACCTAAAATGTTGCCCAATTTAAGGCGAAATGTTGGAATTATTTTCCAAGATTATAAATTGCTCGAAGATAGAACGGTTTTTGAAAATGTTGCTTTTGTTTTAGAAATAACGGGAGCAAAAAAGAAAGATATTAAGCACAAAGTCTATCAAGTTTTATCAGAAGTTGGCTTATCTCACAAACAAAAAAACAAAATGCACCAACTTTCTGGTGGCGAAAAACAACGCATTGCAATAGCGCGGGCAATAATAAATGAACCAAAATTGATAATTGCGGATGAACCAACGGGAAATTTAGACCCAGAAACTTCCAAAGAAATTTTGGATATTTTGTACAAAATAAGCGTTCGTGGAACTTCTGTGCTTATTGCAACTCACAATTACGAATTGGTAAAAAAATACAAAAGCCGAATAATAAGATTAATTGACGGGAAAGCCGAATTAGTTGACGATTTGAGTAAACTATAAAATAATATTTATAAACTATACAGTTACAAGTTCGTTTATTATGTTTTCGGTAACTCTTTCAACTGGGTCTGTTCCATTTAAAATTGCAACTTTGTACTTCTTTTTATAGTAATCAACTACGGGAAGAGTTGTTTCTTGGTAAATATTAAGCCGTTTTTTAACAACTTCAATATTGTCGTCTTTTCGTTCAATAAAGGAATTAACAGCTCCGCAATTTGGACAGGTATTTACATCTGGAATATCATTTAAATTCACAATTGTTTCGCATTTATTGCAAAATCTACGTTGAGTTAATCTACTTACAATAATATTAGAATCAGCTTCAAGAATTATAAAAAATGGATTAGTTATCGACAATTCCTCAAAAATTGAATCCATTATGTTGCATTGTTCAATGGTTCTTGGAAAACCATCTAGAATGAAGCCATTTTTATAATCCATATTTTCTAGAGTTTCTTTTACCAAACCACCCATTAAACTATCAGAGACTAAATCGCCTCTATTCATCACTTCTTTGGCAGCGAGACCCAATTCAGTTTTTCTAGCAACGGAATCTCGTAAAATATCACCAGTAGAGATATGTTTAATGTTAAATTTTTGTGATAGGATTTTTGCTTGAGTTCCTTTTCCAACTCCAGGAGCACCGAATAAAATAATCTGCATGTCAGTAATAATTTTTTTAAATGATGTTGCAAAATAATTGAACTTGTATAAAGTTACAACATATAAAATCAAAATGTGAAAAAATGTTCATAAGATTATTCATTCCTTTTGTTTTTGAAGTAATTTGTTAATATTATTTTTGATTCGTTTTCATAAATTCCAGAAAACACATTTATTTTGTGATTTAACTTATTTTCATCGGGAACGTTATAAATTGAACCACAAGCCCCAAATTTTGGCTCAAAAGTAGCAAAATATAGATTATTAATTTTTGAGAGCGAAATAGCACCAATGCACATTAAACAAGGTTCCAAAGTTACATACAAATCACAATCCTCTAACGTCTTGTTTTGTAAATTATTTGAAGCGGAAGTTAAAGCAATAATTTCGGCATGTGCAGTTGCATCTTTTAGCTTTTCAACTTGATTGTAACCCTTTCCAATTATTTTACCATTTTTTACAACAACTGCACCAATTGGAACTTCATCTTCTTCGGCGGCAATTTCTGCAAGTTTTAATGCTTCGAACATAAATTTATACGATTCTTCGTTAAATAACATGATTGATTTATCCTATAATTATATAAAAAGAAAAAATATAATAATACAAAATTCAAATTTAAGTAGTTAAAAAGTTATTAAAACAATTTTATAAAGTGTATTGTTTGCAACTATTTAATATTTAACTGACTTTGAATATTTTTTTGTATCAGTAAATTAAATAGAATTGGTTTGAAATACTAATTAGTGATACAATCAGAATTATTTATCTTAAAATGGTAAATATTAAAAAAAAGTGTGTGAGAATATTACAAAAAAGTCCTATAATCGAAAAAAAGTTAAAAAATAAATTGATTTTTAATACAAAATAAAATTATATTCAAATCGGATATAGATTATTTTATCATTTTACTTATAGTTTATATTTAAATATTTTTCAAAATATACGATTATTTAACTATGAATCATTGAATTAATCATGTTCGTTTTTAATTAATCACATGTGAGAAAACTCTGTTATGGTTGCCAGAAGAAATATTGCACTAATAATAGTACTTACTCTTTTGCTTTTTGCAGCATTTTGGGGCGCCTTTTTCTCTTCTAAAAATTCTGGTTCTAATTATTCTCCCAAATATTCAACAACCGCAATAAATAAATCACAAATTTATATTTTTGGCGTTCATCCATTACATAATCCTAAAAGACTCTTCGAAGTTTATCAACCACTTGTTGATTATTTAAATAAGAACTTAAAAAATTGTGAAATTAGATTACGAGCTTCAAGAAATTACAATGCGTTTGATGAGCGACTTTTTAATGGCGAATTTCATTTTGCATTGCCAAATCCTTATCAAACAGTTGAAGCAACAAAGCATGGTTACACTATTTTTGGAAAAATGGGTGATGATTTCAATTTCAAAGGCATTATTTTAATCAGAAAAGATAGCAACATAAAGAACGTTATGGATTTAAAAGGCAAGATTGTAAGTTATCCAGCTCCAACAGCTTTAGCCGCTACTATGATGCCTCAATGGCTTTTATATAAAAATGGACTAAATGTTATGAAGGATATTCAAAATATTTATGTCGGAAGCCAAGAATCATCAATTATGAATGTATATTTAGGTAAATCGATAGCAAGTGCTACTTGGCCTCCACCGTGGTTGGCATTCAAAAAACAGCGACCTGATGTAGCAACACAATTGATGGTAAAATGGGAAACTGAAACACTTCCAAATAATGGATTAGTTGTAAGGAATGATGTTCCAAAAGAAGTACTTGAGGTAGTTAAAAAACTTATTTTCAATCTCCACACGCATGAAGAAGGTCGTAAAATTCTTAAAAGAATGGAACTTAGCCAATATGAAAAAGCAAATAGTTTAACTTATCAATCAGTTAGAGAATTTTTAGTAAAATTTGAAAAAGAAATTAGACCAATAAGGATTTCTAATGAATAGTTTTATTTACAATAAAAAATATTTTTCTATTCGGTTTAGACTAATTTTCGGAATTACACTTCTTTTTGTGGTTCTTTCGGCATTATTTATTTCTGTTTTAGTTGAAAGGCAAAATAAGTTCAACGAACAAACTGGAATTTCACATGCAGTTAATTTAACCAAAACTTTGTCAGTTAATAGTACATCTTGGGTTTTAGCGAACGATTTTATTGGATTACAAGAAGTTATTAATTCGTTTTCGCATATTTCTGGATTAAGGTATTTGATGATTTTGGATACAGATGGAAAAGTTATTGGACATAGTGATTCAAAAAAAGTTGGACAGTTTGTAACTGATACTATTAGCATTTCGCTTCTAAAATCAAAAAAAGAAACAATTATTTTAATCTCAAATGCGGATTTTGTTGATGTTGCGGTTTCCATTAAAAGAAATGAACATATTATTGGTTGGGCGCGAATTTGTTTAAGTAATGATGAAATGAAAATTGGTGAACAAATTATAATGCGAAATGGATTCATTTATGTTATTTTCGCAATTTTTATTGGAGTTCTTTTTGCATACTTCTTTTCAATTGGTATTACAAAACGATTGAATGAGCTCTTGGATATTTCCAACAGAACGAGAAAAGGACACAAAGATTTGCGAGCTAATGATAATTATGAGGATGAAATTGGTCAATTAGCAACTGGATTTAATCAAATGCTTGATTCTTTAGAAGAAGAAAGCAAAAAGCTACATGAAACTCAAACCAAGTTATTGGAATCGAATGCAAATAAAGATAAATTTTTCTCAATTATTTCACATGATTTGAAAAGTCCTTTTAGCGGAATTTTAGGTATTACCGAAATGCTGCAAACGGATTATGATGATTACACAAATGACGAAAAAAAAGAAATGATGAGGGTTTTGCGTAATTTGACATTAAAAACCTTTGATTTGTTGGATGGATTATTGCAATGGGCTCAAACTCAAACAGGAAGAATGGAATATCACTATGAAATGGTAGATATTTATGAATGCAGTTTAATAGTAATTGGTTATCTAAAGGGAAACGCTTTATTAAAAAATATTACATTTGAAAATCTGGTTAGTCCAAATATAACGGCATTTGCTGATAAAAAAGCAACTTTAACAATACTTCGAAATTTAGTTTCGAATGCAATTAAATTTTGTGAAAAGAATGGAATTGTGAAAATTGAAACTAAATTATACGACAAAAATATTGAGATTTCTGTTGAAGATAATGGAATTGGAATGAGTGAAACGGACAAAGCAAAACTGTTTAAAATTGAAGTTCATCATACAACAGTTGGCACTTATAATGAAGTTGGAACTGGAGTTGGATTAATACTCTGTAAAGAATTAGTGGAACAGCAATCAGGCAAAATTTGGGTAGAAAGCGAATTAGGAAAAGGAAGCAAGTTTAGATTTACATTGCCTTTAGAAGAGGTTAAAAATTGATAAAATCGAGTTACTGTTTCGACTCAAATATAATATTTATTTCAAATGTTATATATTTGGATACAATTAATAAAAATATGTTGCAGTATTATTTAGTTATCAGTAATCCTTTTTAATTACTATGAAAATGAGAATAAATGGAAAATAAAACTATGAAGAAAAAAGCTAAAACTATTATAATTAACGTTTCTATAGTAGCAATAATTGTATTATTTTACTTTTATTTCATTTTTCTTCCAACCAAAAAAGAGTTTGTCTCTAAAATTGAATCCCAATTTAAAAGTAGTATAAAAATCGAAAGTATAATAATTGATAATGCAATTTCGCGCTATTTGGAAGGAACAGGAAGCATTTCAAGTCGTTCAGTAATACGCGATAAAATTTTAGAATATAAAAATGGTAAAATTACAGCAGAAGAATTAAGCAAGTTTACATACCCTAAATATTTGGAAGGAATAAAAGAATTAGATAATTGTGTAAATTCTATAAGATATGTTGACAAAATGCCTATTGTCAGTTCAGGTAATACAAATAATCTCGAAGTAGATTCGTTTGATTTTTCAAAAAAAGTTGTTACAAAAAACATTGAAATAGTTAAATCGGTATTAAAAGTTGTAGTAATTTCCCCAATTAAAAAACGTGAATTAGTACTTGGTTATGATATTATCGGATTTGAAAATACATCAATACTTAAACAAATTCTAAGAACAAATGTTCATGTATCAATAATTTGTGCTAAAAATGCAAATTTGGATAAATCCAAAAATTGGATAATGAATCCTAATTTTTTGGATACTCTTTACTACGAAAACGGTGAAATAACTATAATTCAAAAATCAACAATAGCAGCCTTCTACTACAAGTTTTCCAAACCAGAGGACTTGTTATTTAAAGAGTTGTATGATTTTTATATAGAACGCTCGGTCTTTATGGTGTTATTGCTTATTTTGATTGCAATTTCTTTACTATTTATTGAACGTAAAACTAAATTTATTTTTTCTACACAAAATAAGTACCTCGAAGAACAAATTGAAGAAAAAACACAGAATCTGAAAATTGCTTTAACAAAATTAGAAACAGCTTACCATGAAATTGAAGAGCAAAAAGAAAAATATAGAATTACAATAGATAACACTTACGATTGGGAATATTGGATTGATGAATTAAAGAATTTTGCTTACGTTTCTCCTTCATCTGAAGAAATTACGGGTTATAAACCTGTTGATTTTTACAATAACCCCGAAATTTTCAAAAAAATTATCCATCCAGATGATGCAAACTTGTTTTTTACACATTTCCATAATAAAAATGAAAAGGATGAAATAGAGCAGATAGAATTTAGAATTGTAACAAAAGAAAATAAAACAAAATGGATTGCCCACGTTTGTAAAAATGTTTACGGAAATAAAGGCAATTTTCTTGGAATTAGAGGAAGTAACCGAGATATTACTGATAAAAAGAAAATAGAAAATGCTCTTTATGAAAGCCAATCAAAACTAATTGAAAGCAACAAAGCAAAGGATAAGTTTTTTTCCATAATTTCGCACGATTTGAAAAGTCCTTTTAATGGAATTTTAGGACTATTGAATTTCCTAAATTCTGATTACGACACTTTGGAAACGGCAGAAATTAAAGAAATGCTTCAATTACTCAAAAATTCAAGCGAAAATGTGTATAATTTGCTCGACGATTTGCTAAATTGGGCTCAAACTCAAACGGGAAGAATGGAATATAAGTTTGAAAATATCAAAATAAATGAGAATGTAACTGAAATTGTTAGTCTTCTTGAACCAAATATTCAAAGAAAGCAAATTATAATTGTAAATAAAATGGAAAATGACACAATTGTTTTTGCAGACAAAAAAGTTGTTTCAACTGTTTTACGAAATCTCATTTCAAATGCATTAAAGTTTACAAATAATAACGGCGTTATAGAGTTAGAAACTAAAGATTTGGGTGTTGAAATTGCAGTTTCAATAACTGATAATGGAATTGGAATTTCTGAAGAAAATTTAGCTAAAATATTCCAGATTGAAATACACCATACAACAATTGGAACAAATCAAGAAAAAGGCACTGGCATTGGACTAATTCTTTGCAAAGAACTAATAGAAAAACATGGTGGAAAAATTTGGGTTGAGAGTCAATTGGGTAAAGGCAGTAAATTTATTTTTACACTTCCAAAAGGAAAGATTCAAGAAAAAACTATATCTCACAGCGATAATGTTTTATAAATATTTGTCTTTGTTACAATAGTTAAGTTGGGTTAAAACTAGATTAGTTGTAATAAAAGGAATTAAAAAAAATCCATTTACTTGCAAAAGCTAAATTTATCTTATTATATTTCGATAATTAGGGAGGTATTTTAAAGTATCAAATCCATTATTGAGATTTTTATATGAAAAACAATAATTCTGACTCAAAACTAAATAGCAATTCAAACAAAACACTATTCAATTTTTTAAAAAATAGAACAATTTGGCAACTTGAACAAAAGAAAATCTTGAATGGAATTTTAATTCTATTAATTGGGTTGTCGTTTACGTTTTCAATCAGTTTTGTTTTAAAAAATGACGCAGAAAAAAATTATAAAGAGAAATTTATTTACGATTGTAATGAAATTACAAATAAAATTTCAGCAAGACTTAACGCACACGCACAGTTGTTAAGAAGCAGTTCTGCATTATTTGATATAAATATTAATCTAAATAGAGAGCAATGGCGAAATGCTTATTTAAGACAAAAACTCGATAGAACATTGCCTGGAATTCTTGGAGTTGGCTATTCAAAAGTTGTTAAACCAAACGAACTAAAGCAGCATATTAATCAAATTAGAAGTGAAGGTTTTTCTAATTATGACATTTATCCCGATGGGAAAAGAGATTTATACTCGTCAATTATCTATTTGGAGCCTTTTGAAGGAAGAAATTTAAAAGCATTTGGTTATGATATGTATTCTGAGCCAATTAGAAAAATTGCAATGCAAAATGCAATGGATAATAACATTGCTTCGCTTTCTGGTAAAATTACTCTTGTTCAGGAAATAGATAACAATGTTCAAGCTGGTACTTTAATGTACGTTCCTGTTTACAAAAAAGGATTTCCGATTGAGAACAAAGAACAACGAAGAATTGCAATTCAAGGCTGGGTTTACAGTCCGTATAGAATGGATGATTTAATGCTTGGAATTTTAGGAGTTGATAAAAATAGTGAAAACAATCTAATTAACCTTCAAATTTTTGATGATTCAACTTTTAGCAAAAAATCAATTTTATTTGATAGTAAAAAATTGCTAAATGCACCTTTAAATTCCTCCAATCAACTTTCTGTAAATAGGATTATCCAATTTAATAATCACACTTGGTATTTAAAATATTTTGATGAAAATGATTTAATTTCCAATATTGATTACAGTAAAGTTTGGTACACATTATTTGGTGGAACGAGTATTAGCATTTTAATATTTCTGATTTATCTTTCACTATTAACAACCAATATCAAGGCAGAAAAAATTGCAGTTGAACTAACACGCGATTTAAGAGATAGCGAGGAAAAATATAGCAAAATATTCAAAAATCAAATTTATGCAATTGCAATATTTGATTTAGAAACAGTTAAAATTATTGATGTAAATGATAGATTTTGTTCACTTTATGGCTACACGCGAGATGAAATTCTAAAAGGACTTAGTGTGCCAGATTTCAAATTTGAAGGACAATTGTCGGAAGCCTTTTTGCGTGGTTCCGAAAGTGAAGAAAATGTACGTTTTCCACTCTGTTTCCATAAAAAGAAAAATGGAACGGTTTTTCCAGTTGAAGTTGTTAGTGGTTTTTATAAGTGGAAAGATAAGAAAGCAATGTTTGCTTTAATTAGTGATATTTCTGAACGAGTTAGAAGTGAAGAAATTTTGAAAGAAGATTTAACAACTTTCAGAAATATGTTCCAAAATCACTCATCTGTAATGTTTTCAGTTGAGCCAAAAAGTAAACGTATTATTGCAGCAAATAATGCCGCCGCCGAGTTTTACGGATATTCTATAGAACAATTGCAACAAATGTTGGTTAGTCAAATAAATCAATATGACGAAGAACAAATAAATTATGAAATGCAATTAGCTGTAAACGAAGAAAGGAATTTTTTCATTTTTCCGCACAAATTAGCTAATGGCGATATAAGAATAGTAGAAGTTCATTCATCACCAATTGAAATTAACAACCAAAAGCTACTTTTTTCAATTATTCACGATATTACAGAACGAATTAAAATTGAAAAGGATTTTTTTGAAAATAGAAATATTTTAGCCAATGTAATTGACAGCGCTAATATTGGAACTTGGCAATGGAATATTAAAACTGGTGAAGTTAAGTTTAATGAACTTTGGGCTGAAATTATTGGTTATAAATTAAGCGAGTTACAACCAGTTTCAATTGATTGTTGGACAAAACTTTCTCATCCAGAAGATTTGCGTATTTCAGAGAGTCTTTTGGAGCAACATTTTAAGGGCGAATTGGATTACTACGAATGCGAAGTTAGAATGAAGCATAAAAATGGTGAATGGATTTGGGTTTTGGATAAAGGAAAGGTTAGCGAATGGGATGAAAATGGTAAACCTATTTTAATGTTTGGAACTCATTTTGACATTACAGAACGTAAAAGACGTGAAAAATTTGAAAACGAACTATTAGAATTAACAGTTCAACTTTCTGCAATTTCAAGTTCCGAAATTCCAAATATTCTTGACCAAGCACTCAGAAAAAGTAGCAATTTCCTTGCTGCGGATAGAGTTTATATTTTTGAATTTGATTCCAATTTTGAAACAATGAGCAATACTTATGAATGGTGCAACGAAGGAATTTCTCCAGAAATAGATAATCTTCAAAATATTCCAAAAGAAATTTTGCCAATGTGGATGGAAAAGCTGGAAAAATTTGAAAATATAATAATTCCTTCAGTAAAAAATTTACCAGATAGTTGGATTGCAGAACGCGAAATTTTAGAACCGCAAGGCATTCAATCGCTTATTGTTATTCCAATAATGAATGAAAATAGATTAAACGGATTTGTTGGACTCGATTCTGTTTTGAGTGAACGTAATTATTCAATTTCGGAAGTGAAAATCTTGCAAGTTTGGGGCAATATTCTTGGAAGTATGCTCAATAAGAAAAAAATGGATGAATCTCTTGTGCAAACAAAAGATAATTATGAAACATTTTTTAATTCAATTGACGATTTTCTATTCGTCTTAAATGAAAAAGGGGATATAATTCATACAAATTCTACAGTAAATAAAAGGCTTGGATATAATTACGAAGAACTTATCGGAAAATCGGTGCTTGTTGTTCATCCCGAAGAAAGAAGAGAAGAAGCGGGAAGAATTGTTGGTGAAATGCTAATGGGAAAAGCAGAATACTGCCCAGTGCCATTAATAACAAAAAATGGCAGTAAAATTGCAGTTGAAACAAGAGTAACAACAGGTATTTGGAATGGCAAAAATGTAATTTTTGGTGTTACAAAGGATATTTCAAAAGTAAAATTTTCTGAAGAGAAGTTTTCAAAAGTTTTTTATCTAAATCCTTCTGCTTGTGGATTTAATGATTTAGAAAATCACAATTATACTGAAGTTAACGAAGCTTTTACATCACTTTTAGGCTATACAAATGATGAAATAATAGGAAAAACAGCAATTGAATTGGGAATAATTTCACCAGAAATTGTTCAATCTGTTAGTTCAAAAGCAGATGAAAATGGTAAAATTAAAGACGCCGAAGCTGTTCTGAAAGCCAAAAATGGTGATTTGAAAAATGTGCTTATGTCAGCTGAAAATATTATGGTTCAGGACAAAGTTTATCGTTTTACTGTTGTTCAAGATATTACCGAACGAAAAAAAGCCGAAGAAGATTTATCCAATAAACAAACTCTGTTAAGGACAATTATCGATTTAATTCCCGATGCAATTTATGTAAAAGATAAAGACGGAAGGAAAGTGCTTGCCAATAAAAAAGAAGTTTTTCTTGCTGGAAGAAATTCTGAAGATGAAATAATTGGTAAAACCGATTCTGAGTTATATCCTGAAAATACTGATTCTAAATTTATTGAAGAAGATAAAGCAGTTTTAAAAAGTGGGAAAGCTTTAATTGACATTGAAGGTAAAATTAAAACAAGCGATAACAAAATTCATACTTTACTTGGTTCAAAAGTACCATTATTAGATACTCAAGGAAATATTATTGGAATTGTTGGTGTAAATCACGATATAACTGAACGAAAGCAATTTGAAGAGAAGCTGAAAGCTAGTGATTTACTCTTGAATAAATTATCTCGCCAAGTGCCTGGAATGATTTATCAATATCAGTTTTATCCCGATGGAAATAATTATTTTCCATTTGCTTCCGAACATATTTGGGATATTTATGAAGTTACTCCAGAAGAAGTTAAAAACGACGCTACAAAAGTGCTTTCCAGAATTCACAGAAGTGACTATAACCGAGTTGTAAATAATATACTCAAATCATTTGATACTTTAGAAACGTGGGAAGACGAATATAGAGTTATTCTTCCAATAAAAGGTGAAAGATGGCTAAAGGGAAGTGCAAATCCCGAAAAATTGGATGATGGAAGTGTTTTATGGCATGGTTCAATTACAGATATTACGAAAGAAAAAATGGCAGAAATTAAATTAGCTAAAATGAAAGACCAATTTATGCTGGCAATAAATGGAACAAATGATGGAATTTGGGATTGGGATCTTATTACTGGTGATTTGTTCTTATCAAAAAGGTGGAAGCAAATTCTGGGTTATGAAGATGATGAAATTAAAAATGAGTACGATTCTTTTGCATCATTATTATACGAAGAAGATGTTGAACATGTAAAAGATTATGTGGCAAAATACTTAAAAGGCGAAATAGAAAAGTATAATATCGAATTTAGAATGAAGCATAAAAACGGTACTTTACGTTGGATTTTGGCAAAAGGAGAAGTCGTTAGAAACGAAAACGGAATTCCATATAGAATGGCTGGTTCGCATAGCGATATAACTGATAAAAAAGAAACAGAAGTTCAATTACGCAAAAATAACAGCTACCTCGAAGAAGCAACAATTATGGCTAATCAATTAGCGAAAGATGCAGAATTAGCCAACAAATCAAAAAGCATGTTTTTAGCAAATATGTCGCACGAAATACGAACACCATTAAACGCAATTATTGGATTTTCGCAATTAATGAGTCGTGATAAACTACTTTCGGAATCACAAAAAGAATATAATGAATCAATCTTAAAGGCAGGCGAACACTTACTGATGCTTATAAACGATATTTTGGAGTTATCAAAAGTTGAAGCTGGAAAAATTGTATTTAGTCCATCAAATGTTGATTTAGAATCATTTTGGATTGATGTTCAGATGATATTTAAAGAACGTGCACAATCAAAGCATCTTCAATTGATATTTGAAATATCTGACAAAATTCCAAAATATGGGTTTATTGATGAAGGAAAATTAAGACAGATTTTTGTAAACCTAATTGGCAATGCAATTAAATTCACCGAAAAAGGAACAATTACGGTTAAGGCAAATATTCAAGAATTGGAAAATGAAAGAACCGATTTAGTAGTCGAAATTGAAGATACTGGACCTGGAATTGCCGAAAATGAAATTGAAAATCTTTTCAAACATTTTGTTCAAACAAGTTCTGGAATTAAAAAGGGAAGTGGAACTGGTTTAGGACTTGCTTTAAGTCGCGAACTGGCAATTTTAATGGGTGGAAATATTTCTGTTAAAAGCACTTTTGGAAAAGGTTCAACTTTTACTTTTAATGTTGAATTAAAACAAGGTGAAATCTCAAATGTTGACGCAAACAAATTTAAAAGAATAATTTCAATTGAAAACAGTGAAAAAATATATCGAATTTTGGTTGCTGATGACAAAATTGAAAATTTGAAAGTAGCCGTTGCAATGCTAAAATTGGTAGGATTTGAAACAATGGAAGCAACTGATGGAGAAGATGCAATTTCCAAATTTGAACAATGGAATCCTGATTTAATTCTAATGGATATTAGAATGCCAAAAATGGATGGAATTGAAGCAACCAAAAGGATAAAATCTACGACAAAAGGAGCAAAAATTCCAATTGTGCCAATTACTGCAAATACTTTTGAGGAAGATAGAGAAAAGACAAATTCGGCTGGAATGATAGGATATATTCATAAACCATTTAGAGAAAATGAACTATTCCAAACCATTGGCAACATTTTAGGAATAAATTATATTTATGACGATAAATTGCCTAATTCTAATGATGATAATTTTGGTAACGATGTTTTTGTTAACGATGAGATGTCAAAATTGCCAAAACAAGTAATTATAAAAATGTTGAACGCCTTAAAAGTTGCTGATTTGGATTTATTACTCGAACTAATTAAATCATTTGAAGCCAATGTTCCAGAATTAGCAAAGTACTTAATTAAATTAACAAACAATTTTGATTATAATAAATTACAGCAGATTTTTAACGAAACGGAACAAGATGATGAATAGCAAAAAAGAATTGGATAAAAATATATCCAACATACTTATTGTTGATGATGTGCCAGCAAATCTTAAAGTTTTGGGCGATATTTTACGCGATAAAGGTTATAAAGTTAGGCTTGTTCCTAACGGAAAATTAGCTCTCAATGTTGCCGAAAATGAAAAACCCGACCTAATTTTGCTCGATATTATGATGCCAGACATGAATGGCTATGAAGTTTGCCATTTTTTAAAGCAAAATGAAAATTTAAAAGATGTTCCAGTAATTTTTATAAGTGCTCTTAATGAAACAGATGATATTGTTCAAGCATTAAATATTGGTGGAGTTGATTACATTAGCAAACCATTTAAAGCAGAAGAAGTTATTGCTCGCGTTGCTACACATTTAACAATTTCAAACCAGAAACAAGAATTAGTTCAACTAAATAATCTTAAAAACAAATTTTTTGCAATAATTGCTCACGACTTAAAAAGTCCTTTTAACGGAATTTTGGGTGTAATTCAAATGCTTAATTCAAATTATAACGATTTTGAAGAAAAAGAAATAAAAGAAATGCTTTATTTACTCCAAAGTTCATCTCAAAATGTATTTAATTTGCTCGAAGGCTTGCTCGATTGGTCACAAACACAAACTGGTAGAATGGAATATGAAAGCGTTGAGGTTAATATTTACAAAAAGACTAACGAGATATTTCAATTATTAAAACCAAATGCAGATAAAAAAGAATTGTCACTTTCAAACAATATTGAAAAAGAAATAATTTCATTTGTTGACGAAAGGGCAGTTGCAACAGTTATTCGAAATTTAGTCTCAAATGCAATTAAATTTACGAAAAATGGTGGTATTATAAATGTTTCTGCTGATGTTAAAGAAAATGAAATAGAAATTTCGGTTTCAGATACTGGAATAGGAATGAGTGAAGAAGTAAAAAATAATCTTTTCAAATTAGATGTTCATCATACAAGTATTGGCACAAATCATGAAGTTGGAACTGGAATTGGTTTAATTTTATGCAAAGAACTTATTGAACACCACAATGGAAACATTTGGGTTGAAACTGAATTAGGAAAGGGCAGTAAATTTATTTTTACAATTCCTAAAAGCTATTCAATTATCCAAAATTAGCCCTAAAAATAAAATTAATCATTTGTTAAAATTAAGTTCATCTTTAGTTTTATAACTTGATGTTAAGAATTTGTGATATTTAGCACACCAAATAAAAAGTTAAATTATTTGCATTATATTTGAATAGTGAAAAATTAAATTATTTACAAAATAAATTAAAATGTGAAAGAAAAATGAAAATCATGAAATTTAACAACACCAAAAAGAGGTAATTATCATGGGAAAAACCGACCTATTATTCGTTTTAAGTATTTTATTTGTTGCACAATTGTTTGCTAATGGAATTGATCAAACCAAATTCCAAAATCAAAAAGTGTTTACAACCAACATTAACGGAAACTATTTTGGATTGGAAGCTAAAGCAATCGGCGATTTTAACAGCGATGGTTTTGGTGATTTAGCAGTTGGTGCTGAATTAGAAAATTCATCAACTGGAGCAGTTTATATCTATTTTGGCGGTGAAGAATTTAACACAACCGTCGATGTTGCATTAAAAGGCAATTTTGCTGGAGAAGGTTTCGGACATGCAATTTCTCCCGCTGGAGATTTTAATGGTGATGGTTTCGGTGATTTAATGATTTCATCATATTCATCAACTGGTTCTTTTGTGCAAATTTATTTTGGTGGTCCTTGGTTTGACCTCTATCCCGATGTAACAATTCAAAGAATTGGCACAGATATAATTTTTGCTGATAAAATAGCAAAACTTGGCGATGTTAACGGTGATAACTATGATGATATTGCAATTAAAGCAAACGGAAAAGTCCACATTTATTATGGAAAAAGCGCATTCACTACAGTTCTTCAACCAGATTACACAATTTCTGTAAATTGTTCAGATTTAACTTATGCTGGCGATGTTAACGGCGATGGATTTGAAGATATTGCGGTTGCAAATGAAGCTTCAAGTATTGTATACGTTTATGCTGGTGGAACGTTACTTTCATCAACACCTGGAGTTACTTTTACTGGAAATTATGGTTCTTATTTGGGTCATTCCATTTCTGGCGGAAAAGACATAAATCGCGATGGTTTTAGCGATATAATTGTTGGTGCTCCAAGCGAAGGACAAAACGGAACAAATTCTGGTGCTGCTTACATTTATTATGGTTCAGCAAATATTCTAAAAAATAACGGAAGTGCTATTTATTCTTCAGTTCAAATTTATGGAAATACGGCTGAAGCAAGATTTGGGAATAATGTTCAATTTTTAAGTGATGTTAACGGCGATGGATTTGATGAAACAGCAGTTGGAAATTTGTATAGCTTTGGTACAGGTTCAAATTCTGTAAATATATATTTCGGCGATTACCAATTTAGTGGAGCTACAAATTCAATTATTAACAGCGATGGAGAATATTATTTTGGAGCAGAAATAGCTTCAACAGATTTTGACGGCGATGGTTATTCTGAAATTTTTGTTTCAGCACCTTATAACGATAAAGTTTTTTCATATTCGGTAAAAATGCGTGGTGTTATAAACGCTTTTGATAACAAAATTCCAGCAGGTGGTTATGTTGAATTTACTGGAGGAGATTTTAACGGTGATGGATTTGATGATATTGTTGCAGTTGATTATTCTAATAATTTGTGTCTCACGTTGGGTGGAAAAGATATTACAAAACTAAATAAAATAGAGTTTTTTGGGGGCGTATCTAAAAATACCAGTTTTGTAGGGGATCTGAATAGAGACGGATTTGATGAATTTGTTACTGATGGCAGAATATATTGGGGAACTAATGCAACAGATCCAAATCTAATTGAATATACTTATTTAAGTGCTAATACTCTTGGGTCTGGTGATGTAAATGGAGATGGAAATATTGATTTAATTGTAGAAATCTGGGATAATTTATACGCTGGTTATTTTTTGGAGTGGTTAGATTTTAATTTAGATGGTACCTATGTTCAAAATCGTTTTTGGGATATTGAGTTGTCGACTATTGCCAACGAAGCCAAATTTTTAATGACTAAAGTAATAGATTTGAATAATGATGGTTATGATGATATAGTTTATGTCGGTAGAGGTTATAATGATGATTTTGAAGAAGTTGAAAATCTAGAAGTATTTTGGGGGGCAACAGATAATTTTTATGGAGAAGTAAGAACAGTACTTCATTTCTATTCTGATTATGTGATTGATAGAATTGATGAAATTGGTGATTTCAATAATGATGGAAATAAAGATTTATTAATTGAAATTCGAGATGAAAGAAATTGGTCTGAATCTTATAGTTTAATTACTTGGTTTAATTCAGCAACAGATTCTTTTGAACATTTTGATTTGACTAATATAGAATCTGTAGCTTATGGTGATATTAATAATGACGGTTTTAGTGATTTTATGGATGTTAATAAAAAGATTTATTTTGGAAACAGAAATTTTGCACTTTTACCTGATTTAACAATCAACGATGACGAAATTGAATTAAACCCATATTTCATTCAGTCAAGACTTTTTGGTGATATAAATGGTGATAACCAATTAGATATAATTGCACGTAATACAAGCAATTCGCCTAATTATGCAACAAATATTTATCTCAATTCTGGTTTTGAAAATGCACCGGGATTTTTATCAGTAAAAGATGTTCCAGCAGACCAAGGCGGAAAAGTAACTCTTGCTTGGACGAAATCAGCACTCGATGGAAGTTCAGTTACATCATATCAAATTGAAAGAAGTATTGCTCCAGTTGGTTCTGGTTTTGCTTGGGAAGTAATAGGAGATGTTCCAGTTTCATTATTTAACGCATATTCGTTTACTGCTCCAACATTGAATGATGATAATTTAGAATTTATTGGAAATACTTATTTCAGAATAACTGCTTTAACTGAAAATCCAACCGTGTTTTATCGTTCAAACATTTTATTTGGGCATAGTTCCGATAACCTTGCCCCAAGAATTGTTGAAGGATTAAATGCTTCATTGGCAAACAATAGTGCCAAAATATCTTGGAAATTAAACACAGAATCAGATTTAAAAGAATATATTATTTATAGAGATGAAAAAGAAAATGTGAATATTGATACTCTTGTGGCTTTATCAACCACTACCGATTCAGTTTTTTACGATAAATCACCTCTAAAATCAGCATATTATTTTATAGTTGCAAAAGATATTCATGACAATATTAGTGAACCAAATCAAATATTATTGAAGTTTACCGATATTAAAAATGAAACTGAAATAATTAAGGATTATGCTTTGTTCCAAAATTATCCAAATCCTTATAATCCAGCAACAAATATTAAGTTCAATTTACCAAAAAGTGAATTCGTAACTCTAAAAATATTTGATATTATTGGAAATGAAGTTGCAACATTGGTAAACGAACAAAAATCTGCAGGTAGTTTTACAATAAAATTTGATGCAAGTAATCTTACAAGCGGAATTTATTTGTATCAACTTCAAGCAGGAAGTTTTAGAGAAATAAAGAAAATGATGTTAGTAAAATAATTATGAATGGTTGAAAACCAGAAATTGTTTACTTCAAAAGAAGTAAAATGGCGTAAAATTAAATAAAAGGTACAAATTATGTGTAAAAATTTAAAGAAACTTATTGTGTTAAGCATTTGGGTACTACTTGTACCCACATTTATAATGGCACAATATATCGGAACTGGGTCGAGTGCATTTCACAACATTATTTCTAAGTCAAATGGCGACGTTTATACTTGGGGATATAATGAGTTTGGACAATTAGGAATTGGTAATAATGAATCATCTAACATAATTCCAGCAGAAGTTGATTTATTACATGGAAAAATTATAACTCAAGTTGCTATGGGAAGCGGACACACAATCGCTTTAGATGCAAGTGGTGTAGTTTATACTTGGGGGCAAAATAGATACGGTGAATTGGGAATTGGCAATGAGAATAACGTCGGTTCCAATATTCCAGTAGAAGTAGGTGGAGTATTAAGTCAAAAAACAATAATTCAAGTTGCTGCGGGTGAATATTTCTCAATTGCTTTAGGCGCCGATGGAACAGTTTATACTTGGGGTTATAATTACATGGGACAATTAGGTAATGGAAATTATACAGATTCCAATATCCCAGTAGAAACAACATTAAGTGGAACAATTAGCGGAGGAACCATAATTCAAGTTGCTGCTGGTAGGTATCACTCAATGGCTTTAGCAGATGATGGAACGATTTATACTTGGGGGTTTAATGGTTACAGGCAATTAGGAAATGGTACTGACGTTTCAACTTACAATTATCCAGTTCCAGTATTTACAAGTGGTGCTTTGAATGGAAAAACAGTAATTCAAATTGCAGCGGGGAACGGACATTCTATGGCTTTAACAACAGAAGGAAACGTTTATACTTGGGGATGGGGTGGTTACGGACAATTAGGAAATGAAGACAGTACACGTGCAAATCAAAATGTTCCAGTAGCAGTATCAACAAGTGGTGTATTATCTGGAAAAACAATAACCAAAATTGCTGGGGGTGGAATTCATTCTGTAGCCTTAGCATCAGATGGAACGGTCTATACTTGGGGGCAAAATAGTTTCGGAGAATTAGGAAATGGAGATAATTTACACCAAAATCAAAATGTTCCAGTAGCAGTTGTAACTAGTGGAGCATTAAATGGAGTTTCCATAACCCAAGTTGCAGCTGGTAACAATCACACAATCGCTTTAGGAAATAATGGTGGTGTTTATACTTGGGGAAGAAATCAATATGGAGTTTTAGGAAATGGTAGTTATGCTGAATCTAATGTTCCAGTAGCAATAAATCAAAGTGGAACGGGATTACTTCCAGTTGAAATTGATTCTCAATTACCTACAGAATACAAATTATCGCAAAACTACCCAAATCCATTTAATCCAAGTACAACAATTAAGTTTGAAATACCCGAAGATTCACAAGTAAAATTAGAATTGTTTAATGTTTTAGGCGAAAAAATAGCCACATTAATTGATAAAGAAATGACCGCTGGCTCACATAATTATCAATTTTCAATTAGCAATTATCAATTACCAAGTGGAATTTATTTGTATCAACTTCAAGCAGGCAGTTTTAGAGAAATTAAGAAAATGATGTTAGTAAAATAGAAAAATTACTCAGAATAGATTTGTAAGTAACGTTTATTTTAAAAAGGTTGAACAATATGTTCAACCTTTTTTATTTATAGAGACTTAAAATCCACAGAAATTTAAAAAGTCGTAATTATTGGTAGAAATGGAAACACTAATATTCTATCTTTTTTTTGCAAAAATATGAATTATTTAGGATTATAAACGTATAATTGATATAAGAATGAGGGTATAAAGTGGAAAAACAAGTACGCCCGGAAGGATTCGAACCCTCGACACCCAGAGCCGAAATCTGGTGCTCTATCCAGCTGAGCTACGGACGCATTGGCAAAACATCATTTATTGTACACCCATGAGGATTCGAACCTCAAACCTTTTGATTCGTAGTCAAATGCTCTATCCAATTGAGCTATGGGTGCCTATAATTTCAAAAAACTGAAAACAAATATAGGATATTTAAAAATAAACTCAAAAATATTTAATAATTAAATAAAAAGATAAAATGTCAATTTTAAACTTGACAAAATATCTTATTTAGCTTAACTTTTGAATGTATAGTTTATAAAAGTAAATTATATTTACCCAGCCAAGGACAGTTTTTTTAAATATTTTTGTAGGTATATAATGAAACATAAATTCTCAATTTTTAATATTTTGATTTTGCTATTGGTTTTGATATCATCAAATATTATAGCACAGACATATACGGCTAATTTGTCGTTAAATGGTGCTTCACCAATTGCAGAAAATGGTGGAAGTATTGATGTTGAAGCGTCTTTTACCGAATTAACAAGCACTGCTGCAGATGCTGATATTACATTAAATATCACATGGACAGGTGCGACTGGTGATGTTGTTGGTGAAACTGATATTACAATTCCATCAGGAACAGCAGAAGGAGTATTTATTCCTTTAACATTAACTTCAAGTGATGATACATTTCTTGAAGGAACAGAAAGCGTTACAGCAACAATTACAGGTGTAACATATTTAGGTGCTGGTTCTGTTAATTTTGGAACGGCAGCTTCATTTGATATAACAGATAACGAAACTATTTCATTATCTGGTGGTGGAGTTTCAATTTTGGAAACTGGTGGAGCAGCAACTCTTACTGCAACAGTTAGCGGTGGAGGTACTGTTAATTTAAGTGGCGGTGGTGATATAACTCTTGACATAGTTTTTGGTGGAACTGCGACAAACACAACAGATTATTCAAATGTTGCCTCTTTTACCATTTTAAATGGTCAACCATCTGGAACTTTTGATATTACATCAGTTTCTGATTTTAATATTGAACTAAATGAAACAGTTACTGCAACAATTTCTACTTTAGTTCCAGGAGTATCTTTTGGAACAAACAATCAGTCAGTTACCATAACAGATGATGAATCAATAACTCTTTCTGGTTCAACATCAATTCCAGAAACAGGTGGAAGTGCTACTTTAACAGCTTCTATTGATGGAGGTGGCGTTTTAGATTTGAGTGGTAACGGTTCACTTATATTAAGCGTCGCTTTTGGTGGAACTGCAACTAATGCAACAGATTATTCAAGTGTGGTTGCATTTTCAATACTTGATGCACAAAATAGTAGTACTTTTGATGTAAATTCAATTTCTGATTCAGATGTTGAAACTGATGAAACAGTTATTGCAACCATATCAACTTTAGTTCCTGGAATTGCTTTTACTGTTAATAACCAAACTGTTACAATTCTTGATGATGATTTCTTAACTGCTCCAGTTAACGGATTAACCGGTGTTTCAGTTGAACCAACTTTTACTTGGATTACTCCAAATACTGGTGGTGCAACTTATGAAGTTAAAATTTCAACTGCTGGCAATAATCAAGTAGCTTTTGATGCGTCTGTTATTGCAACCGAAACAGGCATTGCTGGATTAACTTATAGTTTTACAGAAGAACATTTAAGCGGAGCATTTCCGTTAAATAATAATACAAAATACTATTGGCAAGTAACTCCAACCGGAGGACCAGCCTCAGAAATATTTCATTTTACAACTATTCCAAGTGTTCCAGTTACAAAAACATTACCATTGAATGGTTCAATAATTAATATGACTGACGTAGCATTTTATTGGTTTATTTCTGGTTCTCAGGGCGGAATGAAATTCAAAATTCAAGTTAAAGAATCTGTTTTGGCTCCAACAGCGACCGAATGGCTAACTCCAGATTTTGAATCTACAACTTTTTCCACAAATAAGAGTTTTGTGTTATTGCAAGGTAAAAAATTCTATTGGAGAGTTATAGTTTTAACAAGTGGTGATGAAGTTATCAATTATTCAAGTGTTTGGAGTTTTACAACTGGTGGAGGAGCGACTGTAACTCCATATCAAACATGGCCAATAAATGGCGCTACACTTTTAACAAATGCTCCAACTTTATATTGGTATTTAGCTGAATATGCTCCTGGTGTAACGTTCCAAACTAAATATTCAACTTCATCAGCAGTTGGGTTATTACCAGATATTTTTGAATTAAATGCTGGAACTAAATATCCGCTTGATGGAGACATGCTTGCAAACGGATCAACTAATTTATATTTAACACTTCCAACCTTAAGTCCAGGAGTTGTTTATTTTTGGCAAGTTAGGGCTTTTTATCCATTAACAGGAGAATATGGTCCTTGGTCAAGTGTTGAAAGTTTTCTAACTCACGGAAGTGGAACTTTATTACAACCATTTTTAAGTTATCCAGTTGGAAATGTTACTCAATACACAACTTCACCAACAGTTTACTGGTATGTTTTAGGTGAAGGCGCTGGTTTAACTTATGATGTATATTATAGAGAATTTGGCGTTGGTGGATTTATTGGATTAGGAACTACAGGTAATTTATACCAGCAATTGCCAACATTAGAAGCTGGAAAACAATACGAATGGTATGTTGAATCAAACAATGGTTTATCTACAATGGCTTCATCTGTTGAAACATTTAATATAACAGGTGGAGTAAGTAATGGTTATCCAGTAATTACATGGCCAGTTAGCAATCCAACAGTTTATACAACTAAACCAACAATTAGTTGGTTTATTGAAGGTTCACAGTTAGGATTAACCGAAGTTGAGCTAAAATATAAAGAAAATTCTGTTCCAGTTGATTGGGATTTAGAACCTGCGGGAATTACTATTTCAATAGCTTCACTTTCATATACATTTCTTACAAACCTAAACGAAGGAAGTACATATTATTTTGCACTTGCTGCCAAAGATGGCTCTGGAAACTATTCTGCTTGGGATCAAGATGCTTTTACAATATATTCTTCATTAAATAATATAAGCGATCCAGTTTTAACAACTCCAATCGGTGGAATTAATTTAGCAACTAAATCGCCAACACTTTATTGGTATGTAATAGGTGATTTAAATGCAGTTCAAAGCTACGAAGTAACTTATTCAACTTCAGATGTTTTTGCAAATGGAGCAACTACTGTGGATGCTGGAATTACAAATCCATATTTGGCATTAAGTGGTTTAACTCCTGGCTCAACATACTATTGGAAAGTTAGAACGCTTTATACAAATTTGACTTATTCTAATTTTTCAGTTACCGAAACTTTTAGAGTAGATCCTGGTTCAAATGCAATTCAACCAATTGTTGGAAGTCCAAATAATGTAGTTGTAAGTACTACATCACCTACAATTTCTTGGGTTTTACCAGTAAATCATTCAAGTGAATTAAAATCTGAAATTTTGTTATCTGATAATCCAGAAATGATGGATGCAATAACAATAGATAATATCGAATCTAACCGAGTTGATGTTTCTTCGTTAGAGAAAGGAAAATCATACTTCTGGAAAGTTAGAACTAAAACAAATGATAATGTTTATTCAGAATATTCTGGACAAGCGGTTTTCAAAGTTGATGACAAATTAACAGGTGTAAACGGATCAACCATAATTCCTGATAAATTTGAAGTTTCTCAAAATTATCCTAATCCGTTTAATCCAACAACAGTTATTAATTATTCAATTCCAGAAAAACAATTTGTAACAGTTAAAATATATAATATGATAGGACAAGAAATTAAAACACTAATTAGTGAAGAAGTTAATGCTGGTGTCTATTCAATTACTTGGAATGGAACAAATGATTCTGGTGCAAAAGTTGCTACTGGATCTTACATTTACCGAGTATCAGCAGGTAGCAATGTTGTCACTAAAAAAATGTTATTGTTAAAATAGTGTTTGTTAAATTATTGATTCGGAGAAAAAATGTCTAAAATATATTATACACTCTTTTTATTATTTTTCTTTGGAGTGATAGGGTTGGCACTCGTTGCCTGTCAAACTGCTTATTTTTAATTGAATAAGACTCTGCAAAACCAACTTTGATGTTATAATCATCGAAGTTGGTTTTGTTCTTTTAAATCTATTAAAAACTGATAAAGCACTTCGACAAGCGATTCCAAGGAAAGATGTATGAAAAATAAACACCATTATCGAATATTTATGAAAAAAATGAAGTTAAATAAAAAAAATACTTGACATAGAGGTATTTTTCATATAATTTACCCTCGTACATCTTTTTATAATGATTAAAAAATTAACATTTCCAGCCAAAGAGATTATTTTTTAATATTTATGAGGTTCGATATGAAAAACAAATTTACTTTTTTTAAGGTAGTTTTGGTTCTTTTATTTTTTGCCACTCTTATTTCTGCACAAACAATAACGGTAACGTCTCCAAACGGTGGCGAATATTGGTTACCAAATTCAACCCACAGTATAACTTGGAATCAAGATGGTCTTCTAGCTAATTCTACAACCCAGATTTTAATTGAATATTCTTCCAATAACGGTGCAAATTGGAATGCAGTTAGCACGGTAGCATATGTAGATGGGGTTAATGATTTATATTCGTGGACTCTTCCTAACATTTCATCATTACAAGTATTGGTTCGTGTTTCAGCTGTTGATGGAACTCTGCCTGCAATTGATGTTAGTGATGCAGTTTTTACTATTCATCAACCAGTTTTAGGAATTCCAACATTAACTGTTCCTGCTGATTTGCAAACATTGGTATCTCTAACGCCAACATTTGAATGGACAGAAAATGTTGACCCGCTTTTTGACACTGATGAATCTTATGAGTTAATTATTTCAACAGATCAATGGTTTGCAAACGTTACTTATACTAATACAAATATAAGCTATGTTGCGGCAACCACTACTTTTGATTTATCAACAACTCTTGAAACATTGGATTTAAACACAAAATACTATTGGAAAATACGTTCTAAATTTACTTCTGTTCCTCCAACAGTTTATAGTCCTTGGTCATCAACTTTTACTTTCACAACTACTCCCGCTGTAGTTAAACCAACACAGACTTTCCCAATTACAGGAAATATTGTTTATTCAAATACTCCTACATTTTATTGGTACACAGGTGTTGTTTCAAATGACCAACTTTTTGAAGTTTGGTATGGTGATGCTTTAACAGTTACAGTACCAGATAATGCTTGGGCGTTTAACACCCCTATTGGTGGAACAGGTAATTTCGTGGCAGCTGCAAATGTAGGAATTAATACTTATTACACGCTTCCTGGTATATCTGCACTAACATCAAATACTGATTATAAATGGTGGGTTAGAGCAACTGACGGAGTAAACGTATCTGATTGGTCAAATGTGGGAACATTTTCAACTTCTCCCACTAATGGTGGTCCAGTTAAACCAGTTGGTACTTATCCAACATTAAATGAATTGCAATATACCAACAATCCTTATGTTAACTGGTACATTGTAACGCAAGTTACTGGTTTAGAATTTGAAGTTGTATTTGGAACTGATAATAATGCACCAGATGCTACCCATTCAAATTTAACTGGAAATCAAACTTTTGTTAATTCAACCACCGTTGGAACAAATTATTTTTACCAATTATCTGGATTGGCAAGCAGCACACAATATTATTGGTGGGTTAGATCAACAGATGGAGTAAGTTATTCTGATTGGTCTGCAACATATACTTTTACAACAACTTCATCTACTGGAAGTCCTGTTAAACCAGTTCTAACTTATCCAGCTAATGGAGAAACAGTTTATTTTTCTGATGTTAATTTAAGTTGGCATTGTGTTACAATTGCTACTGACTTAAAATATGATTTATATTATAGTACCTCAAATGTTGCTCCAAATGGTGGAACTGTACCAAATCAATCTGGAATCACAAATTTATATACTCCAATTAATGGTTTAACTGCAAATACAACATATTATTGGTGGGTAAGATCAACCGATAATGCTGGTGTTACAAAATCTGATTGGTCTGATATGGGTTCTTTTGTTGCTTCTGAAACAGCGGCTCAAGTTCAAGTTCCAACTCAAATGTACCCAACTGGTGCTATTACTGTACCAGGAACCTCAGTTGATTTATCTTGGGCGTATTTTGGAAGTATGGCAGGAATTACATTTGAAGCACGATATTCTTTATATCCAGATATGATTTTGCCAACAACTATTGTACTAACTGTTTCAACAGAAACTACGCAAACTCTTGCCGGTTTATCTCCTGGGACAACATATTATTGGCAAGTTAGAGCTACAAATGGAGTCTTAACAAGTGCTTGGGCTACTCCAGCTCAATTCGCAACTTGGGCATCTTCTGCAGCACCTATAGTAGTTCCTATTGTTGGAAGTCCAGTTGCTAATGCAGTGATAGATAGTAATTCACCAGAATTATCATGGTTTTTACCAACTCAATCCTCTGGATTAAAATATGAATTGCAATACTCTATTTCTGGTCAATTTGATGATGCAGTTGAAATAAATGACTTAACAACTAACTCGGTTACAATCAATAATATTCAAGATAATCAAAAATATTATTGGAGAGTTCGCTCAAAAGATAATAATGGGAATACTTCAATTTATTCATCAATAGCTTCGTTTATTGGAAAAGGAATTACAGATGTTGCTGGCTCAACAATAATTCCAGAAAAATTTGAAGTTTCGCAAAACTATCCTAATCCTTTTAATCCAAGTACAGTTATTAGTTACTCGCTTCCAACTTCGGAATTTGTAACTATTAAGGTTTATAATATGTTAGGACAAGAGATTGCAACTTTGTTGAACAAAGATGTTAATGCTGGCATTTACAATATTACTTGGAATGGAGTTGATAACTCTGGTTCAAAAGTTTCTACTGGAACTTATATTTTTAGAGTTGTTGCTGGTGATAATGTTGTAAGTAAAAAGATGATTCTACTCAAATAAATTATGTTAAGTATAACAGTTAATCTATTAACATAAATATAGGAGAGATTAGAGATGTCAAAGTTATTCTATACAATGTTCTTTCTAATGTTGTTTGCTGTTATTGGACTTGCTCTAGTTGCTTGCCAATCAGCTTACTTTTAGAAAATAACTTTATCATATAAAATTAAAGCTGACCGCGTTAAATCGAGGTCAGCTTTTTTTTTGAATAAAGTTAAAATTATTGAAATAGCTTTTCTACTTAACTAAAAGCATTTTCTTTACATCTGAAAAATTATCTGATGTTTCAATTCTGTAAAAATAAATTCCACTTGTTAAACTAGATGCGTCAAATGTCAAACTATAACTTCCTGCTTGTTTATATTCGTTAACTATTGTGTAAATAATTTGTCCAATTGAATTGTAAACTATTATTTTTACATGATTTGCTGTTGGAATTGCATACGAAATTATCGTGCTTGGGTTAAATGGATTTGGGTAATTTTGAGACAATTCAAAATTTACTGGAATTGAAATATCATCATTTTTAATATTTACGGGTGAGTTATTTCTGTAATAATTAAAAGTTCCGCCATAATTTCCTACAATAAGGTCAAAATCGCCATCATTATCTAAATCGGCTAAAGCTGGAGTTGTATTTTGGGAAGTTGTAATCCCAGTAATTACTGAATTGTCCAAAATGAATGAATTATTTTCATTTTTATAATAATTCAATTCACTCCAAATATTACCTAAAAATAGGTCAATATCACCATCTTTATCAAAATCTACTGGTTCAGGAACGCAGCTATTATCGCCATTTAAAGTGCCAAAAAAATCGGGAATTATGTGCCAAGAAACTGAATCGGCATTTCCAGAATTTTCCAAATAAGCTAAATTACCATCTTCGTTTGCAACAATTAAATCGAGGTCGTTATCAAAATCAAAATCGACTAATCTTGGAACTGACCAGCTACCAAAATTAAATTCGCTTAATAAATTGGTAATGACTGGATAAGCTGTGCCAGATTTTTTGTGAACATAGAGATTTCCACTTAAATCGCCAACAATTAGCTCGGGAATTTGGTCGTTATCAATATCGCCGACTGTAACTGCAGAATAAATTGAATGGTCAATACTTGCAAAAATAGATGATTTTTCCAACCAAGCTGGTGAAGTCTTATTTCCTGTATTTTCGAAATATTTAATTTCGCCCATTTGACTTCCGCTAATCATGTCAAAATCGCCATCATAATCAAAATCGAAAAGCACTGGCGAACTTGCACCTCCAATATCTATTGTTCCACCAAAAAGAGTTAAATTTTCTGTCCAAATTGGTGCTGCGTTTGTTCCAGTATTTTTGAAAAACTTAATAGGTCCAGAAGCAGTTCCATAAAGCAAATCAATTTTGCCATCACCAGTTAAATCAACCAACGAAGGTGAATTCCAATAAGTATCAGTTCCAACATTTTGGAACAAAGAACTTTTATTCGTCCAAATAAAATTGGCAGAATCGCCACTATTTTGGTAATAATCAAAACCGTGACTATCTTTTCCAATAAGCAAATCGATTAAATTATCTCCATTTAGGTCAAAGAAAAGGGGATATGCAAAAAGACCAACATCAAACCACATTTGAGAGTTGCTTTCCAAAAATTCGGGTGTAGTAGCATTTCCAGTATTTGGAACATATTTAACTCTTCCATCTTCACTTAATCCAAACGCCAAATCAAAATCACCATCGCCATCCAAATCAGCTAAAGTTGGAGCGGGATTTTCACCAGCAACAACATTTGCTAATACATTTTCAATTTCAACATAATAAGCTTCTGTGTTTAAACCAGTATTTTGATAATAGTGAAGTCCAGTATATCCACCAGATACAAAATCCAAATCGCCATCGGCATCCAAATCGACGCAAACTCCCATTTCAGCATCAATTGAATTTACTTCTTGAAAAATGAAAGCATCAGATTCAAATTTTGCGTTATATTTTGTTCCAATATTGAGAAAATAAATTGGATTTTGCTCAATATTACCCAGAACCATTTCAAAATCGCCGTCAGCATCCAAATCATAAAATCGTGGTTGTGAAAAAGAGAGCGAAGGAACTCCACTTGGATTGAAAATTGAACTTTCGTCAACCCAAGTCTGAGCAAAATTACTGGTTGAAGTGATAATTAATAAAAAAATAAATAGATGTTTAATAGAGTTTTGCATAGTTTGCCTTTATTATTTATAGAATTGATTCAAAAAATGTTATTTCAAAGGTTCATTAAAATCTGTGTCAAGATACAGATTCTCGACTTTTTTTCGTGCCCAAGGAGTTTTGCGTAAAAACTTAAGACACGAATTTATTGAAGGATTGCTATTGAAACATCTGATTTCGACATATAAACCTAATTCTTCCCAACCATAATATTCCACTAATTTAATAAGTATTTGTAATAATGTTTTTCCATGAAGTGGGTCTTTCGATATTTGTTCGTTCATACTTTACTCAAATTTTATCTAACCAAATTTAAGAAAAATTAAAAATTTACCATAATTAAAACATGCTCATTTAATATCAATTCAACATATATTTAAGTAATTTTGTGTTGGAAAAATTTTGTTTTACAAAACAATTTATAGGAAACCATTGATTTACGATTATCAGAAAAACAACGAATATTTTGCACAAGTTCCTGGAATGATGGAAGAACTTTGCGAAGCCGAATTAATTGAGCTTGGCGCAAAAAATACAAAAATTGCATATAGAGGCGTTACTTTTACGGCAGATTCTTCCGTTTTATACAAAATAAATTACACATCGTGTTTAACTTCTCGCGTTTTAGCTCCACTTATTTCATTTCGTTGTAACGATACAAAAATTTTACGCGAAACAGCTCAAAAAGTTGAGTGGAACAAATTTTTTAGCATTGATAAATCCTTTGCAATTACAGCTTCGGTTTCAAATAGTAGAATTACAAACTCATTAGCCGCTTCGCAATATTTGAAGGATGGAATTGTTGACTATTTTAGAAGCATCAGTAACGGAAAACGACCAAATGTGAGCATCGAAAATCCCGATATTCGGTTTAATTTGCACATTGAACAGAATGTTGCAACAATAAGTTTGGATACTTCTGGACAATCGCTACATAAAAGAGGTTATCGACTTTCTTCTGGCGATGCACCAATGCAGGAAACTCTTGCTGCTGCGATAATTAAATTAAGTAATTGGAATGGCGAAAAACCTTTGTGGGATTGTATGTGCGGCTCTGGAACCATACTTGCCGAAGCACTTATGCATTATTGCAAAATTCCAGCCCAGACTTTACGCAAAAATTTTGGATTTTTCTATTTGCCCGATTTTAACAAAAATTTATGGAATAAAGTAAAAAATGATTGCGATAAAGAAATTCGTCCTTTACCAAAAGGTATAATTTCTGGAAGCGATATGTCAGATATTGTGTTAAAAATGGCTCGCGAAAACCTTTCGCATCTTCCATATTCCGAGAATATTGAGCTTTCTTGCAAAAAATTTCAGCAAGTAGAAAAGTTTGAAAATGGAGTTTTAGTTACAAATCCACCTTATGGAATTCGTCTTGGAACCAACGAAGGTGCGAAGCTACTTTTCAAAGAACTTGGTGATTTTCTAAAGCAAAAATGCAATGGAACTACTGCTTTTATCTATTCTGGAGATCCGTCTTTACGTAAATCAATTGGATTAAAAACCACAAAAAGAATTCCACTTGTGAACGGAAAGCTCGAAGGCGTTCTTTTTCAAATTGATAGTTACGATGGAAGTAAAAAGAAATATTATAATGATTTTAAGTCAGAAAACAGCGAAAACTAGAAAAACTATCATTTTAAATTTCTAAATTAAAAAAAATCAAAAGCCATTTTCTTGTAATTACATTTTGGAGAAATTGTTACACACTAAAAAAATTAGTATTTTTACAACGGAGTTTTGAATAAATACATATTTACAAATTATTAGATAGTTTTCCCTCCATATTTTTCAAAATTAACCCAAAAAACGCAAAATATAGTATTGCTGTTATGTAGCAGAACTATGTTTGGTTGATAAAAACAAAAAGTATATAGAAATTTTAAAATAAATTATAATGGAATAAATGTTAAGTACAAGCAATCTATCTTTACGATATGGCAAAAGAACGTTATTTGAAGAAGTAAATCTCAAATTTACACCAGGAAACTGTTACGGAATTATCGGTGCAAACGGTTCTGGAAAATCAACTTTTATCAAAATCCTTTCGGGAGAAATTGAGCAAAGTGGCGGAAGCGTGATTATCACTCCAGGACAAAGACTTGCAACTTTGAAGCAAAATCAGTTTGAATATGATGAATTTGAAGTTCTAAGAACAGTAATAATGGGACACGAAAAACTTTATTCGATAATGGAAGAACGCGAAACTCTTTATGCTAAAGCAGATTTTACGGAAAAAGATGGAATGAGAACTGCCGAATTGGAAGGCGAGTTTGCCGAATTATTTGGTTGGGAAGCCGAATCAGAAGCAGCAGAATTGCTTAGTGGATTAGGAATTGGCGACGAGCATCATTCAAAATTGATGAAAGATATGTCAGGAAATGACAAAGTAAAAGTGCTTTTAGCTCAAGCTTTGTTTGGAAATCCCGATATTTTACTTTTGGATGAACCTACAAACCATCTTGATATTATTTCTATCAATTGGCTTGAAGAGTTTCTATCAAAATTCAAAAATACCGTAATAGTAATTTCCCACGATAGGCATTTTATTAACCAAGTTTGTACGCATATTGCCGATATTGATTATGGACACATTCAAATGTACACCGGAAATTACGATTTTTGGTTAGAAAGCAGTCAATTGGCAAGTAAACAAGCAAAAGATTCCAACAAAAAAATTGAAGCAAAAAGAGCTGAGTTGCAAGAATTTATTGCACGTTTTAGTGCAAATGCTTCAAAATCAAAACAAGCTACTTCGCGAAAAAAACAACTTGAAAATTTAGTTTTGGAAGATATAAAACCTTCATCGCGAAAAATGCCATATATTATTTTCAAACAAGAACGTGAAGCTGGTAATAATTTGCTTGATATTCAAAACATTACAAAAATTTACGAAGGCGAAAAAGTTCTAAATAATATAACTTTCAAAGTTGAAAAGGGAGATAAAATAGCGCTTGTTGGTCCAAATGATTTGGTTAAAACAACATTGTTAAACGTTATTTCTGGTGAAGAAAAAGCGGATAGTGGAAATTACACTTGGGGAACTACTACAAAATTTGCTTATTTTCCAAAAGATAATGCAAGTTTTTTTGATGTGGACTTAAATTTAGTGGATTGGTTGCGTCAATATTCTGTTGAAAAGGAAGAAGCTTACATTCGTGGTTTTCTTGGTAGAATGCTTTTCAGTGGTGAAGAATCTCTAAAAAAGGCAAATGTTCTTTCGGGCGGTGAGCGAGTTCGTTGTTTAGTTGCAAAAATGATGTTAGCTAATCCAAATGTTTTGCTAATGGATGGACCAACTTACCATCTTGATATGGAAGCTATTTCTGCACTAAATAATAGTTTAATCGATTTTCCAGGAACAATTATTTTTAGTTCGCACGATCATCAGTTTATTCAAACAATTGCTAATAGAATTATTGAGATTATTCCTTCTGGAATTATTGATAAGCGAATGACTTTTGACGAATATTTAGCTGATGAAAAAATTAAGAAAATTCATATGGATATATATCATCAAGCAGCTATTAACATTTAATATTTTGTGAAAATTGGAGGAGTCTTTATTTCAAAATTCCTCCAAAATTTGCATTACTTCAAATTATTTGTGCCAAGTTTTTCTAAAATGCTTAAAACATAGTCAATTTCGTTAATTTTATTTTGTGGATTAAAGGAAAAACGAATTGTTCCATTTGCATCATTTACGCTTTTTCCAATTCCTAAAATTACATGCGAAGGTTTTATTGTTCCCGAAGTGCAAGCCGAACCTTGCGATGCTGCAATTCCGTTAATATCCAAAGCCATTAAAAATGTATCAATATTGTTATGGAAATATTCGTCCTTAAAAGTTAAACTTAAAATATACGGATTGCTATTTTCTGTGCTATTTATCGCAATTTTATCACCAAAAATCTGTTTAATTCCTTTTTGAAAATATGAATTTAGCTCGGAAACGGTTTTATAATTACTTTCCATTTCGGTTTTTGCAATTTTAACAGCTTCGGCAAAAGCGACAATTGCCGCAACATTTTCGGTTCCTCCACGACGATTTCTTTCCTGACTTCCGCCAAAAAGCATTGGGGAAAAGGGAGTTCCACTTTTTACAAACGAAATTCCAATCCCTTTTGGTCCATAAATTTTATGAGCCGAAGCAGAAAGAGCATGTATTTTTAACTCATTTACATCAATTTTTGTTTTTCCAAACGCTTGAACACAATCGCTAAATAAAAATTGGTTTTCGCCAAGTTTTGAAGCAATTTGCTCAATTTTGTTTATAACTCCAATTTCATTATTTGTGTGCATTAACGAAATTAACGAAGTATTTTCATTAATAATATTTGGAAGTGAATTGATATCGAAATTTCCATTATTGTCAATTTTGATATATTTTGTAGTAAATTGCGATAATTCAAGATTTTTATGTGTATCGACTACTGCCTTATGTTCAATTGGCGAAGTAATTAGCTCATTTTTTCCAGTTTCACTAAAATTTGTTTTGGAAATTCCATTAATAATAAAATTTATTGCTTCAGTTCCGCCACTTGTAAAATAAATTTCACTGGGATTTGCTCCAATAAAATCGGCAATAATTTCGCGTGAGTTTTCAATTGCAACTCGCGTTTTTCTTCCAAATGAATGAATAGACGATGCGTTTCCAAAATTATCCTTTAAAAACGGAAGCATTGCTTCCAAAACGCGAGCATCTATTTGTGTTGTTGAAGCATTGTCTAAATATACTTGCATATTCTTAATTTAATTATAAAAAGATGTTATTTTGAAACATATTTCAACTATTTGCATTAAAATTAGCGTAATGTAACATCGCCACTAAATATTTTTTTAGTTCCTTTTAAATCGCGAAGCAGTAAAAATCCATTTTCATCAATGTCTTCAAAAATGCCAAAAGTTTCTTCTTTTCCGTCATTTACTTTTACTTTTTCACCAATCATTTTGCATCTTGAACGCCAATTATCCAAAATGCTTTGAGGATTTCGGTTTACTTTTGCCAAATTATTTTCAAATTCGTTTAATATTTCAGCTAATAATCGTTCGCGACTAACTATTTTCCCAAATTCTTTTCTAATTGATGTTGGTGGAACGTTGTAATGACCTTCAAACATTGGTTGGTTTACGTTCACTCCAATTCCAACAACTACACGTTCTATTTTATCGCCTTTTGAAACGGATTCTACTAAAATTCCACAAACTTTTCGAGTAACAACTAAAACATCATTGGGCCATTTTAAGCGAACATCCAATTGGAAGAGATTTTCGATTGATTCGGCAACTGAAACTGCCGCGGCAAAATTTACTAGATTAATTGTTTTTGCGTTTATATTTTCAGTTAATAAAATTGAAAATGTAATTGAATGATCTTTATATGAAACCCATTCTCTATTTAAGCGTCCTCTTCCTTTAAATTGATTATCTGCAAATAGCACAGTTCCATGCTGTGTTATTGAAGTATCTTTTAATAATTCTTCGTTTGTTGAGCCAATTTCGTCATAAAAAATAAAGTTAGTTCCAATAAAATTGGTCTTTAATTTTATATCCATTTCCTCAATTGTAAATGTCGATTTAGACATGATGTTACTCCAAAAATAAATTGTATATATGACAGTAATAGTGACAATATTGCAAAACTTTGCTTTTATGACATGAAATATGACAAAGAAGAATTTTGTCATATTTTATCAAAAAAACTTAAGTTATTGAAAAATAATGTGTTATCAAATTAAACAGTAATGGCACGTGCTTTGTATTATAAGCACCAAACAAATTTAATTTAGGAGAAATAAAATGACATTAGTTAGATTAAAACCAATGAGAGAATTTGATAACATACATAATTCATTTCAAAAATATTTTGACGATTTCACAATAATGAAATCTTCTTTTAATCAAAATGCTTTTTCGCCAAAAATTAATATTCACGAAAAAGACAATCAGCTAATAATAAATGCTGAAATTCCAGGCGTTAAAAAAGAAGATTTAAAATTAACATTGCAAGATAACATTTTAACCATTGAAGGTGAAAAGAAAAATTTGATTGAAGAGAGCGAAATTAAATATTTTTTAACTGAAAGAAGTTTTGGCTCATTCAAAAGAAGTTTTACGTTAAATGAAGATGTTGATTCTGAAAAAATAAATGCAAAATTTGAAAATGGTGTGCTTTCAATTACACTTGCAAAAGTTGAAGAAAAATCGCCAGTTGAAAAAGTTATTGAAGTAAAATAAAGTAGTAAAAAGTTAAACCGCGAATACGCGAATAAAACTTAAATGAAAAATAGGCAACTGAGATTTTGTTGCTAATAAAAAGGAGAAAGTTATGGGAAAAATTATTGGAATCGATTTAGGTACTACAAACTCTTGTGTATCTGTTATGGAAGGAAATGACCCTGTTGTTATTCCTAATTCAGAAGGTGGAAGAACAACACCGTCTATTGTAGGATTTACAAAAAGTGGTGAAAGATTAGTTGGTCAACCAGCAAAAAGACAAGCGGTTACAAATCCAACAAATACGGTATTTTCAATTAAAAGATTTATGGGACGCCAAATTGGCGAAGTAAAAAACGAAATTAGCGAAGTGCCTTATTCTGTTGTTGAAGGCGATAATAAAACCGCTCGCGTAAAAGTTGGCGATAGACTTTATTCTCCACAAGAAATTTCTGCAATGGTTTTGCAAAAAATGAAAAAAACTGCTGAAGAATATCTTGGACAAGAAGTAACCGAAGCTGTTATTACTGTTCCTGCGTATTTTAACGATTCACAAAGACAAGCAACTAAAGATGCGGGTGAAATTGCAGGCTTAACCGTAAAACGTATTGTAAACGAGCCTACAGCCGCAGCACTTGCTTATGGTTTGGACAAAAAAGATAAAGAAGAAATTGTTGCAGTTTATGACCTTGGTGGTGGAACTTTTGATATTTCAATTCTTCAACTTGGCGAAGGCGTTTTTGAAGTGAAATCAACAAATGGCGATACTCATCTTGGTGGTGACGATTTTGACCAAAAGTTAATCGATTTTCTTGCTGATGAATTTAAAAAACAAGAAGGCATCGATTTAAGAAACGATCCAATGGCTTTGCAAAGACTTAAGGAAGCTGCTGAAAAAGCTAAAATTGAGTTATCATCATCAAACGGAACTGATGTTAATTTGCCATTTATTACCGCAACTGCAGATGGTCCTAAACACTTAAATATCAACATTTCACGTGCAAAATTTGAATCTCTTGTAGATGATTTAATTCAAAGAAGTGTTCAGCCTTGTTTATCTGCTATTAAAGATGCTGGTTTAACAGCTTCACAAATTGATGAAGTAATTCTTGTTGGTGGTTCTTCTCGTATTCCAAAAGTACAAGAAAAAGTTAAAGAAATTTTTGGAAGAGAGCCTCACAAAGGTGTAAATCCCGATGAAGTTGTTGCAATTGGTGCAGCTATTCAAGGTGGAATTTTAGCTGGCGATGTTAAAGACGTTTTATTGCTTGATGTTACTCCATTATCACTCGGAATTGAAACTCTTGGTGGAGTTATGACAAGGTTAATTGAGTCAAACACAACAATTCCAACAAAGAAAAGCGAAACTTTTTCAACTGCTTCTGATAATCAACCTTCCGTTGATATTCACGTTTTGCAAGGTGAAAGACCAATGGCGGCTGATAATAGAACTCTTGGAAGATTCCAACTTTCTGATATTCCACCAGCACCTCGCGGAGTTCCTCAAATTGAAGTATCTTTTGATATTGATGCTAACGGAATTATGCACGTTGCTGCAAAAGATAAAGCTACTGGAAAAGAACAAAGCATTAAAATCACTTCTTCAAGTGGTTTAGATGATGCAGAAATTCAACGCATGAAAAATGCTGCAAAAGAGCATGCTGCCGAAGATAAAAAGAAAAAAGAGCAAGTTGAAGTTAAAAACAATGCTGATAGCTTAGTTTTCCAAACTAAAAAACAAATTACCGAATTAGGCGATAAACTTCCTGAAGATGTAAAAAATAGACTTGAATCTGAAATTGCTAAAGTTGAAGATGCTTTAAAAACTAACAATACCGAAACAATTAAAGCTGCTACTGACAGCCTAAACAAAGTTTGGAATGAAGTTTCGCAACAAATGTATTCTCAACAAGGCGCTGGTCAACCTGGTGCAGATGCTCACAATGCGGGACAAGAGCAACAAGCAAAACAAGAAACTAAAAAAGATGAAAAAGAAGTTGAAGACGCTTCATACGAAGTTGTTGACGACGAAGATGATAAAAAATAAAAATAGTAAATCTCAAACTACTCGGTTTTGTGCCGAGTAGTTTCTGGTTCTTAAAAAGTTTAGAATTTGGTAAATAGTTTAATGGCTTGATTGTTAAAAAAGGGTATATATTTTTATAACCGTTGAACAATTTATTTTGAAGAAAGTAAAAAAATAAGAATATAACTTCAATTTATGTTAATAAATGAAAGGAGTATATAATGATAGATGAAAAAAATATTGTAAAAGTTGATGAAAGTAATATTTGGGACGAGGCTTTTACAAATGAAACTTGGGTTGCACCTAAAACAAGCATATTTGAAACTGAAAACAATTACTTTTTAACAGCAGATATGCCTGGAGTTAGCAGAGAAAAATTAAAAGTAGAATTGGAAAAAGGTAGTTTAATTATAATGGGACGAATTGATTATCAAGATATTTCAACTCGAAAGTACATATTACAAGAAAACGAATTTGGTAATTTTTATCGAAAATTTAATCTTTCTGATAGTATTGATGCCAACAAAATTGATGCAAAATTTGAAAATGGTCAACTAGTTGTTAACCTTCCAAAACACGAAAGAATGAAACCGAAAAATATTGTTATAAACTAAATATATTTCCCATACAAATAAAAAAGCCCATCAGATTAATTTCTGGTGGGCTTTTTTGATTATAAAAGTTACTACATTTTTACATCTTTTCAATTTGAAAAGTTGGAGTAATATCAACTGGAAGAACTTTTAATTTTTCTACTAAAATTTTAATCGATTCTGATGAAACAGCATATTTTTCTATTAATGCTTTGGCTCCAGAATAATCGCCTTTTGCTTGAATCATTAAAATTTTGTTAGCCAAAACTGTTAAAACAGCATAAGCTTTGCTAAAATTTACTTTAATCTTCTGTGTTTTAGAATCAAATTCATAAGCACCATTTTCGAGCAAATAGTTGTAAATTATTGCATTTCCACCACCGTGTGCTTCATTTATTCCAAAACGAATTGAGCGAAAAACGCCAGCTAAAAACGTAACCCACATTTCTTTTTCAAATTTAATGGGATAAACGCCTTTATTAATCATAAATTGATTGTTAAAAAGTCCTAAAATGTCAGCTTTACATTCTTCAATTGTTGAATAAGTTTCTTTCAATTCTTTTTTCACTTCGGTGTTTTTGCCAGCAACTTTTATAAATCCAGGTCCTAAACCATGCGACATTTCGTGCATAAGTGTGTGATTAAAAAATGCGTCAAAAGTGACAAATTCCATTTGCGAATTATCAAGTACAATTTCGGAAATGGGTTTTAATAATTTTTCAAATTTGGCTTCGTGAACATTTTTAAGCATCACTTTTTTAGAGCCTTTTGCTTTTCTAACACGTTCATCATTTGGCAAATTGAATGCTAAAGTTTGAACTCCAGCCTTGGTATCGCCAGCGCTAAAAACCTCTTGAACTACAGAAATAGGGGATTCGCTACCTCGTTCAAAGTTTTTATGTTCTTGTGGAATTGGCAGATTTTGTTCCATTTCGGTTAAATAATTTGCGAAAATTTTTAATTTATCGGTGCTTTCGGGGTCAACAATGGTTAAAAACATTTCGAAAGACGCTTTGTAATTAAAAAGTTCATCCTCATAAACTTCGTATGGTCCAATTATAACTTCAATTGTTGGATCGTTCACATCCATCCAAGCCATATCGCTTTCGTAATAATCGTTGGTTAAAAATGCTTTTGCGCGAGTTGTTAAATATTTTTTTAACGTTGGATTATCGGCAAATTCAGCAGCTTCATTCATCAATCTTGAAATTTCTAATAACTGAGCTTTGTAATATTCTGTGTAAGGAATTGCAATAAGTTTGCCATTTTCTCTTCTTATTACAGTAAATTCTGAAGTAAATTCGGCTTCTTTTTCTGGATTTTCTTCCAAAAATTTCTCAAACTCTTCTTTTGTCATATCTTCGGGATAAAAATTGGCACCTTTCGGTTTAGCATTTTTCCCGATAAAAGGATTGTTGTGGTCTAATCTATCAAACGGACCAAAGTTAATTTTGAAATATTCCAAAGCAATTTTATCATTTGGTTCTTTCGATTTTAGAAGAGTTTCTTCAATTTCGCTATTTTTAGAATAAACTTGGTCAAGAAAAATTCTATCAATAATTTTTCCAGCCTCAAAAAGTTTAGAAACGACCATTTTTTGTCTTTCGTTAAGTAAATTTTCATCAAAAGTTAATTCCGTTTTGGAATATTGATTTATTTTCTTTTCCAATTCTGAACTCTCCTTCACTTTTTTGTCATTTGAGCAACTTATAAAAAGTGATAAAATTAGTGGTACAATAATTAGTTTTTTCATAATATTTCCTTAAAATATTTAATTAAGTTTTAATGTGTAAAACTACTTTTCTTTTCTCAATTCTTCCATTAATTCTAACTGAATTTCTTGAATTTCTGTCATTCTTTCCCATTGTTGAACGAGTAAATGGTCAACTTTTTGGTGTAATTGTCTCAATTCAAGCTCGGATTTCAAATTTATTTTGTAATCTAATTCGGCTCTGTTTCTGTCACGCGATTCTTGTCTATTTTGGCTCATCATAATAATTGGTGCTTGAATTGCTGCAAGACACGATAAAACAAGGTTTAATAAAATAAATGGAAATGGGTCAAATGATTTTGCAACTAAAAAATATGAATTTACAGCAATCCAAAAGAGAATAATTAAGAAAAAAGTAATAATAAATTTCCAACTTCCACCAAAAGATGCAATTTTATCCGAAAGTTTTTCACCAAATGTGAGATTTGTATTAAAATCCTTTTCAATGTTAGCTGAAATTGATTCATGTTCAGTCAATTTTTCTAAAACATCTTTTTCAAGATGAGATAATTCGCCTTTTTCATCAATCATCAATTTTTGCATGTAATTTTTTCGAAATTTATGTAAATCATCGCGACAAATGAATCCTTTGGAATTCCAATGCGGAAATGATTTTTTTATAACTGCCGCAACAACTGGTCTAACAATTGTTGCAGAAATAACTTCCGATTTTGAGCAATCACAACCACAAATTTGACATGTATTTTTCATTTTTGCACCTTATTTGTCTAAAATTATGTAAATATAATACAAATCGTTTCTATGACAAAAATAACACTAATTACGCACAAATTAAATTGATAATTGATAATTGATAATTGATAATTGATAATTGATAATTGATGATTGCGAATTAAGCACAAGTAAAAACTTTATGTTTGCTTTAGTAAACGGATGAATTGAAAAAAATGTTATCTACAAGGGGAGTAAAGTTATTTTCCATTTTCACAAAATACTACTTGTTCATTTTCTAATTGAAGGATTATTGATTGAGACTTTAAAAATTCGGAAAAAAGAAAATAAAAGAGAAAAAATAATAGTATTTTGTGCCACTTAAAAATAAGTAATACAAATTGAGTTACGGAATACATGAGCAGAAGCAGCAAAATTAGTTGTTAGTTTGATGAGTTAACCTCAAATTTTAGCGTCTTAATAGTATTTTATGCTTTAAATGATACTTATAAGTGTAAAGATTTAGATAATCTGATAAAAATAGAACTATCAAAAAAATAAAAGCAATAATCTTATTGACAGATACACTTATTCATCAGTCAATTAGTATAATTAAAAATTGTTTTTGAAAATTCCCTTAAATATTTGTTAATAATTATGAATTAAAATGAAAAAATCTGGTCGAACTAATAGAGAGCGAATTTATGAAATACTTAAAGCAATGGGCCTTGTTTTTGGCGATATTGGTACAAGTCCCATATACACATTGACAGTTGTGTTTTTGGTACTTCCAATTAGTGTTGAAAATGTCTTTGGAGTACTTTCATTAGTGTTTTGGACAATGGTGTTTCTTGTTACTATTGAATATACAATTCTTGCAATGAGTTTGAATTCCAACGGAGAGGGTGGGATAATTGTTCTGAAAGAAATTTTACATAGTTATGTAAAAAAAGGAAAAAAAGGTGTAATAATTGCATATATGGGATTTATTGGTGTTGCATTTTTAATGGGAGATGGTGCAATAACTCCTGCTATTTCTATTCTTTCAGCAGTTGAAGGCTTAAAATTTATTCCAGGTATATCAGAAATATCCACTAATGAAATTGTTTTTATAACAATAATTATAACAATTATTCTGTTTTCAATTCAATCTAAAGGAACTGATAAAGTAGCAACTTCATTTGGCCCAATTATGGTCTTGTGGTTTGGTTCATTATTTGTTTTTGGTATTATATCACTTTTTGAACATCCGCAAATTCTTTGGGCAATTAATCCTTATGAAGCAATAAAGTTTTTAAGTCACAACGGATTTGTTGGATTCATTGTGCTTTCAGAAGTAATTTTAAGTGCTACAGGTGGAGAAGCTTTATATGCTGATATGGGTCACTTAGGAAAAAAGCCGATTGTTAGAGCTTGGTATTTTGTTTTTATCGCTTTAATAATAAACTATTTCGGACAAGGTTCATTTCTAATTTTATTATTATCTGAAAATAAAACAACATCAAATATTTTGTTTGGAATGATAAATCACATACAACCTTATTTTTATATTCCATTTTTAATAATTACTTTATTGGCAACTATTATTGCATCACAAGCGATGATAAGTGCAATTTTTTCGTTGGTTTATCAAGGAATTAGAACTTACATATTTCCACTTTTACTTGTTACCTATACTTCATCAAAATTAAAATCGCAAATCTATATCAATTCTGTTAACTGGGCGATGCTAATTGCTGTAATAATAATAATTTTAATATTTAGAGAATCCACAAATCTTGCCGCCGCATACGGTTTTGCAGTAACAGTTACAATGGCAATGAGTACAGTTTTTATGATTTGGATTTTTAAAAAGCAAAAATCATGGTTAAAACTTGCAATTGCTTTAGCTGTTTTTGTTGTAAATCTAATGTTTCTTTTTGCAGTATTTACAAAAATTCCTCACGGGGCATATTGGTCAATAATTATTGGAATTTTCCCTTTCATTATAATTTACATTTGGACTAAAGGAAACAAATCAGTTTATAAATCTTTTCGTCCACTTTCAATAGATGTTTTCACTTTAAGTTTTGAGCAAATATACAACTTAGGAAAAACTTTACCTGGTACTGCTTTATTTTTTGCAAAAAACTTGAGTATAATTCCTCCATATATGGTTCATAGTACAATTCGAAGTGGAATAATCTACGAGAATAATGTGTTGGTTTCCGTAACAACGACCGAAACTTCGCGAGGTGTTGAATATAAATTAATACCTAATTTAGCTAAAGGACTTTCTGGACTTGAGATTAGAGTTGGTTATATGGAACGAGTTGATGTTACCAAAATTTTAGAAGAATGCAATATTACTCCAAAAGTAATGTTCTACGGAGTTGACGATATTAAAGCTAATAAACTTCTACTTAAAATCTATTCGTTCATAAAAAGATTAACGCCAAATTTTGTGCAATTTTTGGAATTACCATATCAAAAATTACATGGAGTTTATACTCGTATTGAAATTTAACAGAAAAGCAATGTTATCAATCATTCTTCAATAAATATATTTTTCTTTTGCTTCAATATTTTTTTAGCTAGGAGAAATATAGTAAACAAATAGATAATTGAATGATTCATATTTAAACTAATGGAATGGGATAATTTTACTTCAAAAATGATATTTGAAGAGTAAAAACAAGATGGAATAAAAGTCAAATTTGGACAATATTAAAATAGATAAAAATATTTTTTAATTATCAATGAAGTTTTTCTTCACATATTTTGGAATATTTAAAATATTTTAGGTTGAAAGAAAACTTTTACAGACAAAAATTTTTAGAAATTTAGCATTCAAAAATATCAATTTCTGTCTTGTAAGTGAAATTTCGGAGTGTAATAAAAAGCAATAAATTGTACAAATGATTTTCAAAAATGAGGAAAAATGGAAAAACTCTTTGTGAGCAATAAACACTCATATTGTTTTACTTTAGTTATCTTTATCATGAAATTATTTTAATATAAAGTAGTATTTTATTCGAATTTTTAATATTCTAATAAGTCATTTTTTTAAAACTATAAATCAAATAAAATTATTGATAAATTATATGAAAAAACAAATTGTTGAAACAGATGTTCTAATTATTGGTGGAGGTCCTGCGGGTTTCGCTACCGCAATTCATCTTGCCGATTTAATGATGAAAAATGGTGAGGCAAATGGAGATTCAGCTCCTATTAAATTACCTTATAAAATAATGTTATTGGAAAAAGGTGGTGAAATCGGAGGTCATAGTATTTCAGGTGCAATCATAAATCCAATTGCATTAAAAGAATTATTACCAGATATTTCTATTTCGGATATGCCTTTTGAAAGTGAAGTAAAAAAAGATGAAGTTCATTACTTATCTGAAAACGGAAAAATTACTTTCCCTTTTACACCTCCATATTTTGGAAACCATGGTAACTATTTGGCTTCACTTGGAAAAATTACTAAATGGTTAGCTGCAATTGCCGAAAAGAAGGGTGTACAAATTTATGCTGGATTTAATGGTAGTGAAGTTTTATACCAAAATGAAAAGATTATTGGTGTTCGTTCTGGCGCTTCAGGAATTGATAAACACGGTAACCCAATGGATAATTACCAACCAGAAACTGATATACATGCAAAAATTACAATTTTTGCAGAAGGTTCTCGTGGAAGTTTATCAAAAACGGTAATTAACAAATTTGATTTGGCAAAAGAAAAAAATCCACAAGTTTACTCTCTTGGTGTTAAAGAAGTATGGGAAGTTCCTGAAGGGAATATTGAAGAAGGTTATGTTGCTCATTCTCTCGGCTTTCCTGTTGATTCTAAACAATTCGGTGGTGGTTTTATTTATGGATTACGAAAAAATTTGGTTTCAATTGGTCTTGCAGTTGGTTTGGATTATGCAGACCCAACATTTGATACTCACCACGCATTCCAAATTTACAAAAAACACCCATTTGTTGCCAAATTCTTAAAAGGTGGAAAAATTGTTCGTTATGGAGCTAAAACAATTCCTGAAGGTGGTTACTATTCAATCCCCAAATTATATGCTGATAATATGATGATTGTTGGTGATTCTGCAGGGTTGGTTGCAATGCCAAGTTTAAAGGGAATTCATCTTGGGATGAAATCTGGTATGTTAGCTGCTCAAACAGCTTATGCTGCTTTGCAAAACCAAAACACTTCATCTCAACAACTTTCAATGTATGAAAAATTGATTAATGAGAGTTATGTTAAAACAGAATTATATCCTGTAAGAAATTTTAGACAAGCATTTGACGGAAATTTATACACCGGTATGTTAAAATTTGGTACACAACTAATTACTGGTGGAAGAGGCTTTGGAAGTGAAAAGTTACCAGCAAAAGAAGATTATAAACATTATCGTCCTTTGAAATCATTCAATGGTGATACTTTTATGAATAAAATGAAAGATGAATTATCATTTGATAAGATAACAACTTTCGACAAAGAAATGGATATTTATTATTCTGGTACAAACCACGACGAAGAGCAACCATCTCATATTCAGATAGTTTCAACAGAAACATGCCAAACTTGTCTTGAAGAATTTGGTGCACCTTGCCAAAGATTCTGCCCAGCAGATGTTTTTGAAATAGTTGAAGATACAAAATCGAAAAAGAAAAGTTTAACTCTGCATCCATCGAATTGTGTGCATTGCAAGACTTGTGATATAAAAGACCCTTATCAAAACGTAATTTGGAATACACCTTATGGTGGAGATGGTCCAGAATACGGAACAATGTAATTAATTGACAAATTTATTAACAATATAAATCTTAGATAGAAATATGGGATTAAAAATTTTTAGTTTAATGAAACAAGTACCAGTTGCTAATGAAATGCGAATGGGCTCAGATGGACTTATGGATAGAACCAAAGCAAAATCGATTATTAATGTTGATTGTACTTTTGGTCTTGAACAAGGTTTACAAATTAAGAAAAGTGTTCCTGATGCTGAACTTTATGTAGTTTCAATGGGACCTCCAAGTTTTGAACAATCACTTAAAAAAGCAATTTCAATGGGTTACGACCACGCTGTAATTCTTTCTGATAAACGATTAGGTGGCTCTGATACATTTGCAACTGGTTTAGCATTATCAACAATGTTAAAAAGTAAATTGATTTCTCAAGACCCAAATGATAAGTTTATCATTTTTGCTGGAAGACAAACCAGCGATGGTGATACTGCACATGTACCTTCACAAGTAGCTGAAAATTTGGGAATTCCTCAAGCAACTTTCGTTGAAAAAGTTGAATACTGCGGTGACCATTTACAAGTTGTTAGAATGATTGAAGGTGGGCATCAGACAATTGATATTCCAATACCTTGTATTATTTCTGTTGCTCCTACTGCAATTCACGCTCGCCGCCCTTCGTTGGTTGGAGCAATAAAAGCACGTGAAGCTAAGGTTACGATGTACACTCTTGACGATATTGGTTTGGAAACAACAAATATCGGATTGAATGGTTCACCTACTGTTGTATCAAACGTAGTTGATATTGAACACACACGCCAAAAAGTAGTTATGCTTGATGGAGAAACACCTTCAGAAAAAGTAAATAGTCTTTCAAAGATATTTACTAATGCTGTACAAACAGCAAAAACTACCGATAAGGTAAAACCAGATAGCAAATCAATAGAAAAAACTAATGAATTCCCAATTGTAGATTTTAGAAAAGGTTCATCAGGAGTTTTAACTTGGGCTGAAATGACAGAAGGACAAATTTCGAGATCTTCTCTGGAAATCCTAAATCCAGCAAGAAGATTAGCTGATGACCTTGGTGCAAAAGTTATTTCAGTAGTAATTGGTGATAATGTAACTTCTTTTGCTGAACAATTAATTGGACATGGTGCTGATGAAGTATATTTTGTAAATGATGAAAGATTGAAAGAATATTCTATTCTTCCATTTACTTCAATTATTTCTCAACTTATAAAAGAAGTGAAACCAGAAATAGCACTATTTGGTGCTACAACCTCAGGACGAGAGTTAGCTCCTCGTTTGGGAAGTAGAGTAAAAGCGGGTGTTACTGCCGATTGTACTTCGCTTAAAATAGGTACTTATGTAAACAAAAGATTAAAATCTACTTATACACCTGTATTAGAATCAATTCGACCTACATACGGAGAAAGTAAACTAGCCACAATTATTGGCTTTTGGTGTCCTCAAATGGCAACTGCCCGTCCTGGTACTTTTGAAGCTCTTCCGTTTGACAAAGAACGAAAAGGTATTGTTACTGAATTTACTCCTATTTTAACAGAAGCAGATTTCATTACAAAAATTATCAACACAGAAAGAAAAGAAGTTGGTGGACAAGCGTTATTTACTGCTGATGTAATTGTTTCAGGAGGAAAACCTTGTGGAGACCTAGATAATTTTCAAGGAATTCGTGATCTTGTAGATGCCCTGAAAGAACAAGGAATTAAAGCTGAATGGGGAGCAAGTCGCCAAGCAGTTGATAGAGGTTTTGCTTCTTATGCACGTCAAGTAGGACAAACAGGTAAAACCGTTCGACCTAAAATATACATTGCAGTTGGTATTTCAGGAGCAATTCAACATGTTAGCGGCATAAAAGAATCGGGCAAAATAATTGCAATCAATATTGATAAAAAAGCAAATATTTTTAATGCTGTTGATTATGGAATAATTGGCGATTACGTAAAAGTTATGCCTGAATTAATTAAAATGGTTAAAAACGGTTACACTTTTGGCTTAAAAAAATCAGAAGATGTTAAATAACTTTAATATTATTTAAACGGAAAAAAGAACAAACACATTGTTAGTTGTATCATTTTTTTGAAAAGAATGGTAAACGAGGGTATAAAATAGTAAAAATCGATTTACAAAAATTTATTTTGCCAAAAACTCCCCTATCAAAAGGGGAGTTAATTTTGGATAATTTCTTTCCTTTGTTATTTATGTTTTAATTACCTTTTTATTCTTTCTGAGTATCTTTACTTACTTATTGTTTCAGCATAACAAGAACTACCGAAATCAACAATATAATTGAAACTGGAGCCCAAATCATTCTTTCTTTTTTGCTTTTTGTGATAATGTTTAACACAGACCCAATTATTGAAAATACGAGGACAAACCAGATTGCAGTTTGTGAAAATTTGTAAAATTCAGGTATAATTATTTGAGCATTTGTTAAAACTATGGTTGAAATTATTATCAAAATCAGAATTTGGATTAACGCTGCAATTCTCATAGCAAAGGGAAATTTACCGGGAAATTTTCCTCCCATTGCATATTCACCCCAAGGCATTCCAAAAGCTAAACCGAGCTGAAATAGTATTACAAATATTATTGCAATTAAAAATATATATGCAGAGATAGTGGTAATCATTAACTTTTCCTTAATTTTTACTTAAAATGGAGTTGTTCAATCCCTATTATTTTTATTATAGTTGTGCATAAATTTACCAAAACTCTTATCTTTTTGACGCTTTTCGAGATACGACATTTCGTTATATAATGTTTCTTTATAGATTTTTATGTAATTATTGTATCTTTCAGTTGATATTTCTTCCAATTCTACTGCTTTTAATATTGCACAACCTTTTTCAATTGTGTGTGTGCAGTTGGCATATCGGCAATGTTTGGATAATTCTGTAATTTCATTAAATGTGTCATCAAGTCCAGAATCGACTGACATAATTCCAAGTTCACGCATTCCAGGATTATCAATAACAATTGCTCCATTTTCTAAAACAATAAGTTCGCGACGAGTAGTTGTGTGTTTTCCTCTTCCGTCCTTTTCTCTAATTGGTTGTGTTTTGTATAAATCATTTTGTATTAAGTTATTTAATAACGAGGTTTTTCCAACACCAGAGGAACCGAGCAGACAAAATGTTTCTGTTGCAATAAAATGTGTTCTAATTTCGTTAATTTCGGATAAATTGTTGTTACTAAATGAAACAATTTTTATGTGTGGAATTAAGTTTAATATTTCATTCTTCTTATTTTCTATTTCATTTGTGTCCATTAGGTCACTTTTACTTAAAAACACAATTGGAGTAATATTGCTTTCGTTAATCATCACTAAATATCTTTCCAATCTGCTTAAATTAAAGTTGGAATCGAGTGATTGCATAATAATTGCATAATCTATGTTGGCAGCAATTAGCTGATAGTCAATCTTTTTACCAGAAGTTTTTCTTTTTAATAACGATTTTCGGGGAAATATTTCGTGAATAATTGCCAATGTGTCGTCATCAAATAATTGAGCATAAACCCAATCGCCAACAGTTGGTAAATCCAATGGGGAATCGGAGTTGAACAAAAACTTTCCTGTTAATTCGGCATAAATATCTTTACTTCCGTCAGAAACTACAAAACTATTTTTATTTACGCTTATTACCCTTACAATTTTAAAATTATCTAATTTTGATTTATCAATTTTATCTTGAAACCATTTATCAAATCCAAGTTTTTCGATATTATTCATTTTCTTATCTGTAATTAAATTACTAAAACTTTGCTTTCGTTATTATTTTCATTTTTCAACTTCATACAATTCTAAATTGAAAAATAGCAATTAAAAAATTAAAAATTATAAAACAAATTTCCGCAATTTCGCCTCATAAAGTACTGGTTTAATAATAAAATCGCTTTTCCATAATAAAATTGCGGGAATTTCTTTAATATGCAAATTTAATCCAATAAAATTGGTTCTGAGTTGTAAAAATTTTAAATTCGCAGAGTTAATATCTATTTTTTTAGTAAAAATGATTTAACTCGTTAGTTCGTTTTAGTTAAAAATAAATTATGGTTTTTGGAGAAAAATGAAATTAAAATATATTCACATCGTTGCAGTTGTTATTTTGCTAATTGGATTTGCACTATTACATGACCTCTATCATACATTTTTAAGATATGCAATTATGGGAATTGCAGGGTATTCTGCAATTTTAGTTTCCGATATAAGCAAAAAATGGCTCGTAACTTTTGTAATAATTGCTATTTTCTACAACCCTTTTATGCCAATTCCTTTAGTTGGTATTGCTTGGTTCATATTCCATATTCTTAGTATTATTGTTTTTATCATTGCCAGTTTTTTATTAAAATTGGACGAATTGTAATTTTAACGTTGATTTATTAAAAAAACTTTCTTCCCTTTTTGTGGCAAAAACAAATTTTGTCGCCATTCTGTATTCGATAAAATTCAAATCAAATTCATTTCTTTCTAACAAAATATAACCATATCTTGATTTACAATTATTTATTTACTAATATGAAGCAACCAAAAATCTTTATATTGCTTCAATTATATATTAATCTAAAATAGCTTTCCCAACGGAGCTTTTAAATGAAAGACCAAGATAAAACAAAAGAGCAATTAATTGCCGAATTAGAGGAAAAAAGAAATAGAATTTCGCAATTAGAACAACTTCAATCCGCATTAAACCTCGCAGAAATAGCTTCTCTTGATAGTGAAGAAAAATTAAATGCCTTATATATTTCAATGAGTGAAATGGTTGTTTTCCACGAACTAATTTATGACGAAAATGGCAAGCCAAATAATTATAAAATAATTGATTGTAACGATGCTTTTATAAAAACTACTGGTTTAGTAAAAAATGAAATTATTGGGAAATTGGCAACGGAAATATATAAAACTCAGAAAGCACCTTATTTGGATGAGTACATCGCGGTTGCAACATCTGGTGAACCAATTCAGTTTACAACTTTTTATGAAAATATGGCAAAGCATTTTTCAATTTCGGTTGTTGGATTAAGACTTGGTGAATTTGCGACAATCACAACAGATATTACAGAAAAAAGAAAAACAGAAGAAATATTAAGTAAAAGCGAAGAACAACTCCGCTTTGCAATGGAAGCAACAGACGACGGAATTTGGGACTGGAATGTAAAAAATGATACATTATATTGGAGTCCGCGTGCCTTAACAATGCTCGGATATGATGAAGACGAATTTATTTTAACACTAAAAAAATGGGAAGAACTTGTACATCCAGATGATTTACCAATAGCTTGGGATATGTTAGGCAGAATATTAGCAAAAGAAGAAACAAATTTTCAGATGGAATTTAGATACCTTACCAAAAGTGGAGATTGGATTTGGGTAGTTGGGCGTGGAAAACCAGTTGAGTTTGATGAAAATGGAAATGTAACCCGTATGGTAGGAACTCATTTTGATATAACTGATAGAAAAATTGCCGAAGAACAATTGAAAATTAGCGAAGAAAAATTTAGAAAGACTTTTTTGATTAGTCCAGATTCTATAAATATAAATCGACTTTCGGATGGAGTATTTATTTCAATTAATAACGGTTTTACTAAAATTATGGGCTATACCGAAGAAGAAATTATAGGCAAATCATCTCTTGACATTAATGTTTGGAATAATCCAGAAGACAGAATAAAGTTGGTTAAGCAGTTATTAACTAATGGATATTGCCAAAATCTTGAAGCGGAATTTAAAGCAAAAGATGGAAGTGTAAAACATGGACTTATGTCAGCCTCTGTTTTTGAACTTCATGGTGAAAAAAATATAATAAGTATAACCCGTGATATTACAGAAAGGAAAAATGTTCAAGATGAACTTCAGAAATCGGAAGAACGTTATCGAAACTTTTTTGAAAATGATATAACTGGCGATTATCTCTCTACTCCAGAAGGAAAATTGCTTGATTGTAACAAAGCGTTTGCTAAAATATTAGGATATGATTCAGTTGAAGAAATAATGAAAATAAATACTGAAAAATTATATCCAAGCATAAATGATAGAGCTGAGTTTCTTAGAAAACTGACAAACGATAAATTTCTTGCTGATAGTGAGTTTATTTTAGTTGCAAGAAATGGCGAAATAAAATATTGTATCGAAAATGTTTTTGGATATTTTGATGAAAATGGAGAAATAACAAAATTTCAAGGTTACGTTTTTGATATTACAGCACGCAAACTTGCCGAAAACCAACTAAAAATAAATGCACTTCAATTTAAACTAATTACTCAAACTACTATTGAAGGTTTTTGGGAAGTTGGTTTAGATGGTAAAATTATGTTCGCAAACGAAGCATATTGCAGAATTAGTGGTTACACTTTGGATGAATTAAACAAATTATCAATAAGCGATCTTGATTTTGAAGAACAAAAACAAGATACTCAAATAAGAATTAACTTTATAATAAAAAAAGGTTATGCAAAATTTGAAGCTAGACATAGAACAAAAGGAGGCAGAATAGTTGATTTTGAAGTAAATACAACGTACTCGCCCGAGTTACAAAAAATATTAGCTTTTTTTAACAATATAACAGAAAGAAAAAGTGCAGAAAAGAAACTTCTTGCCCAAATGCGGGATATTGAACGTTTTAATCGGCTTATGGTTGGAAGGGAAACCAAAATGATTGAACTTAAAAAGGAAATTAACGAACTTCTCGTTAAAAATAATCTGGATCCAAAGTATAAAATAATTGAATAATATCGATAATAAACTCTAAACTAAACTAAGATTTTATGCCTTATAAAATATTTACAAATAATACGCTTAGCAAAGACTATTTGCACGAAATTATAGAAAATCTCACCGATTTAATCTTTGTTATAGAAGCAAATGGAATTATCAAATTTGTATCGCCTGCAATTAAAAGTGTTCTTGGTTATGAACCAGAAGAAGTACTTGGGACAAATATTTTCCGTTTTCTTCATCCTGACGAAATTGAAAACACTAAAAAAAAATATAAAGAATTGCTTGCAAATCCTACCAAAACTCAAAGTGTATTTTTACGTGTATTCAATAAAGATGGTTCAATTCGTTACATAAATGGCAACAGAAAAAATCTTTTAGACAATAAGGAAATTCAAGGAATTATACTCACTGTTAAAGATGTAACTGAAAATTTTAAGTTTGAGCAGGAAAATAAAAAGACCAAAGAATTACTTAGCTCGGTTGAGCATTTTTCAAAAGCTGGCGGTTGGCAGTGGGATTTGAAAAATCAAATAATGACTTGGACAGATGAAACTTTCAATATTCATGGAATGATACCATATTTTCATGAAAATGATTCAATTTCCCTAATTTCCAAAAGTATTTCTTGTTACTCCGATGAAGATAAAGAAAAAATTACTCAAGCTTTTAATAACTGTATTGCTAACGGAACACCTTACGAATTGGAATGCAAATTTAAACCTATAAATGGCGATTATATTTGGATTAGAACACGGGCAAAAGCAGTTTATGAAAACGGTAAAATTGTAAAAATTTTTGGAAATATTGCTAATATCACAGTTGAAAAAAAATATAAATTACTTGATGAAGCAAGACTTAAGTTAATTCAATTTTCTTATAATTCAACTTTGGACGAGTTTTTACAAAAGTTTTTGGACGAAGCAGAAACACTTTCCGAAAGTAAAATTGGTTTTTATCATTTTGTTAATGAAAATCAAGAATCGCTTAATTTACAAATTTGGTCAACAAATACGCTTAAAACTATGTGTACCGCCGAAGGAAGAGGAACACATTACAACATTAGTGAAGCTGGCGTTTGGGTTGAGTGTTTTTATAGCGGAAAGCCGGTTATTCACAACGATTATGAAAAACTTCCTAATAAAAAGGGCATGCCAGAAGGACATGCAAAAGTTACTCGCGAATTAACAGTTCCACTAATTAGAAATAAAAAAGTTGTTGCAATTTTGGGTGTTGGAAACAAAGAAACTAATTATGACGATTTTGATGTGAATATAATAACTCAATTTGCCGATTTGGCTTGGGATATTACCGAACGAAAACGAACTGAAATTGCTCTTAAAAATAGCGAGAATAGATTTAGAGGTCTTGCTGAGTTTTCACCACTCGCAATTTTTGAAACAGATGCTGATGGAAATTGCTTTTATGTTAATAAAAAATGGTGCGAATTTGCTGGAATTCCAAAAGAAAATGCATTTGGGAATGGTTGGTTAAACGGAGTTTATCACGAGGATAGAAATTACGTTTCTGAATTGTGGCGAAATAAATGTAGCGTTGATAATAATTGCAGTTTTGAATACCGATTTTGCACTCCAGAAGGAAAAATAACTTGGGTACTTGGTTCGGTAGTTAGTGTTAAAAATATTGATGATAAAATTATTGGTTTTATTGGTGCAAATGCCGATATATCTATCAGAAAGGATGCGGAGAATTTAATTGAGGAACAAAGAAAGCACTTAGAAACACTTTTTGAGAATTCACCAATTGCAATTTGGGAAGAAGATTTTACACAGATAAAACAAAAATTTGACCTACTAAAAGAAAAAGGGATTGTTGATTTAGGTGGTTATTTGGACAAAAATCCAAATGAATTATTAGAATTTGCAAAAGCAATTAAAGTAAATAACATAAATTGGGAAAGTGTAAAATTATTTGGCGGAAGTTCAAAAGAAGAAATAATAGATAATTTGCCAAATTATTTAGTTAACCAAAATAATAATTCATTTAAAGAAGAATTGGCTTCACTTTGGAATGGAATCACAGAATTTGAATCAGAATATAAAGTCACAAAAGTTAATGGTGAAAAAATAACCGTTTTTCTAAAACTTAACGTTCTTCCAGGTTACGAAAAAACTCTTGGGAAAGTACTTGTTTCGCTTATTGATATTTCCAAACAAAAAAATGCTGAACTTGAATTAGAAAAAAATCAAAAAATAGAAATAATTAGAAATAAAGAACTTGCTCAAAAAAATCTTGATTTAATAGAAGCTCGTAAATCGGCTTTAAATGTTATTGAAGACCTTTATGAAGAAATTGAGGAAAGTAGAAGGAAAGAGATAGCTTTACGTAATAGTGAACTTCGATTTCAACAAGTTTCTGAAAATGCTTTGGAGTGGATTTGGGAAGTTGATAAAAAGGGACTTTACACTTATTCAAGTTCGGTTGTTAAACAGTTGCTTGGATATGAGCCAGAAGAAATTGTAAATAAAAAATATTTTTACGACCTACTTAAACCAGATGAACAAAGCGGAATAAAAGAAATTGCATTATCGTTTTTTAAAAGAAAAGAGAGTTTTAAAAATATTATAAATACAAATATTGACAAAAATGGCAATGAAGTTATTTTTTCAACAAGCGGTATTCCAATACTAAGTGATAAAGGCGATTTAATTGGCTACAGAGGATTGGATATTGATATTACCGACCAAGTAAGAGCCGAGCAAATTATTATAAATAGTAATTTGCGTTACAAAACTTTGTTTTCTCAAGCTGCTGATGGAATTATTACGCTCACAATCGATGGGTTTATTAAATCGGCAAACGAATCTTTTTCAAAAATGGTTGGATACTCAATTGACGAATTAAAAACAATGAATATCCGCGATTTAAGTATCGAAAATATAGATGAACTTTATCCCGAAAGATTAGAAAAATTAGCTGCTGGTGAAACTGTTAAATTTGAAGAAAGACATCGATGCAAAGATGGTAAGATTATTCCTTTTGAAGCAACTGTTAGTCAAGTTAAAATTGGTGATGAAATTTTCATACAAGCATTTCATCGCGATATTTCTGAAAGAAAAATTGCAGAAGAAGCTTTGCAGGAAAGCGAGCAAAAATTTAGAACTATTTTCGAAAAACATTCTGCTGCAATATTATTACTTGATTCTGAAACTGGAGCAATAATTGACGCAAACAAAGCCGCAGAAAAATTTTACGGTTGGTCAATTGATAAACTGAAAACCATGAAAATATCGCAAATTAATACACTTTCAGAAGATGAAGTTAAAAAAGCGGTTGAAAATGTTAAAAATGGTGTTGAATCGCATTTTATATTCAATCATAGATTAGCAAATGGTGAAATTAGAGATGTTGAGGTTTTTAGTAGCGCTGTTAATTTTGGAAATAATAAATTTTTACATTCAATAATTCACGATATAACTGACAGAAAAAAAGCCGAAAAAGCGTTAAAAAATAGTGAGGAATTGTACCGTAATCTATTCGAAAACTCTCCGTTAGGAATTTTACATTTTAATAACGATAGCATAATTACAAAAGTAAATGAAGAATTTGCTAAAATTATTGGAACCCAAAAAGAAAAATTAGTCGGTTTGAACATTGTAAAACAATTAAAGGATAAAAAACTAATAAGTGCTGTTTACGAAACTTTAACCAACGGTTTGGGTTATTATAAAGGAGTTTATACTTCTATTCTTGGCAATAAAACTACTCCAGTTATAATAAATTTTGGAGCAATTTATGACACAAATAATAAAATAATTGGTGGCATTGGAATAGTTGAGGATATTACAAATCAAAAAGCTGCCGAAGAGGAATTGCGTAAAAGCGAAGAACGTTTTATGCGACTTTCGGAAGTAACTTATGAAGGCATTATAATTCATAGTAGAGGAGCTGCAATTGACGTAAACACTTCTTTTACCAAATTATTTGGTTATTTGGCTAATGAACTTAAAGGAGAAAATGCACTTGAAATGTTAGTTGATAAAAATTATTTAGATTTTGTTAAAACCAACTTTCAAAATGACATTGTTGTTCCTTACGAAATTTTAGCTAAACGCAAAGATGGTTCTACATTTTTTGCTGAAATTGAAACGAAAAATATTATTGGAAAAGATGGAAGTGTTAGAGTAACCGCAGTTCGCGATATTACAATTAGAAAACAAAATGAGCAAGAAATTAGAATACTTTCCGATGTGGTTAAGCAAACTCCTACTTCGGTAGTTATAACTGATATTGATGGAAATATTGAATATGTAAACGACTTTTTTACAAAAATTACTGGTTATTCTTTTAGTGAAGTGTTTGGAAAAAATCCACGAATTTTGAAAACTGACTATTTATCATCAACAGTTTATAAAGAATTGTGGAAAACAATTTTGAATGGAGAAACTTGGCATGGCGAATTTCAAAATAAAAAGAAAGATGGTGAATTGTACTGGGAAGATTCAATAATTTCTCCAATAAAGGATAGTTCTGGAAAAATAATTAACTTTTTTGCATTAAAAACTGACATAACCGAAAAGAAAAAAATTGAAGCCGAATTAGCAGAATATCGCGAAAATCTTGAAAAAATAGTTATTTCACGAACTACAGAATTGAGCGTGCTAAATCAAGAATTGATTTCGCAATTAGAAAAAGGTAAAGAATTAGAAGTACAATTAGCCGAAGCTTTATCAAAAGAAAAAGAGATAAATGAGCTAAAGACAAAGTTTATTGCAACGGTTTCACACGAGTTTAGAACACCACTTGCTGCACTTTTTTCTTCAACTCAAATGGTTCAACGCTATGCTAAAAAATGGAGCGAAGAACAACTCGATAATCAATATTTAAGAATTGATTCAACTATAAAATATCTTACGCAACTTCTTGACGATGTTTTAACAATTAGTCGCGCCGATAGGGAAATTCTTACAAATAATCCAGAACCGTTAAATGTTGAAAGCTTTATTCAGTTAGTTTTTGAACAACTGAAATTGAATATTACCGATTCTCATAATTTAGTTTTTACAAACAACATTTCTGAAAAAATCATTTTTGTTGATAAAAAATTGATAAATCACATTCTTACAAATTTGTTAACAAATGCAATTAAATACAGTCCAAATGGTGGAAAAGTTGAGCTAAAGCTTTCAAATGAAGATAATAATATAAAAATTGAAGTTAGTGATACAGGACTCGGAATTCCTGAAGATGAAATGAAATACATTTTTGATGCTTTCTACAGAACAAAAAATTCTGTTGGAATTAACGGAAGCGGTCTTGGTCTTAACATTACAAAACGAGCAATTGAAGTTTTAAATGGAAATATTACAGTAAATAGTAAAATTAATGAAGGAACAACATTTATTATAAATATTCCAACAACAACACAATTAAAAAACTAAATAATGAGACTTTTATATTGAAAAATAAAAACAGATTTCAATTTTTAACTAAACTTGATAATAAAGTTTTTGCTGGAAAAGTAAGGAAAACATCAATTTTACAACTTAAAATTAGACAAATTTTAACAGCAATTTTTATACTTTTCTCTGGTTTATCTGTTACAATTTATTTGAATAAAATGTTGACCGATAGTTTAGTAGGCGAATCGAAAAAGCAATTTAATTTTGAGTGTAATGAATTACAAAATAAAATATCTACAAGACTTCACTCACATGCTCAACTTTTAAGAAGTCAAGCAGCATTTTTTGATATTAAAAAGGATATTACTCGCAAGGATTGGCAAAAAGCTTTTGAAAAACAACAAATTGTAGATAATTTGCCAGGATTTCAGGCATTAGCACATCAAGTTATAATTAAACCAAGTGAAGTAGCAAAACATGAACAGATGGTTCGCAAACAAGGTTTTTCAGAATATCAAATTACTCCAAAAGGGAAAAGGGAAATCTACACATCAATTATTTTTATTGAACCATTTTCGGGTAGAAATTTAAAAGCTTTTGGATATGATACTTTTTCCGAACCACTAAGACGCGAAGCAATGGAAATGGCTCGCGATTTAAATATTGCCACTTTAACTAAAAAAATTAAACTTGTTCAAGAGACTGACCAAAATATTCAAGCTGGTTCAATAATGTTTATCCCAGTTTATAACACCGAAATGCCAATAAAAACCATCAAACAAAGACGAAAAGCTATCAAAGGTTGGGTTTCAGCTCCTTATCGATTTAATGATTTCATGACTGGAATTTTGGATGAATATGAAAAATTTATTGGAAAAGATATTCATATCGAAATTTATGACGATTCTACTTTTTCAAAAAATTCACTGCTTTTTGATAGTAATTTAGATGATGATTTATCGCAAAACCAAAATTCGCTGTTAATTACAAAAAGAACAATTATTTTTAATAAAAATAAATGGTATTTAAAATTCATTTATGATGATTCAAATCTTGCAAGTCTAAAATATAATCAAGTTGATTACACACTTTATGGTGGAATTAGTATTAGTTTTTTGTTATTTGTGCTTTATATTGCTCTTTCTACAACAAATATTAGAGCTAAAAAATTAGCAAAAGAGCTTACTGCTGAACTTAGCGAAAGCGAAAAACTACATCGTTCAGTGCTAAATGCTTCACCAGAAGATATTACAATAACAGATTTGGAAGGAAGAATATTACTTGTATCGCCAGTTGCTTTAACAATGTTTAACTGTAAGCAAAATGATGATTTAATTGGGCAAATAATTTCGGAATTTGTTATTCCAGAAGAAAAAATTCGTTTTAATTTAAGATTGAATGAACGTAAATCGTTTGAATTAGAGGAATATAAACTCGTAAAATCAGACGGAACAATTTTTAACGCTCAAATTAATAGCGAATTAATTAAAGATTCTGAAGGAAATCCTTTTCAAATTGTGTTTGTAATTCGCGATATTACAAACCAAAAACAAGCAGAAGAAATTATAAAGCAAACACGAGCTAATTTTGAACAGTTTTTTAATACTATTGACGATTTCCTTTTTGTTCTTGATGAACAAGGAAACATAATTTACACAAATGAAACAGTTCATTCCCGACTTGGTTACTCAAATGATGAATTATTAGGGAAATCGGTACTTCTTGTTCATCCAGAAGAAAGAAGAGAGGAAGCGGGAAGAATTGTTGGCGAAATGTTGGCTGGCAAAGCTGAGTTTTGTCCTGTTCCACTAATTACAAAACAAGGTGCAAAAATTGCCGTTGAAACAAAAGTTACCAAAGGATTTTGGAACGGAAAACCAGCAATCTTTGGTGTTACAAAAGATATTTCTCAAATCACTCTTTCAGAAGAAAAATTTTCGAAAGTTTTTTACCTTAATCCATCGGCTTGTGGATTAAGTGATATTTCAAGTGGCAAATATGTTGAAGTAAATGAAGCTTTTTATAAATTATTTGGTTTTGAAAAAGATGAGGTTATTGGCAAATCGGCTTATGAATTAGGAATTTTAAGCATAGAGGATAAAGAAAAAATTTTATCGCAAGCTGATAGTAATGGAAAACTTAATAATGCAGAAGCAATTTTAATTGCAAAAAATGGGGATGCTAAAAATGTACTCTTATCGGCAGAAAATGTGCATGTTCAGGAAAATGAATACCGATTTACGGTTGTTCAAGATATTACAGAACAAGTTCACATAAATAGAGAATTGCGAATTAGTCAAGAACGTTTTAGCCGATTATCCGAGCTTTCTTACGAAGGAATTTTAATTCATAGTAATGGAATCGCTTTGGATGTAAACGCATCTTTTTCAAATATTTTAGGCTATAATAGAGAAGAATTAATAGGGAAAAATGTTGTTGAATTATTAGTTGATAAAAATTATTGGCAGATAATTAATGAAAGCATGAAAAAAGATGTGGCATTACCATACGAAATATTGGCAATTCGTAAAGATGGAACAACATTTTTTGCCGAAGTTGAATCAAAAAGCTTTATGGAAAATGAAACTCAGATGCGTGTTACAGCAGTTCGCGATATTACACGTAGAAAGAAAAATGAGCAAGAAATTAGAAAACTTTCCGATGTAGTTAAACAAAGTCCTACTTCAATTGTTATAACCGATAAAGATGGAAATATTGAATATGTTAATGACCATTTTACCAAATTAACTGGATATACTTTTGAAGAAGCTTTGGGCAATAATCCAAGAATATTAAAATCTGGAGACAAACTTGACCAGGATTATGAGAAATTGTGGCACACAATTTTAATTGGCAAAACTTGGACTGGCGAATTTAAAAACAAAAAGAAAAATGGTGAATTATATTGGGAAGAAGCAATAATTTCTCCAATTAGAGATAGTTTTGGAAATATAATCAACTTTCTTGCAATAAAAACTGATATAACTGAAAAGAAAAGAATTGAAGCTGAGTTGACAGAATATCGCGAAAACCTCGAAAAAATTGTTGCTTCGCGAACTATGGAATTGGATGATTTGAATAGGGAACTGCTTTCACAATTAGAAAAGGGGAAAGAATTAGAATTGCAATTAGCTGAAGCTTTATCAAAAGAAAAGGAAATAAATGAGCTAAAAACAAAGTTTATTGCAACTGTTTCACACGAGTTTAGAACTCCTTTGGCAGCACTTTTTTCTTCAACTCAAATGCTTGAGAGGTATTCCCAAAAATGGAGCGAAGAACAAATTCAGAAACAGTATGCCCGTATTGAATCAACTGTAAAATATATTACTCAACTTTTGGATGACGTTTTAACTATAAGTCGCGCAGATAGTGAATTTTTAAAGAACAATCCAAAACCAATAAATATTGAAGATTTTGTAAGTTCAATTTTTGAAGAGTTGCAAATTGAGACAAAAACTAACCATAATTTAATTTTTAGTAATAAATTAAAAGAAAAGGTCATTTCTATCGATAATAAATTGTTTAAGCACATTATTTTTAATTTGCTTAATAATGCAATAAAATACAGTCCAAATGGCGGAAATGTAGAACTTAAATTTTCTGCTGAAGATAGAAACATCAAAATAGAAGTTTCAGATTCTGGAGTTGGAATTCCAGAAGACGAATTAAAGTATATTTTTGATGCATTTTATCGAACTAAAAATTCAATTGGAATTAACGGAAGCGGACTTGGACTTAACATTACAAAACGCACCGTTGAAGTGCTTAACGGTAAAATTTCGGTAAGTAGCATTGTTAATGAAGGAACAACATTTATTATAAGGATTCCTATATGGGAAAAAGCGGTGGAATAAAAATTTTATTAATTGAAGACGATTTATTGCTTTTAAGCAATATACAAGAAATTTTGGAAGAAGAAGGATTTTTAATCAAAACTGAATCTGATGGCGAAAATGGAATTAAAACAGCTCATAATTGGTTGCCAAACTTAATTATTTGCGATATTTCAATTCCTAATAAAAATGGATATGAAGTATTAGACGCAATTCAGAGTTATGATAAAACAAAAAAAACTCCATTTATATTTTTGACTGCAAAAGTGGAAAAAGAAGATGTTAGAAGGGGAATGCAACTTGGAGCAGATGATTATATTTTCAAACCTTTTGACTTGGATGATTTAATAAAATCAATAAATCTAAGACTCGAAAAATCGAATTTTAGAGAATTGAAGCAATCCAAAGATGAAGAAAATTTGAATAAAATATTTGAAATTGATGATAAAATATTAGTCAAAACTGGCAATAAAATGCAATTTTATAGTTTAAAAGACTTAAAATACTTAAGAGCTGAAAGTCCTTATGTTCATCTAAAATTTGTAAATGGAAAGCATTCACTTGAACGAAAAACCTTAGAGGAATGGGAAGCAAAACTTCCGCCAAAATATTTTATAAGAATACACCGCTCAACAATTATAAACACCGAATTTATAACAAAAATGGAAAAATTAAGTAATACTTCTTATCTTATTAGATTAAAAGACGAGGAAGAAACTTTTGTTATAAGTAAACGTTATAGTTCCAAAATTAGGTCATATTTTTCTTAAAATATTTCCTTATTTTCTGAATTTATTAGCTGTTTTTGGGGAAAGTTATACTAAATATAGTTCCAGAATCCATTTCAGATGAAAATGAAACCGTTCCTTTAAGATATTTTTCTGTCAATAATTTTACACTATAAGTACCAATTCCTCTATCGGGTCCTTTGGTGGAAAAAGATCTTTGAAATAGTTGAAGTTGAATGTTCTGTGGGATATATTCTGGATTGTGAACCGTGAAACTGATGGTTTCATTTTCAATTTCGCAACTTAATGTAACCACATTGTTTTTTGCTGTAGCTTCCACTGCATTTTTTGCCAAATTACTAATTACTCTTCTTAAAATTGGTTTGTCAGTATAAATTACCGCATCCACGCATTGGTTATCTATTTTAATCTTTCTATTTTCAAGTACTAAATTATTCTCATACATATAAACAATTTCTTCCAAAATTTCCTTAGTGGAAAAATGTGATTTATTTAGTATTAACTCACCATCTTCAGCTTGTGCTAATGAACGTTGTGATTTAATCTCTTCTATAATGTATGCCGAAATATTTTGAGCAATATTTAAATATTCTTCTAATTCATTAGGAGGGCAGTCTTTTACCAAATCTAAAAATCCCTTTAAACTCCCTGCTGTATTAAGAATATCATGAAAAAATATCCTTTCTAACACCTTTCGTCTCTTTTCATCACTTATATCAATAAATGAAAAAAGAGTAAAATTTTCGCCTTCTATAGCAATAGTTTTAGCCCAAATATTTAGGTCTAAAACAGAATTATCTATTTGAGTAATTCTGCATTCTTGCACATCAAATCCTTTAATTTGGCTATTTAATATTGCATTAACAGCACCACATTGTGAACAAAATTCACTTGTTCCGCATCCGCCTGCTTCCTCATTTGCGTGAATACAATTAACACATTCACCAGGTCGCATTCCATAAATATTATCATTACAGATTAAATTTAAAAATGTCTTATTGCTAAAAACAATTTGACGATGCTTATTCAACACCAAAATAAATACTGGAATATTATCTAAAATAGGTTTTATGCTGTTAAGATTTTCAATCATTGCTTTTTGTTGATTGATAATTTCGCTGTCAACTCTTTCAGATGGAGCAAATTTTGTTTCGGGTATTGAACTCATTAATGAAAAATCCTTAATAATGTTTTTACAAAATTAAACTATGCAGTTTGTAAGTATTTATGTGTTTTCATATTCATTTTTTGCAAAACCTAAATCTTTCATAATTGAATCTAATTTTTTTCTATCAATTGGTTTCACTATATAATTTGTACAACCGCCGTGATAATATGCGTCAATTACTTCTTCAGGAGCATCGAGAGCGGTTACCATTACAATAATTGTTTCTTTGGAGGCAGGAACATTCGCTTTTTTCTCTTTTTCTCTTATTAATTTAAGTGCTTCTCTTCCATCCATTTCTGGCATCATAATATCTAAAAAAATGATATCGTATGGTTTTCCCTCGTCAAAAGCCATAGAAAAAGCAAGAACAGCTTCTTTTCCATTAACCGCCCCATCACATTCCCCATAATCTTTTAGCATCTTTTGAATAACAAATCTGTTAATAAGATGGTCTTCGACAATTAGTATTCTCATTTTATTTTTCTCACTTTAAGAGTTAATAATAATTTTTAATATTTTGTTGGTTATTCATATTTTAAAGCCAATAGAACATGAAATTCGCTTCCAATACCTGGATGGCTTTCTAACCAAATTTTTCCACTAAAGAGTTTAACTAAAGATTGAACAATACTTAAGCCTAATCCAACACCAGAGTATTTTTTAGTGTAGCTACTATCAATTTGTGTGAAACTTTCAAAAATGCGTTCATGTTGCGATTTTGGAATTCCAATTCCGGTATCTTTTACAATTATATGCAAATTGAGCAATGTTTGGTTTGCATTACCAATTTCTATTTCATTTTCCGCAATTATTGAAAGTTCAATTTTGCCTTTTTCGGTGAATTTAAGTGCATTTGTAAGCAAATTGGAAATAATTTGCTGTATTTTAATTTTATCACCAATTACATTTTTATCTGTTTTTAGAGCAAAAAATTTATTTGTCACAAGTTTTTTTTGTGTTGCTTGCACAACAATTGGATTCCATATTTCATTAATACTTTCACTTAAATTAAATGTGGTTTCATTTAATGTTTCTTTTCCAGCCTCGTATTTTGATTGATTTAACAAATTATTTAGCAAATTTAATAATACATCAGATGAGTGTTTTACCATTTCTAAATATTCTGTTTGCTCCATATTTAATTTGGTATCAAACAAAAGTTCGGTTAAACCAACAATTCCGTTCAAAGGCGTTCTTATTTCGTGACTCATATTTGCAATAAAATCACTTTTTGCATTACTCGCAATTTCGGCTTTTGTAATTGCATTTCGTAGTTCGCTTTCTAACATTTTGCGTTTTGTTAAATCAATTCCAGCAAAAAGAAATCCACCAAAATTTTTATGAATATCATTAAAAGGAGTTCCAACGGCATAAATCCAGCTATAATTATTGTCTTTGTTTAAAATTCTAAATTCAAATTCAAATCGCTCTCTTTGAGTAAAAGCTGTTTGAAATAAAGTTCTAAAATCCTCTCTTTCATCTACATGTATTTTTTCTATCCAACAATTTAGTACTTCGTGAGCAATGTTTTTTCCAGTTAATTCAAGCCAAGTGTTATTAAAATAATTAAAAATCCCTTCAGCATTTGCTCGCCAAACAGGAACTGGAAAATCTTCCAATAGCGAAATATAAAAATTACGAGCTGTTACAACTGCCAATTGACTTTCACGTTTTTGGGTAATATCCTTTATTGTTATAACTTTGCCTAAAAAATTGTTTTTATCGTCTTTTATATCAGAAATTGTCTCTTCAATAGGTATTTGATTGCCATTTTTATCAATTAGCCATTTGCTGTTTAACAAATCGTGCGGATTTTTCTCGTGATCTTGAATTGCACAGATAAAATACTCGTCTGGTACTTTTTTATATATTTTGAATACATCTTCAAATTTTAACCCTCTGCATTCGGATAATTTAATACCAGTAATCTTTTCTGTAGAAGAGTTTATATAATTTATATTTCCATCTTTTGTTGTCATAATTATGGCTTCATCAACGCTATTAAAAGACGATTTCCACCAAAGTTCATTTTCGCGAATCTGTTTTTCAATTCGGCTTTTGTATAATGTAATATCGAGTGTAGTTTTAAGAGTATTTAGTTCAAATGGTTTCAATATATAGCCATAAGGACCTGATTCCATAGCCCTTTTTAGTGTAATTTCATCTGAGAAAGCTGTTAAAAAAACTATTGGAATGTTATTTACTTTGTTTATTGTTGTTGCTGCTTCAATTCCATCCATATCGCCCTCTAAACTTATGTCCATTATTATTAAATCTGGTTTTAATTCGTTAGCAAAGTTTATAGCATCAATTCCACTTTTTACATTTGCTACAACTTCATAGCCAAGCGAAGTGACCATTCTTCTAAGAACTGCCGTTACGCTTTTTTCATCTTCTGATATAAGTATTTTACCTTTACTCATTTTCTTCTTCTATTGACAAATATTTAGTACATTAGCCGCAATGCTTTGTAATGGCAAAACTTTAATTGCTGCTCCAATTTTAATTGCTTCTTGTGGCATACCAAAAACAACACAAGTATTTTTGTCCTGAGCAATTGTAAAAGCACCAGCTTCTTTTAATTCTAACATTCCTTTTGCTCCATCATCACCCATTCCAGTCATAATTACTCCAACTGAATTTTTGCCAGCATATCTTGCCGCTGAGCGGAAAAGTACATCTACCGAAGGTCTGTGGCGACTAACAAGCGGACCGTCTTTAACTTCCACATAATATCTTGCACCGCTTCTTTTCAAAAGTAAATGATGATTACCAGGAGCAATAAGTGCTCTTCCTCTAATTACAGTATCGCCATCCTCAGCTTCTTTTACTGTTAAACGGCAGATGCTATTTAATCTATTCGCAAATGCTGTTGTAAAATTTTCGGGCATGTGTTGAACAATTACAATTCCAGATGAATCGAGCGGAAATGCTTCCAAAAATGTTTTAAGAGCTTCAGTTCCACCAGTTGAAGCACCAACCACAACCACTTTTTCGGTAGTTTGCAGCATTGCTTTGCTTGTTTTTGGCATAATAACATCGGCGGAAAGTTTTGGTTCAACATCAATTTTGTGCGAAATAAATTTTCGGATGTTTACCATTGCAGCAGCTTTTACAACATCACAAATGTGAATTCGTGATTCCTCAAAAAATTGTTTTGTCCCCATTTTGGGCTTTGTAATAATATCAACCGCTCCAAGTTCCATTGCTCTTAATCCACTTGCAGAACCTCTTTCGGAAAGACTTGAACATATTACTACTGGAATTGGATGTTGACTCATTATTTTCTGCAAAAATGTAATGCCATCCATTTTAGGCATTTCAATATCCAATGTAATAACGTCGGGAATTTGTTCTTGAATTCTACTTGCTGCCACAAATGGATCGGTAGCAGTTGCTATAACTTCAATTTCAGGGTCAGATGACAAAATATCCGCAAGCGTTTGTCTTACAACTGCAGAATCGTCAACTATTAAAACTTTAATTTTATCCATTATTTTTTAACCTATTTAGAAAAATATCACCAGTTTCAGTTAAGAAAAAAATCTTTCTTCCGTTTGTTCCGCCAACATCCGAAGCAGAAATAGTCATATTGTGTTTAGCAAAGGTATCAAATGCCATCTTAATATTTTGTCTTCCAACAGTGCTAATTCGTTTTTCGTTAGAAGTGGTTTTAAGAACATCAGCACCGCCAAAAATTTTAACTTCAATATCATTTTTTTGAATCTTCATTTGTTCAAACTTTTTTATCATAAATTCAATTGTGCAATCAACATACTTAAAACGTTCGTTGCAAATATTGCAATTTAAGTTACAATTTCTACAATTTGGCAACATACAATGCGAAAATCCAGTATATTTAATTTTTTTACTAATCATTACAATTGATAAGCACGAGCCAAGAACAGTTGAAACAACAATTGGTTTGCTGCTAAAACAAGCTTCTCCTGGATGAATATAAACATTTTGAAGTCCATCTAAGTTAGGTTTCATTCCATTTTCCGATAAGTGCTTGCTGCCATTTGCACTAAAGGTAAATTAGTGTTAAAAATTGACTCAGAATGACCAAGAAAGAAATATCCACCAGGTTTTAAGTATTGTATCAGTTTTGCAATCAATTTATCCTGTGTTGGCTTATCAAAATAAATAATTACATTACGGCAAAATATTAAATCAAATTTTTCATTTATGCCAAAATCATTTTCCATAAAATTTAGCCATTGAAAATTTATGGTTTTTCTTAATTCTGGAATTACTCTAACGACTTTATTATCTCTATTTTTACTCTTTAAAAAATATTTTTGGAGCAGTTGTTTAGGAATTGGAGCAGTTTTTTCCAATTCATAAATTCCCAAAGCCGCTTTTTGTAAAACACGAGTTGAAATATCAGTTGCCAAAATATTATAAGAATATCGTGGAAAATTTTGTGCAAATTCATTTAGAACTATTGAAAGCGTATAAGGCTCTTCGCCAGTTGAACAACCAGCGCTCCATACTTTTAGCGGTTTTTGAATTCCTGCTCCATCAATATTTATAAGCTCGCTTAATGCTCTTTCTTTAAGAAATTCAAATTGTCGTGGTTCTCTAAAAAAATCAGTTTTATTGGTTGTAATAACATCAACCATTTGAGTAATTTCTTGGTTATTTCCGCTTTTGGAAAAAAGTAAATTACAATATTCATTATATGAGCCAATTTCCAAATCTTTTAGTCTTTTTCGAAGCCTTGCTTCAACCATAATTTTTTTAGATTCTGGCATTTTTATTCCACATTCGTTGTAAATAAAACTGCTTAGTCTATCAAAATCAAGTTTTGATAATGTTGCTGAGTTACTTCGTTCAAACATAATCTATATCCATAATTAGAATTTTATAAAACTGTGCATTTCAATTTTATGAAATGCACAGATTATATTTGCTTTTAGAATTTTTCAAATTCACTGTCAATCTTGTCACTTCCAGTACCCATATCTAAAGCCCAACCGCCAGCTTTTGCCAAATTTTTGGTGCTTGCTGGTTTTTGTACTTTTTGTTTTGGAGCTACTGGTTTTGCTGAAATCAAATGATTTACAATTGGTTTGTGATGAGTTACAAAACTCGATTTTCTCGCACCTTTTTCATCAATTTTGAAGAAAGACATAGTTTCTTGAAGTTGTTCAGCTTGACTTGATAACTCTTCGGCTGTTGATGACATTTCTTCAGAAGCAGAAGCATTTTGCTGAATAACTTGATTTAATTGTTGAATTGCGCTATTTATTTGTTCTGCACCACTATTTTGTTCATTGCTTGAAGCTGTAATTTCTTGAACTAATTCAGAGGTTCTTTGAATATCTGGAACTATTTTTGTTAAAAGTTCGCCAGCTCTTTCGGCTACTTTAATACTTGAAGCGGATAAAGTATTAATTTCTGCTGCTGCTGTCTGACTTCTTTCGGCAAGTTTTCTAACTTCGCTTGCAACAACTGCAAATCCTTTTCCGTGTTCGCCAGCTCTTGCAGCTTCAATTGCAGCATTTAGAGCTAGTAAATTTGTTTGGCGTGCAATTTCTTCAATTATTGAAATTTTACCAGCAATTTCTTTCATTGCATCTGCTGTTGCAGAAACTGCTTTTCCACCTTCTTTTGCATCTTCTGAAGATTTTAGAGCAATTTTTTCTGTTTGTTGAGCATTATCGGCATTTTGTTTAATATTTGAAGTCATTTGTTCCATAGAAGAAGAAGCTTCTTCGGCTGCTGCTGCTTGTTCAGTTGCACCTTGTGACATTTGTTCAGAACTTGAACTTAATTCTTGTGAGCCAGAAGCCACATTATCTGAAGCTGATTTTACTGATTCTACAATTTCTTTAAGTTTGTCAACCATTTTATTAAGTGCAGCAGCCAACTTTCCAAATTCATCATTTTGATTTAAGTCAATTTTTTCAGTTAAATCGCCACTAGCCACCAATTCTGCCAAACGTAAACCTTTGTTTAATGCGTTTACAATTAAACGAGAAAGCAATATTCCTAAACCGATAGAAACAACTACAGCAAAGAAAATAATAAAAAGCATAGTGGTAATTGCTGCATTCGATTGAACAGTATTTGCCTCTGCCTTTGCATGTGCATCCTCTACTTTCATATCAACAATTTTAGCTATTGCATCCATTTCAGCTCTTGAAGATTTTGCCATTGAACCTTGAATCAAAGCAAGAACTTCTACAGATTTATTTTGGTCAATTAAAGATTTTAATTCATTTAGGTCTTTTCCATATTCCTTTCTTGTTGCAATAAATTCTTGCCATGCTTGCTTCATTTCTTGAGATAAAATACGTGCCTCAAAGCGTTTTCCAATTGCATCAATTGAATCACGATAAGTTTGAATTCTATTTAAATAGGTTTGTTGTTCAGCTTGGTCTTTTGCTAATAATACCTCTCTTGTGTTAATTCTAACTCTTTGAAAATAAGTAGAAATATCTCCCATCCAAACTATTGGAACTGTCATATTTTCATATAATTGAGTGTCACTTTCGTCAAGCGCAATAATGTTAGTTACAGCCACATATCCAACAATACCCGTCAATACTACTACAAAGATAAAGCCACTTAAAAGTTTAGCAGCTACTTTTAGATTTAAGAACCAATTCATTTTAAACTCCTTTAGAATTATGTTAAAATTATTTTTTTGATTTAATTATTGTTCAGGTTTATAATTGCTGGATTCTGTAACTAATTCCAACTCTTCAGTTGAAAAAACCTTATCAATATCCAATATTATGATAAAATTTTCGTCACGTTTACCCATTCCTTTAATAAACTCAGTGTTTAGTTTTGTGCCAATTCTTGGTGCTGGCTCAATATTTTGAGGTTCAATTTCAAAAACCTCTTGAACTGAATCGACTAAAGCGCCAAGAACCGCTGTTTCATCGCCGATTTTTACCTCAACAACTACAATACACGTGTTTACAGTTCGTTCGGTTCTTTTCATTCCAAACTTAAGATTCATATCAACAACTGTAACAACGCTGCCTCTAAGATTGATAACACCGCACATAAAATCGGGTGTTTGCGGAACTTTGGTTATTTTAACATAATCAAGAATTTCACGCACTTGCGCAACATCTACACCAAATATTTCGTCACTTAATTTGAATGTGAGATATTGCTTTGTTTCGTTTACCATTGAGTTACTCATTTAAACCACTCCTCGCTATTAGTGTTTAATTAACAATTAAATTGTTTTTAATTCAATATTTTTGGAACAATAATTCATTCTATTTAATAGAATTTGAAGCTAATTTGGTTTCTTCCAATTCTTCGTTTTCAGTTAATTTATTTATGTCTAAAATTAATGCAACTGTTCCATCACCTAAAATTGTTGCTCCAGAGATTCCTTCCACTTTTTCGTAATATTTTCCGAGTGACTTTAAAACTGTTTGATGTTGCCCAAAAACTTGGTCAACAACAAATCCCACATGGTGATTATTTATTGCAGCAATAACAATTTGCTCAATTTTAGGCTTATTTTCGGTAATTTTAAATCTTTCACGCAAATTGATGTAAGGAATTATTCCACCTCTCACATTTACAACGTGTCTTCCGTGAGCTTTTTTAACATCATCTTGTGTTAATTCAATACATTCTTCAATTGATGAAAGAGGAAGCACATAATGGTCACTTCCAATTTTTACTAATAATCCGTCAATAATGGCAAGAGTTAATGGAAGTTTTAACGTAATTACGGTTCCTTTTCCCAATTCACTTGAAACTTGAACAGAGCCGCGCAATCCTTCAATAGCACGACGAACAACATCCATTCCAACACCGCGACCAGAAACGCTTGTAACTTTTTTTGCTGTCGAAAAACCAGGAGCAAATATTAATGTATAAAGTTCTGAATCAGTTAATTCCGCATTTTCTGCAATTATTCCCGATTTAATGGCTTTTTCTCTAATTGCTTCTTTATTTAAGCCAGCTCCGTCATCAATAATTTTAATTAAAACATTTCCACCCGATTGAGAAGCTGATAAATGAACTTTTCCAATTGAAGGTTTGCCTGCTTTCATTCTCTCTTCGGGAGATTCAACTCCATGATCTATCGAATTTCGAATAATATGAATTAGCGGATCATTTAGTTTTTCAATTACAGTTTTATCAAGTTCTGTTGCCGCACCATCAGTAGAAAGTTCAACTTCTTTGCCCAATTCGTTCGATAAATCGCGAACCAATCGTTTAAATTTGCTAAAAGTTGAGCCAATAGGGAGCATTCTAATATTTAATGCACTATCGCGAAGCGACCAAGTGATGCGTTCAACTTCTTCGGCAATAGAAATCATATCATTATTATTGTTGCTTAAAGCAACTTGACTTAACGTAGCTTGTATTGTAACTAATTCGCCAACAAGATTTACCAATTCGTCAAGTTTTTCTGAGCTAACACGAATGCTTGAAACTGAATCGGCTTCACTATGAACATTTGATGTTTGAGTCTGTTTTAATGTGGTATTTACTTCTGTTATTTTTTCTTGTTTTTCAACTGTAAAATATTGTTTTAGAACTGCACGGAAATCATTTGTGTAATTTTGAGCATTTTGTGAAATTAAATTTTGAAGTTTTGCAAAATCTATTTCAAAATCTTTAGGAATTTCATTTGAAATATTTTCAAAAGTAAGTTCGCTACTATCGGCTACAAAAATGAAAACATCTTGCAAATCGTCCAAACTTTTAGTCGTTTTCAAAAATACATTCCAATAACAATAGCATTCTTCTGGATTTAGATTTGCAAAATCTGGTGTTTTATCAAAATGTGCTGATAAAACCAAATTGCCCATTTCGCGAAGTTCTTCAATTAACATAAGCGGATTTGTTCCAGTTAAAAACAAATCTCTACCCGGAACAAATCGGATGTGGAAATAATGTAATTTTTCATTTGATTTTTTTACACTACCTTGTTGTTCAGCAACATCTCCAGTCTGTTTTTTTCCTGTTTTATTAAAACCAGAAACAATTTCTCTGAAAGATTCAATAATCTTTTTCGTGTTTTCTTCGTTAATTTGAGTGTGATTTCCAGTTTTTACTAACATATTTGAAATTTCATCACGTGCAAGTAAAGTTAAATCAATTATCTGCTTTGTAACGCCAAGTTTTCCATTACGGATTAAATCATAAGCGGTTTCAATATCGTGAGTAAAAAGAGCAATATCGTCAAACCCAAACATTGCCGAAGAACCTTTAATTGTGTGCAATGCACGGAATAATTTTGCAATTAATTCAGAATCAGTTGGAGCATCTTCAACAGCTAAAAGAGTTATTTCTAATTCGCCAAGTAATTCTCTTGTTTCTTCAATAAAAGCTTGTTGTAATGAATCAATCATCCTATCACCTTTTTAACAACAGCAACTAATTGTTCTGGTTTAAATGGTTTAACTATCCAGCCGGTTGCTCCAGCAGTTTTTCCTTCCATTTTCTTTTCATTTTGCGATTCGGTTGTAAGCATCAAAATTGGAGTGAATTTAATTTTTGGTTTTACACGAAGCTCTTTTATTAATGTAATTCCATCCATTTTTGGCATATTTAAGTCAGTTATAATTAAGCTAAAATTATCGCCATCAATTTTGGAAAGGGCATCAACTCCATCACAAGCTTCAACTACGCTGTAACCAGCTTCTTTAAGAGTATATGCTACCATTTGTCTAACACTGGCAGAATCATCAACTGTCATAATTGTTTTAGGCATTTATTCCTCCTTTCCATTTGATGCTGAGATTGACAAAATATCATTTAGCTCAAAATATCCCATTTGTTCTAAGCTATTTATAAACGAGTTTTCGTCTTCAACTTCAAGAGTTACATTTTTATTAAGTGATTTACATTTTATTTGGAAAGCATGTAAAATTTGAACAAAAGTAATATCAATTGGGCTTTGATTTTTAATTTGAATTTTAATCTCATTTTCGGTTTCAATTGCTTCAGCAAATGATTTGTAAATTTCGCTTGCGTTATTTATTGTTAGTTCTGTATCAATTATCATTTTCTAATTCTCCAATCCGTGAATATTAAGTCCATTTATATTAAAAAAGTTCAATATTATCATCTAATCCATCATTATCTGGTTTTGGCGAGCCAAGCAGATTGTTTTGGTTATTTGATTTGTTTGTGTAATCTGTATGTATTTCTCTTTCGCTCATCATAGTATATTTTGAAACATTATTTCTTGTATTCAAATCCCGATGCGATTGAATGTTGTATTGTTGCATCAAATTTCCAGAAATTTGGTCAAATCCATAAATAACCTCGCCTAAAATTTGTTCTGCAGCCGTGTGAATGTTAATATTATTAACTGTTGATTTTAACTCATTTTTGAATAATTTTATAATACTTTCAAGCTCTTTGGTTTCGTTCATTGAACCAACTTCAACATTTTTGATTGAATTTACTAACAAGTTAAGTTCTTCAATTGTTGTTTCTAAAAGTTTTGAAGTTGTTTGTTGGCGGGAAGATGAAACTTCGGAACGAAGCGCACTTGAAAGACTATCAATAGTCATTAAAACTTTAAAAGTCTGTTCCGTTTGTCCTTTTGCTTCAAAAGAAAGTTTTTGAATTGCTTCGGCTAAAACTCCAAGTGAAGCACCTTCTTTTCCTAAATGTGCGGCTTTAATTTGAGCATTTAATGCAACTAATTCAATTTCAGTTCCAATTTCTTCAATAATATCAATTTGTTTTGCCAAATCGTTTACAATTGTTACAATTTCAACAATTGAATTATCAAGATTTTTGTCAATAATTATGTTTTCTTCCAATCCATTTTTAATAAATTCGAGATTCTCTTTAATCATTGATTGATGTAAATTTTCGCTTTTTGAATCAGAACCTATAATTTTGCGTGATTCTTCATAAATGTCTTCAGCTCCAGACTCAACTTCTCTTAAATTTTGGATAATTGAAAAGACTGATTTTGTGAAACTATCCAACGTGCCTTTTAACTGTCGCGATTGTAATTCAAGATTATCATGAATGTAGGAATAAACTTCTATATTTTCTTCATTTTCATCATCAATTCCACTTGCACTTTCAATCATTTCATCCAACGATTCATTTACGTGTTGCAATTGTTGGCGAGCAATGTCGTGAATTTGAATTGTTTGAACAATATTCATTAAATAATCGGTTAATTTTGTTCCAATAAACTTTATTTCACCAATTGCATTTGCACATACAAGATTTTTTTGTTTGAACTTTTCTAACGAATTTGCAGTTGATTCATCAAACGTTTTGTTTTGCTTTTCTTGATCAATTGCCAAATTTTGCAATTCGTTTAATGATTTTAAGAGATGATCTAATAATTTGTTTGACTTATCTTTTATTAAGTGTTTTCTGTCACCAATTTGAGTACTCATTTTATCAACAGTTTCTGCAAGTAAAAAGAAGCCGCTATCAACCAAATTTAATCTTGCACTTTCAATTTTTGCAGCAATTCCTAACATTCTAAGCGTTTTTACAATTTTATCAAATCCACTTAAACTGCCTTCAATATGTGATAATTTGTCGTAAATATCTTTTAAGTCAATTCTATCTTTTTCAATTGTTTCAGATGCTTCAACAAAATGTTGCCCAATTTTCCCAAATAGTGAACTTAGTTTATCCATTCCAGCAACAAGTATCTCATTTCCAATTACTTCCACAATATTTTGGGAATGATTATTTACTCTATTACTAAAATTTTGATAATCTCTAAGTTTACTTCCAATATTCAAAAAATCATCTTCCGAAATAACAAGAAATTGTTCCAGCTGCTTTTTCAAATTTCCTAATTCCGCTACAATTTCTTTGTGATAAATCACTTCTTGACTCATATTTTATTATCCAGTTTCATTGTCAATTCTTTAAAAGTGTAAAAAATTATATGTCCATTTTTTAATTGCATGTAAAAATTTATCCAGAAATCTTCATTTTTTTAATTTTTGTAAATTCCTTTTACTTTTTATATAGCATTATCGCTGTGAGCATCGATATTGTTAGCAATTTTGTCCTTAGCGGGATAATCTTGTAGCTAAGCGGTAGTATTTTCTGATTTTATGATTTGTGATATTTAGAACAAATCTTTTTTAACATTTTTTAAATATTATTTAAAAAATGTTTCTAAGATTCAATTCTGAAAAAACTGATTATTTGTTCCAAAAACAAAGTTTTGTCTGAAAATTTGGCTATTTAAAAGACGATGTTTTGAATGAATGTTTTAATAATTAAAATTACAGAGCAATTATATTTTTGTATGTTAGTTTAGTCATTAAAAAATGCCGTTCAACAACATTTTTTAACCGTTTAATACAATGGCAAGAAATACGTAATTTTAAATGCGATAATTACATCAAAATGATTAAATTTATACAACTTTTTTGAAATGAGATGATTTTATGAGCAAAATTTTGGTAATTGAAGACGACAGCAAGCTAAGAGCAAATATTTGTGAGTTGTTAGTTAGTGAAAATTATGAAGTTGAAAATGCCGAAAATGGTTTAATTGGATTGGAAAAAGCAAATCACTTTTTCCCAGATTTAATTATTTCAGACATAATGATGCCACAAATGAACGGATTTGAGCTTTTAAAAGAATTGCTGAAAAAACCAGAAACTTCCACAATTCCTTTAATATTTTTATCCGCCAAAGCCGAACCAGAACACTTAAGAGAAGGAATGAATCTTGGTGCAGATGATTATTTGTTCAAACCATTTAGAATTACCGATTTGTTAAATGCCGTTGAAACTCGTTTAATGAAAAAAGAAGTTACAGAACAAAGAATTAGGGAAGTTCACGAACAAGTTTCAAGAAAAATTCCACACGAATTACGAACTCCATTAGTGCCAATTTTAGGACTTTCAGAAATGATTGACGAGGAAAATGATGTTTCTGAAATTAAGGAAATGGCTAAAGTAATTAAATCAAACGGAAAAAAACTCCACCAAAAAATTGAAAAATTTATTTTATATAACGATTTAGTAATTGAAGAGAAAAAAAATCAGAAAAAAGAACCAATTTTTGATAATACAAATTTTGACCAAGATGTTATTTACCAATGTTTATCAGAACTTGAAGAAAAGCTAAAACCTAATGAACGAGTAAAAATAAATGTTGAATTTGCAAAACTAAGATTGCCAGAATTTTATCTTACAACTGTTATTAAAGAATTAGTTGAAAATAGTCTAAAATATTCCGAAGAAAACAGTCAAGTTATTGTTGAAGGTAAAAGAAATAGGGAATTTTATCATCTTTCAGTTTCTGATAATGGAAGAGGAATGGCAGAAAATGAGCTAAATTCGATAAAAGCTTTCGAAAAATTTGGGAAACAACAGTTTACAGAACCAGGTTTTGGATTAGGTTTAACTATAGTAAAAAAGATTGTAAACGCATATAATTGTAACTTTTCCATAAAAAGTGAATTAAATAGATTTACAAATAGCGAAATTATAATTCCATTGGAAAAAATTTAGCAGTTCTAAATCCTAAGACGAAAATAAAATCCAACAGATGAAAAATATCTCGACAAGATGTTTTTGCCTCAAAAAATTCACACAGCAATAACTTATTTATGAATCTAAATTTTGGATTAACTAATTTGCATTCCAAAATTGCGAAATTATATTTTTGGAATAGAAATAATTATTCAAATTTATCAAAAGATTTGTAAAAGGATTGTTTATGGAAGCAAAACCTTATCTACTTAAGGAAACAAATTGGAAAACAGTTAAAGATATTGATTATAAAGTTGCTATTTTACCATGGGGAGCAACTGAGGCACATAATTTTCATCTTCCTTTTGGAACTGATATTTTTGAAACCGAGTATTGTGCAGAGCAATCCGCAAAAATTGCTTGGGAAAAAGGTGCAAAAATAATCGTTCTTCCTACAATTCCTTTTGGAGTAAATACCTCGCAAATGGATTTGAAAATGACAATTAATATGAATCCTTCAACACAAGCAAAAATCTTAACAGATATTATAGAAAGTATCGAAAATTATGGAATTGAAAAACTTGTAATTTTAAATGGTCATGGTGGAAATGATTTTAAACAAATTATCCGCGAACTTCAAAAAGACACAAAAATACTTTTGACAAGTGTTAATTGGTATTTAGTTGAGGATAAAAAAGGCTATTTTGACGAAATAAATGGCGATCACGCCGATGAAATGGAAACAAGTTTTATGCTTCATGTTTATCCACAATTTGTTCTTCCATTAAACGAAGCGGGAGATGGATGTGCTAAAAAGCTAAAAATAAACGCATTTAAAGAAAAATGGGCTTGGACTCCACGAAAATGGTCGTCTGTTACAAACGATACGGGAATAGGAAATCCAAAACTTGCAACTGCTGAAAAAGGTGAAAAATATATTAATGCTGTAATTTTAAAAATTGCTCAATTCCTTTTTGAATTGTACCAAATTAACACCGAAGATTTTTACGAATAAATTTTAAATAACTAATTACTAAATAAAATTGGAATATTTATGGGTCAACTTCAATTTATTGATATTGCCGTCATTGTTGGGTTCTTTCTTATAATTTTTGGAATTGCAGCCTATTATGCTAAAAAAGGCAGTGAAAACACAACAGAATTTTTCCTTTCTGGAAGAAATTTACCTTGGTATATTGCAGGTACTGCAATGGTTGCAACAACTTTTGCCGCCGATACTCCACTTGCTGTTACAGAATTAGTCGCAAAAAATGGAATTGCCGGCAATTGGATGTGGTGGAATTTAATAATTGGTGGTGTATTAACTGTGTTCTTTTTTTCACGTTTATGGCGACGAGCAGAAATTGTAACCGACGTTGAATTTGCCGAATTTCGATATTCTGGAAAAGCTGCTGCCGCTTTGCGTGGATTTAGAGCACTTTATCTCGGTTTGCTAATGAACGCCATTGTTATGGGCTGGGTTAATAAGGCAATGGAAAAGATTTTCAGAACAGTATTTCCTGGATTTGATGCTTTTTTACTTGTCGTTATTTTAGTAATAATTATTACAATTTACGCTTCCGCTTCAGGTTTGGTTGGAACTTCGCGAACGGATAGCTTCCAATTTTTATTTGCAATGGCGGGTTGCATTGTGCTTGCAATAATTGTTGTGCAACTTCCAGAGGTTGGGGGAATGGTTGGAATTCAATCAAAACTTTCACCTTATGTAATCGATTTTCTTCCAAGAATTGGAGAAGTTGAAGTGGGAAGTGTTACAAGTGGAGTTTTATCAATCACAATTGGAGCATTTATTGCTCACATGGGCATTCAATGGTGGGCAAGTTGGTATCCTGGCGCTGACCCTGGCGGTGGTGGATATGTTGCTCAACGCATGATGTCTGCAAAAGATGAAAAACACAGTCTATTTGCAACTCTTTGGTTTACAGTTGCACATTATGCAATTAGACCTTGGCCTTGGATTTTAGTCGCTTTAGCTGCTTTGGTACTTTTACCACGCGAACAAAATCCAGAAATATTGATGAACGAAAATCCAGCACTTTATCAACAAGTTGTGGAAGTTCACAAAAATCAAACAATTACAGCCGAAACTCGCACGCAAGAATTTTTAGAATTTTATGATAGATATGAAAATACTGTCGACCCTGGAATTATGTATCCAAAACTAATGTTAAAATATTTACCAACTGGTTTACTTGGAATGCTAATTGCGGTTTTTCTTGCTGCTTATATGTCAACAATTTCGTCACAGTTAAATTGGGGAACTTCGTACATAATTAACGACTTTTACCGCAGATTTCTCGTAAAAGAGGCAACTGATAAACACTATGTTTTTGCTTCGCGTATTTCTATGATTATTGTAACGGTTTTTGCATTATTGGTAACAAAATACTTCTTAACAACAATTTCGGGAGCTTGGGAGTTTATTCTTGCTGCAAGTGCTGGAACTGGAACGGTTTTAATCTTACGCTGGTTTTGGTGGAGAATTAATGCTTGGTCAGAAATTGCTGCAATGTTAACACCTTTTGTAATTTTACCAATTGTTACTTATGGATATGATATGACATTTCCATTTACCCTTTATCCAATTGTTGCTGGAACTTCAATTGTTTGGTTAACAGTAACATTTTTAACTAAACCGACTGATGAAAAGACGCTTTTCGCATTTTATCGCAAAGTTCATCCAGGCGGAATTGGTTGGAAAGTTATTTCATCCAAATTGCCCGATGTTAAAAGTGATACTGGTTTTGGACTTATGTTTTTTAACTGGTTTTTAGGGGTAGTTCTAATTTATTCCTCACTTTTTGGAATTGGAAAATTACTCTTTGGCGATTATTTAATGGCTATTTTATTTATCTTTTTAGCCATTTTATCTGGATTTATCATTTTCAGAAACTTAGGAAAACAAGGATTTTAGAATTAACTTGTTTTAAACTATTGTGCATTTTCTTGGAATGAGTTTTAATAGGTTGAATAATAAAGTCAATCTATTTCAGTACGATGGAAAAAAAAACACACCCCCAACCACTGCCGAAAGCTTTCGGTAGGGAGCTATTAAAGCGTTGTTTATTTTGAATCATTGATAAATAATTTATAGAATAGAAGAAAAATAAAAACTACAAATTTCTAAAAAAATCCCCTTTTGCCTGTCCCGATTTATCGGGAAGAGGGGAAAGATGCGGTGCTTTTTCCGCATCAAGGGGTGTGTTTTGTGTGAGTCGCGTCATTTTCTTGGGAAAATGCTCAAACACAAGGTTTTTGGGTTAATAAAAATAAATTAGCGCAAATTTAAGTGCCAAAACAGTTTTTTGCCATTTATTTAACAGCAGTAAATTTGACAAGTGTTGGTTATTTCCTTAATTTCACATTAAATAATTGCAAAAAGATTTAAGTTAAATAAAGATAATTTCTATTTTATTTGTGGCATTAAGCTATTTCATTAAAGGTACCTTTTTTATGGCAAGTGGTATTATTAGAGCAATCTGTTCAATTGAACGAAGAAAAAAACAAAAACTAAAAAAAATATCGTTTATCCCGACTCGTAAAGATGTAACCCTATCACAAATACTTGTTAAAGAAGGTTGGAAAAGTTATATGTTATATTTGTTAATGTATAAGTGGTATGAAGAAGAAATTGTTGCAAAAAGAAAATATTTCTTTGTTTTTGAACCTTGGATGTCAACTACCGATTCTTTGCCAAATAATAATGATTTAGATAATTCTACAAGCTTATCTGCAATCTTTCCATTTTTCCGTTTGTTTACCCAAAAAATATTTCCATTACTTGCTTTCTTGTTTTTAGGATTGTATGCTTTTACAAACACAGTTCACGGACAAAACAACATAACAGCACATATAGAATCAATACCAAACAATAAAAACGTAAAAAGCAAACTAACACTAACAGAAATAACAACAGGAGAAAAAATAACGGTAAGAACAGACTCAACAACAAAAAACCTACTATATAATCCAAACATTCCAGAAGGGATATACAAAAGAAAAATAGAAACAGAAAACCACTTCCTATTTCTAGACACAATAAACATAAACAACAACACAGAAATGAATATACAACAAATAGAAAACATAGGAAAAACATCAACATTCATGCCAGCAGATACAACAACCTATTCATCAAAATATTACAAAACAATAGCAGGAATATTCAAAATACTAACAAGAACAAAAGACCCGCCACTCAGACCGCCAGAAGATCCACAAAACATAATAAAATGGGTAAATTACAAAAATGTTAGATTATATGCAAACAATACAACAATGCCCGCAGGATGGAGAGCAGGATTCGACAGAGTAATAAATGATGTCAAAACAAAAACCGACAACAAGATAACATTCAGAGAAGAACAAACAGATAGCACAGGAGGAATAAGATTCATATTCTGCCCAACAATGCAAATACCCGGAGCAGGAGCAGGATCAAACGGATACACAATAACTCATAAAAATGGATTTAAAATTTATCAAAAAAATTGTTATATTGCAACAGATTTAAATGATATTAATACATACGAAAGTGTAGTAACAAGAGAAATGGGCAGAGCATTAGGATTAGAAAGTTTTTCTAGCGATATTACTTTTGTAATGTACGAATACGCAACACAAAACAAAGTGTTTCATCTAGATGAAGGAAAAGTAATGCAAATATTAGCAACAATAAACATAGGAACATACATGAGACCATATCTACATAATAGCACAGCATCAAACATTAATTGGCCTGCAGAAAAAACCGTTAACATAAACAATTTAACAATCTTTGAAGGGGCAGATGAAACATTCCTTACCAAATTATCCTACCATTTTAAAGATCCAGAAAATGGTTCCTTAACATATAATACATCTGGAGAAAACATTACTACAAGCATAAGAAATGACTCACTATTCATAAAACCATTAGCAGGATTCTACGGAAATATAGAACTAATAGTTAAAGCAACAGACGATCAGGGACAAAGTGCAGAACCAGACACAGTAAATATTACCGTCAATCATATAAACCATGCACCAACAGCATCAATACTAACAAACCCTGCAGAAGGAGATACAATAATAACAAAAGATTACACAGTAAAATGGACACCAAGCATAGATCCAGAAAATGACCCGATAATATATAATCTAATAATTACAGGAACAAAAGATACAACAATAGCAGGGATAACAGACACATCATATCAAATAACTAATTTAAGAGAAAAATTACCAATAGGAAACTATACAGGAAAAATAGAAACAAGCGATGGAATAAACACTACAGTATCACAAATAAATAATTTTTATATATCAACAATAACAAGCATAGAAGACGAAATAGACAACAAACCAAACAAATTCACACTAACACAAAACTATCCAAACCCATTCAACCCAAGTACTGTAATTAGCTATTCAATACCAACAGATGTGAGAGGTGAGATGCAAGAAGTGAGACTTATGGTTTATGACATTCTTGGAAGTGAAATAGCAACTTTGGTTAATGAAAATCAAAAAGCTGGAAATTATAAGGTAATCTTTAATGCAAGCCACTTACCAACGGGTTTGTATATTTACAGATTAACAAGTGGAAGTTTCACAAAATCGATGAAAATGCTACTCATTAAGTAATTGAGAATTGAGAATTGAGAATTGACAATGCAGAAGCAAGAATCCAGTATCAAGAAGCAAGATTCTGGATACTGGATTCTGGAAACTGGATTCAAGATTAGAAATACTGTTACTTTGCTTAGGCCAAAAACTGTAGGGGACGAATATTTTCGTCGCTTTAACAGAGAAAATTGACAATGTGGATTCAAGAATCCAGCATCCAGAAATCAAGTATCAAGACAGAAGACAAAAGCTGAAACATAGTCCTTGCTTTGGCAAAAAACTGTAGGGGACGAATATTTTCGTCCCTTTAACAGAGAAAATTGAAAATTTTAGATTCAAGCATCCAGCATCCAGCATCCAGCATCCAAAATCCAAAATCCAGCCAAAACTATTTCTTTTTATATGGAATATGAGTTCGTGAAAAATATTCTTTAACATCCTTTCGTAAAACACCAGAAAGCAGAATAATAGCTAATAAGTTAGGAGCAGTCATAAATCCAAGTGCGGCATCACCAAAAGCCCAAATGGCTTCTAATTGAGCAATAGCACCAATAAAAACAAACAAAACGTAAAACCATTTGTAAGGAATAATAGCTTTTTGACCAAACAAATAAAATGCAGCTCTATCTCCGTAATATGACCAGCTAATAATCGTAGAAATAGCAAAAAGCAATACGGAAATAGTAATAATTTTATCACCATACCCAAAAAGCCAACTTAAACCTTTTTTGAAAGCTACAGATGTTAAAATACTTCCATTATAAAGTTCTCCACTAAAAGTTGGGTCAACTCTTAATTTGTAAAATTCTGTATGAAACCAAGTATCAGTTGAAACAATAACTAATCCAGTTAAAGCACAAATTGTTATAGTATCAATAAAAGGCTCAAGTAATGCAACAGTTCCTTCACGAACGCCATATTTTGTTTTAGCAGTTGCGTGAGCAATTGGAGCGCTTCCTTGTCCAGATTCGTTGCTATAAAGTCCGCGTTTAACTCCCCAAAGAACCGTGTTCATAATAACAAGAAAAGTACCGCCACCAACACCAGCAATTTCTGCGGGTGGATTAAAAGCCATATCAACTATAAGAGCTAAGCTTGGTAGTAATGTGTCGATATGTGAAATTATAATTACTAATGATGCAATAACATAAAACATTGCCATAAATGGAGAAAGAATTCCAGTAACATTTCCAATGCGTTTAATTCCACCAATAATAACCAATGCTATAATTGAAGAAATTACAACACCATTTAGTAATTGAATATAAGAAACAGAAAAACCCTCGAATACTAAGTGTTTGATTGTCCAAAAATTTTGTGAACCAACAACACTATTAACTTCTGCATAAATTTGGTCAGAAAGCGTAAAAGATTGAATAGCATTACCAGTTGCAAACGAGCAAAGCACTGCAAAACTTGCAAAAAGAATAGCGAGCCATTTCCAGTTTTTACCAAGTCCTTTTTCAATTGTGTACATTGGTCCGCCAGCGGTTGTGCCATCTGGAAGAATTTCTCTATATTTATGAGCAAGAGAAACTTCGGCAAATTTTAGAGCTGTTCCAAAAATACCAGTAATCCACATCCAAAAAAGTGCACCAGGTCCGCCATAATAAATAGCAGTTGCAACGCCAGCAATATTACCAATACCCACAGTTGCAGAAATTGCGGTTGAGAGTGCTTTAAAGTGATTTAAATCGCCTGCATCTTCTGGGTCATCATAAATGCCTGAAGTGACTTTTATGCCATGCCAAAAATATCTTATTTGAGGAATAGCCAACTTAAATGTAATAAAAACGCCAGTTCCTAATAAAAAAACTAATAAAAAAGGAATTGAGCCGATAGGAACTTCTTTGCTGGGGAAATTTTTAATTGATTCAAAGTTGCCTGGAAATGACCAAACAGTTTCGAAAAAAGGAATTCCACCAAAAAGGATAATAGTAAAAATAATTGCGAGTGTTAATAATCCAGCTGTTGATTTTTTCATAAGACCAATTAATTTGTTATTAAAAAATAAGTTCTAAAATTCCGAGTGATTGCAAAAGTACTACAAAAATTAGAACTGGTGATAAGTATTTTAAAAAGAATTTCCATGTTAAAATTATTTTTGGATGTTTTTCAAATAGATTTTCGGCTCCAGATTTAAGATTAAGCAACACTTTATCAAATCCCCAAACATATCCAACAAAAATGGAAATTAGTAATCCTCCAGTTGGAAGCAGAATGTTAGATGCAAGAAAATCGACTAAATCGAAGAAATTTTTACCCCAAATTTTATAGTCAGCAAGTAAATTAAACGATAACGCACTTGGCAATCCAAGTAAGAAAACCACAAATCCGAGAATTATAACGGCTTTTTTTCTATTCCAACCAAGTTCGTCAACAAAATATGCAACTACAACTTCGAGCAAAGAAATTGCCGATGTGAGTGCTGCAATGGTTAGCAAAATAAAAAATAGGATTGAAAAGAAATATCCACCAGGCATTTTTACAAAAGTTGCGGGAATTGTGTGAAAAACCAATCCAGGACCAGCGGAAGGATCGAGCCCAACAGCAAAAACGGAAGTGAAAATTGCAACTCCAGCAATAAGAGCCACAACTGTATCTAAAATTATAATTTGAAATGAGGCGAGTGGAATGTTATCATCTTTTGACATATAACTGCCATAAGTTAGCATTGCACCCATTCCAAGACTTAATGTAAAAAATGCGTGACCTAAAGCTATTAAAATGGATTGTGCATTTATTTTACTCCAATCGGGGTTTAACAAAAATGATATTCCAGCCTCTGAGCCTTCAAGTGTAATTCCTCTAACCATTAAGATAAACAATAATATAAAAAGAATTGGCATCATTATTACGCTTCCAAGTTCTATTCCTTTTTGGATGCCGAGGTAAACAAAAAACATTGTCATTAGCATAAAAGCAGTAAAATATCCAACAATCCAAGTAACATTAGTAATGAGACTATTGAAATGATTTGCAGCTAATTCTCCAGTACTAAATTGTGAAAAATTACCATTTGCGGCTTCAATAATATATCCAACAGCCCAACCAGCAATAACAGAATAAAAAGAAAGAATTAGAAATCCGCTTACAACACCCATTCCGCCAACGCCAATCCAAAATTTTGATTTACTCAAAGCTTTAAACGCACCAACTGGATTGCGGTGAGTTGTTCGTCCAAGTAAAATTTCGGCAATTAAAACTGGCAAACCAATAATTGCAATACAAATTAAATAGACAATTATAAATGAAGCGCCACCATTTTGTCCTGTGATGTATGGAAATTTCCAAATGTTACCTAAACCAATAGCAGAACCAGCTGCGGCTAAAATAAAACCAATTTTTGAACTCCATTGTTCACGCTTTTCTTGCATTTTCAATTCCGTATGAGTTTCTAAAAAAAAACATTCTAATATTTGACAATATTTGCAAAATTGCAAATAAAAACTTGGCAACCCAATTAAAATGGGCTTAATTTTGTATTAACTTTCTTGTTTGTGGATATATTTAGCTAATAATGAAGTTTTGTAAAGGTTAATTATTTATTTAATTTGCCAATTGAATTTTGAGCATTTTGTACGATGAAAATATTAAATTCCATTTTACTACTTTTTATTTTTGCTGTTGTTTCTTCAATTGGTAATGTTTTTAATAATAAACCAAAAGACGAAATAAAGAGTAACCCTAATTCTTTAGAAACAGAAAATGCAATTTCTGAAAGAACGAGCTACAACTTTAATATCCTATATGTTGAAGATGGCAATTTTCTAAATGTTAAAGAAGAAATTACTTGGAAAAATACTGATAGCTCAAAAATTGATACAATATTCCTAAATATTCCCAAAAGCATTAAAACACTTTCAAACGACAATCCAAACCTTACATATAAAATAAACTCATTTAAACTAAATGGAAAACTTGCCATTTTTGCTTATGTAGAAAATAATCAAAAGAATTTTTATGACAGCACGCTTATTAGTTTGGTTGTTCCTAATGGAATTTCCTTAAACGATTCGCTTTTTATTGAATTTAATTATGACATATTTTTACCCGAAGGAAGCAGTTTTAGTGATAGCTATTTTGTTAATTTCGAAAATTGGTACGCAACAATTTCTCCAAATTATGGTGGAAAATTTTATAGTTATCATTCACATAAGTTTATTGAGCCATTACTTGAATATTCCAATTTTAATTTAAAACTTACATCGCCAAAAGGTGTAGAAATTGCAACTTCGGGCAAAGTGATAAAGGAAAATATTAATGATAAAATTGTATTTAATTGTTCCGCAAATGGAATTAAGAGTTTTAATTGGTTTGCTTTTAACGATTTAACAAAATTTAAGCGAAAAATAGGCTTTAATGGAAATGATGTTGAAATAACTCTTTTTCTGCAAGAAAGTAAAGATAGTTATGTTGAAAGATATTTTGATGCTTTTGAAAAATATCTAAACTCAATTTCTGGCTATTTAAATTATCCTTTTCACAATTTAACAATAATCGATTTGCCAAATATTGATGAAATTGAAAGCAAATCATATCCAAATTTAATTGCATTAAGCACCGATTTAATTTCGCCAATAAGCACCCAAAAATTGGAATACGAACTTGCGTATTTGTTTATTGAGCAGTATTTGAAAAATAATTTAGTCACAAATTATTTTGAAGAATCGTGGATTGTAAGTGGAATTTCGGCTTATTTGGCTGAAAAATTGGTTCGAAAAAATTATGGCGAGTTGTATTCCTTTTTTAACGTTGCGGATAATTATCCCGTTAATGGATTGCATTTTATGTCCTATGCTGGAATTCCGCTAATTTATACAATTAGCAACCAAGAAATTCCAGAAGGTGCACGTTTTTTGAACGAATATTATAAAAATATAACATATTCCGATTTATCAATTCCAACTTATCAATTGCCAAATTACACTGCATTTAGGGTTTCATCAATTGTAAAACCACAAATTTCACTTTTAACGTTGGAAAAAATTGTTGGAAAAGATGAATTTTATAAGCGATTAAAGGAATTTCTAAATAGTAGTTTTCGTAAAAGCACAAACAGAGAAAAATTCCTACAAGAATTAAGTAAAAATTGTACGACTGAAACAAAGGATTTTTGCAACGAACTATTTAATAGCGATAAATCATTCGATTATTCAATAAATTACATCGAAAAAAGGGGAAATGATAAATATGATATTATGGTTGAACGAATCGAAAATGGTGTTGTTCCAATAAAATTAACAATTTATAGAGAATTGGATACTTTGCAATTAAGCTGGAATGGCAAAGAAAAGTATAAAATTTTCACAATACAATCTTCACAAAAAATAATATCGGCAGAAATTGATTCCGAAATGAAAAATATGCTCGATTTGAACTTCGCAAACAATTCCTACGTGGTAGATGAGCAATATTGGGGTTCAATTTCGTACGCAACGCGAGTTTTCTTTTGGTTCCAAAATGCACTAATGTTAATTGGCGGTAAAGGATGATTAGCGAAATTTTAAAGGAAGGTTTGCATTTAGTTCGTAAAAACTGGTATTATGTTTTCCTTTTATGGGGAACAAACATTGTGCTTTCGCTTGTGCTAACAATTCCAATTTTGGCAATGTTGCAGGATAATTTATCGCATTCGTTGTGGAGCAGCAAATTGGCTTTGGAAGTTGATTATTTTTGGCTAATGCAATTTTTGAACATTAACGAAAATATGTTTACCAAGTTGCCAATTTTATTTTTTAGTATTGTTGGAATAAACCTTTTAATCCAAAAACTTTATCAAGGTGGATTAATTGCTGTTTTGAGCAATCCAAAAAAGAACCACATTTCCGATTTCTTTTATAGTGGAGTTAAATTTTGGTATCGATTTGTAAAAGTTACGCTTATTGCTATTGTTTTACTTGCAATTTTTCTATTTATCGATTCAAAACTTGATAGCGGAATTGAGTATTTAAACAACATTTTTAACTCAGTTGTGCTCGATTTAGTTTTACGTTCCATCCGATATGTAATTTTATTGTTTCTAATTGGCGTAATTTCAATCATTTCGGAATATACTCAGATATTTTTAGCGTTAAAAGATTCTCAAAAAATTAGAATTGCTTTCAAAAATATATTCCAATTAATGCGAAAAAGATTTTGGGTTGTTCTTTCAACTTATTTAATAGTTTCCATAATTGGTGCACTTGGAGCAATTGTTTACAATGTTGTTGCAATTTATATTCCTCGTTCGCCATTTTATTTCTTAATTCTTAACTTTATTCTTCAGCAAATGTTAATTATTTTTAGACTATCAATTACTATGTTTTTGTACGCAACCGAAGTCTATCTTTTTAAAGATTATGATGCCGAAGTAATTTATGAATGATTTCTAAAAAAAATAAAGAGAGAAAAGTATGTCACTTTTACCAGTAACAGTTTATGGCGATTCAATTTTGCGAAAAACCGTTAGTCCAATTTTAGCTGTTGATGACGAGTTAATAACAAATATTAGAGATATGTTTGATACAATGCGAAATGCTCACGGAATTGGACTTGCAGCAAATCAAGTTGCATTAAATAAAAAAATGTTTGTAATTGATTTAAAAGGCGTTGATGGCTACGACGATTTTAAGCCAATGGTGTTTATAAATCCAGAAATTGTTGAATATTCTGATGAATTAGTCGTTTTTGAAGAAGGATGTTTGAGTTTGCCCGATTTACGTGCCGATGTTGAACGTTCTGAAATTATCAAAATTAAGTATCTTGATACAGATGAAAATGAGCAAATTTTGGAAGCTGATGACTGGCTTGCTCGCGTTATTCTTCACGAATATGACCATTTAATTGGCAAAATGATTCCAGATAGAGTTGATTCGCGAACAAAACAAAAATTGAAAGGCGAGCTAATTAAAATTATGAGTCGTGAAGTTGCCACTAGTTATGAAATTACGGAAAGAGAATAAAATAAATGAAAATAGTTTTTTTCGGAACTCCAGATTTTGCCGTAGCAAGTCTTGATATATTAAATAAAAGTAATCACGAAATAATTGCTGTTGTAACTGCTCCCGATAAAGAACGCGGACGCGGTAGAAAGGTTTCTTCAACTGCAATTAAAGAATATGCAGTGCAAAATAACCTTAAATGTTTGCAACCAGAAAGCATGAAGGATGAAGAATTTATCAATTCTTTAGCTAAATTAAATGCCGATTTGTTTGTAATTGTTGCTTTCAAAATTTTGCCCCGTTCAGTTTTTACTCTTCCAAAATTTGGCTCGTTTAATTTGCACGGTTCGTTATTGCCAAAATATCGTGGTGCGGCTCCAATTCATTGGGCAATTATTAATGGCGAAAAGAAAACTGGAGTAACAACATTTTTTCTTGATGACAAAATTGATACCGGAAATATGATTTTCCAGGCTGAAATGCCAATTGAGGATGAAGATAATCTTGGAACAATTCACGATAAAATGAGTATTCTTGGTGCAAGTTTGGTTCTAAAAACAGTTGATGCAATCGAAAATGAAAATATTTCATTACAATTTCAGGATAATTCAAAAGCGACTCCGGCGCCAAAAATAACTAAAGAACTTGGCGAAATTGATTGGAATGAAAACGCTGAAACGATTCATAATCTAATTCGCGGACTTTCGCCATTTCCTGCAGCTTTTTTTAATTATAACAACAAGATTTACAAAGTTTTTAAATCCAAAATAGTTGATTCAAAAAAACTAACTGTTGGCGAAATTAGTCAAACTAAAACAGAAATATTTGTTGGTTGCGCCGATAAAACTATTCAAATTCTCGAACTTCAGCTTGAAGGACGCAAAAGAATGCCAACAGAAGAGTTTTTGCGTGGTTATTCACTTGAAAATTAGGTTTTTAATCGAAAAAAATCTACACTGTTGTTTCACTTAATAGAATTAATGTTATTATTAAAATTGATTTTACATCCAACAATTATTAACATTCCATTTTTAAAACTTAGAAAAATTTATGATTTCAAATAATCAAATTATAATAAAAGGTGCAAGAGAACATAACCTTAAGAATATTGATTTAACAATGCCTCGCGATTCTTTTACGGTTATAACTGGACTTTCGGGTTCTGGAAAATCATCTCTCGCATTTGATACAATTTATGCCGAAGGACAGCGCCGATATATTGAATCACTTTCGGCTTACGCACGCCAATTTTTAGGTCAGTTGGAAAAACCAGATGTTGATTTAATTGAAGGTTTAAGTCCAGCAATTTCTATTGAGCAAAAAGTTACAAGCGGAAATCCGCGTTCAACTGTTGGAACAGTGACTGAAATATACGATTTTATGCGACTTTTATATGCTCGTGTTGGAAAACCGCATTGTTATTCTTGCGGAAGACCAGTTACAAAGCAATCATCCGAGCAAATTATTGACACTGTTTTTGAAACTTATCAAGAAAGCAGAATTGAAATATTTGCTCCAGTTGTGCGAGGAAGAAAAGGGCATTATCGCGAGTTATTTGAAGATATTTTGCGAGATGGATTTATCCGTGTTAGAGTTGATGGCGAAGTTCACGAAATTGAGAAGGGTTTTAAGGTTGATAGATACAAAATTCACACAATTGAAATTTTAGTTGATAGAATAAATGTTACCGCAAAATCACGAACGCGAATAAGTGAATCGATAGAAGTTGCTTTGAATTATGGAAATGGAGTTGTTGTAATTGCTTCCAACGGAAAAGATAGTTTGTTTAGCCGCGAACTTTCTTGTCATCATTGTGGAATTAGTTATCAAGAATTGGCTCCAAATTCGTTTTCGTTCAATTCGCCTTATGGTTCGTGTAAAGATTGCGAAGGTCTTGGTGAAAATAAGCGTTTGGATAAAGATTTGGTAATTCCAGATTGGGATAAAACCATTAACGAAGGTGGAATTGAAGCACTTGGAAAACCACGAAAAATTTGGCTTTTTAGTCAATTGGAAGGTGTTGCTAAGCATTATAACTTCAATTTTGATACTCCACTTAATAAATTTACCACTGAACAGCTTGATGTTTTGTTAAATGGCACAAAAGATAAAATATCATTTGAATATAATTATGGCGGTGGAAAAAGTGTAACTTACAAGCATAAATTTTCTGGCGTATTAAATTATATCAATCATTATTTTGATAAAACTTCGTCCGTAAAAATAAGAGAATGGGCGGAATCTTTTATGACAACCAAAACTTGCCAAACTTGTAACGGTGGAAGATTAAAACAAGAATCCCTTTCTGTGTTAATTGATGGTAAAAACATTAGTGAAATCACCTTTCTTTCAATTGAACGCGCTCAAGAATTTTTCCAAAATGTGAAGTTTTCCAACAGAGAAACACTTATTGCAACTCCAATTCTAAAGGAAATAACAGAACGTTTGCAGTTTTTACTAAATGTTGGATTAAATTATTTAACTCTTGGACGTTCGGCTCGCACACTTTCGGGTGGTGAATCGCAACGCATAAGATTAGCAACGCAAATTGGAACTCAACTAACTGGCGTGCTTTATGTTTTGGATGAACCAAGTATTGGGCTTCATCAAAGCGATAATATTAAACTTATAAATTCGCTAAAAAATTTGCGAGATATTGGAAATACTGTAATTGTGGTTGAGCATGATAGAGAAACGATTGAAAGTGCCGATTTTATAGTTGATATTGGTCCAAAAGCTGGCGAACACGGTGGCGAAATTTGTATTGCAGAATATGCCGAAAATTTGATGAAACATAATTCAAAATGCAATTCACTAACTTTGGATTATATAAAAGGCATTCGCAAAATTGAAGTAAATCCCGAAAGAAGAACTGGAAATGGCAAATGGATTGAAATAATAGCTGCAAATGGAAATAACCTAAAAGCAATTGACCTAAAAATTCCTTTAGGCACCTTTACAGTAATTTCTGGAGTTAGCGGCTCTGGAAAATCGACATTAATAAACAACACTCTTGTGCGTATTTTGATGAAGAAAATTTATCATTCCAAAGTTGTGCCACTTGAGTTTAAGTCGGTTTCTGGAATTGAACACATTGACAAAATTATTGAAATAGATCAATCTCCAATTGGAAGAACGCCGCGTTCAAATCCTTCAACTTATACCGGACTTTTTACATTTATTCGCGATTTATACACAGAACTGCCAGAAGCAAAAGTGCGTGGCTACAAAGCTGGACGCTTTAGCTTTAATGTTCCAAGCGGAAGATGTGAAGAATGCGAAGGTGCTGGATTAAAGAAAATTGAAATGAACTTTTTGCCAGATGTTTATGTTGAATGCGAAGTCTGCAAAGGTAAACGTTACAACCGCGAAACGCTGGAAATATTGTTTAAGAAAAAATCGATTAGCGATATTTTGGAAACACGTGTGGAAGACGCAGTTGAATTTTTTGCTGACCATCCAAGAATTTTAAGAAAAATTAAGGCGTTAAATGATGTTGGATTGGGATATTTGAAACTTGGACAGCAGGCAACAACTCTTTCTGGTGGCGAAGCACAGCGTGTTAAATTGGCAACAGAATTGAGCAAAGTTAGCACCGGAAATACGCTTTATGTTTTGGATGAACCAACAACCGGTTTGCATTTTGAAGATGTAAGAATTCTCCTTGGAGTTTTGAACAAATTGGTAGAAAAAGGGAATACAATAGTTGTTGTTGAACATAATCTTGATGTAATAAAAGTTGCTGATTATGTAATTGATTTAGGACCCGGCGGTGGCGAACATGGTGGTAAAATTGTTTGTGAAGGAACTCCAGAAGTAGTTTCAAAAAATAAAAAAAGTCTTACTGGAAAGTATTTGTTGAAGGAATTGAAACGCTAATAAACTCAATTATATTGTCATAAATTCCGTCATTCCGCGAATCCTTTACGCGGAATCTATTTTATGGCAATTCGCCGTGGCGAACGCTAAAATCATGCGGGAATGACACCCAAGATTCAAGATGAAAGTAAATGCTGTCAATTTAAAATTCCGTCATTCCGAGATGTTTCTACTCGGAATCCAATTAATGGCAATTCGCCTTGGCGAACGCAGAAATCATCCAGAAATGACGCAGTACATTTTTTTTGTATTTGGACAAGAGTAAACTCTAAAAACTTTTGAAAATTTGAGTAAATTGCGAAATAAAATTTATAAATTATACAAATTGAACGATGAATAGAAAAATTATTATTCCAAAAGAGATTATAACAGTGAACAATTCAATGGAGATTCTTCGCGATTCTTTTATTGAAATTGAAAATGGAATTATCTCAAGAATTGACAAACTAAAGAATATTGACTTAAATAATTACGATGGCGAAATTTTCCGTTTCCAAAATCTTACTTTAATGCCAGGATTTGTGCAAACCCACATTCACCTTTGCCAAACACTTTTCCGTGGTTTAGCGGATGATTTGCAACTTTTAGATTGGCTTCAAAAAAGAATTTTCCCTTATGAAAACAACCATAATGCTAATTCGCTTCGCATATCGGCACAACTTGGAATTAGCGAGTTATTAATGAGCGGAACAACAACGCTTTTAGATATGGGAACGATGAATCATCAAGAAGTGGTTTTTGAAGAAATGATTGAATCGGGAATTCGTGGTTTTTCGGGCAAATGTATGATTGATGAAAATGAATTATTTCCAACATTTAGAGAATCGACCAAAGATAGCCTAAAATCGACACTTGAATTAGCTAAAAATTTCCATAATTCGGCAAATGGAAGAATAAAATACGGTTTTGCACCTCGTTTTGTGCTTTCTTGTAGCGAAGAATTGATGATAGAAACTTCCAATTTAATGAACGATTTTAACGGTTCGCTTTATCACACACATTCATCCGAAAACAAAGGCGAAATTGCCGCGGTTCGTCAAAAATATGGAAAGGAAAATATTGAGTATTTTGCGTCAATTAACGTTTTATCCAACAAAACGGTTTTAGCACACGCGATTCATACAAATGAAAAGGAAATAAATTTACTTAAAGATAGTGGAACAAGAGTTGCTCATTGTCCATCTTCCAACCTAAAATTGGGTTCGGGAATTGCACAAATTCCAAGATATATTGAGGAAGGAATTTCTGTTTCAATTGGTGCAGATGGTGCGCCGTGCAATAATAATCTTAATATGTTCACAGAAATGCGATTGGCTTCGTTAATGCAAAAGCCAATTCACAATCCAACATCAATGGATGCAAAGCAAATGATTAGAATTGCAACTATTGAAGGAGCAAAAGCTTTGCATTTATCCAACGAAATTGGAAGTATTGAAATTGGCAAAAAAGCTGATTTTCAGCTGCTCAATTTGGAAAAAGCAAATCACTCAATGCTTGATGGCGATGAGAATTTATATTCATCAATTGCTTACGCTGCGGATAAATCGGATGTTGATTCCGTTATGATTGAAGGAAAGTGGGTTGTGAAAAATGGTGTTAATTTAGTTTATGATAACAGCCAAATGATGGCAAAAGGAAAGGTTGAATTGCACAAACTATTAAATAGGGCTAAAATAAATTGAAAAAGACAAAACTAATATTCGCAACTGGAAATAAGGGAAAGTTAAAAGAAGTTCAAAAAATATTTGCTGATACAGAGTTTGAAATTGTATCGCTCTACGATTTGGGCGATGTTCCAGAAATTGAAGAAAATGGAATTACTTACGCAGAAAATGCACTAATTAAAGCAAAAGCGATATTTGAAATTCATAAATTGCCAGTTATTGCCGATGATTCAGGACTTTCGGTTGAACAATTAAACGGCGAACCTGGAGTTTTTTCTGCTCGTTATGCTGGCGAAAATTGCACTTATGATGACAATAACAGAAAGCTAATTAAAGAATTAGAGAAGTTTGAAAAACCTCATTTTGCCAAGTTTGTATGCTCGGCGGTATTTTTTAATGGAAAAGAAATAATTTCTACGTTTGGCGAGTTTAATGGTGAAATTATTTCGGAATTTAAAGGCGAGCATGGTTTTGGATATGACCCAATTTTTGTTCCTCAAAATTCAAATAGAACTTTGGCGGAATTTACAAGCGAAGAGAAAAATAAAGTAAGTCATAGAGCCATTGCATTTGAAAAATTAAAAGAAAAACTATTGCAAACCAATATTTATGGTTAAAATCCAGAGATAATTCTCGCAATTTTGTACTAAAAATGCAATATTACTCTAAAAACAATACTTTTTGATGTTGAAATTGCGGGATTTTTTTTGGTAGCATAAAATTTATCTAATTCACTATTCCTTTTCATTCAACTTCAAAAAAAACTCTTTTAGCTTTAATTTGACTTAAAAAGTATTTTTCACAAACAGCCATGAGTTAAACTTTGCATAAAAAAGAAATTGCCATAATTGGAAGCGGTCCAGCTGCGTTAATTGCTGCTTCAAAACTTGCCCCTTTTCATAATGTTACTATTTATGAAAAAAATACGAGTATTGGAAATAAATTTTTAGTTGCTGGCAAAGGTGGATTTAATTTAACAAATTCTTTGGAAGGAATTGAATTAGCGAACAAATATTCTCCAAAAGATTTTATGTTAAACGCAATTTTAAGTTTTGATTCAATAAAATTGCGAAATTGGCTAAATGATATAGGAATTCCAACATTTGTAGGAACAAGTGGAAGAGTATTTCCTGAAAAGGGAATTAAACCCGCCGAAGTTTTGAATAAAATTAAGAAAAATCTATTAGAAAATAACGTTTTAATTAAATGTAATTCGCAGTTTGTCGGTTTTAACAATTTTAATGGAATAGAAATTGACTTTAAAGGCGAAATAAAATCGGTTTCTGCTGATATTTACATTCTTGCTCTTGGAGGTGCTTCTTGGTCAGTTACTGGTTCTGACGGAAAATGGACAAAACATTTTGAGCAAATTGGTATAAAAATTATTCCTTTTGAATCATCCAATTGCGGTATAAATATAGACTGGAATGAAAAAATTGAAATCCATTTTGGACAACCACTTAAAAATATAGCAGTTTCGGTTAATGGAAAAACATTAAAAGGCGAAGCTGTTATCACAAATTATGGATTGGAGGGAAATGTTATTTATCCACTTATTCCCCAAATTAGAGAGCAATTAAAAGCTGACAAAAATGTTGAAATATTCATCGATTTTAAACCAAACAATTCAAAAGAGGAATTATTAAAAAAGCTCAATTTGCATAAATCGGCATCAAATTATAGCGAAATATTAAATCTAAACAGAACGCAAATGGCAATTATTAAATCACTTTTAACTAAAGTAGAGTATTTATCGCAAAGTAAATTTGTTGATAAAATTAAGAATTTAGGAATAAAGGTTAATTCTTTGCGAAATATTGAAGAATCAATTTCTACAGTTGGTGGAATTGATACAGAAGAACTAAATCCAGATTTTTCACTCAAAAAGTTCAATAATATTTACACAATTGGCGAAATGGTAAATTGGGACGCTCCAACCGGCGGATTTCTTCTGCAAGGCTCGTTTTCCATGGGTAATTATGTGGCAAAAACTATTTTGGGAAAAGAGGATTAAGTAAAAATTATTTTTCAATTGGAAGAGTGAAAATGAACTTACTTCCAACTCCTAATTGGCTCTCAGCCCAAATTTTTCCATTATGATGTTTAACTAATTCATAACAAAGCATTAATCCAACACCAGTCCCAACTTCACCCTCTGTTCCTTTCGTTGTGTGATGAATGTCAATTTTGAATAAATTATCAACTACACTTTGACTCATTCCTATTCCAGAATCTTCAACAATTACTTTAATTTCGTTTTTAGTTTTATCTGCATAGATTTTTACAAATCCACCATTGTTTGTAAACTTAAGTCCATTTGCTACTAAATTTCTAATGATAGTTTTAATCATATTTCTATCAGAGAAAATGTTGATGGATTCATTAACGTCGGATGTTAAACTTATTCCCTTATTTAGGGCATTTTGGTTGTAAAGTTGAATTACGGAATTAGCTTCTTCAGATAATTTAAATAAAGTAGGATTAAATTCCATTCTTCCAGTTTGTGCACGCGACCACTCAAGCACACCCTCCAATAAATCGTAAACATTATGCGATATTTTTTGAAGTGATTTTATCGAATTCTTAATTTCCTCGTTGCTAAATTCATCAAAATCATCATTTAGCATATCTGTATATCCCATTAATGCTTGGAAAGGATTTTTTAAATCGTGGGCTAAAATTGAGAAAAATTTATCCTTTGAGTCATTAAGTTCCTTTAATAAATTATTAGTCTTATTTTGGGATTTAAATTTAGATACAAGCACAAGAATTAAAATTATAACAACTACTGAAATAATTAGAAGATAACTATTGGTAGTTTTCTCAAATGAAACTTCTTTTTTAAGAATTTTGTTTTCCATTTCTTTGCTTTGAGTTTCAAATAGCGTTTGTAAATCAGCAAATCGCCCCATATTTTCAGTACTATAAATACTATCTTTTAGAATAATATATTTATTCAGATATTGAAGTGAAGCTTCATATTGTTTCAATTGAGAGTTGTATTGCGATAGATAAAGGTAGCTAAGCATTTCTTGGTCTAAATGTCCAGATTCATTTGCTAAAGCTAAAGCATCTTCAAACAGTTTTTTCGCATCAGAAAATTTGCCCAATTTCAAGTAAACAAGTCCAAGTTTATTCGAATTTTCAATTACTCCAGCCTTGTCATTTGAAATTAAAGCCTTCCTTAATGCACCATTAAAACTGCTCAACGACTTTCTAAAGTCATTTTTGGCAAAATGAATATCACCAATAAGAGTTAGAATTGTAGCGTTTCCTTTTTGATAGTTTATTTTGTTGTTAACTCTAATCGCTTTCCCATAGTACGATCTTGCAGTTTCGTAATCTTTTTTGTTAAAATAGATTACACCAATATTTACAATTGTATTTGAATAACCACGTTTGTCGTCAATTGCCAATCTTAAAACAGAAGCTTCCTCAAGATATTTTAATGCTTTGTCATAATCGCCGTGATGTATATAAATTTCTCCCAAATAGTTTAAACTATAAGCCATTCCAATTTTGTGATTCAAGTTCTTGAATATTTGGTAGCTAATTAATACATTCTCGAGAGCTATGCTATACGAAGCTTTTTTAATATAGTAATCAGTTAAATTATTATATGTATAACCTATTTGGGCAGAATCCTTTAACTCATTTGCCAAATCCAAAGCTTGCATAAAGTAATCATGTGATTTTGATAAATCGCCCAATTTTCTTTGAACAACTCCTAAAAAATTAAGAGTTTTAGGTTTTAATTCTGTAAACTCATTTTTCTCAATTAAATTAAGTGCTTTATTTCCAAAATCTAATGCTAAAAGGGGGTTATTTGTCCTATAATACCAACAAGAGTCTAATAATTTATTAACCTCATTCTTTGGATTTTGGTCAGTTTGTGCATAACTCGTAGCTAAAACTATTTTATCAGATAGAATAGTTACTAAAATTGACCAGATTATTATATTTTTAACAAAAATTTTATGTTTCATATTTCAAATTTATATTAATCAAAATTAAATTGCATTTTTTACTTTAATTATTTCTGCAGCAATGCTAATTGCAATTTCTTCGGGAGTTTCGGCTTCAATTTCAATTCCTATTGGAGTATGAATTTTATCCAAATCTAACTCCGAAAATCCACTTTCTTTAAGTTGTGCAAAAATACTTTTAATCTTTTTTGCACTTCCCATTGAACCAATATATTTAAGGTTAAGTTTCAAAACTGATTCAAGTGCGTCTTTATCACCATCATGACTTGGAGTAACCACAACAACAAACGACTTATTGCCTTCAATAATATGTTCATTAATTTTATTATAATCCGTAATTATAATTTTATTGGCATATTTATTTTCAGAAAGAGTAGCAACTTCATTTCGATTATCGAACACTGTAACATAAAAATTAAGTGTTTTCATAATTTTGGAAACCGCTAAACCAACGTGTCCACCGCCAACAATATATACTTTATTTGGACTTCCAATATTCTCTTTTAAAATCCATTTGTCAATTGTGGAAGTAAATATAATATCGTTTTCAACTTCTAATTTTGGAATGAAAGCAAAACTGCTTTCCTCAATTTGCAATAAACCAGAATTTTGCGATTTTATACTTTGAATAATTTTAGTAATTGTGGGCAAATCCGATTTTGTAAGTGATTTGAAAACAACTGTTTGAATTCCACCACAAATCAACCCAGATTTATCGCCATTCCCAATTTTACTATGATGTAGTTTTCGGAAAAATCCGACTTCTTGATTATTTTGCAGAATTTCAGTTACTTCATTTACAATGTCAAATTCCATAATTCCACCACCAATTGTTCCAATGTGAGTAGAATCGTCCGAAATAGCCATTTTAAAACCAGTTCTTCCTGGTGAATTTTTACTAGAATCAGCAACAATTAGCAAAATTATTGAATGATAGTTGGTCAATTTATTTGCAATAAATTCCCAGATTTTCAAATCTTTCATATTTTATCCTTGTAACGCAATAAGCACTTTTTCTGGAGTAATTGGTGCCGAAATTAAAAAATCTTTATTCGGTTTTGCGCTTTTCATTGCATCAAGAATAGCAAAATAAGCTCCAATTCCATACATTAGCGGTGGTTCGCCAACTGCTTTTGAATTCAGCGGTGCAGAAGCATTTTTTGAATTTTCCAAAAATTGAACATCAATATTTTCTGGAGCTGAGTAAATATCTGGTATTTTGTAAGTAGAAAGTGCGTTTGCCAATAATTTACCTTCATCAGAGTATTTAATTTCTTCCATTGTCATCCAACCAATTCCTTGAACCAAAGCACCTTCAACTTGTCCCAAATCGACATTTGTGTTTAAACTTTCGCCAATATCATGAATAATCTTTACGGAATCAATTTTATAAGTTCCTCTAATTACATCCAAAGTTGCGGTTGTAATTGCGGTTCCATAAACGTGATATGCAAATGGCGAGCCTTGATTTGTTTTTCTATCAAAATGGACTTCTGGTGTTGCGTAAAATGACTGAGCCGAAAGACTAATTCTATTAAAATATGCTTTTTGAATCAAGCTTTGCCAATCCAACTCAGTTTTTTGATTGTTTAATAAAACGGATTCTTCAACAATTGTTATAACATCCTTTTCAGTTGCAGACAAAGCAATTTTGGCAAAATCCTTCAAACGATTTAAAATGGTTGTGCAGGCAATTAATGTTGCATTTCCATTCATATCTGCTGCGCTACTTGCTGCTGTTGGCGAAGTATTTGCAACTCGCGTTGTGTTTGTTGATTCAACTCGTATTTTATTAACATTAATTGAAAAAATTCTTGAAGCAACACTTGCAATTTTTAAGTTTACACCTTGTCCCATTTCAACTGCCGCTGTGCTAATTCCAACACTTCCATCGGTATAAACATGAACCAAAGCGCTTGCTTGATTTAGAAAAGAGCTCGTGAAGGAAATTCCAAAACAAATTGGCATAAAGGAAATTCCTTTTTTGTAAAGCTTATTTTTATTGTTGAAATCTTGTATTTCTTCAAGTATAAGTTTGGAATTAAATTTTTCTTCGGCTTCAACCCAAGAATTTATTGCTTGCGAATTTTTGACAACTTGTCCATAATAAAATGAATTATTATCAACCAAAAGATTGGTTTTTTGAATTTCGGAAGCTGGCAAACCCAATAACGAAGCGGCTTTTACAATTGCTGATTCAATTACAAACATTCCTTGCGGACCGCCAAAACCTCTAAATGCAGTATTTGGAGGAAGATTTGTCTTGCAACTAATTCCAGTAGCTTTCACGTTTGGAATAAAATAGCTATTTGTTGTGTGGAACAAAGTACGCTCTAAAACAGCGGTTGATAAATCGGCAACCGCACCCGCATTTTGATAAAATGTTACTTCATAAGCAATAATTTGGCCATTTTTCATCAATCCAATTTTATAATCGGATGAATAAGGATGTCGCTTTCCAGTCATTCGCAAATCATCTTCGCGCGAAAGGACTAATTTTACGGGTTTATTCAAAATTTTAGCAGCCAGACACGACATAACCGCCCAAGCTGTGGCTTGATCTTCTTTTCCGCCAAATGCTCCGCCAAGTCTTAACACATCAACTTCAATTTGGTGCATTGCAACTCCAAGCACTTTTGCAGCTTGTTTTTGAACCGCTGTTGGACTTTGAGTTGAAGATATAATTTTTATCTTATTTTCTTCAATCGGAATTGAAATTGCACCTTGTGTTTCAAGATATAAATGCTCTTGTGCGCCAGAATCGATGCTTCCTTCAACAACTAAATCACATTCTTTAAATGCTTCGTTTACATTTCCGGAAGAAAAAATAATTGGTGGAACAATAAGTGAATTTTTGGCAAATGCGTCGCGTGGGTCAATTATTACTTCCAATTTTTGGAATTCTATTTCAATTTCTTTTGCTGCTTTTCGTGCAATTTGAACTGTTTTTGCAACAACAATTGCAATTGGTTCGCCAATAAAATGGACTTCATTTTCGGCAAGCAGAGTTTCATCCAAAATAATTCCACCAATTTGGTTCTCGTTTGGAATATCTTTTGCCTTAATAACTGCCACAACTCCTTCAATCAATTTTGCTTTTTCAATATTTAAGCTCAAAATTTTGCCGTGTGCAATTTTGGAATCAAAAATTACAGCATGCAAAGTTCCTTCTGGAAGTGGAAAATCGTCAATGTAAAGTGATTTTCCTTTAAGATGATTTATAGCGTCAAAATTTTTCATATCAGTTCCTCCACATTAATCAGTTCGGGAAAGAGTTTGATAAAATGTGCTTTTATCAACTGATTTAACAGAATCCGTTTATATTCGGCACTTCCTCTAATATCGCTAATTGGTGAAATTTCTGATTGAACAATATTTAACACCTCTAAAACTAACTCGGTATTTATTGTTTTATTGGTTAAAAAATTGGACGAATTTTTTAGAAAGAGTGGAATTGGCGAAACTCCACCAGCAGAAAGAAATACTGATTTGATTAAATTATTCTCCGTTTCAATTTTTATTGCTGAATTAACGCTTGCAATATCAAGATATGTTCGCTTGCTAACTTTTTCAAAATTGAATTTTGTGTTTGGATTGGGAATTTCAAACGAAATTTCTTCCAAAAATTGGCCTTTTTGTAAGTCGAGATTTTTATATCCTTTGTAGAACTCGCTTAGTTTTACAATTCGCTTATTTTCGAGCAAATTTAATGTTAAGTTTGAGTTTAATGCTAAAAATAGAGCTGTGGAATCACCAATTGGCGAAGCGTTTACAATATTTCCGGCAATAGTTGCACTATTTCTAATAGGAAGCGATGCAAATAAATTTAAGTGTAAACCAATTGTTGGGAAGTATTTAAGAATTATTGGCGAGTTTTTTACTTGTTCAATTGTAACGCTACCTCCAATGCAAATATTATTTCCACAGACTTTAATTTCATTCAATTTGCCATTATTTGAGAATGAAATTTCCTCCGTAAGTAATGATTCTGCCTTTTGGACAAATAAATCAGTTCCGCCACCAATAATAATTTTGGAAAGAGTGTTGCTGGATTCATTTTTATTCAATTTTATAAGTCTATTTTCTATTTCTAAAAAGTATTTTGGAAGAATATTTTCATCAACAAGCGATTTAATTCTATCAAATCCACTAATATTTAAGTTGTTAATTTTTTCAATTGCATTTTCAGTCGCTCTTTTTATTGAGGCATAACCAGTGCAACGACAAATATTTCCTGCAATTGCATTTTCCGCTTTGTGAAACTCTAAATTATGATTTTCAATTACATATCCAGTAAGCGAATTAACAAAACCTGGAGTGCAAAAACCACATTGCGAAGCACCTTCTTCGTTAAATTCCTTTTGAATAGGAGTTAAATAATTATTTTCATCATTTAATCCTTCAATAGTAACAATATGTTTTCCAGCAGCTTTTCCAATAGGGAAGAGACACGAGTTAATTGATTTATATTTCAACTTATTTTCAACAATTTCACCTAAAAGTACAGTACAAGCTCCACAATCACCTTCGCGACAACCTTCTTTGGTTCCTTTTAAGCCTTCATCATTTCTGATAAAATCCAATAGCGTTTTTGCCGCATTTATTTCAACAGAAATACTATTATTATTTAAGATGAACTCTAACTTTTGTTCCATTTTATCACTTACATTATTTAAACATAAAAACTATTTAATTTTGGAAAAATGCTTAATAATATCAAGTGAAAAATGTCTTTATTAAGAAAATATTAAATAATAAGATATAACGTATTATTAATTTCGTAAAATTAAAATAAGATATTATATTCGCTTTCGATTTTTGAATTTATTATTCAAACATTCATTTAATTTATCATTTTTTAAAATATTAAGGAAAAAAGTATGAAAAAGAATATTATAATTTTTGTTCTTGTTGTAATTGCCAACTCAATTTCTGCTCAAAAATTAGACATAGATTTAACATTAGAATTGAATACTGGAATGTTATTTGCGACTCCTGGTAATGATATTGGCGAAGTTGCTAAAAAAGGTGATGATGGAAAATTTATTGGGAATGTTGGAGCACAAATAATTAGGTTTAATTGGACTGACGAAAGTAAATGGGGAATTACGCTAAATGCTTTTGCAAACTACGACAGAGCAAATTTTCTTTCAACTGATGCTATTAGTCAAGTTGATGTTAATGCAATTAGTTATGGTGGAAGAATTTATCCTATTGCAAATGATGAATTTGTTCTTGACGCACTTGGGGCTTTAGATTTTGATTTACCAAATTTGGGTGTTATTGGAGTATTTCTTGTTGATATTCCAGTTATGGTAGTTTTATGGTCAACAGTTAATAGTCTTCATTTCGATTATGGAATTGGAAATGCTACTCTAAAAGAATATTCTTTTTTAGATGATCCAAATTTTCCAGAATCGACAGTTGATAGAGATGTGAAATATGTTGGATGGGGAGTTCATCCGCAATTATTTCAAACAGAAGAAAAAGATTTAACATTTATTGCTCTATTTGATTTTGGAAAATATACTTGGACAAATGCTAATGGTGGAACTTCTTCATTTAGTGCAAATAGTGTGGGCTTTGGAATGTCATATAATTTTTAAATAACGGGGAATTAAAATAAATGAAACTAACTAAAATTGTTCTAATTATATTCATTTTAGTAATAAAAACAACTTTTGCACAATTTAATAATATAGAAGATAAGTTATTCGAAAATGGCAATCTAAATGAAACAGAAAATCCAATTGTTTTAATTGCAAAAACAAATTTTGATGATTATAATAATTTTTACCTAACTGATAAGGGGTTTTACGAACTTGAATTACAACAAAAGTTAGGAATATCAAGAGAATTAGCAGCTGAAATAATAAAAAATACTTCCAAAGAAAATTGGATTGGCTGGTTAAAAGATGGAGTTTCTGATGAAGAAATAAGTGTTTTATATCAACTTGTTGGAGTTAAAATAACTTCATTTAACACACCTTATTTTGGTAGTTTAATAACTTTTATGCCAGAAATGAATCAACATTTACCTGAATCATATTTGCTTACAAATAATATTTACATGCTCATTGATGATTATAGCCTAGATAATTTCATTATGGAAAATTCAAATGTAATTTCCTTCGGTCCATACGAAATTTCATTTTGGTCAGAGGGTTTAGCACTTGAATTTATTGAAGCTAATGATTTTCAACTTAATTCATTAGAAATTGTAAATCCTCAAAATCCACTTAACGGGATTGCGAGTATATCTCCTTTTGAAGCATCAAAAATTGGAGGTGCATTACATATTTCACCTGATTGGATTCATGATTTTTCTCAACCAAATAAATTTCCATTAGGGTTTACAAACCTTACATCAGAAGATATTAAAACAATTACTGCCATAGAAATATACTATAGTGCAGTCGGTTATAGTTTTTCGGGAAATATGGAAAAACCAGAAATATATTTTGATAGCTATCTTTGGATTCCAACAATGTATAATAAACACTTAGCTGCAAAAGTAAAATTTATTGATAGCAGAGATATTTTTGTTAAAGTAAGAACAAAATTTGATGTTAATCCTCAAGACTATCATATTGACGTAAGTAATATCAAGAAATTTCGTGATAACTCAATGGTTCCTTTAATTACTTCATTTGGAGGGAAATTGATAGAAATTGCAAAAGATGCCCCAAGTAATTTTGAAAATTTATTGGCTTCAAATGGAAACTGGATAAATTCGGAAAATGGTGAATATGTGTATGGTAATTCCAAGTTTTCAATTAGTACGTTAGTCAATGATATTTTAATAAAAGAAAATAGTGATGGAAAGACAAAATATATCTCTATTTTGGCAGATAGTTTAAGCAAAACTTTCGCCTATAAAATGGCTGAAAATTTTGTTTCAGAAGTAGAAAATGGTTTAGATTATAAGTTTATTAGCGAAACAGAATTGTCCGTTTATCCAAAATTAAAATATCAAAACACAATTCAAAAAGATGATGGAAGTAAAACATTTGAGCTGAGTTTTGATTTGCCTAAAAATTTACAAAATTATACTGAATATGAACAAAAATTTGGAACTAAATTTATAAATAAATTGAAATGTACAATAAAAGCACAAATGATTAAAAATAGTTCATCGTTATATAAAGTAATTGCTGTTTTTTCAAATTAAAGCATTGGTATTTAGTTGTTTTATATTAAAATGTAGTGTGGTAGAAATTATTGTTCATATAAAAAAAGTTTGATTACAATATGTAATCAAACTTTTTTGCGGAGAGAGTGGGATTCGAACCCACGGTACCCTTGCGAGTACACTACCTTTCCAGGGTAGCCAGATCAACCACTCCTGCATCTCTCCAAAATAAAGACCAATCAAATAAAAAAGCTCGAATTCGACCAGAAAACGAGCTTTATTTTGTGGGCCCACAGGGACTTGAACCCCGGACCCTCTGATTATGAGTCAGATGCTCTAACCAACTGAGCTATAGGCCCCAAAATTACGTTCGAAACTTAATTTTATTTTTCATATAAATCAAGTTTTTTTATAAAATTATGTTATTTATTCTTGCAAAAAAAGTCATAATCCTATATATTTGGAATTCGTTTTTGGAGTTCTTTAATTTTTGAGATAAATTTTATGTTGCCGGGGTGGCGGAATCGGTAGACGCTCTGGACTTAAAATCCAGTGGGATGAAACTCCCGTGCCGGTTCGAGTCCGGCCCTCGGTACAACATTTAATTATTTCATATGTAAATTGATTTTTAGTAAGTAATAATGAACTTGAAAATATTTCGGGTTCTTAGCTCAGTTGGTTAGAGTGTCTGCTTGACGTGCAGAAGGTCGGCAGTTCGAATCTGCCAGAACCCACAAATATTCGGAGTTATCTCCGTTTTTTTTTAAATACTAGTTAAAACAAATGAGTCTAATAAAAGTTACATTCCCTGATGGGACAGCAAAGGAATTTGAAAAGGGAATTACTCCTTTTGAAATTGCTAAAGCTATATCAAATAATCTTGCAAAAGAAGCTCTTGTTGCCGAAATAAATGGAATAAGACGTGAATTGAACACCCAAATTAATGACGATTCACAACTTAAAATACTTACTTTTGATAATCTTGAAGGTAAAGACACATATTGGCATTCAACCTCTCACTTAATGGCTCATGCAATAAAAGAATTATATTCTGAAGCAAAATTTGGAGTTGGTCCTTCAATAGATAACGGCTTTTATTATGATATTGACATAAATTCGCAATTAACCGAAGAAGATTTAATCAAAATTGAAAAGAAAATGCAATCAATTATTGATAGAAATGATTCTTTTATTCGAAGCGAACTAAATAAAGCAGATGCACTAAAATTTTTCAGCGATGATGAGTATAAAACTGAATTAATTGAAGCTTTTGATGAAAACACCACAATTAGCACTTATGGCGAAGGCGTTTTTACAGATTTGTGCACGGGTCCACATCTTCCCTCAACAAAATATATAAAAGCTTTCAAATTATTAAGTGTTTCAGGTTCATACTGGCGAGGTGATGAGAAAAAAGCAAGAATGCAACGCATTTATGGCATTTCTTTTCCAAAACAAAAAATGTTGGACGATTATTTAGAATTTTTGGAAGAAGCAAAAAGACGCGACCACAGAAAATTGGGAAAAGATTTAGATTTATTTAGCATTCACGATGAAGCTGGTGCTGGACTAATATATTGGCATCCAAAAGGTGCTCGTGTTAGAAATGAAATTGAAGATTTTTGGAAAAAGGAACATTTCAAAAATGGCTACGATTTGCTTTATTCACCACACATTGGCAAAAGCCATTTATGGGAAACAAGCGGTCATTTAGTTAATTTCAAAGAAAATATGTACTCTCCAATGCAAATTGATGAGCAAGATTATTATGTGAAACCGATGAATTGTCCTTTTCATATTTTAATCTATAAATCACAATTACGTTCTTATCGCGATTTGCCTTTGCGTTGGGCAGAGCTTGGAACTGTTTATCGCTACGAAAAAAGTGGTGTTTTACATGGACTTTTGCGAGTTAGAGGATTTACACAAGATGATGCACATATCTTTTGCGCCAAAGAGCAAATTGAAAATGAAATTATTGAAGTAATTCGTTTTTCAAATTTTATGTGGAATAAATTTGGTTTTGGAACTTTGAAATATTACGTTTCAACACGTCCAGATAAAGTTACAGGAAATGATGAACTTTGGAATCAAGCAACTCGCTCACTTGAAATTGCTCTCGAAAAAGAGAATTTGAAATATGAAATTGATGAAGGTGGCGGAGCTTTTTACGGTCCAAAGATTGATATAAAAATAAAAGATGCTTTAAATCGCGAATGGCAAATGAGCACAATTCAGTTCGATTTTAACTTGCCAGAGCGTTTTGATATGAAGTATATTGGTGAAGATGGAAAAGAACACCGTCCTTATATGGTTCACAGAGCTTTACTTGGCTCTATTGAACGATTTATGGGTGTTTTAATTGAACATTATGCAGGTGCTTTTCCAGATTGGTTAGCCCCAATTCAAGTTGCGGTTGTGCCAGTTTCACAAAATTATTTTGAATATGCTCAAAAAGTAGTATCTTTGCTATCTGATGAAAATATTAGAGTTGAATTTGATAAACGAAACGAAAAAATTGGTTACAAAATTCGCGATTGGGAAACACAAAAAGTTACTTACATGTTAATAGTTGGCGAAAAAGAAGTAACTAATTCAACAGTTTCAGTTCGTAAACATAAACACGGTGATCAAGGTGAAATAAGCATTGAAGAGTTTATTTCTGCTTTGAAAGATTCCATAAATAAAAAAAATAATAACAATTAGAAGAGGTTTACCATTAGTTTTAATCCTAAAGAAAACTTAAAAAGTGCTAATAAAAACAGAATTAATCGAGAATTATTAGATTTAAAAGAAGTTAGACTACTTGATTCGGACGGAAAGGCGCTTGGAATATTTACTTCTAAGGTAGCTTTACAAAAAGCTGAGGAGAGAGAACTTGATTTGGTGGAAATATCTCCAAATGCAAAGCCTCCTGTTGTTAAGATTATTGATTATGGTAAGTTTATTTACGAACAGCAAAAAAGAGAAAAAGATCAAAAGAAAAAACAACATATTACTATTTTAAAGGAAATTCGTCTGCATCCAAATACAGATACTCACGATTTAGAATTTAAAGCAAAACATGCAATTAGTTTTATAGAAGAAGGAAATAAAGTTAAAGTTTCAGTTATTTTTAAAGGAAGAGAACTTGCTTACAAAGAACACGGCAGAAAACTTCTTGAAAAATTTATTGAAAAATTGACCGAAGTAGCTAAGCTTGAATATCCTATCAAATTTGAAGGAAAAGCAATGCATACTATTTTAGGTTCTATAAAAGGCAATAAAAAATAAATCATAAACCAGGTTAAGATATGCCAAAAATGAAAAGTAATCGTGGAGCTGCAAAGACATTTAGAAAAACAGCTTCTGGAAAGATTAAAAGATCTAAAGCGTATAAATCTCATATTCTCACTAAAAAAAGTACAAAGAGAAAGAGAAACTTAAGACAAGCAACTTTAGTTGCAGCATCTGAAGTAAGACGCGTAAAAAGAATGATTTTATAACAACAAACTAAGTATAGGAAAAGCGGTATGCCAAGAGCTAATCACCAGGTTGCTTCACACAAGCGCCGAAAAAGAGTCCTCGATATGGCCAAAGGCTATTGGGGCGCTCGTAGCAACGTTTATACTATTGCAAAAAACCATGTAGAAAAGGGTTTGCAATATGCTTACAGAGATAGAAAAGCTAAAAAGAGAACTTTTCGTCGTCTTTGGATAGTAAGAATAAACGCAGCAGCGAGAGTTAACGGAACAACATATTCTAAGCTTATCAACGCACTTAATGTAAAAGGTGTTGATATTAATAGAAAAATCTTAGCAAGTTTAGCAGTAGAAAATCCAAAAGCATTTTCTGATATTGTGAAATTTGTAACAGAGTAAACTCTACGCAAGTCTGGCGTACCAGACATTTGTAGATAAATTTAATGCCCTCTTGAAATTCTGCTATTGATATCAAGAGGGTATTTTTTTAATTAATATAGGTTATTAAAATGCTCGATAAAATTGAGTTAGCTGAAAAAAAATTTAATATTGAATTTGAAGGAATTTCAAATTTAGAAAAATTAGAAGAAGTTAGAATTAAATATCTTGGAAGAAAAGGTATTTTTACGGAGCTTTTTGAGGAATTTAAACAATTATCAAAGGATGAAAAGCCAAAATATGGACAAGTTCTAAATCAAGCAAAAACATCTGCACAAAATAAATATGACACTCTCAAAAGCGAATTAGATAAATCGGAATCAGAAAAGAAGGTTTACATTGATTTAACGCTTGATGGAAGAAATATTGAACTTGGTAGCAAACATATTCTAACTCAAACTTTGGATGAAATTAAGCAAATATTTAAGGGACTTGGATTTTCTATCTACGAAGGTCCAGAATTAGAATCTGACCACAACAATTTTGAAATGTTAAATTTTCCTGCAGACCATCCAGCTCGCGATATGCAAGATACTTTTTTTATAAATGATAAATTTTTATTACGTACGCACACTTCACCTGTACAAGTTAGACTTATGGAAAACAAAAAGCCACCAATTAGAGCTTTAATGCCAGGAAAAGTTTATCGAAACGAAGCCATAAGTGCAAAAAGCTATTGTTTATTTCATCAAGTAGAAGGCTTATTTGTGGATGAAGATGTAACTTTTGCAGAATTAAAAGGAACTTTAGTCGCATTTCTAAAACAGTTTTTTGGAGATGACGTAAAATATAGATTTAGACCAAGTTTTTTCCCATTTACTGAACCAAGCGCCGAAGTTGATGTTTGGTGGCAACCAAAAGGAAAGGAAGGACGTTGGTTAGAAATTTTGGGTTGTGGAATGGTTGACCCAAATGTTCTCGAAAATGTGAAAATTGATAACGAAAAATATGTCGGTTACGCTTTTGGAATGGGTGTTGAACGTATTGCAATGCTAAAATATGGCGTTGGCGATATTAGAGTGTTTTTCGATAATGATAAAAGATTTTTAAAGCAATTTTAATTTGAGGTAATAAAGTGAAGTTATCACTTAATTGGTTAAAACAGTATATAGATTTTGAAGGAATTTCTTCCAAAGATGTTGTTGAAAACTTAACAATTGCTGGTTTGGAAGTTGACGATGTGGTTGATCAGAAAAAACTTTATAACAATTTTGTTGTAGGATTTGTTAAGGAAAGAGAAAACCATCCAAATGCAGATAAACTTTCGTTATGTAAAGTGGAAGTTGGTGGAGAAATATTTCCCGTTGTTTGTGGAGCGCCCAATGTTAGTGCGGGACAAAAAATTGTTCTCGCAAAAGTTGGAGCAGTAGTTCCAAACAGTGATTTTACAATTTCCAAAGCAAAAATTCGTGGTGAAGAATCTTTAGGAATGATTTGCTCTGAACGTGAACTTGGAATTAGTGACAATCACGATGGAATTATGGTTTTAGATTCTGAAATTAAATCGGGAACCGATTTTAGCGAAGTTCTTGGCTTTAATGATGTAATTATTGATATTGATATAACTCCAAATCGCGCCGATGCTTTTAGTCATGTTGGTTCTGCTCGCGATTTAGCTGCAATTTTTGGAAGAAAATTAAACCTTCCTGAACTAAATTTGGTGGAAACTGGCGAAGAAATTAGTAAAATAGCATCAATTGAAATTGAAAATGCTGTTGACTGTCCACGATATGTTGCTAAAGTTGTGAAAAATGTTACAATTAAAGAATCTCCAAAATGGTTAAAAGATAGACTTACTTCAATCGGTTTGCGACCAATTAACAATGTTGTTGATGTTACTAATTTTATTCTTTACGAAATTGGACAGCCTTTGCATGCTTTTGATTTAGACAAATTAGCTGGAAGTAAAATAGTTGTTAGAAGTGCTGGAAAGAACGAAAAATTTACTACTCTTGATTCAAAAGAAAGAAAACTTTTGGAAACTGATTTATTAATTTGCGATGCCGAAAAACCAGTTGCAATTGCTGGTGTTATGGGTGGCGAAAATTCTGAAGTTACTTTAACAACTAAAAATATTTTAATAGAAAGTGCTTATTTCCGTCCATCTTCTGTTCGAAAAACCTCCAAAAAACTTGGATTGCAAACAGATGCTTCAATTAGATTTGAACGCGGATGCGATGTTAATATTACACTTTATGCGGCAAAAAGAGCTGCTCAATTGATAGCTGAACTTGGCGATGGCGAAATTGCACAAGGTGAAATAGATATTTATCCAACCAAAATATCGGAAAAAGTTGTTTCATTACGAGTTGAAAGAATTAAAAAAATTCTTGGATTTGAAGTTCCACTTCAGAAAATTAAAGAAATATTTGTTGGATTGGAATTTAAAATTGTTTCGGAATCAGATGGAATTTTGTCATATTCAATTCCAACTTTCCGCCATGATATTGACCGCGAAATTGATTTAATTGAAGAAATTGCACGAATTTATGGCTACGACAATATTCCAGAAGTTAAAAAAATTGGAGTTTCTGTAGAACGCAGAGTTGATAACTCAAGTTTTAATGATAAAGTACGCGACACATTTTCAAGTCTCGGATTTTTCGAAATCATAACAAACTCACTTTTGAATGAAGAACTAGCTTCAAAATATGGAAATCCAATTGGTGTGTTAAATCCACAAAGTTTTGAAATGTCGCATATTCGTCCATCACTATTTCCTGGAATGCTTGCAACAATTAGTCGCAATTTAAAAGTGAATGAAAAAAGCTTAAAATTGTACGAAATTGGTCATGTTATGACAAAATTCAACGAAATCATAAATGAATTTTCCGATTTTGACGAATCAGAACACTTGCTATTTGCAATTACTGGAAATGCAAATGATGACGAGTGGCATTCAAAAAAACGTGAATTTGATTTTTATGACTTAAAAGGAATTGGAAATTCATTTTTCAAATCAGTTTCTGATAAAGATAAAATTAAGATAAAATATGCAGAAAATACTGAAAATAATTTTTACGAATATTCAACCTCATATTTTGTAGGAAAAAATAAATTTGCAGAAGCTGGCAAAGTAAAATTGGATGTTCTAAAAGAATTTGGAATTTCGCAAAGTGTTTTTGCATTTGATGTAAATTTAACAGAATTAAAGAAAATTGAAGTAGAATTAAGCAGATTTAAAGAATTACTTAAATTTCCAAAAATAAAAAAGGATTGTGCATTTGTTCTTGATTCAAATATTGATTACAATGCAGTTGTAAAAATAATTGAGTCAAGTAGTTCTATCTTGTTGAAAAATATCAAGTTATTCGATATCTTTGAAAGCGAAAGTTTAGGCTTGAACAAAAAGAGTCTTGCTTTTGAACTTACTTATTTTGATGAAAACAAAACCTTAACCGAAGATGAGGTTGACAAAGAGTTTTGGAATGCAATTGAAAGTGTTAAAATTAAATTAAATGCCGAATTACGAGGCTAAAACATTGTCAGAATTAACAAAATATGATATTTTTATGAACGAACTTCTTGAACTAGAAAAGAGTGTTCATTTATTAGTTCAAAAAGAAGAAGAAGTTTTACAAGAAAAAAAAGCGTTAATTAATGAACTTAAATCGCTTAAAGATGAAAACGAAATTTTACAAATAAAATTGGAAGAAGCCGAAAGAAGATCGGAAGGATTTGATTCTTTGAACGGATTTCTGTTCGATTCGAAAGATAAAAAGATTACAAAAGAAAAAATTGATGAATTAATTATTAAAATAGATAATCATTTACGTTCTTAATTTATTGTGAATGATGGTAAAGACATAAAATGACCGAAAAAAAGAAACTTAAAGTAAATATTTTTGATAAAAATTATTCTCTATTAGTAGAAAACGAAGATTTAGCTGCAGAACTTGCGAAGTATGTTAATAATATGATGACCGAAACTAAAGATGAAATGCCTAATCAACCAACTGAAACCATAGCTATTATTGCTGCATTAAATATTGCTTACGATTTGTTTATCGAAAAAAACAAATTTAGGGAATTTAGTATTCAGGCAACTGATAAAGTCAAAAAAATTAAGCTTCTACTCAACGAATCAAAAATTATGTCAACACCATCCTAATTTGTCGCACTACCAGAACTAACAAAAGAACTATAGTTACTTTATAATAGGGTTCTTGACTTGCGACGTGTATTACAGGCCTCAATCTAATTTAACAACTTGTTTGTTATTTTGGATGTTACTTTGGTAACCACTGTGGAAGTAAAAAGCGTTGGGCAATTACCACTTATGCATTAAAAGGTTCTTTTTGTATTAGCTTCTGGTTAGTGCGTATTATATATATACTTATGTGGAGGAATAATGAATATGCTGGACCCAATTGTTATTTTATCTCTTTCTCTAGTATTAATTGTTTTAGCATTTGTTTTAGGTTGGTTTTTCAATACTAAAATAGGTAAAAACAGCATTAAAGTTGCTGAAGATAAAGCAAAAAATATACTAGACGAAGCTGATAAAGACGCTAAAAACCTAAAAAGAGAAAAAATTCTTGAAGTAAAAGATGAATGGTACAAAAAGAAACAAGAATTTGATATTGAATCAAACACACGAAAACAAAAATTTGCTAATTTAGAAAGCAAATTAGAAAAAAGAGAAGAAAATTTAGACAGAAAGTATGATTTAGTTTTAGCAAAAGAAAAAGAAACAAAGAGCATTGAAGCTCAAATAGAACGAAAGCAAGAACAACTAAAAGCAAAAGAAAAAGAGGTTGAAAAATTAGTTTTTGAACAAAATATTAAACTTGAAAAAATTGCATCTTTAACTTCAGAAGAAGCTAAAAAAATGTTGATGGATAATATGATTAACAAAGCAAAATCTGAAGCTACTCAACAAGTTCAGCAAATTAGAGATGAGGCTATGCTTGAAGCCAAAAAGAATGCTCAAAAAATTATTGTACAGTCAATTCAAAGAACTGCTGTTGACCATTCTGTAGAAAGCACCGTTTCTGTTGTTCAGATTCAAAATGACGAAATGAAAGGACGTATAATCGGACGCGAAGGAAGAAATATCAGAGCTTTTGAAGCCGCAACTGGAGTTGATGTAATTGTTGATGACACTCCAGAAGCAGTAATTCTTTCAGCATTTGACCAATTTAGAAGAGAAGTTGCAAGAATTTCGTTAGAAAAATTAATTGCTGATGGAAGAATTCATCCAGCAAGAATTGAAGAAGTGGTTAAAAAAGTTCAAACAGAATTAGAAGAAGAAATATATAAAGAAGGCGAAAATACTCTTATTCAATTAGGTATTCACGGTGTTCATAGAGAGCTTATTAAGCTTATTGGAAGAATGAAATTCCGTTCAAGTTATGGTCAAAATTTACTGCAACACTCAATTGAAGTTGCACATATTACAGGATTTATGGCAGCGGAACTTGGTTTTGACCAAGCAATTGCAAAGCGTGCTGGTTTAATGCACGATATAGGAAAGACTGTTGATAAATCCGTAGAAGGTCCTCACGCACTACTTGGCTATGATGTTGCAAAACGATATAAAGAGCATCCAATTGTAATAAATGCAATTGGTTCGCATCACGAAGATATTGAAATGGAACATCCAATTTCTGCATTGGTTCAAGCTGCCGATGCTATTAGTGGAGCGCGTCCTGGAGCAAGAAGAGAACCACTCGAAAGCTATGTTAAACGTTTAGAAAATCTCGAAAATCTTGCAACAAGTTTTGAAGGGGTTGAAAAAACTTATGCTATTCAAGCTGGACGAGAAATTCGAGTTGTTGTTGAACCAGAAAAAGCCGATGATGATTTTTCAAATAGATTAGCATTTGATATTGCTAAAAAGATTGAAGAAGAAATGGAATATCCTGGACAAATTAAAGTTACAGTAATTCGTGAAGTTAGAAAAATAGCTTACGCAAAATAAATCATACTTTTTATAATCATACTCCAAATTGGAGTATGATTATAAGTTCTTATTTATCCCACAAAAAGACACTTCAACTTATTAAATATTTTTGCGACAATATATTACGTAATAGTTAATTTATTTTTTATAAAAAATATGGTTTTAATTTATGACAGAATTTAACATAAACATTCCTTTTTTTACATTCAATTCCACACCAATATTTGGTGAATTTGTAAACGAAATTTTAACTAAAGTTGATTCTGATACTATTCACTTTGCTAAATTATTGAATACTACTTTTTCAGATAACATAATATTGAGTGGGACAAAACTATACAATTACAAATCACCTTTAGAAAATATGGAAAGTTTAGGCTCAAATTCATTGCCTAATGCAAAGATTTATAATATTGAAAACTTAAATTTTGTAAGAAGAGAAAATGAAGACTATTTTGCCAATAGTGATGGATTATTAGTTGTGCACAGTAATTTGGTTCATTTTATTCCAATAAATTATGATGGTTTTTGTGAAGTTACTATTTCTGAAGATAAATATGTTGCAACTGCAAGTTTTTTTCATACCTATAAAAATGGTAAAAAACTCACAGAAGATGATGTAATTAGGGCAATTAGAGAAAAGAAAATTTCTATTGAATTAAATAATTTGGAGATAAAAAATAGCATTGAATATGTAAATTCAAATAATTTAGATTTAGAAAATATAATAGTAGCATCTGGTAAGCAGTTAATAAACGGTGAAGAAGCTTGGATGGAATATCTTTTTCAAACAGAACATAAGATTGCTCCAATAATTGATGAACATGGGCATACAGATTTTCACAGCAGCAATTTGTTAGAATCTGTTGTTAAAAATCAAAAAATAGCTATTTTTCATCCTAAAATTGATGGAATTGAAGGATTTGATGTGTTTGGTGAAAAAATATATCCTCCGAAAATTGCAGAAAGCAAACCACCAAATGGACAGAATTTTTATTATTCTGAAGCTGAGCCTAATCATATTTTATCAAAAATTGATGGCTATATTACATTAGTTGGTGGAAATATTGTAATTACAAATCTGTGCAACATCAACGGTGATGTTGATTATCATACTGGACATATAATTAGTAAAGGTTCCGTTGTCGTTTCAGGAAATGTAAAAAGTGGATTTAATTTAGATTTAAGCGAAAATATTAAAATTAGCGGATATGTTAAAGATTCCAACTTAAAGGCTGGTGGAAGTGTTACAATTGCTGGCGGTTTTAGTGGAACTGGAGAAGGCAAAATTATTGCTGGTGGTGATGTAACAGTTAGATATATTAGAAATCAAATAATATACTCTCGTGGAAATATTTCGGTTGAAAAGGAAGTTGTTGAAGCTAAGCTTTACGCAAAAGGTGATATCAGATCGCAAAAAAACGAAATGTTTATTATTGGTGGTCATCTTATTGCTGGTGGAAATGTTATCGCCAATAATTTAGGGCATGAATATGGTGTTAAAACTTTAATTGAAGTTGGTTATGATTATGATATTTTAAATAAAATTAAAAGAATTAATGAATCTCTTGAATCTCAAAAAAAAGAGCTAATACTTCTAAAATCTCAACTTGAAGCCAATATGGCTAGTATGAATATTAGAAGTCAAAAACTATCCAAAGCAATTTTGATAAACTACCAAATGAAAAAAAAGAACTATGATGCATTACTCACAACCAAAGTTGAGTTGAAAAATAGTATTACAAATCCATCAAATTCAAAAGTAATTGTAAGTGGAAAAATATATCCTGGAGTTGAGATAATTATAAACGCACATCACATTGAAATTACGGAGTTATTAATATCCAAAGTATTTTCTGTTTCTCCTGACGTAGATGAAATAATTATTTCAAATAAATAGAAATACTTAAATTCCATTCTATGTAATTAACTTTCCAAAGCAGAAATTGTATTCATAAATGAGGCTTTTCAAAGGAAATTTTGCAAAAAATGTTTCATAATATCATTTAGTTTTTAGAGGTTAATAGAAAATTTGTTATCTTTGAGTCCAAAGTTTAATTCCCAAAAATAACGGTAAAAATGAAAAACAAGAAAAATGTGAAGTATATTTTTGTAACTGGTGGTGTTGTTTCATCATTAGGCAAAGGAATAACTGCGGCTTCTTTAGGACTCTTATTAAAATCACGTGGTTATAGTGTAACAATCCAAAAATTTGATCCATACATTAATGTTGACCCAGGTACAATGTCGCCATTTCAGCATGGTGAGGTTTATGTAACTGACGATGGTGCCGAAACCGATCTTGATCTTGGACATTATGAGAGATTTTTAGATGTTAGCATGAGCAAAGCTAATAACACAACAACTGGACAGGTTTATTTTGATGTTATTTCCAAAGAAAGAAAAGGGGATTATTTGGGCGCAACTGTTCAGGTAATTCCTCATATCACTGATGAAATTAAACGCAGAATGCTCGCTCTTGGCGAAACCGATAAATATGATATTATCATTACCGAAATTGGTGGAACAGTTGGTGATATTGAAAGTTTACCATTTTTGGAATCTATGCGTCAGCTAATTCTTGAGCTTGGAAGAAGTAATGCACTTTCAATTCATGTTACACTTGTCCCTTATATCTCGGCTGCTGGTGAAGTAAAAACTAAACCAACACAACATAGTGTTAAAGCACTTTTGGAATTAGGAATTCAGCCAAATTTACTTGTTTGTCGCTCGGATGAACCTTTACATGACGATATTAAAAGCAAAATTGCACTTTTTTGTAATGTGAACAAAAGTGAAGTATTTTCAGCATACAACTGTAAAACTATTTACGAAGTTCCGCTTGTTTTACATAATCAAGATATGGATAATATTGTTTTAGATAGACTAAACTTGCCAGATTTGAATATAAATCTTGATAAATGGAATCATTTTGTTGCAGATTTACACAAGCCTGAAAAAGAAATTAAAATTGCAATTTGTGGAAAATATACTGGATTAATGGATGCCTATAAAAGTATTGATGAAGCATTTATCCACGCTGGAGCAGAAAACCGTGTTTCTGTTAAAGCAGAATACATAAGCGCAGAAGATTTAACTTATGAAAATGCTGGCGAAATATTAAAAGATTATGATGGAATTTTAGTCCCTGGTGGTTTTGGTGAACGTGGAATTGAGGGAAAAATTGAATCAATAAGATATGCTCGTGAAAACAAAGTTCCATTTTTTGGAATTTGTCTAGGTTTACAAACTGCCACAATTGAGTTTGCACGCAATGTTTGTGGTTTGAAAAAAGCCAATAGCACCGAGTTTGTAGAAACAAAAACTGATGTAATTCACCTAATGCCAGAACAATTAAAAGTGAAGCTAAAAGGTGGCTCAATGAGATTGGGAGCTTATCCTTGCGAAATCAAAAAGGGAACCAAGGCTTTCAAAGCATATAAAAAGGAAAGTATTTCTGAGCGACATAGACATCGTTATGAAGTAAATAATGCGTTTATTCCAGAATTAGAAAAAAATGGACTAATAATTAGTGGAATTTCTCCCGATAAAGAATTAGTGGAAATGATAGAACTCGAAAATCATCCATGGTTTGTTGGAGTTCAATTTCATCCCGAACTTAAATCGCGAGCCACAAAAGCTCATCCACTTTTTAGAGAATTTGTAAAAGCTGCTAAAGATAATGTAAAAGGAAGTAAAATTTAATGCGTCAAAACTCGGTTATTTATATTTTTATCTTACTTATTTTGTCTTCAACAATATTTGGAAAACCTAATTTAGATTCGCTGATTACTGCAGGAAATGAACAATCTTTTCAGTTCAATTTTCCAGCAGCACAAAAAACTTTTGATACAATTATCAAATTTTACCCAGAATCTTCACAAGGATACTATTTTATTGGTAGAAACAGTTTGTGGTTTTATATTGCCAACAAAGATGACGCAAGTAAGGAAAAATTCAAAAAGTACAATAAGATTGCATTAGAAAAAGCTGAAAATGAGTATTCAAGTAATTCAGATAGTCCAAAATTTAATTATTATCTCGGAAATATTTATCTACTAAATTCTATTTATAATTCATCTGAGCAAAATAGTATGGATGCATTCTGGGCAACTAAAAAGGCTGTTAGTTATTTGGAAAGCTCAATTGAATTAAATGAAAAGTTCTTTGAACCACGTTTATCACTTGGAACAATTCAATATGCTCTGGGTTTTGTTCCTGGATTTTTAGGATGGGCAATTTCAATAGCTGGTTTGGAAGGCGATAAAATTGAAGGAATAAAAAATATTAAACTAGCGTTAGAAAATTGTAAATCGTGCAAAGTAGAAGCCACTTATCATTTAAGCAAAATTTACACGGAATATAATGCAATGTATGATAAAGCCGAATCGCTAATAACCCAAATAATGGACAATTATCCCCGAAATGAATTGTTTTTATATCAATATGCCATTTTGCAAATTGATTTGAAAGACTTGATAAGAGCCGAAGAAATACTAAATATTATGATTTACGAGTTTCCAAATCACTATTTTAAACAAACTTATGCTCTCTCATTTTTCTTAAAAGGGGAAATAAACTTCAAAAGAAACAGATTTAAAGAAGCTATAAAAGAATATGAATCGTTTATTTCTAAAGCAACCTCGCCAGATTATACTGGATTTGCAAATCTTAAAATAGCATTATGTTATGAAATGTTAAATCAAAAGTTGAATGCACAAAAGCACTATATTTTAGCTCGAAACGGAAATCAAAGCATTGCGGAAGATTTATCGGCAAATGAGTTGAGCAAAAAGTATTTTGATAAAGTATTTAGCGATAATGATAAAATTTTAATTCAAGCAAAAAATCATAATGAAGCAGGAAATTATAACAAAGCAATTGAGGTTTTAAAGAAATATGACGAAAAAAACTCCACAAAAGAATCACTTTTTGAAGCAAATGTTTTAAAAATTGATATTTTCCAAAATCTAAAACAATTTGATAAACCGATTGAAATATTTAATAAATACAAGAAAAAATCTGCAATTTCTTCTTTTAAAGATTATCCCAAATACTTGTATTTAAGAGCTTCACAAAAATATAATGATAAGAAATATGCAGATTCTCGCAAAGATATTTTGGATGCATTTAAAGTTGTGGATGAATCGGATAATAAATTGCAGCGATTACTTGTAAATCTTCAACAAAAGCTTGCAGAAAAGAAAAATAATCATTAAAATGACTTTATTATGATGTGTAAAATTGAATTTATTTTCACATTTGGTTAAGTTAGCAAGTTAAAATATTGGAATAAATGTATAAAATTGCCGTTTTTGTTTCTGGCAGAGGTTCAAACCTAAAAGCCATACTAAATTTAGTTTCGCAAAGTAAAAATGCAATACAAGTTGGTTGCGTTATTAGCGATAAAATTGAGTGTCCAGCTTTTGAAATTGCTAAAAATAATGAAATTCCAACATATTCCGTTTCCCAAATTGAACAAAAAGGTTATCAAACTTATAACGAAATATATTCCATAATTGAAAAGTTGGAAATAGATTTAATTGTTCTTGCTGGATTTCTAAAAAAAATTCCAGATATTTTAATAGAAAAATTTGAAAATAAAATAATAAACATTCATCCAGCGCTTCTGCCTTCTTTTGGTGGAAAAGGGATGTTTGGAATAAAAGTACATCAAGCTGTTTTTGATAAATCAGTTCAAGTTTCTGGTGCAACTGTTCACTTTGTTGATAAAATTTATGACAATGGCAAAATAATTGCTCAAGAATCAGTTGATATTAGCAATGTAAAATCACCCGAAGAAATAGCTGAAAAAGTGTTAAAAATTGAACATAAACTTTTGCCTCAAATTATTCTCAAGTTTTCTGAAGGCAAAGTGATTGAAAAAAATAATAGAATTTATGTATTGTAAAAATTGGGGAAATAATTGAAAAAGTTAGCATTACTTAGCGTTTCGGATAAAACTGGAATTGTAGACTTTGCCCAAAAATTAATAAGTTTTGGATATGAAATTTTAGCAACTGGCGGAACTGCAAAAATGATTGGTGAAGCAGGAATTGATTTTACTGCTGTTGAAGATTATGCTTCATTTCCAGAAATATTTTCGGGAAGAGTTAAAACACTGCAACCTAAAATATTTGGCGGAATTTTAATGCGTCGTGATGATGAATCTGACCAAAACGAAGCTAAAATAAATGGAATTTTGCCAATAGATATTGTTTGTGTAAATCTTTATCCATTTCCAAAAGTGGTAAAAAGAAGCGATATAAGTTTAGCCGAAAAAATTGAAAACATTGATATTGGCGGACCTTCTTTAATTAGAGCTTCCGCAAAAAATTATAAATTTGTTTCGGTACTTACAAATCCAAATCAATATGATGAATTTCTTGAAGAATTGGCAAAAGGCGAAATTGAATTAACTACTCGCGAAAAGCTTGCAAGTCTTGCATTTGCTCACACATCTTTTTATGACACAATTATTGCAGATTATTTCGAAAATGAGTTTAAACTTGAAAAAACTGCAATTAGATTGAACATTCCAATAAAAAATGAACTGCGTTATGGCGAAAATCCTCACCAAAAAGCACTAATTGCTGGCGATTTTTATGATTATTTTGATGTATTATTTGGAAAAGAACTTTCTTATAACAATATTGTTGACTTAATAGCTGCAGTTGATTTGGTAAATGAATTAGACCCAATTTCTTGTGCAATTATCAAGCATACTAATGCAGCTGGTGCCGCAACTGGAAAAAATGTGGAAGAAGCATATGACAAAGCACTTTCTGGCGATCCAGTTTCGGCTTTTGGTGGAATTGTGGCTTTTAATACAAAAGTTGATGTTGCGACAGCTTTAAAATTAAATGATATTTTTCTCGAAATTATTGTTGCTCCAGAATATGATGAAGAAGCTTTAGAAATATTAAAAAAGAAGAAAAATCGTCGCTTATTAAAATTCCTAAAAAAGGATGAAGAGGATAAATATTTACTTAAAAACATTCCAGGTGGAATTATTGCTCAAACTATTGATAATTCCAACAGTAGCGATTTGAAACTTGAAGTTGTAACTGAATTAAAACCTGATGAAAAACAAATTGAAGATTTGAAATTTGCATGGACAATTTGCAAGCATACAAAATCTAACGCAATTATTTATGTTAAAGATAAAAAATTGTTAGGTGCTGGTGCGGGACAAATGTCGCGATTAGATTCTTCCAAATTAGCTGTTATGAAATCAGTTGAACATAAACATGATTTAACCGGTGCAGTTGCTGCTTCGGATGCTTTTTTCCCTTTTGCTGATGGATTGCTTGCAATTGCCGAAAGCGGAATTACTGCCATTATTCAACCTGGTGGCTCAGTTAGAGATGAAGAAGTTATTGCCGCAGCAAACGATAAAAAAATATCGATGATATTTACCGGAATTAGAAATTTTAAACATTAAGGAAAATTATGGGAGTCTTAGATTTTCTCTCGATAGATGTAGCAATGGATTTGGGTACTGCAAATACTTTAATTTTTGTTAAAGGAAAAGGCATTGTTTTAAATGAGCCTTCTATTGTGGCGTTTGATAGAAATACAAAAAAAATTATTGCTATTGGAAATGAAGCAAAAGCAATGCAGGGTAGAGAACACAAAGAAATTAGAGTTTCTAGACCAATGCGTGATGGTGTAATTGCCGATTTTGAAATTGCTGAAGGAATGATTAGAGCATTTCTTAAAAAGGCAAGTAAAGGTACGTTTTCAACAAGAAGAATTGTTGTTGCAATTCCAAGCGGTGTTACCGAAGTTGAAAAACGAGCTGTTCGCGATAGTGCTGAACATGCTGGTGCAAAAGAAGTCCATTTACTTTATGAGCCAATGGCTGCTGCTATTGGAATTGGAATTGACGTTGAAGCTGCTGCTGGAAATATGATTATTGATATTGGCGGTGGAACTACCGAAATAGCAATTATTTCACTTGCTGGAATCGTAAATCAAGAATCAATAAGAATTGCTGGCGATGAAATGAATAACGCAATTATGCAATTCTTTAAAAAGAACTACAATTTACTTGTTGGCGAAAGAACTGCAGAAGTTATAAAATGCGAAGTTGGTTCTGCAATGCCACTTAAAGATGAAATTACAATTCAAGTTAAAGGGCGCGATTTAGTTGGAGGTATTCCAAAAACTACAGAAGTTAGCTCCGTAGAAATTAGAGATGCTTTGAACGAAAACGTAATTCAAATAGTTGAAGCAGTAAAACAGACTTTAGAAAGAACTCCACCCGAACTTTCGGCTGATATTTTGGATAGAGGAATTATGCTAACTGGTGGTGGTGCACTGTTAAAAGGCTTGGATGAAAGATTAAAAATGGAAACAAAACTTCCAGTTCACGTTGCCGATGACCCGTTAACAGCAGTTTGTAGAGGCACTGGAAAAGCAATTGAAAATATAAACAAATATTCGAAGGTGTTTATCCGCAAAAGAAGTTACTAATGGGAATGCTTTTTAGAAAAATATTTGAAAAATCGAAAGAATATGTTTTGTTATTTGTTTTATTGATTATTTCGTTAATAGTTTTAACACAAAACAGCAAACCAGAAGTAAAAAACATAAGAAAATATGCTTTTGCATCCTTTGCAATTTGGGCTGAATTATTAAACTCAACAATTTCATCCGATAACTCGGTGCAAAGCGATTTGCAACAAGAAAATGCAAAATTAGTTCTTGAAATGAACAAGTTGAGAGAACATGCTCTCGAAAATAACGAGCTTAAAGCATTATTAAAATTCAAAGAAGAATCCGAATTTGAGCTTGTTCCAGCGCAAATTGTTTCCAAAAATATTGCAAAAACTCAGGGCGTTTATATAATAAATTTGGGTTTAGAAGACAATATTTGCAAAAGTATGCCAGTTTTGAATGAAATTGGATTAATTGGCGTAATAACTGAGGTTTCACAAAATTATTCACTTGTTCAAACTATAAACAGCTCATTATTAAAAATTTCTGCATCAATTCCGCGAAGCAATGTTCAAGGTGTAATTACTTGGAATGGCAACGATTTGGTAATTCAAAACGTTCCTACAACAGCCGATATTAACAAAGGTGATAGAGTTGTAACTTCTGTGTTAAGCACAATATTTCCTCCGTCAATTCCTATTGGATTAGTTGTTGATAAACGTCCTAATATTTCTGGATTATTGAGCGAAGTTCTTGTAAAACCATTTGTTGATGTTTACTCGGCAAAAAATGTTTTTGTCCTTTTTGCAACCAAAAGCACTCAAATTGATAGTCTTGAACTAAATTTGATGAGAAGATAAATGATACAAAAAATTGTTATTCCAATATTGTTAGTTTTTGTATTAATTCCTATTCAATTAGTAATTATGCCTTTGGTTTCAATTAGTAATATTTTGCCAAATGTTGTGTTAATTTACACTATTATTTATACACTTCGTAATGGACAAATTACGGGAACTATATTTGCATTTTTTGTCGGTTTAATTTTTGACATTGCAAGTGCTGGTTTAATAGGAAGTGGAATGTTCTCGTTTACAGCTGCTGCTTTTGCTGCCGGTTATTTTCACAAGGATGATTTTGATGAAGTTTTGATGAATATTAAAGTTTTTATGGTTGCCTTTTTCACGTCATCTATGGTTTTCTTTTTATTTTATTCGTTATTGGGAATGGATAGCATTGTAATTTCGGATCAATTTAGTTTTCTTACATTTGCATTATTTTCTTCCGTTTATAATATTATAGTTGCGTTATCAATTTATCTTATTCCTAGGAATAGACAGTGAACGAAAACTATTTTGGTTCAACTCTCCGCCGTAGAATTGTGTTAATTGCTATTGTTGGAATGGTGTTTATTCAGACAATTCAACTTATTAAAATGCAATTGTTGGATTCAAGCAAATATGAAGAAAAATCGCGAGATAATAGTATAAAAGCTATTCAAATAAATCCTCCAAGAGGTACTTTGTTTGATAGAAATCTCGAAATTATGGTTAGCAATAAGCCTTCGTTTACTCTACAAATTACTCCTTCGCTCTACGATACCACAAATTCAAGTGTAATTGAAGCAATTTTAGGTGTTGAACGCGGTTATATTAAAACAACAATGAAAGAATTTGCTCATTTTTCGAAATATAAACCTATTAATATAATGCGTGGAGTCGATTTCAAAGTTATTTCTTGGTTTGAAGAAAATTACTTTAATCTGCCTGGAGTAAATTATATTGTTGAAACACAAAGAGATTATTCCTTTGGAGTTAGTGCTGCGCATGTTTTTGGTTACACAAAAGAAATTGGAAAAGAAGCCCTAAAAAAGAGTGATGATTACTACGTAATTGGCGATAATATTGGTTATAGTGGAATTGAAAAATCTTACGAAAAATACCTTAGAGGCGTTAAAGGAAGCGAGTTTTTAGTCGTAAATTCAAGTCAACGAGTTGTAAGCAAGTATAAAAATGGTGAACAAGATATTCCAGCAATTAAAGGAAATGACCTTGTTTTAACTTTAGATTATGATGCACAAAAAATTGCCGAAGAATTGATGAAGGATTATAAAGGCGTTGCAGTTGCTTTAGACCCAACAAATGGAGAAATTTTAGCCTACGTTAGTTCGCCACAATTTGATTTAGCAAGTTTTGCCGATGTTACTTCGGGTACGCTTTGGGATAGTTTGCGTAGAGCACCAGAAAAACCGCTTTTTAATAGAGGAACTCTCTCAATGTATTCTCCTGGTTCAACTTTTAAAATGCTTGTTGCAATTGCTGCTTTGGAAGAGGGAATTATTGATACTTCTTTTTCTGTTAGTTGTGGTGGTGGAATGCAGTTTGGAAATAGATTTTTCAAATGCACTCACACTCACGGACATGTAAATTTGAAAGCCGCTATTGAGCAATCTTGTAACACTTATTTTTATAGATTAGTTCTCAAATTAGGAATTGATAAATTAAGCAAATACGCTAATTTATTTCATTTGGGAATGAAAACAAATATTGATATTTCACCAGAATCAAATGGTCTTATTGCAAGTCGTGAATATTATGACCGAGTTTATGGAAAAGGGAAGTGGAGTGACGGATATTTACTAAGTATTGGAATTGGACAAGGAGAAATAATTACAACTCCAATTCAATTAGCTCAATATACTTCCTTACTTGCAAACAATGGCTTTACAGGCGTTCCACACTTCGTAAAAGGTTATATTAAAAGTTATACCGATGAATTTACACCTTTTAAGTACGAAACCATTAGAACCAATATCAGTGAAAAAACATTTAAGTTTATTAATAGAGCAATGGAAGGTGTTGTTGGTTCCGAAAGAGGAACTGCTCGTGGAATTAAATTGCCAAATATTTCAATTGGTGGAAAAACTGGAACTGCTCAAAATCCACACGGAAAAGACCATTCAATTTTTATTGCGTTTGCTCCGGTTGATAATCCAAAAATATCAGTTGCCGTTATTGTTGAAAATGTTGGATATGGAAGCACTTACGCAGCTCCAATTGCTCAAAAAATAATTAAAGCTTATCTTGACAAAAGTGATAAAAAGCCCAAAAACAAGCCTAATTTAAATGTAAAAAAAGAAGGAATCCGAGTTGAAAATTAGTTATAAATTGCAAGATAAATTTGATTTGGTAACATTCTTTTCTGTATTAGCTTTATTGGCAATCGGTTTGGTTTCAATTTACAGTGCAACTTATAATCATCCAACTGCAAAAGGAAACCTGGATAAACAACTTATTTTTACTGCTTTTTCGCTTATTGTGCTATTTCTCATTTATTGGCTTCCAAATACTACTTTTAAAATGATTGCACTTCCATCTTATATATTTTCTTTGTTATTTTTAATTATTGTTCTTTTTATGGGAAAAACAATTTATGGAGCAAAAAGCTGGATGGGAGTAGGTGTTTTTGGTTTTCAACCCTCTGAGTTTGCCAAAATTGGGTTAATTTTGTTCCTTGCAAGATGGCTAACCGATACAAAAAGAGATATTAATAATCTAAAAGACCTGCTTAGTACTATTTTAATAGGGTTTGTTCCCATATTTTTAATTATGCTTGAACCCGATATGGGAACTTCAATTGTATTTGCTGGAATTGCTCTTGTTATGGTTTTTTGGAGTGGATTGAACCTTTTTGGATTATTTGTTGTCCTTTCGCCAGGTATAATTTTATTTGCCTCACTTTTTGGAACAATTCCGTTTATTTTTGCCTTAATTCTTATAATAGTAGCGTTATTCTTTTTTAAACAAGACCTTTTTACAAGTGGAATGGTTTTGGTTATAAACATTGCTGCTGGATTTATTTACGAATTTTTAATCAAAATTTTGAAACCCCACCAAGTTAAAAGATTACAATCGTTTATCGACCCGGCATCTGACCCACTTGGTTCTGGTTATAACGCACTTCAAGCCAAGGTTGCAATGGGTTCTGGTGGATTATTCGGAAAGGGATTTTTGCAGGGAAACCAAACGCAACTTAGATTCATTCCAGAACAATGGACGGATTTTATATATTGCGTTGTTGGCGAAGAATTTGGATTTATTGGAAGTATTCTAACATTAATGATTTTTTTAATTCTCTTTTTGAGATTATTCAATATTTCCGCTTTTGCACGCGATAAGTTTGGAACGCTTACTATTGTTGGAATTTTAACTCTCTTTTTCATTCATTTTACAATTAATATTGGAATGAATCTTGGAATCACACCAGTTATTGGATTGCCTCTTCCTTTTGTTAGTTACGGCGGTAGTTCGTTAATTTCAAACATGCTACTAATTGGAATAGTTTTAAATATTTATAGAAATAGAAAACACATTATTGATTAAAGGTTTGCTATGACTCCAAAAGAAAAGATTTTATCAAGATTGCAAAAAGGACTGCACATTTGTGTCGGGCTTGATTCGGATATTAATAAAATTCCAAAACACTTATTAAATGATGAAAATGCAATTCTTAATTTCAACAAAGAAATAATTGAAAAAACTAACGATATTGCAGCTGCTTATAAAATAAATTTTGCTTTTTATGAAAAAGAAGGGGAAAATGGCTTCAAAATGCTTGCAAAAACTCTAAGCCTTATTCCAAACGACATTTTGGTTATCGGAGATGCAAAGCGTGGAGATATTGGAAATACTTCTGAAATGTACGCACAAGCTATGTTTGACCATTTTAAGTTGGATTCCTCAACATTAAACCCATATATGGGCTACGATTCGCTTTCACCTTTTATAAACTATAAAGAAAATATCCACTTCATTTTAGCTCTTACTTCAAATCCAGGTTCATTCGATTTTGAAAAATTGGAATTAACTAACGGAAAAAAAGTATATCAAGAAGTTATTACAAAAGTAAATCAATGGAATTCCAACAATAATCTTGGAATTGTCTTTGGTGCAACAAATTTGGACGAATTAAAAGAAAACATACAAAACTTTGAAAATTTGTTTGTTCTACTCCCAGGTGTTGGCGCGCAAGGTGGCGATTTGGAGGCAATTGTAACAGCATTTAAAGAAAATTCGAATAGTAATTTTTTAATAAATGTTAGTAGAGAACTAATTTACGCAGATAATACCGAAAAATTTGCTTCAGAAAGCCGAAAAGTATTAGAAGGTTATAACGAGATTATTAATAAAATACTTAATAATTAAGTTAAAATAACGGTTTTTTACAAAAATTGGTTTGATTGTTAATTGATGATAATTTTAGGATTTTGTTTCCCAAATCCAAATTGTGTTTGTTCATTTTCTCCATTTGAATCTATATCCCATTATTAAAATTCCACAAATGTAAATTTGGAACAAACCCCAAATATGTATTAATGCTTTTCTGAAACATATTTGAGGTTTGTCCTTTTTTGTAAAATGTTGAAATTATCTTAATAAAATCATTTTCTTCGTTTCAGAGTATTTACCACTTATAACTTTGTAGAAATATATTCCACTTGATAATTGATAATTGTCACTTGAAAATTGAAAATTATGATTACCAGCTTCCATATTTTCGTTAATTAATACAGCAACTTCCTGCCCAATAGCATTAAAGATGCTTAATTTAACGTTTCCACTTTTAGGAATTGAAAATTCAATTTTTGTGCTTGGATTAAACGGATTTGGGTAATTCTGTTTAACAGAAAATTGTGGTACAATTAAACTGACTTCAATTTCGGGTGAAAATTCAAAATTACCGTCAAAATCAATTTGTTTTAACCTATATTTGAAGTCGCTACCGTTAGTTGGTTTATCTGAAAAAGAATAATCTTTTGGCGAATTACTATTTCCATGTCCTTCAACAAAGCCGACTTTTTCCCAATTATTATTTTGACTTCTTTCAATTTCAAATCCGTAATTGTTTACTTCGGTTGCTGTTTGCCAAGATAAAATTACATTACTTTTGCTAACATTTGCATTAAATATGATTAGTTCTACAGGTAAGACCCCTGTTGTTAAGTGTTTGAAGGCATCTATTCCTAAATACCTTAAACTACCTGTAACTTCAAATTCAAGCTGATCAATTTCATAAGAACTGTAGGCGCTTAAATTAACATACGTCCAACCGCTAGTTACGTAACTAAGTGTATTAATATCAACACTCTCGACAGTGTGTGTAAATTGCGTGGTACCGCTGTGTTTTCCTCTAATAATAACAGTTCCAACGTTTGAAACAAAATCTCCAGTTGCACCTGGGAAGATATAAAGTTCATAAACTTTAAACCAATTAGTTAAATTAGTAATTGATCCAAGAACTCCAGCAGTGCTGGGATAGTCCCCATAATTGTCAACATAATCATTATCGATACCAGTTCCTGTATATCCGTATCCTACATAATGCGTGATGACAAACCTTCCTCCAGTAATATTATAAGTATAACTGCTATTTGTAAATAAGGAAGTACCTGGAGTCTCGTCTGTAAAATGCTCTGTTACTTGAGCTTGTAAAGACGAAGTGAATAAAAATATAACGAATTGAATTAAAGTTTTGCTAATGGACAATGTTTTCATAGTAACTTCCTTTTATGGTTAAAATATTTTCAACTTTATAATACAACAATCAAAGTTAAATTCTAAAGCTTCTAAAATATCATTTCAAAATTTCTAGAGATTTTAATTTCAAATTACATTTTATAATAGAAAATCAATGAATTACAATTTAATATTATATGATTATAAAATAAGTTAATATACTCTTTTAATCAAGTAGTTTTTATAATTTATAAATGTTAAATGAGAATTGAAAATAAGATAAGAAATTGCGATTTGGATGTTAAATCGCAATTTCTTAAAGGATTGTATTATAAATTATCCAAAAAATAATTTGAAATTTTATTGTAGAGATGAAGAGCATCTTTGCCACCAATTCCGTGTGGATGACCTGGATATGGGAAATAATCGAGTGGAATATTCAATTCGGCAGCTTTTTTTGCTAATTGTAGAGTATTTTGCCAAACAACAGTTGGGTCAACAGTTCCATGAACTTCGAGCAATTTTCCATCCAAATTTTTAATATGATTTAGCAAATTAGCAGTTTCGTATCCATCTGGATTTTGTTGTGGAGTATCCATGTAACGTTCTGTGTACATAACTTCGTAATAATTCCAATCAATAACAGCACCACCAGCAACGCCAACTTTAAAAGCACCTTTAGTGCGTGTCATTAGCGATGTAGTCATAAATCCACCATAACTCCAACCAAATACTCCAATTCGTGCTGGGTGAACGTAAGGAAGCGAATACAAGTAGTTTAATCCACTCATTTGGTCTTTAATTTCCACAGTTCCCAAATTACGATGAATTGCTTGTTCAAATTCCAATCCACGATTATAAGAACCTCTGTTATCAAGTGTGAAAATTATATATCCTTGTTGAGCCATATAATTAAACCAAAATGCATAACGTCCAATTTCCCAGGCATTATTAACAAGTTGAGCATGCGGACCGCCGTAAACGTAAACAATTACGGGATATTTTTTTGATTCATCAAAATTTGGTGGATAAATCATTCGGCAATATAAGTCAGTTGAATCGTCATCTGCTTTAATTGAAAAAAGCTTAATTTCACCAACATCATATTTTTCAATAGGATTGCTTGCTTTGTGAATAACTCCAAAAACCTCGCCTTTTTCATTTAAAATGCTAATTTCTTTTGGAATTGTAATGTTGGAAAAATCATCAATAAAATAACGTAAACTATTGTGTGCAAATATTTTATGAGTTCCAACATTTGAAGTAAGTTTTTTAACCACTTCCGCTTCTTTGAAATCAATTTTATAAAGATGTCGTTCAAGTGGCGAATCTTTTGTTCCAACAACATAAAAATTATCGCGTTTTGAATCAAACCCCAAAAATTGTGTAACAACCCAATTTCCAACAGTTAGTTGTTTCAAAAATTCGCCTTCGGTATTGTAAAGATAAAGATGATTAAATCCGTCCCTTTGCGAAAACCACACAAATTTATTTGGCTCGTTAGGTAAAAACTCAAGTTGATATTGTGGTTCAACATATTCATTATCTTTTTCTTCGAAAAGCATTTTAATTTTTTCGCCAGTATTTGCATCATATTTTACCAATTGCAAATGGTTTTGGTCGCGGTTAAGTTGACCAACATAAATATATTTTTCGGAAGGATCCCAAGTTATATTTGTTAAATATTGGTCTTTTTCGCCATCAGTTTTTAACCAAATTACTTCTTTTTTGTTTAGATTATAAATTCCGAGTGAAACAATTGGGGAAGTATCGCCAGCCATTGGATATTTTATGTTTTCGATTTTTGCAGGTTTTGAAGTAATATCCAAAAGAGGATAATCGGTAACTTTTGATAAATCCTCGTGATAAAATGCTAAATAATTGTTTTTTGGCGACCAAAAAATGCCACCTTCAATTCCAAATTCATTACGTGAAACTGATAAACCGTTTGTAATTCCATACTTTCCATCAGTTGTTATTTGTATATTTTCTTCCGAATTGATTACTAAATTCAAATTGTTTTCTTTAACAAAAGCCAGTTTGCTTCTATCTTTCGAAAAAGTTACATCTTCAAAATCATCAGGCAGTTCTGCAAGTAATTCCAAATCTTTATCACCAATTGAATATGAAAATATTTTATTTCCAGTTTGGAATTGAAATGTAAAATCGTTTATCCAAGTTATTTTGGGAAATGATTTTAAGTTTTTGACGGAATAATCATTTAGCTCTTCATTCAATGATTTTAATGAAACCAATTGAGCTTTTTTTCCAGAAGTGGCAAAACCTTTTACTAACATTTCATCTTTTTCAATGTAACTATAAGAATATTCTTCAGGAAGCCATTGTAACTGTTTTAGAGTTGTTGGGGCAAGTGTTGAATAGGAATTAAAAACCACATCTTCCATAGTAAAATTTTGTTTTTGAGCTAAAAAGGGGATATTTAGGACTAAAGTTAAAAAAAGTAGTTTAATTAAATGTTTCATCAAATCTCCAAAATATTTCAATAAAATAGTGTATTAAATTAATCTCTTTGGTTGGTAAGTGCAATTAAAATTTGAAGTGGATAAAATAAAAAAGGGAGCTAATTTGCTCCCTTAAAATAATTTATTTATCCTTTTTATCGGTAGTTATTTTACGTTTTTCAAGAACATTATCAATTAAATTATATTCTTTAGCTTCTATTGCTGATAAATAATAATCTCTATCGCAATCGGTATGAATTTGCTGCATAGATTTTCCAGAATGCTTTGCCAATATTTCATAAAGTGCATCGCGAGTTTTAACCATTTCTTTAGCATGAATTTCAATGTCAGAAGTTTGACCTTGCAATCCGCCAATCCATGGTTGATGAATCATAATTTTGGAATGTGTAAGAGAAGAACGCTTTCCTGCAGCACCACCAGCAAGAAGAACTGCACCCATACTTGCTGCAAGTCCAACACAAATTGTAGAAACATCTGGTTTTATATATTGCATTGTGTCATAAATAGCCAATCCAGCTGAAACAGAACCGCCTGGTGAGTTTATATACAACGAAATATCTTTTTCAGAATCTTCAGCTTCAAGAAAAAGTAGTTGTGCAATAACAACACTTGCAACATGGTCGTCAACTCCAGAACCAAGAAAAATAATTCTTTCTCGCAATAATCTGGAATAAATGTCCATTCCACGTTCGCCTTTTCCAGTTTGCTCAATAACGTAAGGAACAAGTTGGTTATATATTTCTGGCTTCATTTTTAGTCCTTTTTATCTTCTTTTTTAGTCGATTTTTTAGCGGATTTTTTGTCTGATTTAGCATCAGCATCTTCTTTTTGTTTACTTGCATCAACTTTTTTTACATTTGTATTTTCGATAAGGAAATTAATAACTTTATCTTCCAAAAGCGATTCTTTTCTGTTTGAATCTTTATAATATTTAACCAATTTTTGAACTGAAATTCCAGTTTTAGCAGCTTCTTCTTCAGCTAATTTTTCTAACTCTGAATCATCAACAGAAATATTTTCAATGCGAGCAAGATTTTCTAAAACAATTTGCCATTTTGCAGTCCATTCAGCTCTTTGAGCCAAATTTTCTTTTAATTTTGCATCATTTGTAATTGGTTGTTTTGATCTTTTAGCATTTTCTTTTTCAATTTCTACTAATCTATCAAGCATAAAACTAACATAACCAGCTGGAGGAGTAAATTCGTTATTTTTTACCACTTGATGCAATAAAGAGCTTTCAAAAACTTGGTCTGATTGACTTTCGTAATATTTTTGATAATTGTCTTTAATTTGGCTTTTGAATTCATCAATAGTTTTAGCTTGTTTGTTGGATAATTTTTGGACAAAATCCTCATCAAACTCTGGATAAGTAACTTTTTCAATTTTTACAACATCGATTATGTACTTATATTCTTCTTTGTGAGTTTCTTCGCCGTGTTTGTGTTCATCAACAAAAGTGAATTCAAATGATTCGCCAACTTTTTTACCTTTTGAATTTGCAATTAAATCTTCGTTAACGGTTGGTTCAGTTAAATCAACTGTTAAATTTTCAGTTCTGCTGCCTTCAAAAGGAGTTCCATCAGCATTTATTCTTTGCAAATTAGCAACAAAACGGCATTTATCTTCAATAATTTCTACTTCAACATAAGAAGCATGTCCTTTAAGAATACGTGCTAATTCGTATTCAACATCTTCATCTCTAACATTTAGGACAGGTTTTTCAATTTCCAATCCTTTGTAATCTTTAAGTTCTAATTGTGGTTTAACTTCATATTGAACTTTAAAAGATAGTTTTTCACCTGGAACAAAATCAATATCAATAAGTTTTGGAGTAGAAATTGGTTTTAAATCATCGGAATCAACAATATCCCAAAATTTCTTGTTCGAAATAGTTTCAGAAGCTTGATATTCTATTGATTCACCATACATTTTTTTAATTACATGTAGTGGTGCTTTTCCTTTTCTAAAACCATCAATTGAAATCTTTTTTCTTTCTTTATTGTAAGCTTCTTCAATTTCTGGTTTAATTTCATCATAAGTTAAAGTTACTTCTAACTCATGCTCTTGTTTCGTGATTTCATTTACTTTTTTTTCCAAACTAACCTCATTCTTTTAAGAGATTTAATCAAATCAAAAAAGCCCAATCCCGATTTATCGGGATTGGGCTAACCATAATAATGTACGAGAGGGGGGACTCGAACCCCCACACCTTTCGATACTAGATCCTAAGTCTAGCGCGTCTACCAATTCCGCCACCCTCGCAAGTACCAATATTTTAGCTAACAAATATAAATAAAAATATATTTTTAGCAAAGTATGAATATCGTTTTTTTTTAGAGAAAAGAGAAAATTAACTTCCAGAAGTTAGTTTAAAAATGTTAAATCATAAAATTTTACAATTTATTTTCTAAAACTATGATTTTAAATGAAGTGGTTTAAAAAATTAGATAATTAATTTGAATAAATATAAAAAAAAATATTTTGGTTGTGCTTCCGTTAAAAGTTTATAAAATTTTTATTCATTATATTTCCAACCTTAATAGCAATAAATAAAAGAAGAATGGATAACCTAATAAATAAAAAGATAGAAAATTTTACCATAATTTCACTTTTAGGAAAAGGTGGAATGGGCGTTGTTTACAAAGCTTATGATGAAAAATTAAACAGATATGTTGCAATAAAAGTATTAAATGCTCCAAATGTTAAAAACAGTAACAAAATGATTGAGCGATTTAAAATTGAAGCCAGAAATCACGCGCAATTAATTCATCAAAACATTGTAACCGTTTATGGTTTTATCGAATTTGAAAGCCAATTTGGCATTGTTATGGAATATGTTGATGGTGAAAGTCTTGAAAAAGTAATTTTCAGAAATCATCATTTGCACATTTTTGATGTAATTTTTATAATGAATCAACTTCTTGATGGAATTGGTTATGCGCACTCAAAAGGATTTATTCATCGCGATATAAAACCTTCCAATATAATTGTGAATAGCGAAGGCGTTGTTAAAATTATGGATTTTGGTATTTCCAAATCGGTTGAAGGTGAAACTGATTTGTCGCAAACAAGTGCCAGAATTGGAACAATTTATTACATGAGTCCAGAACAAATTAAGGGCAAAAATGTAAATAAAGTGTCGGATATTTATTCAATTGGTTGCACAATTTACGATATGCTAACTGGCAGACCGCCTTTTGACAGTAAAAATGAATTTGAAGTAATGGAAGCTCAGCTCAAAGAAAATCCAGCAGTTTTATCAACATTTTTACCTACAATTCCGCCAGGATTGGATTCAATTATTGGAAAATTGCTCAAAAAGAACCAAGATGAAAGATATCAAACATGCTCCGAAGTAAAAGAGGATATTCAACAATTTGACAAAATTTTAAGAACCTCAGAAGCAAATTATTTTAACGAGAAAAAAGTTCGTAAAATCCTATCAAAAAAGAAGTCAATTTTTAGCTTTATAATATTTATAATTCTCTTTTTAGTATTAGTTGTTATAGTCTTTTTTCAAGTAAAAGAGTTTATGGTATTCAAAGGATATGAGGTTTTTAAGGAACACAGTATTTCAACATTATTTGAAACTGAGAGTAAAATTAAGGTTTCCAACATAAAAAGTATTGATTTGCCAACGAAAAATAATTTGAATTCAATTTTTACTGATGGAAATAGTTTTGTAATTGTTGGTGATTCTGCCATAATTTTGAATAAAGTTCCAGATTCTACAAATTGGAATCTTGAGCAATTGGATGGCAAAATTAAATTAAGCGATTTCTGGAAATTTTCGAACGGAAATGAAATATTTATAGGCGATAGGTCATCGTTTGTTTATGGTTTTAATGGAAATAGGCAATGGTATTCGATACTTGATAAAACTCATTATTTAAGCAAAATTACCTTCTTTAATGATAATTTTGGAATTATTGTCGGTTCAAATGGACTTATTCTTTTATCTAAAGATGGCGGGAAAAAATGGAATAAAGTTGAAAGTTTTACAAACGAATTACTATTTGATGTTCATTTTATTGACGAAAATAATGCTTTTATAGTCGGATTTAACGGAATAATTCTCAAAACGAACGATGCTGGCGAAAACTGGATTTCACTTACTTCAAAGACTAATAAATATCTTAAATCAATCGATTTTATTGATAGTGAGATTGGAATATGCGTTGGCGGAAATGGAACGATTCTTAGAACATCAGATGGCGGAAAAAATTGGGAATCTTTGGCTGAAATTACTAAACGCCCACTAAATAAAATTAAATTTATTGATAAGAAAAACGCAATTATTATTGGAAATAACGGTACAATATTGCTTTCAACAGATTCAGGCAAAAACTGGAATTCAGTTGTATCTAAATACTTTGAAAATTGGAATGATATTTCAATAGCTCAAAATGGGAAAATTTATATAGTTGGAAGCAACGGAAAATTGATTGAATTGGAAAAAGGAGAAGAATAAATGGATAAGTTTGTAATAGAAGGTGGACATAAACTTTCTGGAAGAGTAAAAATTAGCGGAGCAAAGAACTCGGCTTTGGCATTAATGCCAGCAGTTTTGCTTAATAATGGAATAAATCGCTTTGAAAATGTTCCCGAAGTAAATGACATTTTTACAATGATTAAATTGCTAAAACATCTTGGAGTTGATGCAAATTTTGAAAATAATTACTTAGAATTAGATTCGTCAAACATCACAAACCAAGATGCTCCGTATGAACATGTGAAAAAAATGCGTGCTTCTGTATATGTTTTAGGTCCATTACTAGCTAAGTATGGTTATGCAAAAGTTTCAATGCCTGGTGGATGTGCTTGGGGACCACGTCCAATAAATTTACATCTTGAAGCTTTGGAAAAATTGGGAGCACAAATAATATTAGATGGTGGTGATATTATTGCAAAAGCAGAAAGATTGCACGGAGCAAATATCAATTTTGATATTTCGTCCGTGGGAGCAACTGGAAACACAATTATGGCTGCAGTTTTGGCTAAAGGTGAAAGCAAAATTCAAAATGCAGCTATTGAACCCGAAATTACAAATTTATGTGAATATTTAATCTCAATGGGAGCAAAAATATCTGGTGTTGGAAGTAGCACGCTTTTAATAGACGGAGTTGATGAACTTAAGCCAGCTAATGGAGAAATAATTGGCGATAGAATTGAAGCTGGTACTTTGTTAATAGCAGGAGCAATTACAAAAAGTAAAATTGAAATAGAATATAACAATATCAATCATCTTGGAGCAGTTTTATCAAAACTCGAAGATAGTGGAGCTAAGATTATATTAAACAATAATTTAATTGAACTTGACTCATGCAATATAGATGCTAAAAGCGTTGATATTTCCACTGCAATTTATCCAGGTTTTCCAACAGATATGCAAGCTCAGTGGATTTCTTATATGACTTTAGCAAACGGAACTGCTACTGTAATTGATAATATTTATACAGATAGATTTAGCCATGTTCCAGAATTAATCCGTTTGGGAGCAAATATAGAACAAAGTAATAATATGGCAATAATTCGTGGAGTTAAAAAATTGAAGGGAGCAAAGGTTATGTCAACTGATTTACGGGCAAGTGCTTCGCTTGTTTTGGGGGGATTAGTAGCTGAAGGAACTACAGAAGTGCTCCGCATTTATCATTTAGATAGAGGTTACGAAAAGATTGAACAAAAACTTACTCAACTGGGAGCAAGAATTGAAAGAGTTAAAACAACTGAATTTTAGTATTTAAAGTTCAGTTTAATTTATAAAGCTTATTTGCAAGATTGAAATAACTAACAAAAAGAGAATATTAATCGTGGAAAAAATAAAATCATTTTTAAGAATTTCAAATATTTTGCTTTTAGTTGTTTCATTTTTTGCAATATTTGCTCAGACAATCCCTTTAATTCAAGTTCTAAATTTTGAGTTTTCGTTTCTATTTAGCATAGTTTTATTTTTAGCTTCTGGGTTTCTAACCATTCATTTTTTGCGTAAATTCAAAACATTTGGTATGCTCCCAGCAATTATTAGAATCAAATATAAAGAGTATTTATTACTTCTTTTTATTCCACTTCTCGTTTCAATTTTATCGAACTTGTTATTTCAAATATGTCCATTTGGTGATGGAATTTTATATTATTTAGTGATTGTGCTACCTGCATTTTATTTTGGTTTTGTAACGGGAGCATTCTCATTCTGGATAAATAAAAAATACTCGTATTTAATTTTTAGTGCTGTTTTTATTTTGTTTGCTTTTATTCCATTATTGGAATTTTATATTTATCCGCAAGTCTATTTTTTTAATGTAATTGTTGGAATTATTCCAGGAACAATTTATGACGAAGAAATATTAATCAGTGGCAAGCTTATATTATTTCGCATTATCCAGCTAATTTTATTCACAATTTTACTTATTTCTACTCTAAAAATCGGGACTCTTGTTAATAAAAATAGACGATTATTAATGTTATCAACATTTTTTGCTTCAATTCTATTTTTTCTTTTAAAGCCATTTCTAGGATTCGCAACATCAGAAAATAATCTTTATAATAATCTCACCATGAGTGTACTAAGTGATGTATTTGAAATACGTTATCCAGATAACCTAACTCGAAATGAATCGTATAAGTTAGGAATGGAGCATTTTTATTATATGACAGAAATTGAACGAAAGACAAAGTTATCAACACCCAAAAATTTGATATCATTTATTTTTAGAGATGCAAATCAAAAGGGAGCATTGTTCGGGAGCAAAGCTGCAAATGTAGCAAAACCATGGATGAACAAAATATTTCTGGATTATAATTCCGTTGAAAGTACATTGGAGCATGAATTGGTTCATATCTATGCTGCTCAAATAGGGAGCACACCTTTTAAAATTGCTGGTGGTTTTAATATGGCATTGTTGGAAGGATATGCCAAGGCAATTGAAAATGATTATTCTGGATATGATATCCATTATATGGCTTTATTAGCTAAAGAAAGTGGATATGAGTTTAATATTAAAATATTATTTTCAAAATTCAATTTTTTTAATCAGACTTCCTCACTTTCTTACATTATTTCAGGTTCATTTATAAAATTTATTATTGAGCGATATGGTATTGAAAAAGTTAATAAAATATATGAGGATTTAGATTTTAAATTGCATCTCGGAAAGAAAATTGATGAATTGGAAATTGAATATATAGCATATTTGGTTTCACTTAATTATCCCATTAATAAACATCTTGCAAATTTATTTTTTGGAAGAAATCCGATTACAAAAAAAGTTTGCCCAAGAACAGTTGCAAACGATTTGAGTGATGCTTGGAAATTATTTAATGAAAAAAATTACTATTCTGCAATGGTTTCATTTCAGTCTATTTTTAATTACTCAAATTCTTATTCTGCATTAATTGGTTTAATTTATTCTAAAAACAAACTCGGATTGCACTTAGAAAGCTTGGAAATTCTTAATTCAAAAATGAACGAGTTTGTAAACACAGCATCTTATTATTCCGCTATTTTGCATTTGGGCGATCAACTTTCTTTGGTTGGAAAATATGAAAAAGCTGATTCTGTTTATAATAAATTATTTGAGTTTGAACCAACGATATTGTACAAAAATATTGCCAAAATCCGAACTGAATTAATAAAAAATGGTAGTATTTATAATTACTTAAACGGTAGTGATTTTGATAAATATGAAATTCTAAAATCGTTAAATGAAAGCCATTTTATAGATGAATCAATTCCAATTTTAATTAACCTTTCGGTACAATTGGATGAAAATAGTGATAGATTTTACAATTATTTAGAGAAATTTCCGACTGAAAATATTTCCAGTAATTCTGCTTATGAGATTTCAAAATACCTAATGAAAAACTATCGCTATCAAGAATCACTAAAATATGCCGAAATTGCTGTTAAAAAATGTTCAAAAAAGTTTGAATTGCCAATTTATGAATCGCATCTTCACAAGGCTATTTGGTTTGGAAATGTTAAAAGCTAATATCGATAGCATTGTTTATATCTAATATTTTGTTTTTATTCAAAAATGAAAGAATTTACTTGATATCTGTAGAAT